>ENA-UESG01000293-UESG01000293.1-human-gut-metagenome-genome-assembly--contig:-NODE-293-length-55668-cov-32.364034_pt1 | contig 55668 bp, 53 predicted proteins | sample MGYA00243002_ERZ508003 | MGnify/ENA primary metagenome ERZ508003 (study PRJEB26167, sample SAMN06115514) | human gut metagenome | host: Homo sapiens | place: China:Shanxi | collected 2015-12-02... | reverse complement strand
GTCGAAGAGCAGCTGCCAGCCGTCGGCGATTTCGGCCTGGGTGAGGGTGTTGTGTTTGGGGCAGCAGGAGCAGAGGCTGGCTGCGAGGAGGCCTGTCGCGAACAGCGTGCGGAACAGGGTGCGGCTTGGGTTCGATTTCATGAGTTCAATATTAGAGGTTTCTTGATTGGCGGTTGTCGTGTCCGAAAATCACCCGGTTCGTCCCTTTGTAAAACGGGAAGTTTCGTTTTACAAAGGAAAGAGATTGCGAATGCTTTCGTGAATTTTTACAAAAGTAATTATTTTAACGGAGCAAACGAACGCGGAAGGCATAAAAAAATGTCACAGCAGTATGAATTTGTGACATTTTTTCTGGTTACGGGTCGTGGCGGGCGGTTACCTGCGGCCTTTGCCGGCCGCAGATTCCGGAACGACAGTTTCCTGCTCCACGCCGATGGTGCGTGTTTCGTTCCCGCAGGTGACGGTCAGCGTGGCTTTGCGGGGTGCGCCCGTTTCGTTGGTCGTGTAGGTCATCGTGATCTCGCAGGGACCGGCCGCCTCCGCGGGCGTCACGGTCATCCAGTCGGGAATGCCGGTCAGCGTCCATGCGCCGGGGGCCGATACGATCATGCGCTGCATGCCTTCCTGTTGGGAGAAGGTCCATTGGGCCGTCGATACGGCGAAGTCGGGGGTTTTCACTTCGTCGTCGTCGCATCCCGTTACGGACAGTGCGGCCAGGCAGACGAGTATTGAACAGAGCAGTTTTTTCATCTCTTTATCTTGTTGTTTGGCGTGTGACAATGGGTTAATAGCCGGGGTTCTGCACCAGGTTGGGATTCTTGTTGATCTGGCTCATGGGAATGGCCAGCCAGTAGCTCTTCGGCGCTTCGAAGACGCGGACGCGGCCTCCCTGATTGGCCGGGATCACCTGGTAGAAATCCTCCTGGGTCTTGCCGTCCCGGTTCCACGAGCGGGGTTCCTTGTTCATCACCTCGGGAGCCTCCTTCCAGCGGCGCAGGTCGTGGAAACGGCGTCCTTCGAACAGGAATTCGATCGAACGCTCCTGGTGCAGCACCTTGCGCAGTTCGCTGCCCGAGGGAATGCCGCCCACCAAGGCCCACGAATCCTGGAAGCGGGGCAGCCCGCAGCGTTTGCGCACCCGGTTGAGGTATTCGAGGCTCAAGGGGCTCAGCGACCCGTTGTATTCGAAGTCCGCTTCGGCGTAGTTGTAGAACAGTTCCGGAAGCCGCAGGTAGGGATAGGCGTATTTGCGGTAGTTGTAGGAGTTCTTCGACTGGTTGTAGGTGCTTGATTTGTGAATCCATTTCTGGCAGAGGTAACCCGTGCAGCTCTGGTATTCGTCGGTCTCCTTGAGCGTCGAGCCGTGCAGTTCGCCGCCGCGGAGCTGGAGCGTGAGGATTTTGTCGTCGATCTCGAACGTGCCGCGGTCGAAACCGATCGAGGCGTAGAAGCGGGGTTCGCGGTTGCGGTGCAGGCGGGCGGTGTTGTCGCCCGGGGCGACGCTGTACAGGTCCTCGTCCTTGGTCAGCGGGTCGACGTCGAGCGGCAGCCCGTTCTTGGTGTAGTACATCTCGACGGCCTCCATCGTCGGCACGAGAGTCGTTTTCCAGCCTTTCGACATGTTGCCCTTGATCGAACGCGGTCCGCCGTAGCGCTGCAAAGCCTGAATGCCGCTCTGCGCGCCTTTGGCCAGGATGAATTCGGCTCCGTTCCAAGGCTCTTCGACGAAGGTGTCGTGGTAGTTCTTGCGGCCGCGTTCGTCGTCGGGCAGGCTCGAATCGGCCGAGGTGTAGAGGTCGTATTTCGGCTTTTTCGTGTCGGGATTGATCTCGTCCGCGAGGGCGATCGCCGCCGCTGCCGCGTCCAGCGCCCGTTTCCACTTTTCCGGATCGTAGGTCGTGCTCATCAGGGGCGTGCCGTCGGGGTTGTTGAACCCTATGTAGTCGGGATTGCCGTTGACCAGCGGCGAGGCGGCGTAGAGCAGCAGGCGGGCCTTGTAGCTGAGCGCGGCCATTTTCGTGGGAAGTCCCAGTTCGGACTCGCCGACCACGTCGGGCAGCAGCCCGGCGGCCCGGTCGTAACACTCGGCGATGTACTTCACGCACTCGTCGTAAGGCGTCCGCGGAGTGAGGATCTCCGATTCGGGCGCGTCGATGGGAATGAACTTCTTGACCAGTACGATCGGTCCGTAGTATTCGAGCAGGCACTGGTGGTAATATCCCACGAGGAACCACGCTTCGCCCGCGTAGCGGTCGGCGTTTTCCTGCGAGACTGCGGGAACTTTGTAGATGTTGTCCAGCAGGTAGAAACAGTAGCGTATGCCGCGGTAGATGTCGTAGTTCGTGCCGCCGCTGGTGCAGTTCGGGGCCCAGCGGCCGAAATAGGTCAGGTTGGCGTTCTCCTCGCCGTAGAGCAGGCTCTTGCTCGAAAAATAGTAGGTCGTGCCGCGCGCTCCGGTGATGAAGTCGTCGCCGGCGAACTGGTCGGGCGACCAGTCGTACCCGATCAGGTTGGGCATGTAGGTCTGCATGTAGTAGCGGTAGTTCTCGGCCTGCTCCTCCGTTTTCCAGATATCCTCTTCGGTGGCTTTGCCTTCGGGCACCACGTCGAGGTAGGAGCAGGAGCATAGCAGCAGCAGTGAAAGTGCGAAGATTATCTTTTTCATGGTCTTTTGCTGTGTTTGGGTTAGAAATTGAACTGGAATCCGAGGTTGTACGTCCGCTGGAGCGGGTATCCCAGGCCGTTGCCCGAACCCTTTTCGGGGTCCCAGTACTTGAACGGGGCGAAGGTCAGCAGGTTGGTTCCCGAGACGTAGACGCGCATTTTCTTGTAGGTGTAGCCGATCTCGGCGGTCTTCAGGCGCAGCATCTTGCCGTTGCGCACGTAGAGCGTGCTGGCCTTGGTGTTGTTGTTGTTCCACAGCGGCGACAGGCGCGGGTAGAGAGCCTTGGGATTGGGGTCGTCCTCGCTCCAGTGTTCGTCGGCGATCCACTGCATCAGTCCCGAACCGGGCGTCGCGGCTGTCGCGAAGGGGTGGTAGTTGTACATGAGGATCGACACCTTGCCCTGTCCCTGGAAGAAGGCCGAGCAGTCGAATCCCTTGTATTTGAGCGAAAAGCCGAATCCGTAGATGATCTCCGGGACGGTCGGGTTGCCCGTCCAGCACATGTCGTTGTCGTCGATGATCTTGTCATCGTTCAGGTCGCGGTATTTCACGTCGCCCGGGCGGATGGGGTAGGTCGTGGCGTAGATGTCCTGCGAGGGCGAGGAGGCGATCTCTTCCTCGTCCCTGAAAAGCCCTTCGGCGATCAGGCATTGGATCGAGTTGATCGGATGTCCGGCCTTGTACTGGTAGGCCCATTTGTATTTGGGTTCGTCCATTTCGACGATCTCGTTGTGGGCGTAGGTGAACGTGCCGCGCAGCGAGAGGATCAGGTCCTTCGAGAAGGCCTTGTTGTAGTCGACCGAGATGTCGACGCCGCTGTTGTCGACCTTGCCGATGTTGGCCCACGGCGTGATGCCCGACATGCCGAAGGTCGAGGGCAGCGACGTGCGCTGCATGAAGATGCCCGAGCGTTTCTCCTTGAACCAGTCGAAGATGATGTTCAGGCTGTCGAACAGGCCGATCTCCACGCCGATGTCGAGTTTGCGGCTCTCCTCCCACGTGGCGTTGGGGTTGCCGTAGACGGAGAGGATGGGACCGTACTTACGCTCGAAGTTGTTGCCGATATAGACGTCGTAGCCCTGTCCCATGTCGACGGTCGTGAGGTAGGGGAAGCGGTCCGCATAATCCTTCGAGATCACGTCGTTGCCGACCAGTCCGTACGAAGCGCGGAGTTTGAACAGGTTGACCTGTTCCTTGATCCCCTTCCAGAACGGCTCGTTCGAAATCACCCAGCCCACGGCCACCGACGGGAAGAATCCGAAGCGTTTGCCCGCGGCGAAGTTCTCCGAGCCGTTGTAGCCGAAGTTGGCTTCGAACAGGTAGCGTTTGTCGAAGCCGTAGGTGACGCGTCCGGCGAGTCCCTGCTGGCGGTAGGGCAGCGCGGCGTACTCCTGCTCGTCCGAGATGTTCATGTTGCGCTCCTTCTGCATGTAGACGATCGTCGCTCCGACATCGTGTTTGCCGAACGTGCGGGCGTAGTCGATCTTGGCCTGGAACGCCAGCTCGCGGTAACCGTCCTTGCCGCGCGTCGTGCCCAGGTAGGTGGTTCCGGTGTTGGTCGAGTTGCTGGTGTAGCTGTAATTGCCCGCCTCGTCGATATTGTAGTCGGTCAGCTGGTACATGAACGGCGTGAACGAACGGTAGACGGCCGAGTAGACGCGGTTGTAGAAGGTCGCCATGCCCGTTGCGCTCAGGCCCTTGGTGATGAAGTCGAGGTTCTGGTTGACGGTCAGCGCCGAGGTGAAGTGGCCGCGGAACTGGTCGCCGTAGCCGCGGCACAGCTGGGCGTAGGGGTTGGTGAAGAAGCCGCTGTTCCAGGCGTTGTTGGTTCCGAAGCGCACGAACGTGTCCGATTCCTCGCCGGGCAGCGTCGCGGGGAATTCGCAGGGCATGCCGGTCATGGCGTAGGCGAAGAGGTCAGAGACGCTCTGGATCGGGGCGTGGCGGTAGTGCAGCTGGGTGTTCATCTTCAGCGATACGCGGGTGGTCTTGGTGGCGTCGGCCGAGACATTGGCCTGGAACAGGTATTTCTGGGCGTTGATGTTGGTGTCGAATTTCGAGGCTTCGGGCTTGCGCATGATGCCGTTCTCGTTGTAGACCGAGGCGTTGAGGAAGTAGTCGATCTTCTTGGCTCCGCCCGTCATGTTGAAGTTGAAGTTCTGGTTGAAGGTGCAGTCCTTGAACAGCATGTCGTACCAGTCGACGTTGGGGTAGACGTAGGGGTCGAGTCCCAGTTTGGTTCCCATGATCTTCTCGTTGCTGTAATAGGGCTTTTCGCCGCGCGTGGTGCGGGCCTCGTTGAAGGTCTCCATGTAGGTGATGCCGTCGGCGACCTTCGGAACGCGGGTCGGGGCCGAGGCGCCGAACTCGGCGCGCAGGTTGATGGTCATTTTCTCCGAGTCGCGGCCGTTTTTCGTGGTGATGATCATCACGCCGTTGGCTCCGCGCGAACCGTAGAGGGCCGTGGCCGTGGCGTCCTTGAGCACCGAGAACGACTCGATGGTCTCGGGCGGGATGTTGTTGAGCATCTGGTTGGTGATTTCCACGCCGTCGAGGATCAGCAGCGGCGACTGTCCCGATCCGAAGGTCGAGATTCCGCGGATCCAGAAATTGGCGCCGTCGGCGCCCGGCTCGCCCGATTTCTGCACGGCGATCACGCCGGCGATCTTGCCGCTGAACGAGGTCGAGAGGTTGCTCGACGAGGTTTGCAGGTCGCTCGGCTTGACCGACTGCACGGCGCCCACGAGCGACTCTTTCTTCTGCACGCCGAAGCCGACCACCACCACGTCTTCGAGTTTGTTCGAAGCGTCGGCCAGCGTGATGAGTTTGAAGAGGTGGATGTCCCGGACGGAAATTTTCTTGGTGTCGTAGCCCAGGAACGAAACGGTGACCGTCTTGGCCGAAGCGGGCACGGTCAGTTTGTAGTTGCCGCCGGCGTCGGTGGTCGTGCCGACGTTCGTGCCCTCAACATAGATGTTGGCTCCGACGATGGGCTGGTTGTCGGCCGAGGAGATGACCGTTCCGGCGACGGTCATCTCCCCGTTCGGGGCCGTCGGGGCGGAGACCGGCGAGCGGCGGGAGATGGTGACCAGTTTCCCCCCCCCTTTGACGGTATAGCGCAGCGATTTGTCGAGCACCGTGTCGAGCACGGTCTGAAGCGTCGCGTCCTTGAACGTTGCCGTGACCGGCCTGCTGACGTCGACGTCCTCGTTTTCGAAGAGGATCGAGTAGCCGGTTTGCCGCTCCACCTCTTCCAGCACCGTTTTCAGCGGAACGCTCCGGAAGGCTTTGGTGACGGTTTGCGCGTTGAGGGCGACTGTCAGCAGCAGGCACGGGATCAACGCTGCAATCTTCTTGAATAGGAGATTTACATGCATAAGTTTTAAGATTTAGGTTTGTTTGGAAAGAAGTTTTTTCAGGGTTCGGTTTTTCGGGGGCGGCTGTCGACGCGGTAACCGCAGGTGTCGCGCCTGACGCTGATCGGCAGGATGTCGCACAACCCGCCCATGATTGATTCGATGTCCTGCGCCTCGGTGATTGATATGCGGAAGGTCTTGTCGTCGAACGCGTCGGTGCAGAGTTCGATCTTCACGTCGTATTCGCGGGCGAGCCGCCGGAGCAGGGCCGGGAGGGAGATCGCGTCGTAGCGGATGATGCCGTCGATCCAGCTGCGGAACTGGTCGGTGTCGACCTGCCTGCGCGACGCCTCCATCGTCCGGCAGTCGTAGGTGATCAGGTCGCCCGGAACCATCGTTTCCGTGCTGCGGGACGATTCGAATTGCAGCGAGCCTTCCATCAGCGCGGCCAATACGTCGGGGTCTTCGTCGTAGGCCGAGATGTTGAACCGGGTGCCCAGCACGGTGAACGTGCAGCCCCGGGCCTGCACCCGGAAGGGGAGGTCGGCGTTGCGGGCCACCTCGAAGTAGGCTTCGCCCGAAAGGCCGATGTCGCGCGACGAGCGGTTGAAATCCGACCGGTAGTTCAGGGTCGATCCGGCGTTGAGCCACACCTGGCTGCCGTCGGGCAGCGATATGCGGCTGTTGGTTCCCTGGGGAGCCTGTACGGAGAACATTTGCACGGGGTCTTCGGTGTGTATGAGGTGCCGGGTGGTGAAGGCCGAGATCAGGATGAGCACGGCTGCTGCCGCCGAGAACCGCAGCCAGCGCCGGCGGGCGCGGATTCGGTTCTCGCGCCGTTCTATTTTTCCGTTGAGCCGGGCGAGCGAACGGAGGACGTCGGCCGACGGCACGTGCCGTTGCTTCCATTCGCGTTCCCATTCGCGCATCAGGGCGGCGTTTTCCGGCGAGGCGGCGAGGAATCCGAAGAGTTCGCACTCTTCTTCGGGGGCGATGGGTCCTTCGAAATAGCGGACGGCGAGTTCTTTCAGGCTTTCGTTCATGGGGTCGGTTGTTGTACGCATACATACATACAACAATCGGGGCGGATTTTACCCCCCCCCGGTTCCGGAAAAAATCGCATATTTTTTGAAATTCGCCTCTGGAAGGCTTCAGGACGGCTGGTTCATCAGCCAGGCGAGGATCAGTATTTGCAGGTAAATGGATTGTTCGCGTTCGAGGGCTTCGGCGAAGATGCGCAGGGCGCGCTGGATGTGCCGCTCGACCGTATGCAGGGAGATGTGGAGCCGTTCGGCTATTTCCCGGTTCTTCAACCCCTGGAACCGGCTGAGCAAAAACACTTCGCGGCAGCGTGCGGGCAGCGAGTCCATGATGCGCTGTATCTGCTGTTCCAACTCCTGGTACAGGTAGGGATGCCCGTTTTCGGCGAAGGAGAAATCGTAGTTGTAAAGACGCTCCTCCCCGATTTTCGCCCGGGCCAGGCAGCTGATCGTGTATTGGTCGACGATGCTTTTGTGCTTCAGGTAATTGAGGCATCGGTTGCGGGTCATGGCGAACAGCAGCATGCGGGCCTCTTCGGGGTCGAGGGGGGCTTGCCGGTCCCACAGCGCCATGAAGCAGTCGTGAACCAGGTCCTGCGCCTCGATGGGGTTGTTGACGAAACGCAGCGCATAGGCCGTCAACCGGGGTTGGCAGTCGATGTAGAGCCGTTCGAAATCATACCGTTTGGATTCGCTGTGCATTTGTCGGGTCCGTCCTGATGCTTTTTTGTTTTGGGCGGTTTCCGCCGCTTTTCGGGGGTGAAACCGAGGCAAATATAATCAAAAAAGTAAAAAATGCCGCAGACGCTCTGAAAACATCTGCGGCATGGAGCGTGTTTCGACGCCGGTGCGGGCTACTTGTAAAGCCCGGCGACGGTGAAGTCGAGTATCTTGCCGAAGCCGTCGAACACCAGCGCGTTCGGCTGGTCGAGCTGTCCGCTGCCGAAGTTGATCTGCGGCACGACGTGTATCTTGTCGTTCCCGTCGTCCTTCGAGGTGACCACCGTCACCGCGCGGCTGCTCCATGCCAGCGAGGCGTTGCTCGGAAGGGTCGACGAGCCGTCGTAGTTCTCCATGGCGTAGTAGCCTTGCAGGTAGAGGCGGGCCAGGGTGATGTGCTCGCCCGCAGGGGCCGTGAAGACGGGCGCCGGGTCGAAATTGACGCTGCCCGTCGTGAAGATCACCTTGTAGATGGCGCTGCGGGTGGCGATGTAGAGGATCGGGTCGAATCGCGAGAAGACGAAGCTCACGGCTTCGGCGATGAGGGCGTTGGCCTCCGCCGGGATTTCGTAGATCAGCTTGGCGGCGGGTGCGCCGGCCGAAGCGGAGTAGTTGCCGAAGGTGTAGAGCGCATGGTTGCCGTCGGCTTTCCGCATCAGCAGGGTGTGGGTGGCGTTGTCGATGCTGATGCCGCCCGCGATGCACCGCAGGCCGGGGGCGTTCCCCGGGTCGAAGGGCGACGAACCCACGCTGCCGCAGGCGTAGAACGTCTGGTTGTAGCCGTAGCAGAACTTGCCCTGTTCCCGGTCGTAGAAGATCGTGCTGGGTTTGCGGGTGCTGCCCGGAGCGGAGTGGGCCGAAACGACGCCGTTGTCGACGGTCATGGTTTCGGTTCCGCTGACGGGCGTCGAGATCCGGCCGCGGCTGAGCAGCGTTTCGTAAATGTCGCCGTCGTTGAGGATCATCGTGCACTGGTAGGTGTTGAGCAGGCTCCGGATGTCGAGCTTTCCGGGCAGGTAGACGAACGCATCCTCCTTATGGCCCAGGATTTCGTAATAATCGGTCTCCACGCGCATCAGGTCGTCGTCGGTCGACACCCAGAGGATGTTTTTCTTGTCGGTTTTGTCGTAGGTGTAGAGCATGTGGGTGACCGCCGAGGGGAACGGACTGCCGTTGCGCCGGCTGATCAGCTCCTTTTCGACGGTTCCCTGCTCCGCGCCCGAGTAGGTCTCGGTCAGCTGCGGGTGCATGATCAGTCCCAGGTCCGAGGTGGTTCCGTCCCGGGTGTAGGCCACCACAAGCCCTTCGTTGAATTGGGCCGTCACGATGAGCGTCCACTTGTACTGGTACTTCAGGTCGTGGGCGGTGTCGGTGACCGTCAGCAGGAACAGGTAGCCTTTCGAGGAGATCGGCAGGTCGATCACTTCGTGGAACTCGCGCGTCGTGGCGAGCGAAATCGCCTCCGAGTCGTTGTCGGTCTGACTCACCGTCCATTCGTAGGTAAGCTCCTCGGGATTCTCCCGGCCGTCTTTGGTGATGCGGATGCCCGTGATGTCGAGCCGTGCGTTGTGCACCACCGTCAGCTGCGAGGCGATGGCTTCCGGCACTTCGATCTCCACGGGCGGGATATGGGTGGTCTGCAACGTGCTTTTGTCGTCGTAGCACGACGCGGCGAGCAGGCCCCAGCCTGCCAGCAACAGATATAGGGTGTGTTTTCTCATGGTCGTTCGTCGTTTACTTGGTGCGGATCGTTACCTCCCGGCCCTTCATGGAGCCTGATTCGTGGATGCGTTTTTGCCCGGGGTTGGCGGCCTTCCATTCGTCGTACCAGGCCTGTGCCCTGGCGCGCCAGGCGTCGATGTAGTCGCTGTAATCGGGTCCCCAGTCGGGGAACACCTCCCAGCCGAAGATGTCCAGCAGCAGCTGGTGGCCGGCCTGGCTGTAAGCCTCCGTCGACGAGCTGCCCGAAGATGCCTCCGATTCGATGAAGGCGTTGTAGGTGGACCACTGCTTGGTCGTCGCGGGCCGCGGCAGCATGTTGTGCCACGAGACGTTGGCTTTCAGGTAGAGGTCCGGTCCCACCCGGAGGTCGGGCGAATCGGTCAGGCAGAGCGTCAGTTCGCGCTGCTGCGTGTCGAGTTCGGCCGATTTGGCGACCTCGATGCGGATGGCGCCGTAGGTCTTCCCGGCCGGAACCTCCGCGCCGAGGATTTCGTACTGCCCGGGCTGCGCCGTGGTTCCCTCTTCGAGAACGCGGACGCCGATTTTCCGGTCGGAGCCGGAGGCCCCGCCGATGAGTTTCACCGGGACCTCGATCACCGCCTCGGCGACCCCTTCGGGCTGCTGCTTGAAGGTCATCGAGGCGTAGAACGTGCTGTCGGAATTCGAGTATCCGGGATATTCGGCCGTTTCGTTGGGCGCAGCCCCCGGGAAGCAGACCCTTCCCTGCGACATGTCGTAGCGTGTCGGGTCGTCCTTTTCGCAGCCGGCCGCCGTCGCCGCGGCCAGCAGTATGCAGATCAGTTTTTTCATGCTTCTCAACAATTAATCGTTCGACTTACTGTACGCGTCCCGACTGTATTTCGAAATCGGGGTAGGGCAGCATGTAGACGGCGTCGTCGATGACCTTGCTGCCGCTCATCACGTCGCTCTGGCGGGGCAGTTTCTCGTAGCCCAGCCGCTTGTAGAAATAGAAGACCACGCCTTCGCAGATGAACTCCTTGCGGTACTCCTTTTCGAGCTGGGCCATCAGGCCCGCCTCGTCGAGGTCGGCATCCAGTTCTTCGTAGACCGCGCGGGCCTTGCGCACCTCCTGCAACAGGCTGCGGGCTTCGCCGAGGTCCTTGTCCGGGCCGGAGATGCGGCACTCGGCGGCGATGTAGTACATCTCCGGCAGGCGGATCAGCGGCATCAGGTCCTTGTGGCGGTAGTCGGCGCCCGTCGAGGTCTGCTGATAGAGCTTCGAAGGGGTCTTGGTCCCCTCGGGCCAGTAGTCGGTGTTGTGGTAGAGCTGTTTGTAGCGGCAGTCGGAGATGCCGGCGCCCTTGATTTCGAAAAGATCGTCGGCGACCGAGTTCTTGATGCACAGCGTGCGGTACTGGCGGTCCTGTTCCGAATATTCGCGGTTGAGGTTGCTTGCGATCTTCTTGGCCATGTCCGTGACGCCGAGCGCGAAGATATGTTCGCTCGGGAAGCACATCTCGGTCGTGGGGGCCTTGGCGGAGTCGGTGAACGTGCGCAGCGTCAGCCCGCCGGCGATTCCGACCGATGCCGGGTCGTCGATCACTTCGAGGGCGGCCAGCAACGCGGTGTGTTTGTTTTCGTCGCTGCCTTCCCACATGCAGACGCGCGCCAGCAGGGCCTTGACGGCGAAGTAGTTCAGGTGCATGTAGCGGTAATCGTAGAATTTGTCGACGTTGGCTTCGGTATAGATGCTTTCGGGATACCTGGCCCGGATGGGGTCGATCTCCAGCAGGCGGGCGGCCTCCGTGAGGTCGGCGATCATGCGGCGGAGCGTCTCGGCGTAGGTCAGCTGCGGCGCCGCGTCCTTGTCGACGCTCGTCAGGTAGGGGACCGTGTGACGGCTCTCCAGGTCGGTGCGTCCGGCCAGGTCGCTGCACCCGAACAGGCGTATCAGGTCGAAGTGGATGTAGGCCCTCACGGCGAGCAGTTCGCCCTTGATGATGCGGTAGTTGACCGAGTCGAGTTCGTCCTTCCGGCGGTCGATGTGGTCGAGGGCGTCGTTGACGTTGGCGATCACCGAGTAGGATTTCTCCCAGACCTTTTCGATCACTTCGGTGGATTTCGTGGTTTTGTAGTTGTAGCGGTCGAGGTCGTAGTCGTCCGCGGCGGTGTTCTTGCGGGCGTCGTACTGGCGGCCCAGTATTTCGACCATGTGCCACGTCAGGTTTTCGCCGTAGAGGTCGGTTTCGCCCATGGCGAGGTAGCAGCCGATGAGCGTCTGCTGGAAGCCTTCGGCCGAGGAGTAGTGGGCCTCGGCGCGGATTTCCGACGGGGGCGTCACGTCGAGCCAGCTCTCGCACGAGACGGCTGCGAGGGCTGCGGCGGACAGAAGGAGGTATTTGATGCTGTTTTTCATGGCTTCGGTGGTTTGTGTTAGAAGGTTCCGGTCAGCTGGAACGACATGCTCCGTGCGAAGGGATAGGTCGTGCCGCGCTCGATGCGGATCGACGAGAGCGTGGCGATGTTGTTCATGTAAAAGGCCAGCTTGAGCCGCTTGAGGCGGATTTTGCTGATCAGCCGCGGGTTGAACTCGTAATAGAGGTTCAGCGACGAGAACGTCAGCTCGTTGTTGTCCTGCACGAAGCGCGTCGTGGCCCGGGTCTTTTCGTCGTGCTGCTTGCCGTTTTCGTCGGTGTAGGAGCCGAGTTTCTTGAACATGGCGTTCTGGCCCGGAGTCTGCCAGCGGCCGTAGAGCACGCGGCGGTCGACGTTGTAGTGGATGTCGACGTTCTCGACCTTGTTGACCAGCGTGGTGTTGTACCGCTGCCCGCCGCCGAGGAAGGTGCAGGTGGCGCTTAACCCGAAGCCCTTGTATTCGGCCGCGAAGCCGAAGTTGCCGCGGTACTTGGGGTCGCTGATGCCGGCCACGACCTGATCCTGCGCGTCGTACTCGTAGGTCAGCGTGCCGTCCTTCCTGACGTAGATTTCCTGACCCGTCGTGGGGTCGATGCCCAGCGACGGCACGGCCCAGATGGCGTTCATCGGCATTCCGTCCTGATAGATCAGCACGGGCGTCGAGTTGCTCTTGTCCTGCGCCTGGGCCATCATCTTTTCGTTGTAGGCCTTGAGGCTTTCGGAGAGGTTGATGATGATGTTCTTGTTATAGGCGATCGAGCCGAAGAGGTTGAAAAAGCCCTGTTTGCCCTGCCAGAGCGTATAGCTCAATTTGGCCTCGATGCCGCGGTTGCGGACTTTGCCCAGGTTGTCCTTCACGGTGTCGAAACCCGTGGAGGTGGGGATCGTCACGTCGGTGAGCATGTTCTCGGTCACCGAGTTGTAGTAGTCGAAGGCGATCGTTGCGCGGTGGACCGTAATGTCGGCGCCCACGTTGTAGTCCATGCGCTGTTCCCATTTGAGGGCGGGGTTGGGCATCTTCGAGAGGTAGGCGCCCGTCTGTCCGTGGTAGGTGGCCCCGGTGTAGTAGAGATAGGTGGCCAGCACTTCGTTGGTGTCGTAGTTCTGGTTGCCCGTCAGTCCGGCCGAGGCGCGGATCTTGAATTGTTTCAAAACGTCCTGATCGCGCAGGAAGGGTTCGTTGTGGAGGTTCCACGCCACGCCGGCGCTCCATGCCGACGACCAGCGGTTGTCGGCGCCGTAGAGCGACGAGGCGCTTTCGCGGAACGTGAGGTCGACGTTGTAGCGGTCGTCGTAGCTGTACGACGCGGTTCCCAGGAAACTGATTTCGCGCGTGATCGACGAGATGCCGACGGGCTTTTTGTCCTGGGCGTACTGCCGGGCGAAGGTGATGTCGGCCGTCTGGCTGTTGGGGAATCCCTCGGCGTAGTGCTGGTAGGCGCTGTACGTGTTTTCGGCGATCCGGCCGCCGGCGTTGACGTAGAGGTAGTGCCTGCCCCAGTTTTTGGCGTAGTTGGCGTAGATTTCGCCCGAAATGTCGCTGCTCTTGCCGTTGTCGAGCTGGTAGGAGCCTTTGCGCAGTTGCATGCTCGTGCTTTCGTAGGCCGAGGTGGCGAATTTCGAATGCTTGGCCGGATAGAATTCGTCGGCGTCGCTGCGCTTTACGGCGATGCCGAGGCGGGCGGTGAGTTTCAGCGCCTCGGTGGCCTGCCATTCGGCGTAGAAGTTGTTCGTCACGCTGGTGTAGGTCTCGCGGTCGAGCGTTCCGAGCGTGGCGTCGTACATCGGGTTGGCCACTTCGTCGTAGGCCCAGCGGGCGATCTGGCCCGTCTGGGGATCGACGGCGCTCCAGTAGGGATTCATCCGGGCGTAGTCCCCGAAATCGCCCCACGGCGAGTTGTCGCTCCTGGTGTTGCTGACGCTCAATATGTTGCGGAACAGGAAGCTTTTCTTGCGGTACGAAACGTTCACGTCGCCCGAGAGCACCGTGCGCTCCGAACCCTTCATCACGCCCGCCACGTTGTTGTACGAGAAGTCGATCATCGCCCGCAGTTTGCGGCTGTCGCCCAGTTCGACCGAGAGGGTGTGTTTGTGGCCGACGCCCGTGCGCAGGGGTTTTGCGAGCCAGTAGGTGTCCAGTCCGCCGAGCACCTGCGCTTTGAGTGCGTTGTAGCGTTTGGTGAGATCCACCTGCGTCTGGGGATTCGCCGAGGTGTAGACGCCCTCGATGCGCTCGGCCTCGAGCTTCTCCCAGGCGTTGCAGAGGTTGTAGCTCGTCAGGTCGGGCATCGACACCTCGATGCTTCCGGTGTAGGTCACCAGCTCCTGATTGCCGGCCAGGCGTTTGGTCTCGATGACGATGACGCCGTTGGCGGCCTTCGAGCCGTAGAGCGCCTTGGCCGCGGCGTCCTTGAGGATGGTGATGCTCTCGATACGGGTCATGTCCATGTCCATCACCTTCTCGGCCGTGGTTTCGAACCCGTCGAGGATGAACAGCGGCTGGTTGGGGCGGTTCTGGTAGTTGCCCTTGATATTGACGCCCGTGGATTCCGAGGGGAAGGTGGTGATACCGCGCAGCTGCATGTCCGGCAGCGTGTTGGGGTCGGAGCCCATCAGCGTGTTGTCCATGATGTAGAGCGATGGCTCGATGTTTTTCAGGCTCTCGAAGACGTTGCGGTTACTCACGCGGGCCAGCTGGCCCGACGTGATGGTCGTGGCCGAACCCGTGTAGCTCTCCTTCTTGCGGGTGAAGATGCCGGTCACCACGACGTTTTCGATCTCCTGTTCGTCCTGCACCAGCCTGACCAGTCTGGTCTGTGCCGAGGGAAGCGTTTGCGAGACGTAGCCGATGTGGGAGAAGATCAGGTTGTCGCGGCCCTCGGGCATGCGGATCGAGAATCCGCCGTCGGACCCCGACACGACTCCCGTGGCGGTCCCCTGGATCAGGATGTTCACGCCCACGAGCGGCGCGCCGGCCGTGTCCGTCACACGTCCGCTGACGACCTTGTCCGGGGCTTTCTGCGGGGCGGAGGCGTTCCCCCCCCCGCTTCGGCCACGGATCACGATCGTGTCGTCGTCGATCGAGTATTCGAGCCGCGTGCCGCGCAGCGCTTCGTCGAGCACTTCGCGCACCGGGGAGTCGGCCTTGCTGAAGGAGATGCCGCCGATTCCCCGCACGGCGTCGCTATTATAGAGGATGTAATATCCCGTCTGCTGTTTGATCCGTTGGAGAACTTCGGCCAGCGACGCGTTGCGGAACGATACGGAGATGCGTTCCCTGCGCTGCTGGTAGGCTTCGCTCGCCGTCGCCTGCCGCGGCGCGCCCCAGACGGAAATCGCCAGCAGCCACATGCACACGGCAAGCCATGGCCTTCGGTGCGATACTGATAGGTAAAGTTTCCTCATAATAGCTGTGTTTTAAGTGACACGAATGCCGCCCCGTCGGGCGGCTTCCCAACTAACCGGCATCAATCGTCGTCACGGTCGATGCAGAGCACGATCTTCCCCTCCTCGACATCGGCGCGTATCTGATCGGTGCGCGCCAGCAGACGGGCCATTTCGGCAAAGGTTTCGTAGCGTTTCACGACGCCCGTGTAGCGCACCTTGTCGGCGTCGACGCCCCGCGGGACGATCTCCACGCCGTACCAGCGCGAGAGTTTGCGGCATATCGAGGCGATCGTCTCGTCGTTGAAGGTGAACAGTCCCCGGGTCCAGGCGGCGTAATCTTCGGCGGCGACCTGCCGCACGTCGAAGATAGCCCCTTCGCGCCCCACGCGGGCCTGCTGGCCCGGCTGGAGCATTGCGCGGCGGTGTCCGCTCCGCACCTCGACGCTGCCCCTCACGAGCGTGGTCTCGATCGCGCCCTCGTCGGCGTAGGACGAGATGTTGAACGCCGTGCCGTAGACGCTTACGGAAACCGTGTCGGCGTGGACCACGAACCGCCGCGAGGCGTCGTGCGCCACGTCGAAGTAGGCTTCGCCCGTCACGGTCACCTCGCGCGGCCCGTCGCCGAAGCGGACCGGGAAGACGAGGCTCGACTCGGAGTTGAGCCATACCTGCGTGCCGTCCGAGAGGCGGAGCGAGAACTCCTTGCCGCGCGGTACGGTGACGGTGTTCGTCATCGGAATCTCCTGCTCGGCCTCCACCTTGTGGTAGGCCAGCTCCTCGCCGGCGATCTCGAGGCGCGTGCCGTCCTGTTCGACGAGCATCCGCCGCCCGCCCGCTTCGAGCGCGACGTTCTCGCCCGACGAAAGGGTCAGCACGGCGCCCCGCACCCCGGGCGTCAGCTGCTCGATGTAAGCCTGCCGTGCGAGCCGTTCGGCCCGGCGGCCGAGCGTCCACCAGCCGCCGCCGGCCAGCAGCGCCGCCACGGCGGCGACCGCCGCGTATTTCCGGGCCGTGGCAGCCAGCATGCGCATCCGGCGCTTGCGGGCCGCCTTGCGGATGTTGCCCCATACGCGCTGTTCGTCGTAGCCGTATATCCGGCCCAGCAGCGGAAGGTTCTCCGCCGACTCCTCCAGCAGTTCCGCCAACTCCCGGTTCTGCGGCGAGCGGTCGAGCCACTCCCGGAGGATCGCCAGTTCCTCTTCGGTGGCGGTTCCCTCGAGGCGGGCTTTGAGTATTTCTTTGATCTGGTTTTCGAAACTCATGTCGTTTTCCGTGTTTTCAGGTTGGTCGGTGTGGCCAGAAACAACGTTTCCTATGGAATAGACCGAAAAAACGAACGCCGGACATACAATGCCGGCGTTTTTTTGTGAAAAATTTGCAGGTGGGTTACGGATTGTAACACAAAAGCGGAATCGGGATTTCGTCCTTTCTGTGCGGCGGGGCGAAATCGGGTCGGATTAAAATCGGATTCGGGGGGGGCGGATTCCGGCTGTCCGGGACCTAAAAAAGCGTGAGGAAGAACATCGACATTTTGCGCAGGGCTTTGAACGAGCGCGACATGTGGGTCTTCACGGTGTGGAGCGAGAGCGAAAGCAGACGGGCCGTCTCGACGTAGCTTTTGTGCTCGATGCAGATCATCTTGAAGATGCGGCGTCCCTGTTCAGGCAGCGCCTCGATCCGGCGGTAGATGGCCGCAATCTGCTCGATCATAGCCTGTTCGTCGCCGGGGGCGTTCTCTTCGGCGGTCAGGCGCACCGTCTCCTTCGAGTTGATGTCGTAGAAGCGGTTCTTCATCCGGGCGTGCAGGTGGTCGAGCGCCGCGTTGCGCACGCAGCGGTAGAGATAGCTCTCCTTCTGGCGGATTTGGCTGAAATCGACGTCGAGCAGCGCGATGAAGACCTCCTGCACGATGTCCTCGGCTTCGTGTGCCGAACCGACGATGCGTTCGGCATAGAGCGTCGCCAGCCGGAAATGTTGGCGGAACAGGGCTTCGTATTCGGATGTGATTACGGTTTTCATGCAGTCTTTGACGCTGATGCTGACGGTGTTCGATTGCAAAAATAAGCGCTTCGGGCGAAAAAAGCAAACAATTCGTTACATTCTTTCGCCCGAAGCGGCTTTTCCGGGTGTCGGAACGCTTCCGGGAGGGGTCAGGAGTGCCTGCGCGCCAACTCTTTTTCGAGGTCGGCGATCGAGCATCCGGTGGCTTCGAGCAGCACGAGCAGGTGGTAGACGAGGTCCGAAGCCTCGTAGATCATCGCCTCGCGGTTCTGGGCCACGGCCTCGATGACGGTCTCCACAGCCTCCTCGCCGACCTTCTGCGCGATCTTGTTCACGCCGCGGTTGAAGAGCTTCGAGGTGTAGGAGCCTTCGGGCATCTCGGCGTGACGTCCCCGGATGACGCTTTGCAGGTAGCGGATGAAACCTTCGGTTTCGGGCACGGCCTCTCCGAAGCAGGTTTTCGACCCCGTGTGGCAGGTCGGGCCGTGGGGGATGACGCGGATGAGCAGCGTGTCGCAGTCGCAGTCGGCGGCCACCGACACGATGTCGAGCCAGTTGCCGCTGGTCTCGCCCTTGGTCCAGAGACGCTGGCGCGAGCGGCTGTAAAACGTGACGCGGCCTTCGGCGAGGCTTTTTTCATAGGCTTCGCGGTTCATGTAGCCCAGCATGAGGACCTGGAGGGTGCGGTCGTCCTGAATGACGGCGGGGACGAGTCCGCCGGGGAGTTTTGCGGCGTCGAACGCCGAAAACGGTTTTCCTTCGATTTTCATAGTGGTTTTATAATCTGACGTTTATGTTGCGTTTCTTCAACTCCCGCTTCAATACGGGTATCGGAATCTCGTTGTAATGGAAGATGCTGGCGGCCAACGCCGCGTCGGCACGGCCGAGGGTCAGCACGTCGGCGATGTGGTCCGCCGTGCCCGCGCCGCCCGAGGCGATGATCGGGACGGGCAGTTCCGCCAGCCGCGCGAAGGTGTCGCACGGGTAGCCGTTCTTCGTGCCGTCGTGGTCCATCGAGGTGAAGAGGATTTCGCCCGCGCCGCGGTCGGCGGCCTCGGCGGCCCAGGCGAAGAGTTCGCGCTGGGTGGGGCGTCGGCCTCCGTGGGTCGTGACGACCCAGCGGCCGTCGACGGTCCGGGCGTCGATGGCCGCGACGACGAACTGCGAGCCGTATCTGGCGGCGATGGCGTCGATCAGCGCGGGGTTGGCCACGGCGGCGCTGTTGAGGGTGATCTTGTCGGCTCCGGCGTCGAGCAGCCTGGAGGCGTCGTCGACCGACGAGATGCCGCCTCCGACGGTGAACGGGATGTCGATGCGCGCGGCGATGCGCGCGACCAGCTCCGTGAAGGTGCGGCGTCCCTCCTCCGAGGCGCTGATGTCGAGGTAGACCAGTTCGTCGGCCCCTTCGGCGGCGTATTTCGCACCCAGCTCCACGGGATCGCCGACCTGGCGCAGTCCCACGAAGTTGATGCCCTTGACGGTCTGTCCGTCGCGGATGTCGAGGCAGGGGATTATGCGTTTGGCAAGCATCGCGCGAGGTCTTTGAGGGTGATGCGCCCTTCGTAGAGGGCTTTGCCGACGATGACGCTCCGCAGGCCCTGCCGGTCTAACTCTTCGATGTCCGACATCGAAGAGATGCCGCCGCTGACGGTGATCTCCACCGTCGGGAAGCGGCCTTGCAGGTCGGCGTAGAAGGCTGCCGAGGGGCCGCAGAGCATGCCGTCGCGGGAGATGTCGGTGCAGATAACCTGCGTAAGCCCCTGCGGAATGAATCGCCCGATCAGCTCGGGGGCCGAGAGCGTCGAACTTTCCAGCCAGCCCTCGATGGCCACCGCGCCGTTGCGGACGTCGGCCCCGAGGATCAGCCGCCCGGGGTCGAACTCCGCGAGCCATGCGGCGAAAAGGTCGGGCCGGCGGACGGCGACGCTGCCGCAGATGGCGCGGCGCGCTCCGGCGTCGAAGACGCTGTGCAGGGCCTCGCGGCTCTTGATGCCTCCGCCGTACTGCACTTCGAGCGAGGTCCGCGCGGCGATGCGTTCCAGCACGGCGAGGTTGCGCGGCTCCGAGGCCTTCGCGCCGTCGAGGTCGACCATGTGCAGGCGGCGGATGCCCGCCTCCTCGAAGCGGAACGCCGCTTCGAGCGGGTCGCGGTAGTAGGTCTTCCGGCTGGCGTAGTCGCCCTGCGTGAGGCGCACGCACTGGCCGCCGATGATGTCCGTTGCGGGTATGATTTCGATCATGGTGTCAGAGGTTTAGAAAATTGAGTAAAATCCGCGCGCCCGCCGCACCGCTTTTTTCGGGGTGGAACTGCGTGCCGAAGAAGTTGCCGCTCCCGAGCGCCGCGCTGAACGGGCGACCGTAGTCGGTCGTGGCGATGGTTGCGGCGCAGGGTTCGGCGGCGAAGGAGTGGACGTAATATACATAGGTCTCCCCGGCCGTTTCGTCGAACAGCGGCGAGCGGAGCGAGGTGATCGTGTCCCAGCCCACGTGGGGGACTTTGAGCCGCGCGCCGTCGGCCGCCGTGGCCGGAAGCCGCAGGACCTGCGTCGGGAAGATGCCCATGCAGCGGGCGTCGCCCTCCTCGCTCGAAAGGCACATCAGCTGCATGCCGATGCAGATGCCCAGGACGGGCTGCGTGAGCGAGGGGATCACCGTGTCGAGTCCCCGCTCGCGGAGCTGCGACATGGCCGACGAGGCCTCGCCGACTCCCGGGAGGATCACTTTGTCGGCCCCGCGCAGCAGGGCGGGATCGGCCGTGAGCGTGAATTCGGCCCCTGCGCGGCGGAGGGCGTCGGCAACCGACCGCAGGTTGCCCGTGGCGTAATCGACGACGGCTATCATAGGACTCCTTTGCTGCTGGGGACGGTGTAATCGAAAGGGATGTGCGCCACGGCCATGCGCAGGGCGCGGGCGAAGGCCTTGAAGACGGCTTCGGCCTTGTGGTGGTCGTTGTCGCCGTGGGCCGAGATTTGGAGGTTGCACCGCGCGGCGCATGCGAACGAGTGGAAGAAGTGGCGGAACATTTCGGTCGGAACGTCGCCGACCCGCTCGCGGCGGAACGAGGCGTCCCACTCGAAGTCGATGCGGCCCCCGAAGTCGAGCAGCGCCAGCGCCCGGCAGTCGTCCATCGGCAGGGCGAAGCCGTAGCGGGCTATCCCGGCCTTCGCGCCCAGCGCGCGGTCGACGGCCTCGCCCAGCGTGATGGCCACGTCCTCCATCGTGTGGTGTTCGTCGATGTCCAGATCGCCCCGCGCGTCGACGGCCAGCGCGACGCCGCCGTGGTGGGCGATCTGCGCGAGCATGTGGTCCAGAAAGCGCAGGCCCGTGGAGATTTGGCCGTTGAAATCCCCGCGGCCGTCGAGGTCGAGGCGGACGGTGATCTGCGTCTCGCGGGTCTCGCGCCGGATTTCGGCCCGGCGTTCGCCGCGGCGGATGAATTCGGCGATTTCGCTCCACGAGTCGGTGATCAGCGCACAGGCGTCGGCGGCGCCGGCTTCCTCCAGCGTCCGCAGCCCTTCGGCGGGGGGAGCGAGCAGGATGCCCCGCGCCCCGAGGTTGCGGGCCAGCAGGATGTCGGTCGCGCGGTCGCCGATGACGTAGCTCGCCGCGAGGTCGTATTCGCCGCCCGTGTAGCGGCCGAACATCCCTGTCCGGGGTTTGCGCGTGGGGGCGGCGTCGGCCTCGAACGTGCGGTCGATCAGCTGGTCGTCGAACGCGACGCCCTCGCCGCCGAGCGTCGCGAGCATTTTGTTATGCGCCGGCCAAAAGGTATCCTCGGGGAAGGACGGGGTGCCGAGCCCGTCCTGGTTGGTGGCCAGCACGAGGTCGAACCCGAGGCCCGTGAGCGCCTTCAGGGCGGAGATGGCTCCGGGCACGAACGCGAGTTTTTCGAGGCTGTCGATCTGTTCGTCGGCGGGTTCGGCGATGATCGTGCCGTCGCGGTCGATGAAGAGGGCTTTTTTCATAATCGGAAGTTTTTGACGGTTTCTATCATCCGGGCGTTCTCCGCGGGGGTTCCGACGGTGATGCGCAGGCATCCTTCGCAGCCCGGGATGCGCGAGCGGTTGCGGACGATGACCCCGGCCGAGATCAGCGCGTCGTACATGCGGTCGGGATCGGGGGTGCGGACCAGGATGAAATTGGCATCCGAAGGGTAGACCCGCTCGATGGCGGGGCAGGCCGCGAGCTGCGGCGCGAGCCGGTCGCGCTCGGCGCGGATTTCGGCCACCTGCGGGGCGATGTCTTCGGTGAGCCGTTCGGCGACGGCCTGCTGCGCGAGGCTGTTGATGTTGTAGGGATATTTCACGCGTGCGAAAAGTCCGGCGACGGCTTCCGACGCGAATGCCAGTCCGAGGCGAAGCCCCGCCATGCCCCACGCCTTCGAGAGGGTTTGCAGGACGATGAGGTTCCCGAATTCGCCGAGGCGCGCGAGGAATCCCGGCCCGGCGGCGAAGTCGATGTAGGCTTCGTCGAGGACGACCATGCCGTCGAATTCGCGGAGCAGCCGTTCGATGCCGGCCGCCGGGAAGGCGTTGCCCGTGGGGTTGTTCGGGGAGCAGAGCCACAGCAGGCGGGTGCGTTCGTCGGCGGCCGCCAGCAGGGCGTCGGCCGGAAGCGAGAAGTCCGCGCCGAGCGGGACCTCGCGCATCTCGACGTCGTTGATGTCGGCGGCGACGCGGTACATGCCGTAGGTCGGGGCGATCGAAACGGCGTTGTCGACGCCCGGACGGCAGAAGATGCGGTAGCAGAGGTCGATGGCCTCGTCGCTGCCGTTGCCGATGAAGACCTGCTCTTCGCGCACGCCTTTCAGCGCGGCGATCTTCTGTTTGAGAAGCTTCTGATGCGGGTCGGGGTAGCGGTTGACACCGTTGTCGTAGGGGTTTTCGTTGGCGTCGAGCCACGTCGTGATCTCTCCGCCGGAAAACTCGTCGCGGGCCGTGGAGTAAGGTTTCAACGCCCGGATGTTGGGGCGCACCAGTTCTTCGAGCGGTCTCACAGCACACCTCCTTTCATGCGGACGCGCACGGCGGCGGCGTGCGCCCCGAGACCCTCGGCCTCGGCCATGGCGATGACGGTCGGGGAGAGGGTCGCAAGCCCCTTGCGCGAGAGTTCCTGATAGGTGATCTTGCGCAGGAACGAGTCGGTGTTCACGCCGCTGTAAGCCCGCGCCCAGCCGCCCGTGGGCAGCGTGTGGTTGGTTCCCGAGGCGTAATCCCCGGCGCTTTCGGGCGACCAGGGGCCGATGAAGACGCTTCCGGCGGCGGTGATCTGCGCCGCGACGTCCCAGGCGTCGCGCATCGAGATGATCAGGTGCTCGGGGGCGTAGGCGTTGGCGAAGCCGATCATCTTTTCGCGGCTGTCGAGGACCACGATGCGGCTCTGGCGCAGTGCCTCGCGGATGGTCTCGCCGCGGCGCAGCTGGAGCAGCTGTTCGCCGACGGCCCGCTGGGTGTCGCGGGCGAACTCCACCGACGGGCAGACCAGCACCGCCTGGCTGTCGCCTCCGTGTTCGGCCTGCGACAGCAGGTCGGCGGCGGCGAAGGCGGGCGACGCTTCGTCGTCGGCCAGCACCAGCACCTCCGAGGGCCCGGCGGGCAGGTCGACGGCCACGTCGTTGGCGCCGACCAGTTGCTTGGCCTTGGTGACATAGCGGTTGCCGGGACCGAAAATCTTGTCGACGCGCGGGATGCTCTCCGTGCCGTAGGCCATGGCCGCCACGGCCTGCGCCCCGCCGACGGAGAAGATGCGGTCGACGCCGCACAGATCGGCGGCATAGAGGATTTCGGGGGCTATCGTGCCGTCGGGGCGCGCGGGGGTGCAGAGGATGACCTCCCCGCAGCCGGCGACGCGGGCCGGGACGGCCAGCATCAGCACCGTGGAGAAGAGCGGCGCCTTGCCGCCCGGGATGTAAAGGCCCACGCGGCGGATCGGCACGGCGCGCTGCACGCACCGGACGCCCGGCATCGTCTCGATGTCGACCTCGGGCGGCAGCTGGGCGCGGTGGAAGGTCTCGATGTTCGCTTTCGCGGCGGCGAGGGCCTCTTTCAGCGCGGCGGGGATGAGCGCGGCGGCTGCGGCGCGCACGTCGGCCGGAATTTCGAACGTCCGGGGATCGCGCCCCTCGACGCGGCGGGTGACTTCGCGCAGCGAGCGGTCGCCGCCGGATTTTACGTCGGCGAGGATTTCGGTCACCTGTCGCGTGATCTCCTCCTCTTCCCGGGTGAAGCGCTCGGTGAGGGCGGCCCACTCGGCGCGTTCGGGATTGTTGTGGATTTTCAGAATTTCCATGACGGTTCCGGATTTTTAGCGGATCATGTTTTCGAGTGCCAGGATCAGGATGCCTTCGGCCCCGATCTCCTTGAGCCGTTCGATGCGCTCCCACAACTGGTCCTGGGAGATGACGGCGTGGATCGAGCACCACCCCTCCTGCGCCAGCGGCAGCACCGTCGGGCTGCGCATGCCGGGGAGTATCCGGATGGCGTCGCCGAGCCGCTCCTTGGGGAGGTTCATCAGCACGTATTTCATGCCGCGGCTGTCGAGGATCGAGTTGAGGCGGAAGGTCAGCTGCTCCGTTTCGCGGCGCTTGTCGCTGTCAAGCCCCGGGCAGGCGATGAGCACCGCCTCGGAAAAGAGGACCTTCTCGACCTCGACCAGCCCGTTGGAGATGAGCGTGCCGCCCGAGGAGACGATGTCGAAGATGCCGTCGGCCATGCCTACCGCCGGGGCGATCTCCACGGAGCCTTCGATGGTGTGGATCTCGGCCTCGATCCCCTTCTCGGCGAAGTAGCGGGCGAGGATGTTGGGGTAGGAGGTGGCGACGCGCCGGCCGCGGAAGAACGCGAGGCCTTCGTAGGCGGTCGTTTTGGGTACGGCCAGCGAGAGGCGGCAGCCTCCGAACCCGAGGTCCATGATCTGCTCGACGGGGAAACCCTTCTCGGCGACCTCGTTCAGCCCCACGATGCCCAGGTCGGCGACCCCCATCGAGACGGCCTGCGGGATGTCGTCGTCGCGCAGGTAGAGGACTTCCAGCGGAAACCCTTCCGCGCGGGAGATGAGTTTGCGCTTGCTCTCGGCAACGCGGATGCCTGCTTCGGAAAGCAGGTCGATGCTCTGTTCGTTCAGTCGGCCCTTGGCCTGGATGGCTATTCGTAACATATTCGGTGTGTGTTTGATTGTTTGCTTCTTTCGGACACCCACCTGCGGTTCGGCACGCAAAAAAGCCCACCCGCAGGGGGTGAGCTTCATGTATTCTATAATAACCTGTTACATATACATAATCGACCTACCCCTCGGTAAAGTGGTGATGGTGATGATGGATATGGTTGAAAATCGTCATTCGTCCGGTTGTTGGAGGCAAATATAGGGTTTCTGCGGGAAAAAACAAAATCCGGCCCGGATTTTTTTGCATCCGGCGGATTGATTATAGCCGCCGCAGGCGCGCGGAAGGGAAACGGAGCGCGAAGTTGCGGTTTTTAAGAGTTTTTAGTATATTTACGGCCTGCATCCAGTGAAAACGGCCCGTGCGGTGCGCAGGGGCCGTATGGGCGGCCTTCCGGATTGTAACCTGTTCGTCCGGGACCCGCAGCGCGGACCTTTCATTTAAAACGAAAAGACAATGTGTGACCCTATTCAGTCGATTGCGACCCGTTTGCGCGGGCTGCGCGAAGCGCTTGAACTGACCCAGGAGGAGGTGGCTGCGAGCTGCAACCTTCCGGTCGGACAGTACAGGGAGATGGAGAGCGGCACGGCCGATTTTTCGGTGAACGTGCTGCAAACCATATCCCGCCATTACGGGATCAGTCTCGATGTGCTGATGTTCGGCGAGGAGCCGAAGATGAACGCCTATTTCATCACCCGCGCCGGAAAGGGCGTGTCGGTCGAACGGCAGAAGGCCTACAAGTACGAGGCGTTGGCGGCGGGATTCCGCGACCGGAAGATCGACCCCTTCATCGTGACGGTCGAGCCGGCTGCGGACGACGCCCCGATGCACCTGAACTGCCACCCCGGGCAGGAGATGAACTACGTGCTGGAGGGCCGCCTGCTGATCGGGCTGAACGGCAAGGAGATCGTGCTGAACACGGGCGACAGTCTCTATTTCGATTCGGGCCTGCCGCACGGGATGAAAGCCCTCGACGGCAAAACGGTGCGGTTTCTGGCCATAATAATGTAACGGCAGCATGGTAGAGCGATTTTTATCCCAGACCTCCTTCGTCTCGCAGGAGGATTACCGGAAGAACCTGCACATACGGGTTCCGGATAATTTCAATTTCGGCTACGACGTGGTGGATGCATACGCCGCCGAGCAGCCCGGCAAGGAGGCGCTGCTGTGGACCGACGATCAGGGCGCCGAAATCCGGTTCACCTTTGCCGACATCAAGCGCGAAAGCGACCGCACGGCCTCGTATTTCCAGAGCCTCGGCATCGGAAAGGGCGATGTGGTGATGCTGATCCTCAAGCGCCGCTACGAGTTCTGGTTCTCGATTCTGGCGCTGCACAAGCTGGGCGCGGTGGTGATCCCGGCAACCCACCTGCTGACCAAAAAGGATGTAGTCTACCGCTGCAATACGGCCGGGATCAAGGCCATCGTCGCGGCGGGCGAGCGGGTGATCACCGATCACATCGCGGCGGCCATGCCCGAAAGCCCCACCACCGAACTGCTCGTCAGCGTGGGTCCCGAGGTCCCCGAAGGGTTTCTCGATTTCCACGCCGGCATCGAAAAGGCGGCTCCTTTCGTGCGCCCGGAGCGGGTGAACGCCAACGACGACGTGATGATGATGTATTTCACCTCGGGGACGACCGGCGAGCCGAAGATGGTGGCCCACGACTTCACCTATCCGCTGGGGCATATCACCACGGGGCTGCTGTGGCACAACCTCCACGAAGGCAGCCTGCACCTGACGATCGCCGACACGGGGTGGGCCAAGGCCGCGTGGGGCAAACTCTACGGGCAGTGGCTGGCCGGGGCCTGCCTGTTCGTCTACGACCATGAGAAGTTCACGCCCGCGGACATGCTGCGCAAGATCGAGCAGTACCGCATCACGTCGCTGTGCGCGCCTCCGACGGTCTACCGCTTCCTGATTCGCGAGGATCTCACCAAATACGACCTCTCGTCGCTGGAGTACTGCACCACGGCGGGCGAGGCGCTGAACGGAGCCGTGTACGACACCTTCCTGCGTCTGACGGGCATCCGCCTGATGGAGGGCTTCGGGCAGACCGAGACGACGCTGACGCTGGCCACGTTCCCGTGGATGAAGTCCAAACCCGGGAGCATGGGCGTGCCCAATCCCCAGTACCGGATCGACCTGGTGACCCCCGACGGCCGTTCGGCCGAGGACGGCGAGCAGGGGCAGATCGTGATCCGCACCGACGGGGGCAAGCCGCTCGGTCTGTTCAAGGGTTACTACCTGAACGATGAGCTGACCCGCGAGGCGTGGCACGACGGGGTGTATTATACGGGCGACGTGGCGTGGCGCGACGAGGACGGCTACTACTGGTTCGTGGGGCGTGCCGACGACGTGATCAAGAGTTCGGGCTACCGCATCGGTCCGTTCGAGGTGGAGAGCGCCCTGATGACCCACCCGGCGGTGGTGGAGTGCGCCATTACGGGCGTTCCCGACGAGATCCGCGGCCAGGTCGTCAAGGCGACGATCGTGCTCGCCGAGGCCTACCGCGGGCAGGCCGGGGAGGCGCTCGTCAGGGAGTTGCAGGACCATGTGAAGCGCATCACGGCTCCTTATAAATACCCGCGCGTGATCGAGTTCGTGGAGTCGCTGCCCAAGACCATCAGCGGCAAGATCCGCCGCAAGGAGATCCGCAGCGGCGACGAAGGGAAATAATCCGGCCGCAGGCCGGCGGAGAGAGGGACCGTGCGGAGGGCGCGGTCCCTCTCTCTCTTTGCGGCTGCCGCTCCGGGGCCGCGTCGCGGGATTTTAACGGAACCGTATATTGCGGTTCTGAAAAAGTTTCCTAATTTTGTCTTGTGAAAGCCTGAACATGCCCGGATGTGGAGAAGAAAAAAGAACTTGAGAATTTGCTTGTTTCCGTAAGCGAGAACGACGATTACGCTTTCCGGGTTTTCTATGATCTCTATTACCGGAGCGTTTTCCGGTTCGCCTACTATTTTCTGCGCAACAGGGAGGCCTGCGGCGAGGTCGTGAGCAACGTCTTCGTCGCCGTCTGGAAGTCCCGTGTCGCGCTGCGGAGGATCGAAAACATCGACGCCTACCTCTACGTCGTCGCGCGCAACGAGGCGAACCGGTATCTGAAGGAGTCCCGTACGCGCCGCCGCTGCCTCTCGTTCGAGGAGATTCCCATCTCGCTGATCGACCGAAATTCCCCCCCCCACAGCGAAGACGCTCCCGATAGCCGGTTGATAGAGGCCGAAGTCGAGGAGCTGGTTCGCCGTCTCATAAACGATTTGCCCGAACGCTGCCGCACGGTGTTCCTGCTCAACCGGCAGGAGGGGCTGTCGTCGCGCGAGATCGCCGAGGCGCTGTCGCTCTCCGAGAGCACGGTGCGGGTCCAGATCAAGATCGCCGTCGACAGGATCGTGGCCGGCATACGCACGCATTATCCCGACCTGAAACTGGTTTCCCTGCTGCTGTTCCTCTTCACGGCGCGTTTCTGACGCCTGCCGGAATGAAAAAAACGAAAAAAAGCCGCGGTTCCCTTAAACGGAACCGCGGCTTTCGCACTCTATATGTGTATACGACCAAAAAGGAGAAATCATGCAATATCAGCATACGAAGAGGGAGCCGGAGATGGCGGAACTGATCGAAGGTTCGGAGCGCGACCGCCGCAGGCTGGCGGAGCTGCTGGACGGCATCCGGGTGGGACCCGGAGTCGACGCCATGGCCGACGGAATGCGGGAGGCGGTGTGGGCCGACGTGCGCTCGCGCATCCGCCGCCGGGGAATCCGGATGCGGATCGTCCGCTACGCCGCGGCTGCGGCCGTGATGGCGGGCGTCGTCTGCGGCAGCTGGTTCATGGGCGGACGCCGGACCGAAAGCCGTCTGGTCGCCGCGGCGCAGCCGGTGAGCGTCTCGACGCCTCTGGGCGTGAAGTCCGACGTGGTGCTGCCCGACGGTTCGCGGGTGCGGCTCAACGGCGGCACGCGCATCGTCTATCCCGCGTTGTTCGGCGACGAACGCCGCGTGGAGGTCGACGGCGAGGCCTATTTCGAGGTCGAGCACGACGCCCGCAGGCCCTTCGTCGTCGTCACGGGGCAGGTCGTCTCGACGGTGCTCGGAACGACTTTCAATGTGCACGCCTATTCCGAGGACGAGAATTACCAGATCACGCTGGCGACGGGCAGCTTGCTGGTGGACGGCGGTCCCGAGTCGCGGAGCGTGCGGCTGCGTCCCGGCGAGCAGGGATTCTTCGAGAGGACCTCCGGACTGCTGTCGCTGCGCAGGGTGAACGTCGAGCAGGTGCTCTCGTGGCAGGAGGACAGGCTCTACTTCCGGGCCGAACCCCTGGCGTCGATCGCCCGGAGCCTCGAAAGGCAGTTCAACGTCGACATCACGATCCCCGACGAACGGCTGCGCAGGATCTGTTTCACGGGTGAGTTCGTCGACGGCGAGAACATCCACGAAATCATGCGGATCATCTCGGCCGACAGCCGTATCCTCTGCCGCAGCCGCAAGAACCATTTCGAGCTTTACAGAAACCGATAGAGATTCACGATTTTTTTCACTACAACCTAAATTTCAATCCTTATGAGTAACAATTCTACCAGCAGAAGGTCCTTCCGGGACCTTTTCGGCCAGCGGATGCTGTGCAGACTGAGCGGATTGCTGACCCTGTGTTGGTTCACGGTGGCGGCCCAGGCTCTTTACGCGCAGAATCCCGTGATTTCGTTGACGCTGAAGAACGCCACCGTGCGCGAGGTGATCGAAGCGGTCAAGACGCAGAGCGGCTACTCGTTCTGGTATCGGGAGAGCGAGATCGACCTCCGGAAGCGCGTTTCGGTCGAGGCGCACGATCAGAACGTCCTGAAACTGCTCGACGGCGTGCTCGCCGACCAGGGAATTCTGGCCAAACTCGAAGGCCGCCACATCGTGCTTTACAAATCCGACCCGGCAGGCCGGGGCCGGGAATACCAGCTGAAGGGCCGCGTCGAGACCGAGGCCGGCGATCCGATCGTGGGGGCGAACGTGCTGGTCGAGGGCACGACGAACGGCATGGTGACCAATTCGAAGGGCGAATTCGCCCTGAACGTGACTGCGGGCGCGCGGCTCAGCGTGTCGTTCATCGGTTACGACGCGGCGCAGGTCGAAGTGGGCAACCGGACGCATCTGACCGTGGTGCTGAAGGAGAATAACCAGCTCCTCGACGACGTGGTGGTGATCGGATACGGCGTGCAGAAGAAGGTCAACCTGACCGGCTCGGTCGCCGTGCGCCAGATGTCGGAGATCGAGAACCAGCCCATGACGCACGCCTCGCAGGCGCTCTATTCGATGCCCGGCGTCTACATCAACCAGGCTTCGTCGAAGCCCGGCAGCGACGGCGCGACGATCCGCATACGCGGCGTCGGCACGATGAGCAGTTCCAGCCCCATGGTGCTGGTCGACGGCATGGAGTATTCGCTCAACGAGCTGAATCCCGGCGACATCGAGACGATCTCGGTGCTGAAGGACGCTTCGGCCTCGATCTACGGTTCCAAGGCCGCCAACGGCGTCATCCTCATCACCACGAAGCAGGCCAAGAAGGGCGCACCGGTGGTGAAGTTGAGCGCCAATTTCGGCATTCAGTCGGCGACCTACGTGCCCGACGTGGTGACCGACCCGATTCAGTATATGAACATGCGCAACCAGGCCGAACTGAACGAAGGCAAGCTGACGGTGACCTACAACCGCGACGACATCCTCGAATACGAGGAGGGCATGAAGCACGACAAGTACATCTATCCCGCCTCCGATTGGTACGACCTCTGCTACCAGAACGGTTTTCTCCAGCAGTACAACGCCCGCGTTTCGGGCGGCACGGACAAGATCTCCTACTCGCTGGGCGGCGGTTACATGAACCAGCGCGGCATCATGGTCGCCAACGACGACGCGGAACGCTTCTCGTGGGACATGAAGATCAACGCGCAGGTGACCAAGCGCCTGAAGGTGGGCATCAGCCTGCTGGGCAACCTGCGCTACAACACCGACCCGATCTACGGCGTATCGACGACGGTCAACGTCATCAACCGCGCCCTGCCGATCTTCGGCACGCAGCTGCCCGACGGCAAGTGGCTCTCGACGTGGCTCTCGACCCCCGGGCGCAACAACCCCGAGAATCCGCTCATGGAGCTGCACGAGGGCAACACCAAACGTCAGCTTCACCGCATTCTGGGGCGCATCAACATCGGCTACGACCTGCCGTGGGGCATCAAGTACAACGCCAACCTGGGCTACGTGAAGGTCGACCACTATTCGAAGGACTTCAAGCACGCGATGTACACCTACAATCCCAAAACTCTTGAGCGGAAGAACTTCAGCGCCTACGTTTCGGCCAAGGACTGGGACAACAACGCGATCAACTACACTTTCTACAACACCCTTTCGTGGGGCAAGAGCTTCGGCGGCAACCACAACTTCAACGTGATGGTCGGCACGGAGTACAAGCGTTACGACGGCAAGAACTTCCAGGCCAAGAAACGCGACTACTTCAACAACCAGCTCACCGCCCTGTCGGTCGGCGCCACGATGGAGGATATTTCGGGCGGATCGTCGCTCGAACTGCTCTTCTCCTACTTCGGGCGAATCACCTACGACTACAAGGAGAAATACCTGATCGACGTGACGGCGCGTTACGACGGTTCGTCGAAATTCGCCAAGGGCAACCGATGGGCCTTCTTCCCCGCCGTGTCGGTCGGATGGCGCATCGACAAGGAGAATTTCATGCAGAACGTCCGGGCGGTCGACGTGCTCAAGCTCCGCGGCTCGGTCGGCGAGATGGGCAACCAGGCCATCGGCAACTACGAGTACCTGATGGCCGTGCTGGCGAACAAGAGCTACAATTACAGCTTCGGCGACGTGTTGTCGGGCGGCGCGGCGATCAAGGATTTCGTCGACGAGAACATCTCGTGGGAGACCACCCGCACCTACAACCTCGGACTGGATTTCGAGGCCTTCGACCACCGCCTGCTGTTCAGCGTCGACCTCTATAAGAAACGCACCGAAGGCATCCTGCGCGACGTGAAGATTCCGGCGCAGATCGGCAACCTGAACGGCCCGAAGCAGAACATCGGCGTGGTGGCCAACGACGGCGTCGAGCTGAACCTCCAGTGGCGGAGCGCGGTCAAGAATTTCCATTACAGCCTCGGCGGCAACTTCTGCTACAACAAGAACATCGTCGTCGACCTCGACGGGCAGGAGTACATCAAGACCTTCAACATCATCCGCGAGGGCGAACCCATCGACGCGTGGTATCTCTACCAGGCCGACGGCTTCTACAACAGTTACGAGGAGATCGCCAATTCGGTGACCGTCGGCAGCGGCGTGAAGCCCGGGTACATCCGCTACAAGAATCTCAACAACGACGACAAGATCGACGACGACGACCGCGCCGTCTGCGGCAACCTCACGCCGAGCATCACCTACGCCTTCAACTTCTCGCTGGGATGGAAGGGACTCGAACTTTCGGCGCAGTTCCAGGGCGTCGCCGACGTGAAGACCTATCTTTCGGGCAACCTCGCAGCCCCGTTCTGGAACGGAGCGGGCGTGCTGAAGGAGTGGGCGACCGACGCGTGGACCCCCGAGAACCACAACTCCCGCCTGCCGATCCTCCACACCGCCACGGGCGCGCCCGAGATGCACGACTACAAGAACACGCAGTGGCTCTACGATGCGTCGTACCTGCGCTGCAAGCAGCTGCAACTCTCGTACACCCTCCCCAAGAGGTGGATTTCGAAGCTCGGAATGAGCCAGTGCCAGATCTTCGTCAACGGCGAGAACCTCTTCACGATCTCCCCGCTGAAGATGTTCGACCCCGAGATCGACCTTTCGTCGACCAACCTGATGCAGTATCCTTCGCTGCGGACGATCAACTTCGGCTTCAACATTACTTTCTAATCGCTTCAAATACGGAAAAACATGAAAAAAACAGTAATCGGATTGATGCTTTGCGGTGCGGCGGCGCTGGCCTCCTGCAACCTCGACACCATTCCCACCGACAAATATACGGTCGAGACGTTCTGGGAAACCGAAGAAGGAACCGAGGCCGCCATGACCGGCTGTTACAACATACTGACCAACAGCGCGCTGTTCGGAGACTCGGCGCCGCTGCTCGAAGAGACCTGCACGCCCAACGCCTATAATTACAACAACGCGGGCGGATACAATGTCATCGCCCAGGGGACCCACACGGCCAACAGCTCGGGCATCATCGCCAACCGCTGGAAAAAGTGCTACGAGGGCATCGGACGCTGCAACACCCATCTCAACCGCCTGCCTGCCGCCGTCGTGGCCGACGACCGCAGGGTGCAGATGGAGGGCGAGGCCAAGTTCCTCCGCGCGCTCTATTACTACATGCTGGTGACCTATTACAACGGCGTGCCGCTGATCCTCGAAGAGCCCGTCTATGCGCACGGTTCGCTGCCCCGCGCCTCGCGCGAGGAGGTGGTGCGGGCGATTCTCGACGATCTGAACGACATCATCGACCGCGAACTGCTCGACTGGCAGTGGACCAAAGCCGCCGACCAGGGGCGCGCCACGCGCGGCGCGGCGATGGCCCTCAAGGCCCGTCTGCTGCTTTTCGAGGCCAGCAAGCTGGTCAACCCCTCGAACGACGCCGCGAAATGGCAGGCTGCGGCCGATGCGGCCAAAGCCGTGATCGAAAAGGAGGCCCAGGCGGGCTACGACCTGTTCGGCGACTACCGGAAACTCTTCCTGCCGGCGAACGAGCACAGCTGCGAGTGCGTCTTCAACATCGAATTCTCGAAGACCAAGAACACGGCCGTCAATTCGTTCAACGTTTACAGCGTCCAGTACCGCAACAACGCACCGCTGCTCGATCTGGTGATGGACTACCGGACGACGACCGACGGTGCGGCCACGATGGGCAAGTACGACAACCTCGATCCGCGTTTCGCGGCGACGAATTTCTATCCCGGGAGCACGTTCCTCGGCAAGGCCAACTGCCCGGCCGGGGAGGTGTGCCAGTTCACGGGCTTCGCACACCGGAAACTCACGATCTACGACGCGCAGAAGCGCGATTCGGACGACAGCAACGGCGAGACCAACTACATGTTCATCCGCTACGCCGACGTGCTGCTGATGTTCGCCGAGGCGCAGAACGAGGTCGACGCCACGCCCTCCGATGCCGTTTACGACGCCGTGAACCGCGTGCGCGGCCGCGTCGGCATGCCCACCTATGCCTACGGTTCGAAGAGCCAGTCCGAGATGCGCGAGATCATCCGCCACGAGCGCCGCGTCGAATTCGCCGGCGAGGGGCTTTATTACAACGACATCCGCCGCTGGATGACCGCCGAGCTGGTGATGAACGCCGTGATTCAGGACTATGCGGGCACGGACATCGCCGTCCGGGCGTTCGACCCCGACCGCGACTACTGGTGGCCCGTTCCGGCGGACCAGATCCTGCTGAACAAGAAACTCGAACAGAATCCCAATTATTAATCCGACAACCGCTAACTGGCAATTATGAAAAAATATCTGTGGATACTGGCCGCCGCATTCCTCCTTCAGGCTTGCAGCAAAGACGAGGAGGAGGGACCTTACGTTCCCTGGCGGCCGGGCGACGACAAGGAGGAGACGATCGACCTGGACAAGGCCACGAAGGTGATGATTCTGACCGAGCAGGCCAAGAACCGGATCGTGATGATCGACCAGCCGACGAGGAAGGTCGCCTGGGAGTGGACGGCCGCCGACAGCGGGCTTTCGGCTGCGGAACAGGCGTGGTTCGATCTGCCCGACGAGGCCAAACCGGTCTACAACCGTACGTGCGTGCTCGTCACGGCTTCGGGCGGCGGCGTGGCGCTGATCCGCATTGCGGACAAGAAGGCGATGTTCTACGCTAAGCCGGGCGGAAACCCCCACTCGGCCGAGGTGCTGCCCGACGGGAATGTCGTCGTGGCGTCGAGCACGGGCAACCTGTTGAGCGTCTACGTGTACAATGGCGCCGACAGCTACGTTTCCAGACCCGCCTTCACCATGCCGGTCCATTCGGCCCACAACGTGGTCTGGGACCGGAAGCGCGGCTGCCTCTGGACGGCGACGGGCGCCCAGCTGCTCAAGCTCGCCTACAACGGGAAGCGTACGGCTCCGGAACTGACGCAGGTGCGCTCTTACGATATGGCGGCGGGGAATACCGATGCCCACGACCTGGCGCCCGTCTGCGGGGAGGATGCGATGTATGTATCGACGAATCAGCATGTCTACAAGTTCGACTGTGCGGCGGAGAAGTTCCTCGACGTGGAGATCTTCCAGCAGAACACCATCAAGAGCATTTCGACGGGTCCGGAGGGGTATTCCACGATCGTCATGCGCCCCACGTCGGGCGGGAGCAACTGGTGGTCGGCCGAGGTGTGCGACATGAAGGGCAACCGGCTGTTCAACCGCGCGGGCTACCAGATTTACAAGGCCCGCTGGTATGTGGAGAATCCGTTCGGGTATCCCGAGGTTCACACTTTGTAAAACTTAAAATGCAAAAACGATGAAAAACATCCGAAAATACATGATGGCCGCGGCATGCATGACCGCCGCTGCGGCGCTGGTCGCCTGCACCGAGGCCGTGAAACGCGACACCGAGGAGGAAATCCAGGAGATGACCGTTCCCAAGAAACCCGGGCCGATCACGAAGGTGCCGGCAACGCTCACCTGCAACGGCGGCGAAGAGTTCACCTTCTCGGTTTCGAAGGTTCAGTGGGCCGAGACCTACGAATGGACGATCGCCGAGCAGGAGAAGTCGAAAATCTCGATCATCGACGGTCAGGGAACCAATGTCATCACCGTCAGGGTGGTCAACGACGACGTGGTGATTCCTGCCCAGTCGGTGTCGGTGGTGGCCAAAAACGAACTGGGCGCGAGCAAGGTGCGCGAGTATTTCGCGGCGATCACCGTGTCGGTCCCCATCGAGCTGCCGGGCTATACGATCAAGAAGTACGGCAAACGCTGGTGGATGACCGAGAACTGCCACGAAGCGGGCGAGGACGGCAATCTGGGCGTTGCGCCCGACCTGACGGTTTTCTCGGTTGCGGGGTTGGAGGCGTCGCATTTGCAGCGGTTGAACGACGCAAAGGGCCGTTACTACACCTGGTATGAGGCGATGACCGGCATATCGGGCTGTACGGCGGAGCAGTGTCCCTATGTGCAGAATTACGAAGGGGTGGACGACGTGGGCAACGCCTTCAAACTCGACGGTACGGAGGAGGGCGAGTTCGGCGTCCAGATACGCGGCTGCTGTCCCGAAGGCTGGCACGTGGCCAACGCCAACGACTGGTGGGACATGCTGATGGCTATCAAAAGCGAGTATGCCATTCCCGACGATTTCGCGCAGGGCGGATACACCTTCTCCGGCGGCCACGACGGGAAACCCGAGAATGCCATTACGAAGGCCGGATTCTACAAGTCGGGCTGCACGGTCAAGAATACGGGCAACGTCGGCGCATGGCTGCGCGGCGGCAACGGCCGTATCGTTGACGGCGGTATTTGGAATCAGGCGAATATGACGCTCACGGACGCCGGGGAACCCCTCCTGCAATTCGTCGACGGGGCCGAAAGCATCGGTTTCGGCTGGTATCCGCTGGGCTATCAGAAGGCCGACGGCAGTTTCAACAGCGGCGCGCTGGGCAAATGGGGCTACGTGTGGTTCATCGGGCAGACCAACGCCTCGACGGCCCGTTCGCTGGTCATCAGCGGTACGAGTCTGAACCTTCAGACCAAGACCAATCAGGAGGCGGCCAAGGATATTTATCTGAACGTCCGCTGCGTGAAAAACTACACCAAATAACCGGAAGCGATGAAAAAAAGAATTCTGTTTACGGCAGCGGCGCTGGTGTGCGCCGCCAACCTGACGGCCCAGTGTCTCGGCGTCGGAAGCTCGACCAGCAGCATGAGCCCCGAGGAGATGGCCGCCGCCGCGAAGGCCGGCGTGGAGTATGTCGAAATCGGTATCAGCGGCCGCGGGACCGTGGCTGAAATCCGCGAGAAGGCGCTGCACGCCAAACGCATGGCCGACGAGGCCGGTCTGAAGGTCTGGTCGTGCCACCTTCCGTTCTCCCGCAAGCTGGACATCTCGGTGCTGAACGACAGCGCCCGCATGGCCAACCTCGAATTCCTGACCGAAATGATCGCGATCTGCGGCGAAGTGGGACCGGAGAAACTGGTGCTGCATCCCAGTTCCGAACCGATTGCGGACGGGGAGCGCGAGCAGCGTATCCGGAACAGCATCGCTTCGATCGGCATATTGCGCAGGGAGGCGGCGCGGATCGGCGCGCAGCTGTGCATCGAGGATCTGCCCCGCACGTGCCTCGGGCGGAACTCGGCCGAGTTGCTGCGCATCATCGCCCCTTATCCCGAGGTGAAAATCTGTTTCGACACGAACCACCTGCTTTCGGAGGACCTGCTGCACTTCGTCGAGGCGTGCGGCGACCGGATTGCGACCGTCCATGTCTCGGATTACGACATGGTCGATGAGCGTCACTGGCTTCCGGGCAAGGGTCGGATCGACTGGCCCGCGCTGTACGGGGCGCTGATGAAGGCCGGTTACAAGGGCGTCTTCATGTACGAACTGAAACGCGGCGAGGGATCGTTCGGCGAAATGGTCGCCATCTACGAAAAGCTGGCCTCCGACGCGGCGAAGCTGGAATAACGCCGCTCCCGAAGAGTGCGAAAAAAGAGGTTACGGCAATTCGTAACCTCTTTTTCTGTGGGCCCAGAGGGGCATGATCCCACGACCTTCGGATTATGAGTCGTAATTTGTCGATTTTTAGCTGTTTTTGGTAATTTCTATATTGTTTTGTAAATGCTTGTATTTCAATGGTAAATATAGCTATTTTATTTCACTTGGTTTTTGTTGGTTTCGATTAAATCCGTATATTTGTGTCTAAATTGTGTGTCTAAAATCAAAATTTATACACAAAATGAACTACTCGAAAGACGGTGTGACGGTGGCCGCAATGTTCGATTCAGCCCATCCGAAAAAGTCCGGGAAGTGCTCCGTAAAAATCCGTGTTACCTACAATCGAGTGCGTCACTATTATCCGACCGGGAAAGATTTGATGCCGGCGGAGTGGGACGCCCTGCCAACAACAAAAGCCCGTGCACTTGTGGAGATACGCAAGGACATCGAAAGCAGCTACCAGATAGTGCGGACGGCTGTTGAGGACTTATTAATGCGCGGTATCTTTTCATTGGAAAATCTTAACAATCGACTAAAACGAGCTGGTGGCGATACGCTTAATATTGCTTTTGAGGGTAAAATAGCCGAAATGAAAGCACAGGAACGCATCGGGAATATGATGGCCTATCGGGTTGTTATGAAGGGGATAGAACGATTTGCCGGACCTCGTGTTCCTTTGTCGGGTGTTTCGGTGGATTGGATTCGTCGTTACGAAAAGTTCCTGCTTAAAGAGGGTAAAAGCCGTACTACCGTCGGAATACATATGCGACATATACGGGCAATACTCAACGACATGAAGCGGTGCGGAAAGATTTTAGAGGCGCAATACCCATTCGGCCGGGGGCGGTATGAGATACAAGCCGGAGAAGGGCGTAAATTGGCCCTCACGCTGGAGCAAATAGGGCAGATAGCCAATTATGAGGACGGAACCGAGGCAACGGCCAAATACCGCGATTATTGGCTGTTCCTCTACTTGTGCAACGGGATCAACGTTGCCGATTTCGTAAAGTTGAGGTATCGGGACATCGTGAACGGTGAAATATGCTTTGTCCGGCAAAAGACCGAACGCACGACCAAGACCCGCAGGGAAATTCAGGTCGTTGTCACGGAGCGGATGCAGGCAATAATTAATCGATGGGGCAACCCCTCCCGGCCCGACAGCTTCATTTTTCCGATCCTCGACGGACAGGAGGATGCGATGCGGCGGAAGATGAAAACACTATACATAACCCGTGCGATCAACAAGCGTATGAAGGAGGTAGGCGAACAGCTCGGGATTGGCAATATCTCGACCTATACGGCCCGGCATTCGTTTGCCACGGTGTTGAAGCGGGCGGGAACCAATATTGCCTATATCTCGGAATCGCTGGGGCATCAGGACCTCAAAACGACCGAAAATTACCTGGCCAGCTTCGAGAGGGAGGAACGGGTAAAAAATGCGAAATTATTAACAAAGTTTTAAGGGATTATGGATGCGGACCAAAGCAAAATAGCAACAAAGACGGATGGCGGATATTATTTATCTAATTACAAAGGCATAGGTGCCATTTTTAAGTGGTTGGTTGACTTGGTGGAATTTATTTCGTATGAGGCAGACCATGAGAACTATCCAGCTTTGAAAAAATCTTATATTTGGGAAGATATAACACAGTATGATGAAACCAATAGGGCTTTAGGGCGTGAATATGCGGATGAATACATATTAGCAACAAATTCATTATTGATAAATATGGATCAGGCGGCGCGTAAAGCTGCGGTATCTGAATTTGTGCGACGCGGGTGGGGTATATTTGGAACACATGAACGTGCAAAATATTTTATTGAACTTAATGATAAACTGTGTGAGCAGGCGGATAATTCTTGGCCCCTTCCTGCAAATAAAGATTATTTATGGACGGCTATTGAAGCGTTAGCCGGATTTTATTTAGGCATTAATAATTCATGCGAAGTATATGGTATTTCTGCCATTAACGACAATAGAATATTGGCTGCTTTTTGCGCTGGGGTGTATTCGTTTCCTGGGGATAATGGCGGCCGATTTTTAGTATTGCCCGAAGATTGTTCCGTAGAAGATTCCCATACAGATAAGGAACATACAAGACGGGGGCGTATATCGTGCCGTTCGATGAGATTAAGCGATTATTTTACCATAGACCCAAATCATGAGATTGAGCAAATCCGAAATTGCATTAATGGCAATCCGGGAAAATCTCGTAGTGAAGCAGTCGCAATAGAGATAATTAGACTTAAAGAAGAAGGTAAACTTATTGACCTAAATGGTAGATTTAGCGGTTTTATAGATCAGTTGAGGTCCGTTATACCTGATTTACCCTCGCGGCAGTCGATATGCCGATATTTACACTACATATAATGCTAACCGAATTTTTGCAACTTATTTGCAACCGATAAAAAAATGCCCTTACACATATCTGTAAGGGCATTTTTTGTTGCAAATATTATTGCCTTGTTATTTGCAACATATTTGCATTTTTTGCAAATAAAATATTGATGTCCTTTGCATTGTGGTCGATCACCATCACCCGGACGCGGGTAAGAGTTGTATTTTAAAGCCATAATGATTTATGCCTGAACAAGCATCCGCAACAGTATATGTTGCATCGTCGGAACAGCTGGAGGGGTTGATCCTTAAAGCAGTTCGCACCATTATCCCGGAACTGGCGAACTATCAGAAGCCGGCCGAGGAAGCCTCCGACACCCTAACACTTGAAGAAGCGATTAATTTCCTGCAAGCATTGGGGTATCCTACCACAACATCCGGTATATATGCGTTGACATTCAAAAACGCCATTCCATTCCGGAAGGTTCGCCGCCGTCTTGTATTCTCGCGCAAGGAACTCACAAAATGGGTTGAAGCTGGTACTATACGTCCCGAGGAACAGCGGACCGCCGCCGCATTGCGTATCGCTCAATCTGCTGAATCCAAAAAGTAATTGCGCAATGATTAAAAACAAGATCGCCGCCGGCGCTCGTATCGAGCACGCAGCGGCAACCCCGGCTATTCACGTTGACAAATTTACGAACAATTCGCGGGGTTTCCATCAGAAGCGCGTCCTTTCTTTGCTCCAAAAGGGCGAAAAATTATCGGCCGCAGACATCACCGTTGTACTTCATGTATCAGATCCTCGCAGCCATATCCGGGACCTGCGGGCAAAAGGCGTGGCGATCGCCGATGTGTGGTGCGACGGAGAACACGGCGGACGGTTCAAACGGTACTTTATTCAGCAAGACAATACGGGAAAGGAGGTGCAACGATGACCGCAATAGGGCACACGGAAAATCCGGGTCGTAAAACGTTTGCGTTTTATTGGAGTTTTAAGGACGCTATACGCGATATGCCGGACGCCGACAAGTTAGCAGTATACGAAGCTATTACGGATTTTGCATTTTTCGGCGTAGATCCGGACGGATTGTCCCCCGTGGGTCGCTTGGCGTGGAAACTGATACGCCCGCAGCTTGAGGCTTCGATAAGGCGTTACGACGCGTGTAGAAATAACGGCCTTAAAGGTGCCGAATACGGGAAAAACGGAGGCGCCCCGAAAGGGAATCAGAATGCGAGAAAACAACCCCAAAGGATAACCCCAGAGGACAACCCCAAAAACAACCCCTTAAATCATAATGTTAATGATAATGCTAATGTTAATGTTAATGAAAAGGGGGTTATAGGGGGAGAAGTCGCAACTAAACGCCGGGCGTTTGTTGCTCCCTCGCTCGAAATGGTCAAAGATTATTTTTTGACGATCAACGGAAGCGATACGGATGCCGAATGCTTTTACGACCATTTCACGGCCAACGGCTGGCGAACCGGTAAGAACCCGATAAAAGACTGGAAAGCCGCCGCGCGAAATTGGATGCGCCGCAAATCCGAGTTTAACACCACAACCCAAAAACAAATTAACCATGAGATGCGAAAAACAAATTTCCTATAACCGCCTGGAGGCCGTTGAGGTGCTCCCGGAATCGCCCGAACTCGAAAAGGCTGTTTTGGGTGCTTTGATTCTTGAACCGGGCCAATTATCCGATGTGGCGGAGATCGTCGAAATTTCAGCCTTTTCTGATGTAAATAACGGCAAAATCTACGGCGCGATGCTCTCAATGCTGGAGCGGGGCGACAAAATAGACCTCTACACGCTCGCAGATCGTCCGGAACTGAAAGGCCGGGAGATGACCCGCTACCTGGTAGAACTGACCAACGCAGTAGGTTCTGGCGTTAATATACTGGACCACGCCCGACAACTCGCAAACACCGAAATACGCCGCCGTCTATGCCTTTTCGGCCACGAACTCGCGGCGCGTGCTGTCTCCGATCCGGACGGTGTCATAGACTGGGCCACGTCGGAAATAACAGCGATAGCCGACCGGGCAATACGGGCAGACGACATTGCCCCTCTGTCAGAGGTCGTGCGGGCCACCCTCGACGACCTGGAACGACGCCAACAAGCCCGACAAGTGGGCGAGTGCATCGGCATTCCTACGGGCTTACAACGGCTCGACGCGCTGACGGGCGGCTGGAGGGGCGGCCAGCTCGTGGTATTGGCTGGCCGTCCCGGGATGGGCAAAAGTGCCGCAATGCTACATTTTGCCCGGACCGCCGCCGTCGCTGGGGTTCCGGTCTGCGTTTTCTCGGCGGAAATGCCCAATACGCAGCTGGCCGGGCGAATGCTGGTCGGAGGCTCGGGAGTTAACTCCGGATCGTTTCGCACGGGCGATATGGACGCCGATGGGTGGCGCGAACTCGAACGAGCCGCCGCGGAACTTTCCGCGCTGCCTGTTTACCTCAACGATCGTGCTATCACGATGGGGGCTATACGCTCGCAATGCAAGGCGATGCACCGCCGGGGACGGTGCGGGATGGTCATTATTGACTACCTGCAATTACTCGACACCGCGATGCGCAACCCGAACACAACCCGCGAGCGGGAAATCGCGGCCGCCAGCCGTTCGGCAAAATTGCTCGCAAAGAAACTCGATGTTCCGGTCATCCTGTTGTCGCAGTTGTCGCGCAAAGTTGAGGACCGAGCGGATAAAACCCCTATTCTTTCGGACCTCCGGGAATCGGGAGCCATCGAGCAGGACGCCGATATAGTGGCGTTCGTTGATCGTCCGGCGATGTACGGCCGGACAGAGCTGGACGCGGGCCGGTACGGGACTATTCCGGCCGAGGGTGTCGGGCTGCTGCATATTGCCAAGAATAGGGAGGGGGCAACGGGATGCGTGATTTTCCGACATAACGAGAGCTTGACCCGTATAGCCGATTACGACGGTCCCGCGACGGATGCAATCGGGGAGGCGGGGCCGTTTTGACGAAATACGCGATTTTAACGCATGAAAACATCCAAGTGGGACAAGTACCCACGATGTGAAAGATAATCAAAAAAAACGGACAACCAAAATGAAAAAACGGATATTATATCAGCTACTGACGGATGAATTTACCAAGTTTGGCGATAAGTTTGAGAAAATCGCCCATAACGAGACTACCGGGATGTACTGTTACAAGCGCACCACCTCCGAAGGGCTGACTTACTACGAGGTGTTTAAGGCACCCAAAGCAAAAGACGAGAATGGGAATATTTATTACCACTATCCCAGTACAGCGCAATTCGGATTCGGTTCGGCTCTTTGCTTTCGGGGTGACGAAAGGCACGCCGCCGATAAAATCGCCTTTTATATGGCAAACGGATTCGAGGCGGGGAGGTTCCGTGTATGATACCCAGCCGTTGAAATAAGCATATCACAAACGCCCTAATGTGGCAGAAACGAGTAAATAAGCATTTTTAACTTGTTAAACACGCATAATTATGACACAGAACAAGAAAAAGACGGCATTTGTGCCGTGCAAATCATTCAAGCACGACGGCGCAACCCTTACGGTCGGAGTTGCCGAAGTGACCGTAAATCGCAAACCTAATCCGTCAGATGTGTATTTTCTTGTTGAATACGGCGGTGATGAGGATACACCCGAAGCGGTCGTTACTTTCACGCCGGATAAGGCTGTAGATATTGCCGAGGCTCTGTTGAGGTTTGCAAGGCTGGCCCAAAAATAGGATAGATGGGCTTTGTGCCCGTCTATCCTTAAAAACAAGGGCCCGCCCCCTGTACTTGGTTCTCGAAAGCCAAAGGTACGAAAAAACGGGGAAATGAGCAGAGCAAGACCTAAAGAAAAACGAAGGGGTGGCCAGCGGGACGATTCCGAGGTTCATATAAGCTATTCGAGAGGGCAGTTGATGCAGCTTATTGTGGACACGGATCGGAAACTCGGGGTCAAATACAATCACGACTTCAAATATCACTTCAAAAAAGATAAGCTATTAAATATCAAAATATTATGAAAGAAGAAGCTAAAATCTACACGGAGTATTGCATCCGGAATCAAATCGCCGCCGGAGGGTCCGGCGACTGGCAGATTCGTTTGGGGAAATACATCGTATCATTGCAATACGTGGATTGCCCCGGCGATGGCTTCTTGGGCCGTCTTGCGTCTTTGGCGGGGCGTGTCCCGCAGCGTTTGGTCGCTGTTATATATCAGAGAAATCGAGACGGTCAGATCAATGCTATCCGGCAAATATCGGTTCCGGCGAAGGGGGCCAGCATTACGACCGACAATGCGACGGTTTTGAAACTGTTCGGGCATGACGGACGGTTATGTGGTTTTGAGGTCTCCAAATCGAAAGGTCCTTATTTTTTGGGCGGTAGATGGGGGCGTATATCCGCCTCTCAGCCGATCCTACCGGACGAGCATAGGCGGGGAATAACCTATGACACGGAGCGCTGGATCAGCATGAAATAATTATTGACTATTTAATCCATATAGAGAAGTATGGCACAGGATTCCATTCACAAGATCATCACAATCGAGATCGAATACTCGAAACTTATCAAAAGTTGGGCTGAAGCGCAAAAGGTGATAGATGAGACCCGGCAGTCTATTAAGAACCTCAAGAAAGAGGATGCAGACTATTACGAGAAGATGGCCCAGTATAAAGCCGTAATTCGGGATAATACCGATGCGCAGCGTCAATACATGAAGCAGATTAACGAGCAGGTCAAGAAGGAAGCGCAACTCGATGGCTCCGTTAATAAACTCCGGAGCGATATTTCGAAGTTGGCAAAAGAGTATTATGCGCTCTCCGAAGCTGATCGCAAATCGGCAAAAGGAATGAAGATGGCCGAACAGGTCCGCAATATGCAAACGGAGGTGAACAAGGCCGAGCAGGATTTGCTGAATTTCCGGTCCAATGTCGGCAATTATGCAAGTGCGCTTAGTCCGCTTTCTTTCCAGGTGCAACAAGTAGCCCGGGAACTCCCGTCGCTCACGATGTCCGCCCAGCAATTTTTTCTGGCGATTTCCAACAACCTGCCGATGCTTGCCGATGAACTGAAGCGAGCTTCGGCCAATAATAAAGCGTTGCGAGCCGAAGGGAAAATGACTATCCCGGTGTTCCGGCAGGTTATTTCGTCCATCTTTTCCTGGCAGACGGCTTTGGTTGTGGGCATTACCCTGTTGACAGCTTTCGGCAAGGAGATCGGAACGTGGGTAAAGGGATTGTTTAGCGCAGGTGATGCGTTGTCGGATGTTGCTCAATATACGCAAGACCTCAACCGGGCCATTGAAAACAGCCGATCAGAGTTGAAGCGGGAGTTTGACGCCCTCCGTGAGGCAAAAAAGGGTACAGCCGAATATGCCGCCGCCCGCAAAGTCATAGAGGATAAATACGAGGATTATCTTTCCAACCAAAAGGAGGAGATACGGAATTTGGAGGACCAAAAGGCGGCTTATGATGCCCTTGCAAGTAGTATTACGGCGGCAGCTATTGCTAAAGGATTGGAAGAATCCAATGCCAATGCCTCCGAAGAATACGGCGAGGCAATGGATAAAGCCTTCGAAGGCGTGCAGAATAAGTTTATTAAAAAATTCGGCCGGGAGGCCGGGATCGCTTATTTTACCGAGTTTCGTGCCGGGTTAAATAGTGAAATTCCGGAATTGAAAGAGCGTGCGCAGGAAATATACCGGATGTTCAATGAGAACATTACAAAAACTCGGACGACTATGGCCGGTAACCGTCCGGTCGTGAGTGAATATGTAGAGGTTTCCAATGAACTGGAAAGCACGCTGAATAAAGTGCGAGGTGCTACGGATCAGTATAACGAAACCCTTTCTGCAAACAAAATAGCGATGAAAACATTGATGGATATGTACAAGATCAGTGCAGATGACATCAATGGGCAAGGGGAGGCCATCAAGGATTTAATCAAGCGAAAGGAACAAGAACTTGCCGATATAAACAAGGAGATCGCAACCACGGAGGACGAAATCATTTCACGGAATAAAAGGGCCGAAGCTGTTGAGAATGAGATCAAACGCTTAAAAGAACTTGGACGAACGAATGAGAAAGCGCAAGAGGCTGCTAATAAAATAGCACGACAAGCCGCCAAGACACAGCTCGATTTAGAGAAGCAATTATCAAAATCCATTCTTGAACTTAGACAAGCGAGCCTTGAAAAAGACCTGGAACTTTCCCGGCTTCGCTTTTCGTGGGAACGCCAAGAGCTGGAAAACAAACTCAAATACGACAAAACGCTGACTGCGGAATCCCGGGAGGCTATAAACCAGCTGATCCTGAATATGGAGGAACGCAGGTATAAGGAGGAATCCGAAATCCGCCAGCGTTGGAGCGATAAGGAGTTCGAGGAAGAAGCCCGCAATGCGGAGAACAGGATCAAAATGCGGTTTAATGCACAAAATAAATTGCAGACTATCCGCCAAAAAGAAGCACAGTTACCTAATTATGACATTCTACACACATCTGATCCGAACAAGGATATTGAGAAAAATGCCGCCAAAATGGATATTGCGCAGCAACAAATGGATGCTGCACAAAATAAACTTTCCGAAATACAATCAATGAGTGAGGAAACATATACGGCTCTCTATGGCGGTGTTTTGGAATGGCGTAATGCTGAACTTGACGCACAAAAGGCCGTTGCAGAAGCCAAACAGCAGGTCAACGACATACAACTGCAAGGCATTAAGTTGCAAGAAAAAGAAACGCAGATGTCTATTCAAAGCGCACAACAGATGGTCGGTGCGTTGGAAGAACTTGCCGAAGCCGCCGGGGCTGATGCGGGGGTTGTCGCAATGTTGGCAATCGCCGAATCGGCCGCTGCGATGGGAGCGGCGTTACACAAAGCATTTTCATCTTCCGCTACCGTTTGGGATGGTATTGCCGGGGCGGTGGCTGCAATTTCGACCATTACGACCATAATAACGCAAATTAAATCGCTCAACAGTTCCGCAGAAGAAGAAAGAAGTAAATACCGATACGCCTCCGGCGGCCTTGTCACGGGCCCGGGTACCGGAACTTCGGACAGCATCCCCGCAATGTTATCCAACGGCGAGGCCGTGATGACGGCCCAGACTGTCAACGACTGGGGCGCAATGCTCTCGGCCATGAACGTCGCCAGCGGCGGAAACGCCATCCAAGTATCGAATCTTCCCCAGCGCAACGACGGAATGAGAGGGATGAAAGCGATGATCCGTGAAGCTATGCTTGAAATGCCGGCGCCCATTGTTTCGGTGGTTGACATCAACAAGGGGCAGAAGCGGGTCAAGGTTCAAAACAGCCTCGGAAAATTAGGTCGAAAAAAATACGAATAATAACATGAATACCCTTAATAAGAAAGTGGGCCGCCCTCGTGCATATACCCCCGAAGCTCTTGAAGCCAAGTTCGAAGAGTATGTCGAATGGGTGAAAGCGAACCCGCGATACAGCAACAAGGTTTCAGCAGGGGAAATAATTCCCGTTCCAACACAGCGTCCCCTGACATTGGTGGGATTCTGCCAATTTGCGAAGATCAGCAGGCAAAATTTCTATGAATATGAGTCAAGGGAGGAATTTTCTGACATCCTTACGTGCGTGCGCGAGGCTATCGAGGCGGACCAGCTGGAGGGCGCATTATGTGGACAGTACGATTCGGGAATCGTTGCCCGGGTTCTGCATCTTGCCGACCGTCAGGATGTGACCACCAACGGCAAGGAGATAACGACCGCAACGCAGCCTATTTCCGTGGTCCTCGACCCCGAAGCGGCCAAGATCATCCAGTCCATCGGCAGGCGGACAGTAAAGGAATGACGGGGCACGCTGCGTGTGATGATGCACGCCACCGAATAACGACGAAATGACGAGAGCCGGGAATTACTCCGGCTCTCTTTGTCTTTTATCGAGCGTATTTGCGTTCTGGAATGCCTAAATTTCGACGATCTCCTAACGGGTGAAGCATATACCCTCCAAAGAGCAAGCGTCGCCAAATCGGCTATTTCTTTGTTGTCGGCTTGAACCCTATCGGCTGGGAGGGCTTGCGGGCTTGTGGCACTTTGATCGACAATGCTGCGATAGCCTGATAGATATTGTCGAGTTCCTGGCGCATATCCTCCGACAGATCGCTGACCGCTTCGGCATTGTCTGCATCAGCCCGCTCCAGTAGTGCCAGTTTTGCCCGAATTTCGGCCAATTCTGCCGTGATTTGGGTTGTGGTGGTAATGTAGTTGCGCATTGCTACAAAAGCCCGCATAATGGCCCTATTTACCCGTATAGCCGTCTCGCTACGCAGGACGCTCGAAAGCATTGCGACACCCATTTCCGTAAAAGCAAATGGCATATAGCGACGACCACCCCAATTTGAGGACGCATTTTGTGATGTTAGACTTGAGGTCGCAATTTGCGTCCTCAAAATTTCATATTCTTTTTCCGAGAGTACAAACATAAAATCGTCGCCCTCGAAACGCTCGATATTGCGCCTTACGGCCTCTTTCAGCCGCTTTGTCTCCACTTGGTAGAGTTCGGCCAGGTCGAAGTCCAGCATTACCCGCTGGCCTCGTATTTCGTAAATCTTGCTTTGGATGGGTTGCAGTTCCATAAGTCGGTATTGTTAAGATTTATCCCTCGTATCCTTCGTAATAGTACGACTGTTCGATTCCCTTGAAAATAACTTCCCGATCATCCGTGCGGTCGGTCAAAGCTGGTTGTAACAGGGCGCGTAATTCAAGGTCATTTATTGGACTGCGTTCCATAGCTTGCAAATACAAATCCTTATCCACTTTCCGCCAATCTACAACTCGCCGGAGACGCTTTTTCAGCATCATATTGAGCCATATCCGGGTGGCCCGGCCGTTGCCCTCCATGAACGGGTGGGCGATGTTCATTTCAACGTATTTTGCGATGATCTCCTCAAAGGTCGTTTCCGGCATCTGCTCGATTACCGGAAGTATCGCGCCCAGGTAAAGGCAATTTGCAAAGCGAAAGCCACCTTTTGCAATGTTCAGCGTCCGAATCTTTCCGGCGAAGTCATACAACCCACCGAATAGATAGCGGTGAATCTCACAAAGCCCGGCCACGGTTCCGACCTCTATACGGTCGATGTCCCCCGATTCGAAAAGGGCGTGCGCTTGTTTGAGGCTTTGGGCGTCTATTTGATAGGTTTTAGAATTCATATAGGACGGTTTTTTATTTCGTTTTCCAGTTCTTTCAGTTGTTCCATATCCTCACGGTCTGCCTCAATAGCTTCTTTGCGTTTGCGGCGTGCATTGAATTCTTCGTAAACCTGATAAGCGAACTCGTCTTTGTGCTCTTTACGGACAGTACCAGCATTAGGTAGTAGGCGTTGGTCGTTGGAAAGCAGAATTTTATCGACGTTTTCACGCCAAAAATTCATTGTGAGGTCTTTTCGGTTTTTGGCTCTGAATTCAGCTGTTTCTAAGAAGATAACGACCAGTCGATTCAAAGAATCCAATTCGTCGTGTGTCAAATAATTTTTGGCAATAATGACATCTTGTTTGCGCACTACCGCCCCTTTCCAAGAAGTCAGCCCCATATTCGGAGCATCTGCATCGGCTCGTGTCATTACGATCTCCGCGGATGTCTGACCCGTTACAGCATACAATAGTTTGTTTTGGGTTTCGGCATAAAACATTTGCGTCGCTTTGTCTGTTTTGTCATAGTCATTACTCAGGGCAAACAGGTCGCGCACCTTTTGATAAAATCGCTTTTCCGAGGCTCGAATATCGCGAATACGGGCGAGAAGTTCGTCGAAATGATCCGGGCGGCCGTCGGGATTTTTCAATCGCTCATCGTCAATTACGAACCCTTTACGCAGGTATTCGGCAAGATTGCGGTTTGCCCATTGGCGGAACTGCACGCCGCGGATAGATCGAACGCGAAACCCTACCGCTAAAATCATTTCCAATGAATAGAATTTAACTTGGTAGGGCTTGCCATCTGTGGCAGTTGTTAAGTAATTCTTAATAACTGAATCGGCGGTTAATTCTTTGTCTTTTAGTATGTTGTTTATGTGCTGGCTAATGTTGGGGACCGAGGTGGCAAAAAGTTCGGCCAACTGCATTTGATTGAGCCAGACCGATCCGTCGCGGGCCAGTAATGAAACACTACTTTTTCCGTCGGCTGAATTGTATAGTATCAATTCTTGTTCCATGATGCAGATGTTTGAGGTTATTCCCCTTTTTCTACTTTGATAAGTTTGCCGCAATGCGGGCAGGTGATTGTGTTTGTCGGTTGAGGGGCGAAAAAATCACCCACGTTACAACCAATAGCGGCGGCAATACGCTCAAGCACTTCTACACTTGGATTCCCATTAATATGCTGGCTAAGTCCGACGGGCGTAATTCCCATTTTTTCGGCCACTTCTTTAACAGTTAGGCCGTTAGCCTTTATTGTTCTCTTTATATCCATAGCTTTAAATCTTTGGTACTGGTACAAATGTAGCTATAACTTTATTTTTCTGCAAAAATAATAGTAAAAACTTTATTTTTTATTTGCATAATTAAATTTATAGCTTTATATTTGCATCAAGAAATAAAACCAATAACTATAAATGTTATGACAGCCACCCGCACCCGCTACAACAAATCGAAGATCATGCGCAACGCCTGGTATCTGAAACGTGCCAACGCTTCGATGACCTTTTCGGCCTGCCTGCGCAAGGCTTGGCGTAACGAGAAGCTGGCGGTCATGACGGCGATAATCGAGAACCGCCCGATGGAGGAATCGAAGGTTGCGGAATGGCATCCGCTGGCAAATGTTCCGGCCGACTACTACGGCAACAGCAGAACGTATTACGGAGACTAACGATAACCGGGGGCGTACCGCCCCTCAACACCTATTACGGAAATTGAAAAATAGCGAGATTCTCGCAAAACCTCGATAAAACAATGAATGAACAATTAACCCGGTCCGACATTCGGACAATGGCCCGCAAGGCGGCCGATTACATCACCTTCAACTGCGACGGTGTAAGCGAAGGTTTCGAAATTACCCACAAGGGGTACACGGTATTCGTTGACTATTCGGCCCGGTTGTGCAACGACGAGCTGAGCGAATTTACAGAAGTCCCCGCCGTATGGGACCAGTCGGGCCGGGAGTGTCCGGAGATCGCCGATGCCTTGCAATTGATGTTGAACTAACCAATTAAAACTATAAAATCATGACTATCGAAGATTTGAAAAACGTAAAATTAAGTCCGATGACCGCCGGATACCTGGCTATCTATATCAAATTATCGGACCTCTGCGGCGAGGCGGCGGAAGTTACCGAAATGGATTACGGCGGCTCGGCGGTCAATGAGGTGAACAGTGAATTTGACAGCGCATTAGGCAAAGCGCAAGACGAGGTAATGAAGTTGGCGGTGATGTCCATGACGGAAAATTTATGTACGTTGTCCAACAATACCGAACTATGATCTACGAACTGACATACGGCGGCTATCGGTTGGGGACATTCCCTACCGAGGCCGAGGCCGTCCGCCGGGCGGGGTATCTTCCGAAGGGGCGCTATACCGTCCGGGAATGGGAAAGGGACGGCGAATTTTCGACGTTCGACCCCTCGACGAATAAATGCTACTGTTTCACCAACAAATAAAATTTTAACACTATGGACTACAACAGACAGACGATTGCAGACGAAATTGCCAGCTTCAAATACACGATGAAGCAAGCAAACGACGATATATCCCCCGCCGAAATAATTGACGGGCTTATGCAGTGGGTAGAGCAATACACAAACGTGCTGCACGAAATATCCGTCGCCGAAACCCTCGACGATTTGAAAGAGTTGAAACAAAACGCAGCGAGTCCCGATGTGCGCCCCGATGTTGTGATATGGGCGCTGCGCAGAATTGTGCAGGTAATAATGGCTGCGGATTGTTTGTATCAGCGCCTATGCCGGGAATCTTGAAGCACAAAATAACCTTCGATTACGAGACCTCTCAACTTCATTCGGGAACGATTATTTGCCCCAGCCGTCAATCCGGGCGGCTGGGTTTGCTGTTGCTGGCCCTGCTGGCCTTTTGGAGGCATAACGGTATTATCGACATTGCACCGTATTATCCCGCTACGAGGAATTTTCCGACCTCCTTACGCGCGTGCGTGAACAACCGGCGGAAATTCCCGCCCGTTGAATACAAAGCCGGGCCGCAGTTTGCCTATGTATTAACTCAGCAAGGCGAATTTTTGCGCGTCTATACGCGCGTGCGAGGTTGCCGGGAGTTTTTCGCCGTCTGTGCGCGCGTAAACGCGTAAAGTCAAACCTTTCGGATGGGGTCAATCGAGGTTTAACAGCATTAAAAATCGGCAAAGTTGTGTCTAAATTGTGTGTAAATGAAAAACAAATCAGCCATCTACTTGTGTGTAAATGGCTGATTTTCAAGTGGGCCCAGAGGGGCATGATCCCACGACCTTCGGATTATGAGTCCGCTGCTCTGACCAACTGAGCTATGGGCCCGGTCCTGCGCCCCGGGGGCGCTTTCGTGGCGCAAAGATAGAAAAAGTATTCAGATTGCGCAACCCCGAGGTGCTTCGGGTGCGAAAAAATTTGCACGCGGGCTTGTTTGTTGCGAATTAATTCGTACCTTTGTCGCGCTTAAGCATTAATTAAAAACAAAAACAACGAAATGAAAAAGGGTATTCATCCGGAGAATTATCGTTTGGTGGCGTTCAAGGACATGTCCAACGACGTCGTGTTTTTGTGTCGGTCCGCCGTTTCGACAAAAGAGACCATCGAAGTGAACGGCGAAACCTATCCCGTGTATAAGATGGAAATTTCCAACACCTCGCACCCGTTCTACACGGGTAAGATGAAGTTGGTTGACACCGCTGGTCGCGTCGATAAGTTTATGAGCCGTTACGCAAAACGCTACGATAAGAAGAATGCGAAGTAAAACTGCTTGCGCATTTACGAAATAACGGGCTGCAACCGAGGGTTGCGGCCCGTTGTTTTTCATTCCCCGCAGGGAATTTCCGGTCTTTGTGAAAAAATCCGTACAAGATTTTATTTTTATGCATATATTTGCGCCTGAAGGCAAACAAGACCGTAAACCCTTAAAGAGTCGGAGCCATGAAAAACAAGATGAAGCATATAGCAACCGCCGCGGCGCTGGGCGTCGTTGCACTCCTTGCCTCCTGCGTGAGCAGGCAGGTTGCCGTCGAGGCCGAGAGCCGGAGCGATTCGCTGGAGTTGGTCGTCAGCGCGAAGGACTCGCTGATCAATGCCGTGTTCGCGGACATCAACGCCATCTCGGAGAACCTCGCGCTGATCAAGTCGCGCGAGAACCTGATCACCGTGGCTGGGGAGTCGGAGGGAGGCCGCCGTCCCGTCGAGGAGATCGACAACGACATCAAGGCCATCGACCGGCTGCTGCGGGAGAACCGCGCGAAGATCGAGTCGCTGCAACGTTCGGCGGCCCAGCTGCGCAAGGCCAATCTGCGTATCGACGGTCTGGAGAAGATGATCGCCGACATGAACAGGCAGCTGGCGGAGAAGAAGGCCGAGGTGGAGCAGCTGCGCGAGAGTCTCGTCCGGATGGGCGACGAGGTGAAGAGCCTGACCGAGGAGGTGGCTGTCCGCAGCGCCGAGGTCGAGAACCTGAGCGGCGAGAAGGTCGAGTTGCAGAACCAGCTCAACACGGTCTATTACATCGTGGGGGCCGAGAAGGAGTTGCGCGACGCGCAGATCATCAACAAGCAGGGATTCATCGGACGGACGCTGACCGTCGGACGGAACAGCAATTTCGACAGCTTCACGATGACCGATTCGCGCCTGCTGTCGGAGGTCCCTGTCGGACAGAAGAAGGCGACGCTCGTCACTTCGCATCCCGAGGGGTCGTACGAACTGGTGACCGACGCGAACAAGGTCGTCGAGAAACTGATCATCACCGATCCCGTGCGGTTCTGGGAGTCTTCGAAAATTCTGATCATTAGTTGCAAATAGGCGGTTCGTCCGCCGTTACAACGCTTTTCAGAGTCCCTGCCGGTCGCGGCGGGGACTTTTTTTGACATCACGGGAGCTGATTTGTTTGCTTTTCCTGATTTTTTTGTATTTTTGTTCGTAAAATCACATCACACAGATCAAATAAGTTTATGGATTATCAACCCCAACCGCAGTTTGAGGAGTCGGCATTGAAGGAGAGTTGTTCTGCGGATTGTAGTAGTTGTCCTACGTTTCCGGCGCCGTTCCGCCGCATCGGCGATTCGACCTATTGTCGGTTTTCACAGCTTACGTTTGCAGCCGGAGAAGGGGTGACGTTCCCCGCGGACCGCATGGTGCGCATCCTTTTCGTGATGTCGGGATCGTTGAGGCTGGAACACGGAAACGACACGGTGCGTCTGGTTACGTCGAAACAGTGCGTGTGTCTCGCCCGCAGCGAACGCTTCGTGGTGACGGCTCAGGACGACGAGACGCATGTGGTCGTGCTGTCGCTCATCCATCGGATCGAATTCTGCGAGCAGGACATTTTCGACAAGGTGATGCCCTACGACTCGGTCGTTCCGACCGAATCGGTCCCCATGCTTTCGATGCATCCGGCGATAGAACGCCTTTTGAGCACATTCTTTACGATCCGCCAGATGTTCAACTGCGTCCGCTACCACCGGATGAAGGCCACCGAGCTTTTTATGATGATCAAGGTGCTCTACACGCCGACCGAACATGCCTACTTCTTCCAGTCGATGATTCAGCCGCAGGACAATTTCCGCGTCTTCGTCTGCAACAATTACGACAAGGCACAGGGCGTCGCCGAGCTGGCTTCGCTGGCGGGCATGAGCCTCTCGGTTTTCAAACGCCGCTTCGCCGAGCATTTCAACGACAGCGTTTACCACTGGATGATGCGCCAGAAGGCGCTGAAGGTCTTCACCGACATCCGCGACGGCGAGGACAGCACCAAGGCGCTGATGAACAAGTACGGGTTCCGTCACTACACGCAGTTCAGTCGTTTCTGCAAGAATTACCTTCAGGCGACGCCCGCGCAGCTGATCAACTCGATCAAGAAGAAATAGGGCCGCCGGCCGCCACGGATAAAAAGGATGAAAAGGAGGCCTCTCCGCAGGTCTCCTTTTTTCGATGCGACGCCGGATGAACCGCGCACGGCGTCATCGGGCCGGTCGCGGCGTAGGGCATCGGGCCGGATCGGATTTGCGGGTGACGCCGGGGCGGATGCCATCTGGTTTTCAGCGTTCCAGCACGTAGACGTTCAGGTCGATCCACTCTCCGTCGGAGAGCTGTTCGCCTTGTGCCTCGACATGGCTGCGGAGGAAGCCGAGACGCTGCGGAATGCGGTTGCTCGGGAGGTTGCCCGTGCCGCAGCGGATCTCGACACGCCGCATGCCCATCTCCCCGAACGCAAGGTCGCAGAGCGTCCGCACGGCGGCCGCCATGATCCCCTTGCCCTGCTGTTCCTCGCGCAGCCAGTAGCCGATCTCGACGCTGCGCCTGGCGGCGTCGGCCGATTTGAAGCCGATCAGTCCCGCAAAGGCGTTGCCGCTGCGGAGCGTGAAGACCGGATTGGCCGTGTCGGCGAGCATTCCGGCCACCACCTGCCGGGTCTGCTCGATCCGGTGCGTGTCGGCCACGAACGGGAGCCAGCGGCCCAGGTAGCGGCGTTGGGTGTCGATCGAGGCGAAGATGTCCGGTGCGTCCTCCGTGCGGAGCCGCCGGAGCGCGTAAGGGCCGAAGAGGGGGATGGTTTCCATAGTGCGTGAATTCGTAGCGGTAAAGATACGAAAAAGCGGGACGGTTTCAAAGCCGGATGGCGCTCGATTCGGCAAAACGCGCCGAACGATAAAGGCGGCAGGCCCCCGGCGCCGAAGATCGGGAAAAAGCGCGCATTCGGTTTTGCATATAAAAATAGGTGTCGAAGGCCCGGGAACCTGCCGCCCGGGAGCCGCCGGGACGCCGTCCGGGTGGCGGGGTGACATAGTTGGCCCGGGGAGGTAATATTTTTTGCGGTAGCTGTTGCGTTATCCAAAACTTTTCCTATCTTTGCACCCGATTTCGCCCCTGAAGTCAGGACGATCGGGCGCGGTTCTTTGAGAAGAGTGAAAAAGTAGAAAATTTATTCCGAATAATTTGCGCGATAAATTTTTTATGCCTACTTTTGCAATCCAAAACGGTGAATACTGCCGATGTAGCTCAGTTGGCCAGAGCAGCTGATTTGTAATCAGCTGGTCGGGGGTTCGAATCCCTCCATCGGCTCG
>ENA-UESG01000256-UESG01000256.1-human-gut-metagenome-genome-assembly--contig:-NODE-256-length-62267-cov-17.893439_pt1 | contig 62267 bp, 57 predicted proteins | sample MGYA00243002_ERZ508003 | MGnify/ENA primary metagenome ERZ508003 (study PRJEB26167, sample SAMN06115514) | human gut metagenome | host: Homo sapiens | place: China:Shanxi | collected 2015-12-02... | reverse complement strand
AAACAGGCGACAGCCTTTTATAAAAGAAATGATTAACTTTTCATTATATATCGAATGGCTTTCTTGTTGCTATCGCATTTTTAAAGGCTAACGCCGTTGTATTCAAGCCGCCAAACAGCAAGCTGTTTGGCTATCGTTAAATTGCATAAACGGAAAGTATTTATGGGCTTTGCCCACACCCACAACCTTTAAAAAGGTTGACCAAACTTTTATAATTGCTTGGCTAAACTGTGAGTTAAACCATAATTTACACAAACGATTAGTATTGAATTTTGATAAATAATCTAATTTATTATGAAAAAAACCGCTTGAGCTATAAAACTCAAGCGGTTAAATTTTTATGTTTAATTATTAAGCACGAAGTTCGTCTTCGTTATCACCTGCATAATAAACTTTTTTGATGTCAGCACCCAATGCTCTGAATTTTTCAATTACATCTTCATAGCCACGCTCAATGTACTGGATACTTGAAATTTCAGTAACACCGTTAATTTCAAGTGCCGCAATAATCATTGCTGCACCGGCTCTTAGATCGGTAGCTTTTACAGGAGCTGCTGTAAGCGGAGATCCGCCCTCAATAATTGCAAGTCTGCCCTCAACAGAAATGTGTGCACCCATTCTAACAAGCTCACTTACATACTGATAACGGTTATCCCATACATTTTCATTTATAATGCTTGTACCCGGTACACTTACAAGAAGTGCGGCAAATTGTGGCTGACAGTCAGTAGGGAAACCGGGATGCGGCATAGTCTTAATATTACAACGCTTTAAAGGATTCTTTGTAGCGTCAATTTTGATAGCCTCATCGTATTCGGTAATTACAACACCCATTTCACGGAGTTTAGCTGTAATTGATTCAAGGTGCTTTGGAGTAATGTTATTTACTGTAATGCAACCTCTTGTAGCAGCTGCCGCACACATATATGTGCCTGCCTCAATCTGATCCGGAATAATCGAATATGTTATGCCATGGAGATATTTTACGCCACGGATTTTAATAACATCTGTACCTGCGCCTCTTACATCTGCGCCCATTGAATTAAGAAAGTTAGCGAGGTCAACAATATGCGGTTCTCTTGCGGCATTTTCAATGATAGTCATACCCTCGGCTTTAGATGCCGCAAGCATAATATTCATTGTAGCTCCTACAGATACTACATCAAGGTAAATATGCTCACCGTGAAGATTATCAGCATCTGCCTCAATAATTGCGCCGTCAACAAGCTGTGTTACTGCGCCCATAGCTTCAAAGCCTTTTAAATGCTGATCAATCGGACGAACACCGAAGTTACAACCACCCGGTAAAGCAACCTGAGCTTTACCGCATCTGCCAAGAAGAGCACCGAGAAGGTAATAAGATGCTCTCATACCTCTTACAAGTTCTGTTGTTGCAGAGTGAGTTGAAATATGTGTCGGGTCTATATAAAGTGATGATTTATTAATTCTTCTTACCTGTGCACCCATCTGCTGAAGAATTCTGCTGATAAGGGAAACATCGCTGATGTTAGGTATATTTTCAATCTGACAAGGCTCGTCACAAAGGATTACTGCCGGGATAATTGCTACTGCGGCGTTTTTTGCACCGCTGATATTTACTTCACCAAAAAGCGGCTTACCGCCGTTTACTACAAACTTTTCCAAACCGTTACACTCCAATTCCATATACTGTACATTCACAATAACGAATATGTGAGTTTACATAATCTAAATCTAAATAAAAGTGCGTGCCAAAAAACAGCAACATTGATTGCTGTAAAAATGAGTATCTGCCAGATTACTCAACTGATAATAGTATATCCACAAATATATTACATTTTCTTAAAACACACATTTTGCAGCATTACAACAAGGTAACACTAACATTCCTATACAGAAAATGATACTACAAAATTGTAGTAAAGTCAACGCATATTTGGAATTGTAACATATTTTTATCTAAAATGTACTCAAATTAAATAAATGAAATCAAGTTTATTCTTATTATGACTAAGCAAGATTACATACTTGTAATTATTCTTATAAAAAATAATACTGCTGTCATAATTGCAATACAGAATTAAAATCTTGCAATATTTTTCAGGATATAATTGCATATATAATGTAGGAAATTCTGAAAAATATTTAAATATTTGCCAAATAATTTTTTAAATTTTATTGACAATTACTTTTTTATGTGCTATACTCAAGTTAACATATGAACATATAAACATATGAACAGATTAATAAACGGAGATAGGAATATGGCAGAACTAAATGAAAAGAAAGAAAAAGAAATTCCTGATTTGGAAGTGCTGTTTGATTTAGCGGATCTTTTTAAAGTATTCGGCGATTCGACAAGAATCAGAATAATGTTTGCAATTTCCGATAATGAGATGTCGGTGCTTAGTATTGCAGAGGCTTTAAATATGGAGCAAAGCACTATTTCCCATCAGTTGAGAGTATTAAGACAAAACAAACTTGTTAGGGTCAGAAGAGAGGGGAAGCAAATTTATTATACTCTTGATGACGACCATGTTAAAAAAATTATTGAAATGGGACTTGATCACGTTCTCGAGTAAGGAGGGTGTTTTTTATGAAATATAATTTTACACTTGAAAATCTTAACTGTGCGCATTGTGCGGGAAAGATAGAGAAGAAATTAGCCGAAACAGACGGTTATGAGAATGTAAATTTCAACTTTGCAAATAAAAAACTCGTACTTGAGTGTTCAGATGATGTAACGGCACAGGATATACAGGCGGTTTGTGACAGCATCGAAGACGGTGTAGAAGTTATTGATAATACAAAGAGAAAGAATTTAAAGCAGTACACCTTCACACTTGAAAATCTCAACTGTGCACACTGTGCAGGAAAGATAGAGAATAAATTAGCCGAAACAGACGGCTATGAGAATGTTAATTTCAATTTTGCAAATAAAAAACTTGTGTTTGAGTCAGCAGAGGATGTAACGGCACAGGACATACAGGCAGTTTGTGACAGCATTGAAGACGGTGTAGAAGTTATTGATAACAATGTAAAAGGAAACACCGTAACTGCCGAAAAGGTAAATTCAGACAAGAAAGATAAAAAGGTTGAAATAAAGAATGAACTTATTTCTATTATTACAGCGGCTGTGCTTGGTGTAGCGGCTTTCGGTCTTGAACTTACTGTATTTCCTGATGCTGAATTCGGTACTGTAGGTTGGTTTGTTCTACTCGGACTAAGCCTTGTTGCCACTGTTTTGTCAGGTTGGAGAACATTTATTAAAGGCGTAAAATCGGTGTTTAAATTAGAGATAGATGAAACTACATTGCTTACAATTGCTGTTATTGCGGCATTTGCGTTAGGCGAGTTTGTAGAGGCGGCTATGGTTACTATTCTCTTTGCAGTCGGCGAAATTGTAGAAGAGAAAGCAGTATCTGCATCGAGAAGTGATATTGCAAAACTTGCGCAGATTCGTCCCGATAATGCAACCGTACTTATAAACGGCAAGGAAGTTGTAAAAGCCGCCGAGGATGTTAAAATAGGCAGTACAATTGTAGTTAAACCACACGAAAGAGTACCGCTTGACGGTGTTATTACTAAAGGAAATACTACTCTTGATACTTCGGCACTTACAGGTGAGAGTGTTCCTGTCGATGCAGAGGCAGGCAGTGAAGTTATGAGCGGTATGATTAACGGTAATTCTCTTATAGAAATAAAAACTACTAAGGAATTTGGCGACAGTACAGCGGCAAGAATTATTAAACTTGTTGAAGATGCAGCCGCTACAAAGGGACAGAGTGAAAAGCTTATCAGCCGTTTTGCAGCTGTTTACACACCGATTATTATACTTATTTCTATTGTAGTTGCTATTGTTCCTCCGCTTGTGGGGCTTGGCAGTTTCAGCACATGGATTTATCGTGCTTTGGTTTGTCTTGTTGCATCTTGCCCTTGTGCAATCGTAATTTCGGTTCCGCTTTCTTATTATTCGGGTCTTGGCGCATCATCAAAAATCAGCGTTCTTATTAAGGGCGGCAAGTATATCGAAGCTCTTGCAAAGGCTGACGCATTTGTATTTGACAAGACAGGTACACTTACAACAGGCGAGCTTTCTGTAAACAAAGTTTTTGCTTACGGCAATCATACTTCATCTGAAATTATTGCACTTGCAGCTGCTTGTGAAAGATATTCTTCACATCCGATTGCTATGGCAATAAAAAATAAGGCAGAAAAGGAAAACTTACCTGAACTTTCAGATTACAGCGAAAAGGCGGGACAGGGAGTTACAGCTGTATATAACGGCAAAGCTCTTGTATGCGGCGGCACAAAGGTTTTAAGCGATAAACAAAAGGTAAATGCAGAAAAAACCGCATCTGTATATGTAATCTACGACGGTGAATTAATCGGTGCAATCTCTGTTAGCGATACATTAAGACCGGAGGCAAAGAGTGTAATTGCAGAGTTAAGAAAACTCGGTGTTAAAGACAGTGTAATGCTTACGGGTGATAAAAAAGAAAATGCAATGGATATTGCAAATGAACTTAAACTTGATTCTTATTCGGCAGAGCTTATGCCGTCAGATAAACTTGAAAAACTTATAGATATAAAGAAAACTCATAAGTCTGTATGCTTTATAGGTGACGGTATCAATGATGCCCCTGTTCTTACTGCAAGCGATTGCGGTTTTGCAATGGGATTCGGCAGTGAGGCTGCTATTGAGGCCGCAGATGCTGTGCTTGCGGCAGGTAATTTAAAACAGTTACCGTTGTCTGTCAGAATAGCAAAGAAAGTTGTTGCTACTGTAAAGACAAACATTACATTTGCACTTGGTGTAAAGACAATTGTAATTATCCTTGCAATACTCGGTATCGCTCCGATGTGGTTGTCTGTAATAGCAGATACAGGCGTAAGCGTACTTTGCGTACTTTATGCTGCAAGACTTCTTCATACATTTGATAAAAAGTAATTTATAAATAGATAGATTTCCTCTCATAAAAACTACCGCATTCCGATTGGAGTGCGGTAGTTAATTGTTGCTTTTTGTTAAATTAATTGGAGTGAATTATTATTTTGCTTAACTCGTGCACTAAACCATAAATTACCCCAACTATTGACATTGAACCTTTTAACTTTGTCATAAACTAAGTTAAACCATAATTAAAAGGCTGTTCCGCAAGATAGGGAACAGCCTTTATTTAATTATAAGATTTTATCTCGGTTATTCATTTTGTAACATAAGGTCATAAGACTGTCACTTAGGTGTACATTTTCAACAAGGGTGTCGCTGTACTTTCTTGCAATGTCATAGTGACTGAAATTCCAATAGTTCTTTATGCCGTAGCCATAAAGTTTGTCAAGTACATTTTCTACACATACTCTCGGAATACACAAAAACGCTGTATTGATTTTGTTGTTTTGACAGAACTCGTCAAGCAGACTGTCGTGCATTATTGTAAGATTATTCAGCTTTTTGCCAACTTTTTCTTCGTTACAGTCAAAACAGGCGATAAGTTCAAAGCCGAGCTTTTCAAAGTTCATATGCTTGGCAACCGCTTTACCGAGGTTGCCGGCACCGATAAGTATAGCTTTATAATTATTGTTAAGACCAAGAATATTTTGTATTTCTTCCTTAAGCTGAGAAACACTGTAACCGTAGCCCTGTTGACCGAATCCACCAAAGCAGTTAAGATCCTGTCTTACCTGAGAAGCGGTTACATTCATAATTTCAGCCAGTTTTGTAGATGAAATTTTATCAATGTTTTGTTCGTTAAGCTCAGACAAGAAACGATAATATCTGGGCAGTCTTCTGATTACAGACATTGAAATGTTGTCATTTCTGGACATTGTACTTTAACCTTACTCCTTTAACCGAATTGTGTTTGCTTATGCAAGTGAAGCGGCAAGATGCTCGTTTATTGCAAGCAAGAAATCTTCTGAATTAACCTTTTTCTTGTTTTCAAGAGTTGAAATAGCATAAAGGTCGCCTGTCATAATGCCGTCTTCAATAGTGTCGATAGTAGCTTTCTCAAGCTTGTCCGCAAAGTTCATAAGTTCAGGAAGATTATCAAGCTCGCCGCGCTTTCTGAGAGCACCTGTCCAAGCAAATAGAGTTGCAACAGAGTTTGTGGAAGTTTCCTCGCCCTTAAGATACTTATAATAATGGCGCTGAACTGTACCGTGTGCAGCTTCATACTCATAAACACCGTCAGGTGAAACAAGTACGCTAGTCATCATAGCAAGTGAGCCGAAAGCAGTAGCAATCATATCGCTCATTACATCGCCGTCATAGTTTTTGCAAGCCCACATATAGCCGCCCTCACTTCTGATAACTCTTGCTACAGCGTCATCAATAAGTGTGTAGAAATATGTAATGCCTGCCTGCTCAAATTTCTCTTTGTATTCATTCTCAAAGATTTCAGCAAAAAGATCCTTAAATCTGTGGTCGTACTTCTTGCTGATTGTATCTTTTGTAGCAAACCATACATCAAGTTTCTGGTCGAGTGCATAGTTAAAACATGAACGGGCAAATGAAGAAATACTCTTGTCAAGGTTGTGCATACCCTGAATGATACCGTCTGTCTTGAAATCAAAGATTGTACTTCTTTCTTCTGTACCGTCAGGCTTGGTAACGCAAAGTTCAGCCTTGCTGCCTGCCTTAACAACCATTTCTGTATTTTTGTAAACATCACCGTAAGCGTGACGGGCAATACAGATTGGCTTTTTCCATGTAGGAATGTATGGAGTGATACCCTTTACAAGGATAGGACTTCTGAATACTGTACCGTCAAGGATAGCACGGATTGTGCCATTTGGTGATTTCCACATCTGCTTGAGGTTGTATTCGTCCATTCTTGCAGCGTTTGGTGTGATTGTAGCGCACTTTACGGCAACACCGTATTTCTTTGTAGCCTCTGCACTGTCAACAGTAACCTGGTCATCTGTTTTGTTTCTGTTTTCAAGACCGAGGTCATAATACTCGCTCTTTAAATCAATGTATGGGTAAATAAGAATGTCTTTGATTTTCTGCCAAAGAACTCTTGTCATTTCGTCGCCGTCCATCTCAACGATGGGGGTGGTCATTTTAATTTTATCCATTAGCTGTTCTCCTTTGTATAGTCAAGCAAACCGCCTGCAAGAATGATTGCTCTTGTTCTGTCTGAAAGCTCACAGTCGGCAATAACGGTTTCGCCTGTTGTTTTGTTTACAACCGTTACGGCAGAGCCGTCTGCAATTTCTTTCTTAACATTCGGAAGCTCAAGCATATCACCGAGTTTAATCTTATCGTAATCGGCAGAATTTTGGAAAGTAAGCGGAAGAATACCTGCGTTAATGAGGTTACTCTTATGAATTCTTGCAAAACTCTTTACAAGAACTGCCTTAACGCCGAGGAAGAGCGGAGCAAGTGCTGCGTGCTCTCTTGATGAACCCTGACCGTAGTTTTCGCCGCCTACGATAATGCTCTTGCCGAGAGTTTTTGCTCTTTCAGGAAATTCCTTATCGCATACTGTAAAGCAGTGCTGTGAAATAGCAGGAATATTTGAACGGAGCGGAAGAATCTTTGCACCGGCAGGCATAATGTGGTCGGTTGTAATGTTGTCGCCAACCTTAAGTGAGCAAGATGCCTCTATAGAATCTGTAAGAGGGCTTGTCTTAGGATATTCCTTAATGTTTGGTCCTCTTAAGATTTCAACATTGTCCATTTCCTCAACAGGAGCAGGAGCAATAACCATATTATCATTAATGAGGAACTTCTCGGGAAGTTCAATTTCTGCGGCAGGACCGAGTTTTCTTGGGTCTGTAAATACACCTGCAAGTGCCGAAACAGCAGCTGTTTCAGGAGATACGAGGTAAATCTGACCGTCAGCTGTACCACTTCTGCCCTCAAAGTTACGGTTGAAAGTACGGAGTGAAATACCCTTGCTGTTAGGTGACTGTCCCATACCGATACATGGACCGCAAGCACTTTCAAGAATTCTTGCACCGGCAGCAATCATATCGGCAAGTGCGCCGTTCATAGCAAGCATATTGAATACCTGCTTACTGCCCGGAGCAATAGCAAGTGAAACGCCGTCTGCAACTGTTTTGCCCTTTAAGATATGGGCAACTCTCATAAGGTCAAGATAACTTGAGTTTGTGCAAGAACCGATACATACCTGGTCAATCTTCTTGCCCTCAAGCTCGCTGATCGGTTTAACATTATCAGGTGAATGTGGGCAAGCGGCGAGCGGTTCAAGCTCCGAAAGGTTAATTTCAATAACCTCATCGTAAACTGCGTCTGCGTCTGCGCTTAACTCTGTGTAATCTTCTTCTCTGCCTTGAGCTTTAAGGAATTCTCTTGTGATTTCGTCAGAAGGGAATACGGATGTTGTAGCGCCGAGCTCTGCACCCATATTTGTAATTGTAGCACGCTCCGGAACTGTAAGTGTTTTGACACCTTCGCCGCCGTACTCAACAATTTTGCCGACGCCGCCCTTAACGCTCATAACTCTTAATACTGCAAGAATAATATCCTTTGCAGAAACCCATGGGCTGAGTTTACCCGTAAGATTAACTCTTACCATCTTAGGCATTGTGATGTAATATGCACCGCCGCCCATAGCAACAGCAACATCAAGACCGCCTGCACCGATAGCAAGCATTCCGATACCGCCGCCTGTAGGTGTGTGGCTGTCGGAACCGATTAATGTTTTGCCCGGCTTACCGAATCTTTCAAGGTGTACCTGGTGGCAAATACCGTTGCCCGGTCTTGAAAAATAAATGCCATGCTTTTTACATACAGACTGAATAAATCTGTGGTCGTCGGCATTTTCAAAACCTGTCTGCAATGTGTTGTGGTCTATATATGCAACGCTCTTTTCGGTTTTGACTCTCGGAATACCCATAGCCTCGTATTCTATGTAAGCCATTGTGCCTGTTGCGTCCTGTGTAAGAGTCTGGTCAATGCGTAAGCCGATGTCGTTGCCGACAACCATTTCGCCGCATACCAAATGCTCTTTAATAATTTTCTGTGCAATTGTGTAGCCCATTTGATTACCTCCGCAAAAAGTATTTTGTGGTATTTGCATTATTAAAAGCAATAACCCGTGTACATTAATTGCCCATTATAAGGCAATTATTAGTATCTATTATATAACATTTTTCTTCTTATGTAAAGTAAAAATGGATGTAAATACGAAAATTTGCGATTTTGGCACTATCTGTTGTTTATTTTAAAAAATAAATTGAATTTTCAACATTTAGGTGATATAATAAAAAAGTATGTGTAGGATATTTGAACTTAGATTCTTATAGGGGGATAATTTTATGGAAACAAGAGAAAATTTGAGAAATATAGCTATTATCGCTCATGTTGACCACGGTAAAACAACTCTCGTTGATCAGCTCTTAAAACAGAGCGGTATTTTCAGAGCAAATGAAACTGTGGCTGAAAGAGTAATGGATTCTAATGACCTTGAAAGAGAGAGGGGCATTACAATCCTTTCTAAAAACACCGCTGTAATGTACAACGGCATTAAGATTAATATTGTTGACACCCCCGGTCATGCCGACTTTGGCGGTGAGGTTGAGCGTATACTTATGATGGTAGACGGCGTTGTACTTCTTGTAGACGCTTTCGAGGGTTGTATGCCGCAGACAAGATTCGTTCTTAAAAAGGCTTTGGGCCTTGGCAAAAAGCCTTTGGTTGTAGTCAATAAAATTGACCGTCCGGGTGCAAGACCCGAAGAAGTTGTTGACGAAGTTCTCGACCTATTTATCGAACTTGGCGCTGACGAGGATCAGCTTGAATTCCCTGTAGTATATGCATCAGGCCGTGACGGCTATGCAAGCCTTGATCCGCATCAGCCCGGTACAGATATGAAACCTCTTTTTGAGGCTATTATAAATGAAATTCCTGCTCCGCAGGGAGATGCAGAGGGCGGACTTCAGATTCTTATTTCAAATATAGATTCAGATCCGTTTGTGGGCAGAATAGGTGTAGGCAGAGTTGAGAGAGGCACTGTAAAAACAGGTCAGAGCGTTGCAATCTGTCATACAGACGGCAATGTAACAAAGAACGCAAGAATCGGTAAGATTTATCAGTATGAGGGACTTAAGAGAGTTGAGAGCGAAACTGCTGAAATGGGTGATCTTATCTGCGTAAGCGGTATTCAGGATATTAATATCGGTGAAACAATTTGCGACCCTGAAAATATTGAACAGCTCCCGTTTGTTAAGATTGACGAACCGACCGTATCAATGAACTTTATTGTAAATAACTCTCCGTTTGCCGGCAGAGAGGGTAAGTATGTTACATCAAGAAATCTTCGTGACAGACTTTTCAAGGAAATTGAAACCAATGTTGCGTTAAGAGTAGAAGAAACAGACAGTGCGGATACATTTAAAGTATCGGGCAGAGGCGAGCTTCACCTTTCAATTCTTATTGAAACAATGCGCCGCCAGAATTATGAGTTCCAGGTATCTCGTCCACAGGTTATTACAAAGATGATTGACGGCAAGTTGAATGAGCCTATGGAAATGCTCATTATTGAAGTACCTGACGCTTATGTAGGTGCAGTTATGGAAAAACTCGGTTCAAGAAAAGCTGAACTTATTAATATGGGCACCCGTGAGGGCGGTTCTACTCACATTGAGTTCCGTATTCCGTCAAGAGGTCTTATGGGTTACCGTCCCGAATTCCTTACAGATACAAACGGTAACGGTATTATGAACCATGTGTTTGACGGATATGAGACGTACAAGGGTGAAATCGTAACCCGTCATCAGGGTTCGCTTATCGCTTTTGAAACAGGCGAAACAGTAACTTACGGTTTGTATGCGGCACAGGAGAGAGGCAGACTCTTTGTCGGCCCGGGTGTTCCTGTATATGAGGGTATGATTGTAGGCGCAAGCCCCAAGTCAGAAGATATTACGGTTAATGTATGTAAGAAAAAGCACATCACAAATACCCGTGCTTCAGGTTCTGATGATGCACTTAAACTTACACCGCCGTCAATTCTTTCGCTTGAGCAGTGTCTTGAGTTTATTGCAGATGATGAGCTTGTAGAGGTTACTCCCGAAAATATCCGTATGCGTAAGCGTATTCTTTCTAAGGAACAGAGAATGAAACAGGCATTCCATAAAAAATAATGAGTTTTGTAGTATTAGACCTTGAATGGAACGGCTCATACAGCAGTAAAGAACACAGATTTGTAAATGAGATAATTGAGTTCGGGGCAGTTAAAACTGACGAAAATCTGAATATTATTGACAGATTTGAAATGCTTATTTCTCCGCAGATAGGCAAAAAACTTTGTTCGAAGGTTAAAAAGCTAACCAAAATCACCAACGAAGAATTAAGAGAAAACGGCTGTACATTTATGCATGCTGTTTCTGAATTTAAAAAATTCTGCGGCGATTGCGTTTTGGTGACATGGGGTACAAGCGACATTCTTGCATTGATTGAGAATTATATGTACTATGCTCACAGGCCCGAGCTGCCTTTTCTCACAAGCTATTGCAATGTGCAGGATTATTGTGAAAAATGTCTTTCCGTAAATGATAAATCTTCTCAACTCGGATTATCCGTATGCGCAGATATGCTCGCAATTAACTTTGATGTTGAAGAACAGCACCGTGCATATGCCGACGCAGAGCTTACATTAAAGTGTATGAAACATTTTGTCGAGGATTATCCGATAGACGATTTTATCAAAGATGCAACGGCTCACGAATTTTATGACAGACTGCTGTATAAAAATCATTTTATTACAGATATTAATAATCCGGAGATTGATAAACGCAGTATGCGCTTTAATTGCGATTCTTGCGGAAGGCAGGCTGCAAGACAGGCAAATTGGAAAGTAAAAAACAAAAGTTTTGTTGCTCCCTTTTTGTGTAAAAAGTGCGGAAGAAAGTTTACGGGTAAAGTTTCCTTTAAAAAGAAATATGACGGAGTTACCGTCAGAAAGCGTATAGTCGAGTATGTTGAAAAGCCTGTTGACGAAAACAGCGAAAATAAGGCTTAGTATAATAATACCTTCTATACATATATCAGCATATAGAAAAACCAATGCCGAACGGTCAGACTAAGACTGTTCGGCATTTTTAAGAATAGAATGTGAATTTGGTTTCATTGTTATTTCAATTTATTTCATATTTATTTCAAAACGAGTTCATATAGTTTTCACTTGGCAAAATTATTATATATACATCGTAAGAGATACGAAAGACATAGCATTTAAGGAGGACTAAAAAATGCTTGATAATAAAAATCCAAATGAATTCAATGATATTTATTCAGGTAATGCTGAAAATACACCTGAAAGCAACACAGACATTCCGCAGAAGAATGCAGAGGCTTCATATGAATGGAATGCCGATAAAAGCGACAACAAGTCAGACAGCACAGAATACCATTATTCATATGTAAACGGCAATAATAAAGACGCTTCGCATAATCCTAACAGATATAACGAGCCTACTCAATATTCTTCACAGAATACAAGTTCGGGATACAGCAATAATTATCAAAATCCAAATACAAACGCTTATGATAATTACCAATCAAACGGTTACACTGCACAGAACCAACAGTCACAGAATGTATATAATTCTCAACCGTACGGTACTGCTCCCAATCATTCGGCAAACGCAAAACCGCCTAAGGCTAAAAAGCCTAAAAAACAGAGAAAACCAATATCAAGAGGCGGTATTGCAATAGCACTTGCAGTTACAATGGTGTTCTCTTGCGGACTTGGCTTTGGCGGCGGTTATTTTGCAAATAAGGTAAATACCAGTACAAGCGGCAGTTTAAATATTACCAAAACAAGCAACAGCGGCACAACCACAACTGCTTCAAGTACATCTAAGGCAAATTCAACCTCTGAAATTGTTAAAAAGACAGCCGACAGTGTTGTTGAAATTTCAACAGAAAGCGTTGTAACGGGTTCATTTGCTCAACAGTATGTTCAGCAGGGTGCGGGTTCAGGCGTTATTATTTCTCAAGACGGTTATATTCTTACAAATAACCATGTAATTAACGGAGCAAATTCTGTTAAGGTAAGACTTAGAGATGGCACAGAGTACGATGCAACAATCATAGGCAGTGATTCAGATAATGATATTGCTTTGTTAAAGGTTAGTGCAACAGGACTTTCGCCTGCAACTTTCGGTGACAGCAACAGTCTTGCGGTAGGTGACTATGTAGTTGCTATCGGCAACCCACTCGGTGAACTTGGCGGTACAGTTACAGACGGTATCATCAGCGCACTTGCAAGAAAGGTTACTATTGAAGATACACAAATGACACTTTTGCAGACAAATGCACAGGTAAACCCGGGTAATTCCGGCGGCGGACTTTTTAATGCAAACGGTGAACTTGTCGGTATCGTAAACGCAAAGCAGAGTGCAACCGAAGTTGAGGGTATTGCTTTTGCTATTCCGATTAACAATGTACTTGATATTTTAAGTGACCTTAAAGAATACGGTTATGTAACAGGTAAGGTTGATCTTGGTATTGACTTTACAGATATTACTTCTGACGAAACAGCTTTCTATTACGGTGTAAATCAGACAGGTTGCTATGTTCTTTCTGTTGATTCCGGTTCAAATGCCGAAAAAGCAGGAGTTACAAGAGGTGACCTTGTAACAAAGGTAAACGATACAGATGTTTCTTCGTCATCGGACATTACTGCTGCACTTGAAAAAGCAGAAGTAGGCGATACAGTTACATTTACTGTAAGCCGCAGAGGAACAAGTAAGACAATTTCATTTGTACTTGAAGAATATGTACCTGCGGTAAGCAATTCTCAAATCACTAACGGCTCACAAAAGAGCACTACTCCGACATCAGACAGCGAAAATTCAACCGGTGACGACTCTATTTGGTCACAGATGTTTGGATGGTAATGCTGCTGTTTATATATAAATAATTCATTCTAATCTCTCCATACACAACAGCCGATGCGTTTTGCACCGGCTGTTGTGCTGTTTAGCGGTTTTGCAAAAAATAATAGGGCAGACAAAGCGTCAGCCCTATTATGGTTTAGTGTATTAAATTGCGGTAGCAAAAAGTATTTGTGGGCTTTGCCCACACCCACAACCTTTGAAAAGGTTGACCAAACTTTTATAAATGTTTTTCTAATGGATTATGCTAAATAATAAAATTTACTGTTTCGGAATAGGTTTTGCTAATTTCATAGCATCGTTTGTTCCAAAAGTACGACGAATAACAGTTTCAATGTATTTCTTAATAAGTGTTTCATCATCAACTATTGTAAAAAATCGTAAAACCTGTGTTTGATTAAACCATACTATTTTCATTGGTGCTTTTAAAGTTTTGCTTATTCCGGCAACAGAAAGACTTGCCGCTTCGTTTTTTAATTCTTCTGTTTCGCTGAATTTACCGTTGCTCTTTATGTATGATTCCGTAATATCTGCGCTTTTGTCTGCAGAGCTTACTGTTACTTGGGAAATCTGTTCTAAGTCGGTGGTTGCCATATAGTTTGCCCAATCAATAATATAATCCCATCCGTAGCCTTGTGCCGCCAAAAGCACATCATATTGATGCCAAGGCACTGACGGAATATGCTTTATATCTCTGATATAAGTTACATCATCAATGTATTCTTCGTTATTTTTCTTTTTAAATTTATCAAACAGTCCCATATTATTCTCCTTTATTACAGAAAAGATTTAGTAATAATAAGTCTAAAAATAAGTCTAAAAATTACCATACTTGTAAAACAAAAACAGACTAACAAAAAGTTAATCCGTTTCTTATGGTGCGAGTGACTTAGTTAAAAAATAAGTAAACTTTCTGCCTCGTTTGATGCGGCTTGCAAAAATTATAAATATCATCAACGCTCTCCCTAAAAACAGTCCACAGGACTGTTTTCTTAACGGTCGCCTTCAAGTCCCGTTATCAATTTGCTTGTAAAACAAAAAAACAGACTAATAAGAAAATTAATCTGTTTTTATGGTGCGAGTGACGGGACTTGAACCCGTACGTCGTGAAACACACGCCCCTCAAACGTGCCTGTCTGCCTATTCCAGCACACTCGCTAATATTAAGTTTTTGTATTGAGATTGTTTTCTCTCAATCAACGAGTGTTATTATACCACCGTAATTTACAAATGTCAACACTTTTTTTTGAAAAAATACATTTCAGAAGCAATAAATTTGCAATTTGTATTTTTATGTGTTATAATAAAAATGTTGTGATGTTGAAAAACATCAGTAAATAACAGAATAAAAGGTATTGTGAAGGAGAAAATATGAATAAAAAAATAAGTAAATTTGTTTCTTGTGTTCTTGCTGTAACTTTGTTTATGAGCCTTCTTACTGTTACCGCTTTTGCGGCAGAAAGTAATTATGATTTGAACGGCGACGGAAAGGTATCAGTATCTGATGTAACCGCTTTGCAGTTAAGAATTTCGGGGAACAGAAGTAATTGGACCGATGCATATGAAAAGCGTGCGGATATTAACGGTGACGGCAAAATTGATATTAATGATGTAACCGCTTTGCAAAATATTCTTATGAATGCGTCAAGCGGAGGTACAAGCAGCGGAGCAAGTGCAGCTAATTCATTTTTAATTAAATTACCGTCAAATAAAATTGACAGCAGTTATAAAGGAAGAACATATAAACTTTCCGATAAAGAAAGGGCTTACATAGAAAAAATTGTAATGGGTGAGTTCGGTACTTCTTATGCAGGTTCTGTATTTATTGCACAGTGTATAAGAGATGCTCTTGTTTACGGATATTGCAAAAATCCTATGGATTTAAGAAAATCATCTGCCAACGGCGGTATGGGGTATGACGGATACAGAGAAAATGTAAACGCAAATGCTAAAAATGCCGTGTCATATGTTTTTGACAACGGCGGTAACGCTGTTCAGCACCGTATACTTGTAATGTGTACAGATGAGTATTATAACGCTTATCCGAACAATTGGCATTCAACTCAAAATTACATAACAAAATACGAAAATGTACTGTTTTTTGACTATTGGAACTGATTTTTACCGCTGACCGAGAGGTTGGCGGTATTTTTTATGCAACTTAACCTTTGTATTCTGCATTTTACCTAAAAATACTTTAAATTGAATACAATTTCTGCTATTCTATAAATGTACTTAATAAATGAATTTAACTTCACAGAGGGAATATATGAAGATAATGATAATTAAAGACAGCACGGTTACCGAAACCGAGATTACGGTTAAATGTGCGGCTGTTGACGAGAATTTAAAAAGACTGCTTGACGAGCTTGAACATAACAATGCAATGCTGACAGGCAGAATTGATGATAAAACATTTCTTATATCTGCTGAAATGATTTATTATATAGAAAGCGTTGATGAAAAGACATTTATTTATTCTCAAAATAAGGTGTATGAAACCGATTACAAACTCTATCAGACAGAACAGCTTTTACCGCAATCCGATTTTGTAAGGATAAGTAAAAATTGTATTCTTAATATAAGCAAACTTACGAGTGTAAAGCCATTGCTTAACGGAAAAATGGAAGTACATATGAATAACGGAGAAGTTCAGATTGTAAACAGACATTATTTAAAAGATTTTAAAAGTAAATTCGGACTGTAAAGGGGATAGAACAATGAATAAATTAAGTCAGTTTTTTTCTGTTTTTGTAAATTCATTTGCTTGGCAAACACTTATACTTGCTTTGCTCAATGTATTTTTAGGCAGCGGTTTTGTTTTTAATGCATACAGCGTGATTCAATGCTTTATTGTCGCATTGGTTATTTCTGTATTAATGTTTGTGACCGATATGATATTGTCAAACGGTTTTAAACTCAAACTTAGTTTGTTGACTGTAAGCATAATAGATATTTTAGAAGTTTTTGCCGTGGTTATGGTAGTAGGCGGAGCAATATTCGGTTGGTTTGATTTTGTAATGTCAGACTTGCTGATTGCGGCAGGTGTAATTATTGCGGTATTTTTGATAGTGTTTACAATTCATATGTTGAGAATGAAAGCAGATTCAAATACGATTAATAAAATATTAAAGGAGAGAAACAGCAATGAAAAAAGCAATAGTAATTGAAAATTTAACAAAGACTTACGGCGATTTAAAGGCTGTTGACAATATTAGTTTTTATGTTGAAGAAGGCAGTCTGTTTGCATTTTTAGGACCGAACGGAGCGGGAAAGTCAACCACCATAAGTATATTGAATACTTTTTTAAAGCCTGACGGCGGCAGAGTTGAAATCGGCGGAAGAATACTCGGAAAAGAAGATTCAAAAATAAGAGCCGAAATCGGTGCGGTATTTCAGGAAAGTTTGCTTGACCCGCTGCTTACCGTAAAAGAAAACCTCTCAATACGAGGCAGTTTTTACGGTTTAAAAGGTAAAAGTTTGAAAAATGCAGTTGCCGATGCTATCGAAAAATCGGGTGCAACCGATTTTATGAACAGACCGTACGGTAAACTTTCGGGCGGTCAGCGCAGAAGAGCAGATATTGCAAGAGCATTGATTAATACACCTAAAATATTATTCCTTGACGAACCGACTACAGGACTTGACCCGCAAACAAGACTTTCGGTATGGGAAACCGTAAGTAATTTACGAAAAGAATACGGAATGACGGTTTTTCTTACCACTCATTATCTTGAAGAAGCAGAGAACGCAGGATATGTTGTGATTATGGATTCGGGTAAAATTGCGGCGCAAGGAACTCCCGTTGAACTTAAAAGCAAATATGTTTCGGATATGCTTACAATATACCATAAAGACAGTACAATGGCGGATATTGAAAGAATACTGAAGTCAAAGAATATGAAATACACATTTACAAAAGAAACTGTAAAAATTCCCGTTAAGTCAACTTTTGCAGCTTTGCCGATAGTCAATGAGCTAAAGAATTACATATTTGATTTTGAAGTTCAGAAAGGTAAAATGGATGATTTATTTGTAGCTGTTACAGGAAAGGAGATAAAGTAATGCTTGCTTTGGTAAAAAGAAATATTAAAATATATTTCAGAAATAAGGGCGCTTGGCTTGCGTCTTTGCTTACGGTGTTTATAATCATCGGCTTGTATGCGCTTTTTCTCGGAGATCAACTTTCAAAAGGTTTTGAGGGTATAGGACTTGACAGTCCAAGACTTCTTACAGACGGTTGGATAATGGCAGGTATTATTTCTATTATGCCGCTTTCAATATCTCTCGGTGCGGTATCAATAGTAAGCGACAGGTCAAAAGGACTTTTTAAAGACTTTTACTGTTCACCTGTAAGCCGCAGCAGAATAACTCTCGGATATATTTTAAGTCTTGCTTTGATTTCGTTTTTTATTACATTGATAGGTTTTATTCTCGGTGAAATATACATAGTTGTAAACGGCGGAGAATTATTAAGCCTTTTGAATATGCTTAAGGTTGTCGGCATAATTGCAATTGACGACCTTGCGACAACTTCTATTGTTATGTTTATTGCAATGTTTATAACAACCGAGGGCGCATATACCGCCGTATGTACAGTTATAGGTACAATTTCCGGATTTATTACAGGTATTTATATTCCTGTAGGTTCGTTACCTGATTCGGTTGCAACTGCAGTAAAATGTTTTCCGATTTCTCATGCGGGCAGTATGCTAAGACAGATTTTTACAGAGAGTGCAATTACCGAATGTACTAAATCTGTACCTGCCGAATTAAAACCTGATGTAATTGATCAGATTAATTCCGAGATGGGTATAATCTATTCGTTCGGCGACCATACGGTGACTGATTTTGAAAGCATAATTGTTCTTGTTGCAACCGCAGCGGTTTTCTTTGTACTGACAGCTTTTGCGGCAAGAAGAAAAAAGAAGTAATTTATTTTAAATAATATACATAATAGGGGCGTTGTTTACATACAATGCTCTTATTTTTTATATAAATGCTTTTATTTCTTTGAAAATTATGTTATACTAAACAATGTATATTAGATTGGAAAAACCAAATTATAGATTCGGAGATGATATGATGAATTCTATTGAAAGAAAAATTATTGCCGACGGTGTTGCTTTTAACAACATCAAGGTAAATAGATTTAAAACAATCAGAATGAGCATTAATCTGTATGTACCTTTAAATGTTGAGGATGCGGCACACAATGCTCTTTTGCGTGGATTGCTTACACGCTCATGCAAGGCTTACCCTGATTTTACTCAATTCAGCAAAAAGCTCAGCGCTCTTTACGGAACAGATATTGTATCAAGCGTAAAAAAGACAGGCGCTTATCAGGTGCTAACTTTTACAGCGGTTGGTATTGACGACAGATATGTGTTTACCGACGAAATCATTTCAGCGGAAATTTCAAAGCTTTTGTGTGAGGTTATCTTTAATCCTAACATTACCGACGGTAAATTTAATGATAATGATTTTGAGCAGGAACGCAGACAGTTGCTTGACGCTATTGACGCAGAGTTTAACGATAAGCGTGGCTATGCGATAAGCACAATGCTTTCAAATATGCTTAAAAACGAAACCTGCGGAATCAAGCGTTACGGCAGTGTTGAAGAAATCAAAAAGATTACTCCCGAAAGCCTTGTGGATGCGTGGAAAAAATTATTAAAAGACTCTGTTGTGGAAATTTTCTATATCGGTGACAGCGGTGCCGACAAAGCGGAAAAAGTATTTACAGACGCATACAGCAAGATTGACAGAACACCTTGCAAGGTTGATATGAGTTATGTCAAGAGTGCGGACGAAGTACAGCGTGTTGTTGAAGAAATGGATGTTTCACAGTCAAAACTTGTACTCGGTTTCCGTTCGGGTGTCGGCTGTACAGATACCGAAAAAGAGTGGATTGCAGGCAGACTTATGTGCGCTGTTCTCGGAGGTACCGCCAACTCAAAACTTTTTAACAATGTAAGAGAAAAGCAGAGCCTTTGCTACTACTGTGCGGCAAGCTACAATTTTATTAACGGTCTTATGATTGTTGACAGCGGCGTACTCAATGAAAATATTGAAAAAACCGAGAAAGCAATTCTCAAAGAAGTTGAAGATATGAAAAACGGCAATATCACCGACTTTGAAATTGAGGCTACAAAGCGTGCAATAGTAAACGGATTCCGTACATCCAACGATACCACAGCCGGTATAGACAACTGGTATTCTTCACAGTTTATAAATGACGGTTTTAACAGCATTGAAGAACTTGCGGCAAAATATAATGCAGTTACAAAGGAAGAAATTGTAGAGGCAGCCAAAAAGCTCACACTTGATACTGTATATGTTCTTAAAAATAAATAAACTGCGAAAGGAAGTGTGTTAAATGGATATTAAAGAAATAAAATCTGAAAGAGTTGCAGAAAAATATTATAAAATAAATCATCCGTCGGGACTTACAATTTATGTATATCCAAAAGAGGGATATAATTCGGCTTATGCTATTTTCGGTACACGCTACGGCAGTATTAATACAAAGTTTTCTGTAGATGACGGCGAAACAATTACCGTACCTGACGGTATAGCGCATTATCTTGAGCATAAGCTTTTTGAAAGCGAAGACGGCGACGCATTTGTTCGTTATGCACAAACAGGTGCAAATGCCAATGCTTATACAAGTTTTGAAAAGACCTGCTATCTTTTTTCTTGTACAGAAAAATTTGATGAAAGTCTTGAAATTTTACTTGATTTTGTTCAGTCACCGTATTTTACTGCGCAGACCGTAGCTAAGGAACAGGGTATTATCGGTCAGGAAATCAAAATGTATGATGATGCACCTGACTGGCGAGTAATGTTCAATATGCTTGAAAATATGTATCACAATCACCCTGTAAAGATTGATATTGCAGGTACGGTTGAAAGTATTGCTGAAATTACAGCCGAAAAATTATACGAAGTGTATAATGTGTTCTACAACCTTAACAATATGGTGCTTTGCGTTTCGGGTAATGTTACTGTCGACAAGGTTTTAAAAACAGCCGACAGACTTTTGAAACCGAGTGAAAAACATACTATTCACAATGTATTTGAAAACGAGCCTTACGAAATTGTTAAGCCGTATGTAGAACAGGAATTTTCTGTTTCTATGCCTATATTTAATCTCGGATTTAAGGAAAAAGCGGATTGCGTAAAAGGCGACGCACAGGCGGCTCATACAGATATTTTGCTATTCCTTTTAGCGTCTGAAACAAGTGAATTGTATCGTAAATTGCTTGATGCAAACCTTATTAACAGCTCGTTCTCTTATGAACTGTTTGACGGCCCCGGTTACTGTTCGGTTATCTTTGGCGGTGAGTCAAGAGAACCACAGAAAGCAGCGGAAATGATTAAGGATTATATTGTTAAACTTAAAGAAAACGGAATTGATAAGGAAGAGTTTGAAATTGCCAAAAAATCAATTTACGGCGATACAGTTGCATCTCTCAATTCTGTAGATACAATTTCAAATATTCTTGCCGACTACCATTTCAAAGGCAATAATATGTTTGACTATATTGATGAAATTGCAAACGCTACAATAGAAGATGTTACAAAGCGACTTGATTGTATGCTTGATGTAAATAACTGTACTTTGTCGGTTGTAAAGCCAATTCGGGACGGTGAAAAGTAATGGACTATAATGTTTCGTTTCCGGGACTTGGTCTTGAATTTACCGTAAATCCTGTTGCTTTTACCATTGGTAATTACCCGGTTTATTGGTACGGTATAATTATTGCGTCGGGACTTCTGCTTGCAGTGCTTTATGCCTATGTCAGTTCCAAACGATACAATGTTGACGGCAATAAGCTGATTAATTGTATTCTTGTGGGAATCATAACGGGTATTATTGGCGCAAGACTTTACTACTGCTTTTTTGAATGGGATTATTACGGCAAAAATCCGATTGAAATTCTCTATATAAACAACGGCGGTCTTGCAATTTACGGCGGCGTTATCGGTGCGCTTTTAGGCGGTCTTACGGTTGCAAAAATTCAAAAAATGAAAGTTATGCCGATTCTCGATATTACTATGATGGGCTTTTTGCTCGGACAGGGAATAGGCAGATGGGGCAATTTTATGAATCAGGAGGCATTCGGTGCACCTACCGATTTACCGTGGGGAATGGTAAGTCAGGGTACAGACAATGTTGCGGTTCACCCGTGCTTTTTCTATGAATCGGTATGGTGTCTGCTCGGATTTGTGATTTTGCATTTCTATGGTAAATACAGACAAAGATATGCAGGACAGATTTTCTTTAGCTATCTTGTGTGGTACGGCTTTGAAAGAATGATAGTAGAGGGACTCAGAACAGACAGCCTATATATGCACTTCCAAATTTTTGGCAATGCGGTGCGAGTATCTCAGCTTTTGTCGGCAATTATTTTTGTTGTAGGTATAGTTATGCTTTTGATAAACATTAAGAGAAAGGATAGTTTTTATGCAGATTATAGACGGAAAAAAGGTATCGGCTCAGGTAAAGCAAGAAGTAAAAAATGAAACCGAGCTTTTAAAGAAAGAATATTCGATTACACCGGGACTTGCCGTTGTAATCGTAGGTGACGACCCTGCGTCGAGAGTTTATGTAAATAATAAAAAGAAAGCCTGCGAACTTGTAGGATTTCATTCCGAGGAATATGCTTTGCCTGCGGAAACCACACAGGAGGAGCTTTTAGACCTCGTAAAAACACTTAACGAGAAAAAGGACATTAACGGTATCCTCGTTCAGCTCCCATTGCCAAAGCACCTTGATGACAAGGCAGTAATTGAGGCAATCAGTCCGCTTAAAGATGTAGACGCATTCCACGCTGTAAATGTAGGTAAAATTATGCTCGGCGAGTATGATTTTCTCCCTTGCACACCTGCCGGCGTAATGGAAATGCTCCATTATTACAATATTGAAGTCAGCGGCAAAAATTGTGTTGTAATCGGCAGAAGCAATATTGTAGGCAAACCTATGGGAATGCTTTTACTTCACGAAAACGGCACTGTAACAATTTGCCACAGCCGCACAAAGAATCTTGCAGAGGTTTGCAGCAGGGCGGATATTCTTGTTGCAGCGGTAGGCAAACCGAAGTTTGTTACGGCAGATATGGTAAAAGAGGGCGCTGTGGTAATTGATGTAGGTATGGACAGAGATGAAAACGGCAAACTTTGCGGTGATGTTGATTTTGAGAATGTAAAGGACAAATGTTCATACATAACACCTGTTCCGGGCGGTGTTGGTCCTATGACAATTGCAACACTTATGAAAAACACTGTAAAGGCTGCAAAAATTCAGAATAACCTGTAAAAATAAGGTTGACAATAAATTGTATTTGTGTTATGCTATATAAGCCGCATATTGTGGGTTGTTAAATGAGTTATTCTCTACCTGCAGATAGCGAGACATATGTAAAGGTGGGTACTAAAATGTACGCAGTTATTCAGACAGGCGGTAAGCAGTACAAGGTAACAAACGATCAGGTTATCTTCGTTGAAAAGCTTAACGCAGAGGCAAACGATACAGTAACATTCGATGTTATTGCTGTTGGCACAGATGACGGCATTAAGGTTGGCACTCCTGTTGTTGAGGGTGCAAAGGTTACTGCAGAGGTATTAAAGAACGGTAAAGGCAAGAAAATCAGAGTTGCTACTTACAAGCCAAAGAAAGGCGAGAAGAGAGCAATGGGTCACAGACAGCCTTACACACAGGTTAAGATTACTTCAATCGAGATCTGAGAATGATTACGGTAACATTTTTTAAATCGGCTGATTATTTTAAAGGCTTTAAAATTTCGGGACATGCTGATTTTAATACCAGCGGGCCTGATATAGTGTGTGCAGGCGTAAGCTCTGCGGCAATTATGACAGCCAATACAATCACCGAGGTTCTGCATACGGATGCAGAGGTTACCGACAGCGACGGCTTTATTAATTTAAGCCTTAGCAGTGCAGAGGCAAAAGAAGCGTCTCATTTAATTGAGGGCTTATGGCTTCACTTATCTGCTTTACAAAAGCAGTACAAAAAGTATATTAAAGTTATTATTTCGGAGGTGTAAGGTAATGATTAAGGTAAATCTTCAGCTTTTCGCTCATAAAAAAGGTATGGGTTCTACAAAGAACGGCCGTGACAGTGAATCAAAGCGTCTTGGTGTAAAGCGTGCAGACGGACAGAAGGTTCTCGCAGGCAACATCCTTGTTAAGCAGAGAGGTACTCACATTCATCCAGGTAACAACGTAGGTATCGGTTCAGACGACACATTATTCGCAAAGATCGACGGCGTTGTAAAGTTTGAGCGTGTAGGCAAGGACAGAAAGCGTGCAAGCGTTTATCCTGTTGAGCAGTAATTTGCGCATTATCTTAGGGTGGATATTTATTATCCACCCTTTTTTGTTAGGTATTGATTTTTATTGTACTTTGAGGGTATAATAAAAATGGGTTTACAATTCATAATACTTAATTTTAAATCGTGATTTTCGGCAAATTTTGATAATGAATTAATCACGCATTATAAATTATGAATTAGAAATAAATTCGTCATTTGGAGGTTAGCAGAGATGTTTGTAGATACAGCGAAAATTTATATAAAAGCCGGTGACGGCGGTGACGGTGCGGTATCGTTTCACCGAGAAAAATATGTTGCGGCAGGCGGCCCCGATGGCGGTGACGGCGGCAGAGGCGGAAATGTAGTGTTTGTTGCAGACACTAATCTTTCAACTCTTGCCGATTTCAGATATAAACGCAAATACCTTGCAAAAAAAGGCGAAAACGGTCGAGGCGGTCGCTGCAGAGGCAAAAATGCAGAGGATTTAATAATTCGTGTTCCTCTCGGTACACTTGTTAAAGAAGAGGAAACAGGCAGAGTTTTAGCCGATGTATCATCTTCAGAGCCGTATATTGTTGCGAGAGGCGGTAAAGGCGGTTGGGGTAATCCGCATTTTGCTACTCCTGTTCGTCAGGTCCCTCGTTTTGCAAAACCCGGTTTACCCGGAGAAGAGTTTAATGTTACTCTTGAACTTAAACTTTTGGCGGATGTCGGACTTGTAGGATTCCCTAATGTAGGTAAAAGTACACTTGTATCCGTAGTTTCACAGGCAAAACCGCTTATTGCAAACTACCATTTCACAACCATTACACCTGTACTTGGTGTTGTATCAATGGGTGAGGGTTCTTCTTTTGTAATGGCTGATATTCCCGGACTTATTGAGGGCGCATGGCAGGGAACAGGTCTTGGACATCAGTTTTTACGCCATATTGAGCGCTGCAGAATGCTCGTTCATATTGTTGATGTTTCAGGTTCGGAGGGAAGAGATCCGAAAGAAGATTTTGAAACCATTAACAATGAGCTTAAAAAGTTTAATCCCGAGCTTGCGGAAAGACCTATGATTGTTGCGGGAAACAAATGCGATATGGCAACTGATGAACAGATAGCGGATTTCAAGGCTTATGTTGAGGCACAAGGTTATGATTTCTTCCCGATTATGGCGGCAATTCGTTATGATGTTGATCCTATGTTAAATAAAATCAGAGAAATGCTCTCAAAACTTCCTCCGATTACTCATTATGAGGCAGAACCTGCTCCGATTGTGACAGCAGAGGATTTTGAAGATCATTCGGTTACCGTAAAGAATGTTAATGGTATCTATACTGTTGAGGCGGACTGGCTGTTACAGGTTATGAAAGGCATTAATTTTGATGATTACGAAAGCCTTAACTATTTCCAAAAAGTTCTAATTGATAACGGTGTAATTGACGCACTTCGAGCAAAAGGCTGCGGCGAGGGCGACACGGTTTCAATATATGAGCTTGAATTTGATTTTGTTGACTAACAGGGTGTTTGTATGGAAAATGAGAATATAATTGAGCATACCTATGCAGACGAGGTTTCTCCGCTTACGCTTGCGTTTGTAGGCGACGGTGTGTACGATTTGCTTGTTCGTGCATATCTTGTACGACAGAGCAACCGTCCTGTAGGTGAGCTTAACAAAATAAAGGTTGGCTTTGTTAATTGCAAAAGTCAGGCAGAGTATGCCAAAGTTTTAATACCGCATCTTTCAGAAAAAGAATTATCGGTATATAAAAGAGGAAGAAATGCCGCCCCTAAATGTACTCCGAAAAACGGCACTGTGGCAGATTACCATAGTGCTACGGGACTTGAGAGCCTTTTCGGATACTTATATTTAAAAAATGAAAAAGAAAGAATTTCTGAGTTGTTTGATATTATTTTACATATTTCGCTAAATGGAAGTGGTAATTGTGAAAAATAAGCTTGATATTAAGACGGCGGTTGCCGACTATGCAATAATGCTTGCAGGAGCAGCTGTTTATGCAACTTCTGTTGTGGTTTTTACGGCTCCTAACGATATTGCACCGGGCGGACTTACAGGTGTGGCTACAATGCTTAATCATATGTTCGGTTTGCCTATAGGTACTATGGTGTTAGTTATGAACATTCCTTTGTTTATATGGGGCGCTGTTGAAAACGGCATTTCATTTCTTACAAAAACAATAGCAGGCACGGTATTCGCTTCAATACTTATAGATGTATTTACACCGATTATGACTGCCTATACGGGCGACAGAATTTTGGTTGCGATATTTGGCGGAATACTTAACGGTGTCGGACTTGAAATGATATTTATGCGTGGCGGTTCGACAGGCGGCACAGATATTGTTGCTCTGAATTTGCACAAACATTTCCCGTATTTTTCAACAGGAAATCTTATTTTTGTAGCAGACGCACTTGTGCTTATCATGGTATTCTTTGTATATAACAGTATTGAAAGTGTTTTGTATGCTGTGGTTACAATATTTTTCAGTATTAAAGTTATTGACACCATTTCATACGGTGTTGCGAGAGATAACGGTAAACTTATGTTTATTATTACTGATAAATACGCAGAAATTTGCAGTATGATTATGACTGAAAATGACAGAGGAATAACTTTGCTTAACGGTGAGGGCGCATACAGCGGCAAGCCGAAAAGAGTTATTATGTGTGCTGTCAGACCGCATCAGGTATATAAAATTACAAACACCGTAAAAAGTGTGGATAAAAGAGCTTTTATTATAGTAACTACAGCCGGCTCTATCAAGGGCAAAGGCTTTATAACAAAAACCGGCATCGGCTCTTAAGCTGATGTCGGTTTTCGACTTTACATAAAGAAAATAATTTTAATTTCCGCCCGGTCCGTCATGTCTTTCCCTCTTATCCTCAAGCGGCTTGTGCCCTGTAGTTACCCATTGATTATCGGTAGCACTCTTTTTATTTTTACCGTTTACAGTGGGCAAAGGCTTTATATTATTGCTGCCGTCCGTTCTGTGACACATAAAATCACCCCTTGATTTATTTTGCGATAAATCAAGGGGTTTATGAATTTGCATTTAAATTTTCCGTTCGTAAGTCAAACATTTTGTTTTGGTATTTTTGCTTTAGTAAAAAGGTCTATCGTCTTACGACAATAGACCTTTTCATGGTGCCGGTGACCGGACTTGAACCGGTACGGTATCGCTACCGGCGGATTTTGAGTCCGCTACGTCTGCCAATTCCATCACACCGGCAAATACAAATCAATTATACAGTATATATTATAAAAAATCAAGTATAAATTTTAAATCTTTTTAAAATTTAATAAATATTCTAATATCGAATATAAAATAGCATAAAAACAGGAAATTCTACATTTTTTTAATTTTTAATATCATTTTAGTTGCTTATTTAAAAAAATTATATTATAATATATCTGTATTTTTATTAGCAGTCAAGGCTGCAATTTATGGAGGAATGTCAAATGGATAAAAAAGAGCTTCTTTATGAAGGTAAAGCAAAAAAAGTATTTTCTACAGAGAATCCTGACTACTGTATAGTTTCTTACAAAGATGACGCTACTGCTTTTAACGGTGAGAAAAAGGGCACAATCATCGGTAAGGGCGTTGTAAACAACCGTATGAGCAACTTTATGTTTAAGCTTCTTGAGGAAAAGGGTATTCCTACTGATTTCGTTGAAGAGCTCAATGACAGAGATACTGTTCTTAAAAAAGTTGAAATTGTACCTCTCGAAGTTATTGTAAGAAATAAGGCAGCAGGCAGCCTTTCAAAAAGACTTGGTCTTCCTGAAGGCACACCTATGAAAACTCCTGTTCTTGAGTTCTGCTATAAGGATGATGCACTCGGCGATCCTATGGTAAATGAATATCATATTCTTGCAGCCGGTTTTGCTACAAAAGAAGAGATTGATACTATTTCAAAGTACGCTCTCAAAATTAACGAAATTATGATTGACTTCTTTAAGGAGTGCAAGGTTGACCTTATCGACTTTAAGATTGAGTTCGGCAGATACAAGGGCGAAATTCTCCTTGCTGACGAAATCTCTCCTGATACTTGCCGTTTCTGGGATATGGATACTCAGGAAAAACTCGACAAAGACCGTTTCCGCAGAGATATGGGCGGTGTTGAAGAGGCTTATGCCGAGATGATGAAGCGTATCGGTTTGGCTTAATATTCTGTTTAAATATACATTTACAAATCCCCTTTAGGGCATTAGTTTGATATTTTTACGGATGGTGGCGCTTTTTGAAAAATTCTTTCGACAATTACGCAAAAGAAGGACTGCACGAGGAATGTGGTGTTTTCGGAATATTTGGTGACGGTACAATTAACCCTGCTTATGCTTGTTACAACGGTTTGCTGGCTTTGCAGCACCGTGGACAGGAAAGCTGTGGTATAGCCGTTACCGATGATGGTGTAATAGATTACCATAAGGATATGGGACTTGTTACCGAGGTTTTTAATAACCGTATTCTTGATTCTTTACAAGGTCAGATGGGTATTGCTCATGTCCGTTATTCGACTGCCGGAGGCTCTGTACTTGAAAATTCACAGCCTCTCGTTATGCGTTATGTAAAAGGTACGCTTGCCGTTGCTCACAACGGTAACCTTACCAACGCTCTCGAAATACGCAGTCAGCTTGAACAGACAGGTGCTATTTTTCAGACAACTATCGACTCTGAAGCTATCTGTTATGTTATCGCAAGGGAAAGACTGAAATGTCATTCTGTTGAAGAGGCGGTTGCCCGTACTATGAGGGTTATTAAGGGTGCATATTCTCTGCTTGTTATGAGTCCGAGAAAACTTATTGCCGCCCGTGACCCGCACGGTTTCCGTCCGCTTTGTATGGGTAAGTATAATGATTCCGTGGTATTTGCAAGTGAGAGCGCAGCTCTTGACGCATGCGGAGCGAAATTTATCCGAGATATTGAACCCGGTGAAATTGTGGTTGTTGACAATAAAGAAATCCGCAGTATTAAACCGGATTTCGGAGAAGAAAAGAAGCAGTCACTTTGTGTTTTTGAATATATTTATTTTGCCCGCTCGGACTCCTTTATTGACGGTATCAGCGTCTATGAGGCAAGAAAACAGGCAGGCAGAATTTTGGCAAGGGAGTTTCCGGTAGAGGCGGATATGGTAGTCGGAGTACCTGAATCGGGTATTGACGCCGCCATAGGCTACAGCGAAGAATCCGGAATTCCTTATGAAAAAGCTATTGTAAAAAACAGCTATATAGGCAGAACTTTCATTAAACCCAGTCAGAAAGAGCGTATGAAGAGTGTGCGCATAAAACTTAACCCTATTGCAGATAAAATAAAGGGTAAGCGTGTGGTCATTATTGATGACAGCATCGTGCGTGGTACTACTGTTGACAGAATTGTCACTATGCTCCGTGAAGCAGGTGCCAAAGAAGTTCATATGCGTATAAGCTCACCGCCGTTTATGTGGCCTTGCTACTACGGTACGGATATTCCGTCAAGGGGAGAGCTTATTGCCTGCAACCATACGGTTGAAGAAATCCGCCAGCTAAGCGGTGCGGATTCACTCGGTTATCTTCCCGCAGACAGCCTGCGTGAAATGTTGCACAATGCTCCGATAGGCTTTTGTGATGCTTGTTTCAGCGGTAATTATCCTGCTGAAACCACAAAAAAGACCTTTAAGGGCAAAGAGCGTGGCGGTATGAATTTTGATAAAAAATGCTGATAAACCTACATTCTGAAAGGATTTACTAATATGATTAAGGATACCTATGAGTCACCCTTGTCTGCAAGATATGCAAGCAAGGAAATGAAATATATTTTTTCTCCCGATATGAAATTCCGTACATGGAGAAAACTTTGGATTGCTCTTGCTGAGGCAGAGATGGAGCTTGGTCTTCCTATCACTCAAGAGCAGATCGACGAACTTAAGGAACACGCTGACGACATCAACTATGAAGTCGCTCAAGAGAGAGAAAAACTTGTTCGTCATGATGTAATGTCACATGTTTATGCTTACGGTGTACAGTGCCCTAATGCAAAAGGCATTATCCACCTTGGAGCAACATCATGTTATGTCGGCGACAATACAGATATTATCATTATGACAGAGGGCTTAAAGCTTATCAGAAATAAGCTTATTACCGTAATCCGCAATCTTTCAAAGTTTGCGGATGAGTACAAGGCTCTTCCTACACTTGCATTCACACATTTTCAGCCTGCACAGCCGACTACAGTCGGTAAGAGAGCTACTCTTTGGCTGCAGGAATTACTTATGGACCTTGAAGATGTTGAGTATCAGCTTTCAAAAGCTAAACTTCTCGGTTCAAAGGGTACAACAGGTACACAGGCAAGCTTTTTAGAACTTTTTGAGGGCGATCACGAAAAATGTAAGGCACTTGACAAGAAAATTGCTCAAAAAATGGGTTATAATTCTTGCTTTGCGGTATCGGGTCAAACTTACTCAAGAAAGCTTGATTCGCAGTTTCTCAATGTTCTTGCCGGAATTGCACAGAGTGCATCTAAGTTCTCAAATGATATTCGCCTTTTACAGCATCTTAAAGAGGTTGAAGAACCGTTTGAAAAGAATCAAATCGGTTCATCTGCGATGGCCTATAAGCGCAACCCAATGCGTTCGGAACGTATAGGTTCACTTTCCCGTTATGTAATGTGTGATGTATTAAACGGTTATTTCACAACTGCTACACAGTGGTTTGAAAGAACTCTCGATGACTCTGCTAACAAGCGTTTGAGTATTCCGGAGGCATTCCTTGCCGTTGACGGTATTCTTTCACTTTATGCAAATGTTGCAGACGGTCTTGTAGTATATCCAAAGGTTATTGAGCAGCGTTTAAGAAAAGAACTTCCGTTTATGGCTACAGAGAATATTATGATGGACGCAGTTAAGTACAGAGGTGCTGACAGACAGCAGCTCCATGAGAAAATTCGTGTTCATTCAATGGCTGCATCTAAGGTTATCAAAGAAGAGGGCGGCGAAAACGACCTTCTCGAAAGAATTGCTAACGATGAGGCTTTCGGCGTAACTTTAGAGGATCTCGAAAAGATTTTACAGCCAGAGAAATATACAGGCAGAGCAAAAGAGCAGACAGAGGACTTCCTCGCAGAGTTGGTTCAGCCTGTTCTTGACAAGTATGCTGACATTGAATCAGATAAGCCTGAAATCAATGTATAAAATTTATATACACTTGTATTTATATATTTAAGGAGTTTTACAAATTATGGTTAAAGCAATAGTAGGTGCAAACTGGGGAGATGAAGGTAAGGGCAAAATTACCGATGTTCTCGCAAATGACAGTGACATTGTAATTCGCTTTCAGGGCGGTGCAAATGCAGGTCATACTATCGTAAACGAATATGGCAAATTTGCTTTGCATCAGCTTCCATCCGGTGTATTTCATCAGAATATTACTAATATTATTGGTAACGGCGTAGCTTTCAGCGTTGAAAATTTCGTAAAAGAAATCGCAGACCTTGAGAGCAGAGGCGTGCCGAAGCCAAAGATTATTATTTCAGACAGAGCGCAGATAGTTATGCCTTATCATGTTGCTTTTGACTGTTACGAGGAGGAGCGCCTCGGCAAAAATTCCTTTGGCTCAACAAAGAGCGGTATTGCTCCATTCTATTCAGATAAATACTCAAAAATCGGTTTCCAGATTAACGAGCTTTACGATGACCCTGATTCATTAAGAGAAAAAATCAAACACGCACTTGGCATTAAAAATGCTATTCTTAAGAATCTCTACAATAAGCCTGAGATTACAGAGGAAGAAGTATTTGATAAACTTATGGAGTACAAAGAGGCTCTTGCTCCTTATGTAGGAGATACTTTTGAGTTTATTCATAATGCACTTAAAGATGGTAAGAATATTCTTTTAGAGGGTCAGCTTGGCTCACTTAAGGATACCGACTTTGGTATTTATCCTATGGTTACATCTTCAAACACAATTGCAGGTTACGGCGCAGTAGGTGCGGGTATTCCGCCTTATGAAATTAAAGAAGTTATCACTGTTGTTAAGGCTTATTCAAGCGCAGTAGGTGCAGGTGAATTTGTTTCTGAAATCTTTGGTGAAGAGGCAGACGAGCTTAGAAGAAGAGGCGGCGACGGCGGCGAATTCGGTGCTACAACAGGCAGACCTCGCAGAATGGGTTGGCTTGACCTTGTTGCTACCCGTTACGGCTGTAAAGTACAGGGCGCAACACAGGTTGCATTCACCGTTCTCGATGTTCTCGGCTATCTTGACGAGATTCCTGTATGTGTTGGTTATGAGCTTGACGGCGAAGTTATTGATTACTTCCCATCAACAACAAAACTTAAGAGATGTAAGCCTATTCTTAAGAAATTAAAGGGTTGGAAATGTTCAATTTCCGGCATTAAAGAGTATGACAAACTTCCTAAGGAATGTCGTGACTACATTGAATTTGCAGAAGAGCAGATTGGTGTGCCGATTAAGATTGTATCTAACGGTCCATCAAGAGATGATATTATTTACAGATAAACAAAGGCCGGTAATGTAATGGAAAACAAAGAAAGAGTAATTGTCCTCGACTTTGGCGGACAGTATAATCAGCTTATTGCAAGGCGTGTTCGTGAGTGTAATGTATATTGCGAAATACTGCCGTACACAGTCAGCCTTGATAAAATTAAAGAATTAAATCCCACCGGTATTATTTTTACAGGTGGTCCGAATAGCGTGTACGATGAAAGCTCACCGCATATTTCAAAAGAAATTTTCGAGCTTAATATTCCTATTCTCGGTATTTGCTATGGTTGTCAGCTTATGGCATATACCCTTGGCGGTGTAGTAACTCCTGCTACAGATAATTCATCTTGTGAGTACGGCAAGACGATGACCAACTATAATAAAGACGATGTTATCTTTACAAATGCTTGTGAACACGGCGTTTCTTGGATGAGTCACCGTGACTATATAAGCACAGTACCGGACGGATTTACCGTAACTGCCACGACAGCGGTTTGTCCTGTTGCTGCTATGAGTTGCCCTGAAAGAAAACTTTACGGTGTACAGTTCCATCCGGAAGTTAATCACACAGAAAACGGTAAAGATATGCTCCGTTCATTCCTTTATGATGTTTGCGGTTGTAAAGGTGAATGGCAGATGGATAGTTTTATCGATTCAACAGTTGCAAAACTTAAAGAGCAAATCGGCGACAAGGGAGTAGTCCTCGGACTTTCCGGCGGTGTTGATTCTTCTGTTGCTGCCGCTCTTTTAAGTAAAGCAGTCGGTAAGCAGCTTACCTGTGTTTTCGTTGACCAGGGACTTATGCGTAAAGACGAAGGCGACTTTGTTGAGCAGACATTTACAAAACTTTTTGATATGAATTTTGTTCGTATTAATTGCCAAGAGGAATTTCTCTCAAAACTTAAGGGTGTATCAGAGCCGGAAGCAAAGAGAAAGATAATTGGCACAGAGTTTTATAATGTGTTTTGGAATAAAATTCGTGAGAACTACGGCAGTGGTTACTTTGCTCAAGGCACTATTTATCCTGACAGAATTGAAAGCGGTAAAGGTGATGCAGCAAAGATTAAAACTCACCACAATCAGGTAGAAGTACCGCAGGATATTACTTTTGAGGGAATTATTGAACCTTTGCAGGATCTTTTTAAAGATGAAGTAAGAGTAGTTGGCGAAAAGCTCGGACTTCCTCATGAACTTGTATGGCGTCAGCCGTTCCCGGGCCCCGGACTTGGTGTTCGAGTAATCGGCGAAGTTACAGCTGATAAGGTAAAAATTTTGCAGGAGGCAGATGCAATCCTAAGAGAAGAAATGGATAAGTGCGGATATGCCTCACAGATGAGCCAGTTCTTTGCAGTCCTTCCGGGTGTAAAGACAGTAGGTGTAATGGGTGATTCCCGTACCTATGATGAACTTGTGGCAATCAGAGCCGTAACAACAGACGACTTTATGACAGCCGATTGGGCAAAAATCCCATATGATATCCTCGGCAGAGTTTCAAGCCGTATCATAAATGAAGTAGACCATGTAAACAGAGTTGTTTACGATATAACCTCCAAACCACCCGGAACCGTGGAGTGGGAATAAATTGAGACATTGAAGAAACCCAGTGTTTATGCGGGTTTGCGGCATTTCAAGAGGACTTTTGATAACAATTTGATAACAGTTGTATAAGAGCTATTATTCTTGTAATCCAGTGGTTTATGGGTTACAGAATGATAAGAAACGGTTTTTGATATAACAATCCATATTAAAACACCCTTAGCTGTGGGTAACACGGCTAAGGGTGTTTTTTGCATTTTATTCGTCTTTCAGCTTGTCCTTGAGGGCTTCTACCAAAGCGTCGCTCAATTCCTGTGATGGAACTTTCGCCCAGATTTGTGTGGTATCGAACTTCGGATAGTGATAACGCCAGTTGTCGTATTCTTCCCTACTGATTTCCTCGGAAGATAGTTTGTCAGCCTGTTTTTTCCAAGCACAAAGCATTTTTGAAAGCTCGGCAGCGTCTTTGCCTTTGTCCTTGTTGACTTTCAGGCAGACTTCTCCGTCTGCTTCGCTGACGGTAAGACCGTAAATATCTTCAAGGGTAAATAAGGTGTGCATAAGACCGATGTAGCTGTCAATATCGGGAACATCAAGAGCCTGCGGGGAAACATCAAGCACCTGCGCCAATGCAGCCGTTAAGTCTGCTTTTGGTTTACGGGAGCCAGTTTCGTACTGTGCCAGACGCACATCTGCGCTCCGTTCGGGAAAGCCGAGAGCCGTACCAAGATATTTTTGCGTCATACCACGCAAAAGCCTGAAAAAATGTATTCTTTCGCCAATAGCCATAGTGTTTACACTCCTTGCTTATGTACTGCAACCAGTATAGCAGATATGTTTAGGAATTGTCAAGAGAAAACGAAACAAAAAAGTTTAATATTTTCCTCAAAACCTCTTGACGCAAGCGTATTTGCTTAGTATAATAGAAAGTACTAAGCGTATATGCTTAGTGAAAACTGAATGACCGTCCGAGTAGGATACTTCGCCAAGACCTTTTGATTTGTTCAAGAGTGAGCGAGATAACGCCGCTGAAATGGGGGCAGGAACGATATTCGGGGAGAACGGTAACTTGAAAATCTTATGAAAGGACTGATGATATGGAAAACAAATTTATTCGTGCCGATGATGTGGCACAGGAACTAAGCGTATCAAAGCCCTATGCCTATAAGCTCATCAGAAAGCTGAACGAGGAACTGAAAGCACAGGGATTTATTACGATTGCAGGGCGTGTCAACCGCCAGTATTTTTATGAAAGGCTCTACGGGGCAGGAAAGGAGAATAAATAATGCCAGTATTCAAAAATGAGGACAACGGCACTTGGTATGTGATGGCAAGGTATGTGAATTGGAAAGGCGAACGCAAGCAGAAATGTAAGCGGGGTTTCGCTACAAAGAAAGAAGCACAGGAATGGGAGCGAAAGTTCCAGTTACAAAATTCGTCTGACCTTGATATGAGTTTTGAAGCCTTTACGGAGCTTTATATCAACGATGTAAAAAACAGATTGAAAGAAAACACTTGGCTGACAAAGGAGCATATTATCCGCACGAAGATACTCCCCTTTTTCGGCAAGCTGAAAATCAGCGAGATTTCCACAAAGGAGATTATCACTTGGCAGAATGAAATGCTTGCCTACCGTGATGAAAAGAAAAAGCCGTACTCGCAGACCTATCTGAAAACGCTACACAATCAGTTGTCGGCTATCTTCAATCACGCTGTACGCTATTATGAATTGCGTTCCAATCCTGCCGCAAAGGTGGGAAATATGGGAAGCGAGGAACACAAGGAAATGCTGTTTTGGACAAAAGAAGAATACAAGAAATTTTCCTTTGAGATGATGGATAAGCCTGTTTCCTTTTATGCCTTTGAAATGCTCTACTGGTGCGGTATCCGTGAGGGCGAATTATTAGCCTTAACCGCCGCCGATTTCAACTTTGATAAGGAAACGGTCACGATTAACAAATCCTATCAGCGTTTACACGGCGAAGATGTGATTACCACACCGAAAACGAAGAAAAGTAACCGCACAATCAAAATGCCGCATTTTCTCTGTGAGGAAATGCAAGAGTATCTTGGTATGCTCTACGGCTTGAAAAAGAAAGACCGTATCTTTACAGTAACAAAAAGCTATCTTCATCACGAGATGGACAGAGGGGCGGAAGCCGCAGGCGTGAAGCGTATCCGTATTCACGATTTAAGGCATAGCCACATCAGTCTGTTGATTGATATGGGATTTTCGGCGGTGGCGATTGCTGACCGTGTAGGGCACGAAAGCATTGACATCACTTATCAATACGCACATCTATTTCCATCCAAGCAGACGGAAATGGCAGATAGATTAGATGATTTAGGAAAAGGAGATTTTGAAAATGTCGGCTAAAAACAGAGATAACAAGAACCGTTGGAGAAATATCACGGTAGGATTTCGGGTATCGCCCGAAGAAAATGAACTCATTAACAAGGCAGTTGCCTTATCAGGATTGCCGAAACAGGAATACTGTTACCGCCGCTGCCTGAATCAAGATGTGGTGGTGCAGGGCAATCCGAGAGTATTTAAGGCACTTCACAAGGAACTTGCCGCCGTTCTTATGGAATTGCAAAGGATTGAAGCGGGAAACAGCGTAAACGATGAACTGCTGAATGTGATTGAATTGATTGCCATTATCCTTGGTGGTCTGAAAGGAGAAGATGAGAATGGAGAATAAAAAAGAAATGACCGTTCCGAATGTATCTGCGGCAACAGATACGGAACAGCCAATTCAAAAATGTACTGACAATAGTATAGCCGACTATGACGAAAATATCAAGAACTTTGAAGAAATGCAGAGGGAAGTGCTGCGGCAATTATCCCCCTCGTATCTCAAAACGGTATCAATGACTGCTTTGTATGATACCGTCTTTGATATACAGACGCCGCTGATTGACGGTCTGCTCCAAAGGGGAACTTACCTTTTCGTAGGTTCCCCGAAGGTGGGAAAAAGTTTTATGATGGCACAGCTTGCCTACCACATCAGCACAGGAATACCATTGTGGAATTATAAAGTGCGGAAAGCAACAGTTTTGTATTTTGCTCTTGAAGATGATTACCCACGCTTGCAGAAACGATTATTTCAGATGTTCGGTGCAGAAGAAACAGGCAATCTATATTTTGCAACGGAGTGTAAAACGGTCAATCGTGGGTTAGAAGAACAAATCAGAGGATTTATGCAAGAACACCCCGACACAGGCTTGATAATCATAGACACCTTAAAGCGTGTCCGTGAAGCTGGCGGTGCAGATTACAGCTATGCATGCGACTATGACATTGTGGCAAGGCTCAAAGCATTGGCAGACAGTTACAAAGTTACAATGCTGATTGTTCATCACACCCGAAAACAGAAAGCGTAAGATATTTTCGATATGATTTCGGGAACAAACGGATTGATGGGTGCGGCAGACGGAGCATTTGTTCTCAGCAAGGAAAAGAGAACTTCCAATAATGCCACGCTCGATGTGGCGGGCAGGGATCAGCAGGATATGAAAATTCATCTTGTGAGGGATGCCGAGCGTCTGGTGTGGAACTTTGAAAAATCGGAAACGGAATTGTGGAAAGAGCCGCCTGAGCCATTGCTTGAAAAAATTGCAGCTACTCTTTTTTCGGAAAGTGACAGATGGGATGGAACAGCTTTAGAACTTAGCGAAAGGCTTGGTGTGGATATAAAACCGAATGTGCTTTCGCTTAGGCTTAGTATTAACGCAAGCAGGTTATATCGGGATTATGGTATCCGCTATCAGAACAGCCGCACGCACGATGGCAGAAAAGTTTCACTTTGGAAAGAAATCGACGGGGCGGCGTGACAAACGGTGTCAAAGGTGACGATGTTTTGAGAGTGGCACTGGTATCTAAAACATTGTCACCATCGTCACACATTGACACTGATTAAAGTTTGGCGGAGTGTGCAGAGAGTGCCTTTTCAAAGGCAGCTCTTTGCCCCTCGGAGAGCCTTCGGAGAACGCAAAACCTGCTTGCAGGTTGCATTTTTGATGGGCTTGCCTGTCAAAAGTGCTTTTGCGTTACTCTTGTCAAGAGTAACAGAACCGAGAATGGTATTTTTAGAAGATTGGAGATGAAAATAAATGCAAAGAACGATAAGTGCAATGGTCGGAGATGGCTCGGTCAATCATAACAGCCGCAAGTTCAAAGCAGCAAATGTGGACGGTGAACGCACCCACCTCAATGTAGACTATTGTAACGGAAATATTAAAAAGGTCTATCACAAATTGTTCGATGAAGCACTCAAAAAGTACAACGATAAGCAGACGAGATCTGACCGAAAAATAAAAAACTACTATGATAAAATCTGCAATTCAAAACAAGAGAAACCATTCCACGAAATCATTTTGCAGATAGGCAACAAGGAAGATATGGGTGCGGAAAGCGAGAACGGACAGCTTGCAAAGCAGGTCTTAGATGAGTATTTTAGAGGATTTCAAGAACGAAATCCGCAGCTTAGAGTATTCTCGGCTCATCTGCACATGGACGAAGCAACGCCGCATATTCACATTGATTTTGTGCCGTTTACCACTGGCAGCAAGCGTGGATTGGAGACAAGAGTATCGCTCAAACAGGCGTTAGCCGCACAGGGATTTAAGGGCGGCTCTCGTGGCGATACGGAATGGTCGCAATGGGTACTTTCCGAAAAAGAACAGCTTGCCGCCGTTATGGAACGGTACGGGATTGAGTGGGAACAGAAAGGCACGCACGAAAAACATCTCTCTGTTTTGGATTATAAAAAGCAACAACGGACAGAGGAAATCGAGCGATTGGAAAGTAAAATCACAGATAGGCAAACAGAATTTGAAACTCTTTCCAAGCGTATTGAGAACTTTGATAAGGGTACAACTGCACTCTCACAAATGCAGAACGCACTGGAGAATGCACCCGAATACCAGTTATCCGAACCACAAGGTTTTATGACTGCAAAAAGTTATAAGAGCAAGGTTGCCGAGCCGCTAATTAAGCGTTTGAAATCCCTCATTAAAACGCTTATGGTGCGGTGCTTTCAGGCGATTGACGATTATCAAAGACTCAATCAGACAAACGCCAGCCTGTACCGTAGCAATGAACGGCTTAAAAGTCAAAACAAGCAACTGACCGCTGATAATAACCGATTGAGGGAAGAAGCCAAAGACTATAAGCTGCTACGAAAGGTGTTCGGCAGTAAGCAGATAGATAATTTACTGGAGCAAGCGAGAGAAAAACAGCAGTCTAATCAGCGTGAAAAACGCTTTAGAAATAAAGAAAACGAAAGGTAGGAACAAACAATGGCAAAGACAATTTTTGAAGAAATGGGCGGCACTTATGTACGGCAAGGGGATTATTTTATCCCCTGCCTTACCTTACCAGCCGAAAAAGAAAACAAGCCAATCGGCATATGGGGGCAACGGCACAAACGCTATCTACGAGAGCATAAAAGAGCAACCTATACTACTTTGCTCACAAGTGGCAAGTTGAACAGCTATCTTGCTGACATTGACGAGCAGGCAGAGGAAATGTTTTCTCGGCTGGTAAATGAATATGCCGACAGGCAGGGAGTGACAGAACAGTTAAAAGCTGAAAATCAACTTGAATGGGTACAGAAAATGAACAGCATTCGCAATAGAGCAGTGGAGATTGTAAATACAGAGTTGATTTATATGTAAAGAATATGGGGCTGTCACATTAATAGCCCCATAATCAGTGCGTATGCTATTGAGGTTATTTTTAACATTTTAAAAAATATCATTCTTACCAAAACTTAATCAATCAAAAATTGGGGACTGTTGCAAATTTTACTCATTTGCTACAGCCCCTTTTCGTTGTAACAAAAAATGAGAGTAATTTGCTCCGATTTATCTTTCACAGTATATTAGGATCACTTGCAAAAAATGCAGATTTGTGTTTTAATAGGTTAATGTAAGCTAATTTGTGGCAGTTGTTGTAACTAATTAATGATTTTAGCATAGAGGTGGTCAGAATATGATGATAAACAAACGGCTGATAGGAACAGTCGCAGAAAGCAAAAAATACATAGCAGGCAATGTGGCAAGTCAATGGGTGTCGCTTTGTTCAAATGTTGTGGTTATGGGCAGTATTGCAAATTTTATCGGTGGGCTTGCTTACGACAAACCGCAGACAAATGATATTATTCTTCTTGTTCTTACAATTGCAATTTGTGTGGCAGTAAGATTTGTGTCCGCCAAAACATCTTCAAAAATGAGTTTTTTGTCATCAAAATCAGTCAAGCAAAAGCTAAGAAAAATGATATTTGAAAAGGTTCTGCGACTCGGTGCATCCTATAACGAAAAGGTTATGACCTCTGAGATCGTGCAGATTTCGGTTGAAGGTGTTGAACAGCTTGAAACCTATTTCGGAGCATATCTTCCGCAATTTTTCTATGCGATGATTGCACCTCTGACATTGTTTGTTGTGACCTGCTTTGTCAATGTACTGTCAGCGGTTGTGCTCCTTGTATGTGTACCGTTAATTCCGATTGCAATTGCACTTGTACAGACATGGGCAAAAAAGCTGCTCTCAAAATACTGGGGGCAATACACAGCGCTCGGCGACACATTTCTTGAGAATTTACAGGGGCTTACAACTCTGAAAATTTATAAATCCGACAAGTTTAAAAATGATGAAATGAATATTGAAGCTGAGAAATTCAGAAAAATAACTATGAAAGTCCTTACAATGCAGCTCAACTCCATTACGATTATGGATTTGATTGCATACGGCGGAGCGGCTTTCGGAATGATTCTTGCCGTAACACAATTTGAATGCGGAAATATTGATGTGTCGGGTTGCCTTTTTATCATTCTTCTCTCGGCAGATTTCTTCATTCCTATGCGTCAGCTCGGCAGTTTCTTTCACATTGCAATGAACGGAATGGCGGCAAGCGATAAGATTTTCAAACTGCTTGATATTGACGAGAGCAGTCCGGCAACAAAGGAAATCGCCGACAATATTGATATTGAGTGTAAAGGCCTTTGCTTTTCATATGACGAAAACAGAGAGATTCTACATAATGTCAATATGAATTTTAAACGAGGCAGTTTTACGGCAATTGTAGGTAAGAGCGGTTGCGGAAAATCAACCGTTGCTTCAATACTGACAGGTAAAAACAAAGGCTTTAAGGGCAGCGTCACAATCGGTAATATTCCGATAAATAAAATCAGCGAATCAAGCCTTATGAAATCAATCACATACATAGGTCACAACAGTTATATCTTTAAAGGCACTGTAAGAGAAAATCTTCTTATGGCAAATGATGTTGATGATAACAAATTGTGGCAGACGCTTGAAAAGGTTAATCTTGCCGATTTTTTAAAGAGCGAAAACGGTCTTGATACGATTATTGATGAAAAAGCGTGCAATATTTCAGGCGGTCAGCGACAGCGACTTGCGCTTGCAAGGGCATTGCTTCACAACAGCCGAATATACATTTTTGACGAAGCAACTTCAAATATTGATGTTGAAAGCGAAAATGATATTATGGCACAGATTACCGAGATTGCCAAAAGTAAAACTGTTATTTTGATTTCACACAGGCTTGCAAATGTTGTTGATGCGGATAACATTTATGTAATGCAGGACGGCAATACAGTTGAAAGCGGTACACATACCGAACTTTTAAAAAACAACGGTGTTTATGCCGAACTTTATAATTCACAGATTCAGCTTGAAAACTACACAAAGGAGGTGTGAGTGATGCAAAAAAGAAGTAATCTTAGCATTATGTTCAGACTTTCGGCACTTGTAAAACCGCTTGCGGGATTTATGGTGCTTGCAATTATTATGGGTGTAATCGGAAATTTGTGTGCCGCATTTATAACTGTTCTCGGAGGCTACGCAATCCTTGACGCACTCAGTATTTCAACGGAAATTTCAATGCTCACAGCCTTCATACTTGCAGGTGTATTTGCACTCTTGCGTGGCGTTTTAAGATATGCCGAGCAGTCAAGCAACCATTATATAGCATTCAAACTGCTTGCACTTATCCGTGACAGGGTGTTTGTTGCTTTACGCAGACTTTGCCCCGCAAAGCTTGAGGGCAAGGACAAGGGCAATCTCGTTTCGATTATCACCTCTGATATCGAATTGCTGGAGGTATTCTATGCACACACGATTTCTCCGATCGCAATTGCAATTATTTTCTGCGTTGTTATGGTTGTGTTCATAAGTATGTACAGCATAATCCTCGGAATGATTGCGCTTGCGGCTTATGTTACGGTAGGCGTGATTATCCCGATTGTTGTTTCGAAAATTAGTGGAAGTGACGGTGAGAATTTCCGCAAAAAATCAGGTGAGCTAAGTGCATTTGTTCTTGACAGCCTGCACGGAATTTCTGAGCTTATTCAATTCGGCAGCGGCAAAAAGCGTTGTGATGAAATGTCAGAAAAAACCGAGGATTTGCTCAAAACAGAAAAAAATATGAAACGGAAAACGGGTACAAATATGGCTGTTACAAACACGGTTATTTTTGTGTTTGATGTTACTCTCCTGATTACAGCCGCATTTTTGTATCAGTCGGGTTTAGTAGGCTTTGACGGTGTAATCATTCCCGTGATTGCACTTATGAGTTCATTCGGTCCGGTTGTTGCGCTTGCAAATTTAGGCAGTACATTGCAGAACACCTTTGCCGCAGGAAACCGTGTGCTGAACATCCTTGATGAAAGTCCCGTTGTTGAAGAAATCACAGGTAAAAAAGATGTTGTGTTCAACGGTGCAAAGGCTGAGAATGTCACATTTGCCTACGGTGACGAAATTATACTCAACGATGTTTCTGCAGATATAAAGGAAAATTCTGTTGTCGGAATCATCGGCAAGAGCGGCAGCGGAAAGTCAACTTTACTGAAGCTATTAATGCGTTTTTGGCAGATTCAGAAAGGTGATATTAAAATTTCGGACACAAGCATAGAAGATATAAACACCTCAAATCTGCGTGATATTGAAAGCTATGTTACTCAGGACACACACCTTTTTCACGACAGCATAAAGAATAATCTGAAAATTGCAAAGCTTGACGCAACGGATGACGAGATAATTTCAGCCTGTAAAAAAGCGTCTGTTCACGATTTTATTATGAGTTTGCCAAACGGCTATGACACAATGGTCGGTGAACTCGGCGACACCCTTTCGGGCGGTGAAAAGCAAAGGCTCGGACTTGCAAGAGCTTTTCTGCACAATGCACCGCTTATGCTGCTTGACGAGCCGACAAGTAACCTCGACAGCCTTAACGAGGCGGTCATTCTTAAATCACTCAATGAAGAAAGAGATAACAAAACAGTTGTGCTTGTATCACACAGAGAATCAACAATGAAGATTGCCGACACGGTTTATTGCGTTGAAAACGGGAGGACAAGCTGATGAGCAAGAAACTCAGCGTTGATGAAAAGCGAGAAAAAGAACAACAGGTTGTCTCAAAAATGATTGAACTCTACTGCCGTAAAAAGCATAAAACAAAAGGAGAAATATGTCCCGATTGCCAAGTCTTAAAGAATTACGCAGAAATGAGAATCAGTAAATGCCCGTTTATGGAAACTAAAACCTTTTGTTCAAATTGCAAGGTGCATTGCTACAAACCGCAGATGCGTGAAAAGATACGGGAGGTTATGCGCTTTTCAGGTCCGAGAATGATTTTTTACCATCCGATTATGGCAATCGGACATCTCATAGAAAGCAATAAAGAGAAAAAGAAACTTCAAGAGGATAAACAAAATTATTAAATTTTACGGCAGAGCAACGGCCTTTAAACAGCTTGTTGCCCTGCCGTTTTTGTGATACTTGACAAATTTAATTGAAATGTGATAAGATACAAACAAGTTAGCTTAAACCAACTTGTTGCAATCATGGGGGAGTGGTTATGAACGAATCGCTTGAAATACTGAAAATGCGAGTGCTGTTGAGTTTTCTCAATGAGGACAGCCGATTTTGCACGGTAACAGGACTTTCGTCCGTACTGGGCGAGAGCAAGCAGAAAATCAGCAGATTGTTAATGTCGCTTGAAAAGGACGGATTGCTTGACCGCACAGACCTCAGACATCCAAAACTTACGGATGAGGGTATAAAGTCGGCGGAATATTACGAGGATCGCACAAGCGTAATACTCAACCACCTGCTCTATGAAGGGCTCGACATAGAAAGTGCGGAACACGATTCCTACGCATGGGCGTTGTACAGTTCTGAAAATGTAATGGAAATCATCCGCAGTTCCGAACAGCGTTACCGAGCCAAATATGAACTGCGCCGACAAAACCAATTTGGCGGTGATGAACTCTGCAAACATCTAAGTGACGGCGAATACCTGTTCCCGTTTTTGATATACAAAGAAAACCTGTCAAACGGCACAAATCTGTCAATGGCAAATTCGGGATTTGAACATCCGTGCAAGCTTGTGGTGGCAGACGGAAAGGGTACAATTGTGCTGAAACCTCTCGACATAACCGCCAAATCGCAGATGAACGGCAAGGATATGTACGGCAGAGTACGCAAACTGATGTACTTTGACGGCACCGATTTTGTTCAAGCAACCGACAATGACGGCTGTATAACCTTTCCTGCCGACAGTCTGTTCTTTCTGAACATCGGTTCGGGAATGGGACAAATACTGCACGGAAGTGTTTGCCTGAGAATGCAATGCTCGGTCGGCACAAACCATATGCCCGAGTCAACGGCAATTTTTACAATAATGATATGAATAGGGTATTATTTCAAAAATTGTCACATCTGCGATACAAAATTGTAACGGTAGTGTGACATAAAATAATAAAATTTTGCCTGTAAAAGCGAGCTGACTGCAAAAATCAGCCTATTTTGTCACACAAGTGTTACAAAACCATGCTTGCACACTAAAATGAAAAATGATATACTCTAAATCGCTAAAGAAAATGACTGAATATTACCGCATTAACGGCACGCAGTTTAATAGAAATTTTTAAAAATCCCAACAGCTAACGGCTGTTGTTTTTAAAGATTTCAGGTTATTCTAAACTAACCCAAACGGTTAAATCAAAGTACCAAAAGTGCGATTATTCCGTTATTTTTTTGAAATACAGTTAGCGTTAGCTAACATTAAATTAAACCCTATTTTGGGGTATATTTAAGGAGGATTTTATGGAAATAAAAACGACAAAGCACAATTTCTTTAGTCGAGGAATTGCTGTGCTTTTGTCTGTTCTGATGTGTTTCGGTGCATTTAGTATGACAGCTTTTGCCGCCGAGGATACAAGTACAGACACACCGCAGCAACAGCTTGAAAACCTGCTTGATAAAATCTATGCGCTTAACGCAGACGATTATACAGCGGAAAGTTACAACGAGCTGAAAGAACAGGCAGACAGCGTTAACAGACCTGTTACTCCCTATGATGAGGTAACAGGTGACGGTATGCCTGATTGGGTTGCCAACATAATGATTAAAAATCTTACAGAGGCAATGAACAATCTCGTTAAGATAACTCCGCAGAGTCAGTTGGAGAATTTGCTTGACCAAATCTATGCACTCAATCCCGACGATTATACACCTGAGAGTTATAACGAACTTAAAGAGCAGGCAGACAGCGTAGTAAGACCTGTTACACCGTATGATGAAGCAACCGGCGACGGTATGCCCGACTGGGTAGCAAATTATATGATTACTACACTTACTGATTTAATGGATAAATTACAGCCTGCTGATAAAAAGACAGTTTTCGACAAGCTCGAAGACAAGCTCAAAGAAGCAGAAGCACTCAACTCAGCTGACTACACAGAAGAGAGTTGGACAAAGGTTCAGGAAATCATTGACTCGGTTGACAGACCTGTATCATCGGATAACATTACAGAGAAACTTGCAACTAAAATGCTTTCAGACCTTGAAAAAGCGATTGAAGCATTAGAGCAGAAGCCTGATGAATCAATCAAACTTGAAGACGGTACATACTATGCTAAATTAACTCACAATAGTAGCAATTTTAAAGACAGAGCAAAGATTGTTGCGAAAGACGGTAAGTATAAGGTAACTATATATACTAAAACTAGGACATCGCAGAACTTTGACGGTGGCTATAAAAGCAATCGCTTATATACTGTTTACTCAAGATCAGATTACAGCTTTAAAGAAGTTGAGGTTGTAAAACCTGAAAATAATGACCGGTTTGAAGACATTGCTTCAAAGTATTCAAAGAAAAACCTTGTTTCAGGTTTTGACATTGCAGATACTGACTATAAAGATGCAGTAAAAGAAGCAGTAAGTTCTGATTATGATGATTTATTCTTTGATTCAAGTTATGTTGTACTTTCTGACTACAGTGTAGCTACAACCTTTGAAACAGATGAACTTGACAGCACATTCTTGGTAAATGGTCTTTTCACTTGTCCGTACTATAAATATGGCGGTGATATAGAAAGAATGAATTACTGGCAGTTGTCAGATAATATCAAATTTAACAGTTCTGATATCGTTAAGATTGCCGATGATTTTACAAGCCTTTCAGGAACTTATGTAAAAACCGAAAGTGCTAGTAACAGCAATAAAAATGAGCGTAATATAAGTAAACAGCCGTTTGCTAAACTCGAAAGTAAAAACGGTAAGGTTTATGTAACATATTCATTTGACCCTAAGGCAAGGGCACAGACCATTACCGATGCTCAGAGTACAGAAGCCGTATATGATGCAAAGGGTAACAAACTTGACACAAGCAACAATGAAATTACACTTGAATACAGCAGTTATGATGAACTCATTTCGGGTACATATGTAAAGTCAGATGTATCAATTGTAAGTTCCTCTCGTGGTGCATACAATCGTATGTATGAAAGTGATTTTGCGGTTGACTTTACTGCAAAGCCTGTAACAATTACAGACAGTGCAACAGGCATTAAACTTTACTCAACTTCAAAGTTTATTTCCGAGAACGCTAAACTCAATGTAAGCCTTGTAAAAGACACAGGAAGCACAGACACAGATAAAGATGCTTGGGCAAACGCTATGAGCAAGCTGCCAAAGTATAACAAGATGTATTTCTTCAACTTCAATGTTACAGACGGCGGAAATGAAGTTACAGACTTTGGCGGTGCGGTTTCAATTGAAGTTCCAAAGGTTGACGGCTTGAATGAAAGTTCAGTGCGTTTGTTCCTCAATAAATATTATACTGATTATAAGAGCTTTGCTTTTGGTTGGTTTAACGAATACATTGTGGTAAACAATGACGGTTATGCTATGGTTCTTGATCCTGATTATTTTGACGGTAACTGGTGCATTTATGATGAAAAGATGTCTAATTCAGACGGTTCATCACTTTCAGACGGTACATACCGTGTTCCGATTACAACATTCAATCAGGTTCAGCCTGACCAAACTTCAATGTCAGCACAGTGCCTTGGCGACTATGCAACACTCGTTGTTAAGAACGGTGTAAAAAGACTTGAACTTGAGTACAAGCCTGTTGATATCGGCGAAATGCAGGGTTATCTCATTCAGATGTGGGAACAGGAAAAGAACGGCGAGTATAAAGAGCTGACTTACACGTCTTACTATAAGAACGAAGACGGCTCATATTATACAGACGCACTCAATGAAGGCACAAACAACTACTATCCAAAGACAGGTTATATGATTTTGCCGACTGACGATGTACAGTTCCTGACAAAGTTCAGAGTATCTGCAATGGATGCAATTATGGGTGATAACGGTGACGCAACCCGTGAGGCTATCTTTACAATCTACTATGATGATGCTGTAAAGATTTCTGACGAAACCCTTGACCCCGATCCCGAAGAAATTCCAAACTTCAAACCTGCTGACACAACAGAACTTGAAAAACTCGTTGCACAGGCAGATAACTACAACGAAGACGATTACACAACTTCAACTTACACAACAATGAAAAATGCCCTTGCAAGTGCAAAGGCAGTTCTTGCAAACAGCAAGGCAACTCAGGAAGAAGTTAACAATGCAGCAGCAGAGCTACAGACAGCCATTGACTCACTTAAAAAGAAAGATGATACAAAGGTTGATATCAACAATCTTCCTGACGGCAAGTACACACTTTATGCTCAGATGATTAAAACAGACAGAGAGAGCTTCTCAATGTCAAATAACGCAATCAAGCATGATGTATGGCTTGAAGTAAAAGACGGTGAATATTACCTTACAATGCAGTTTAAGGGTATGTCAATTTACAACAAGTTCGGTTACTTGCTCAATCTTTCTTATTTTGACACCGGCTACACTTACAATGATTACGGTGTTCCTGAGGGTAAATTAGTTCCTGCCGAAGTTCTTACAACTCAGAAAGACAGTAACGGCAACGATGTTATCGACCAATACAACAATGCCGATAACCTATATCCTGAACTTGTAAGAATTAAACTTGTTGATAAGGCAAGCGAAAAATATGTTCCGCTTCAGGTATTTGTCCCGATTATGGAATCAATCGCTGACGAAACAGGTACACAGCCTGTTCTTATGCAACTTGACTGGACAACTTTAAAGACTGACAACGGAGAAATCGTTCCCGACAAGCCTGAGGAGCAGTCACCGGCATTTGACTACACAGACTCTAAGACAGGCGTTAAGGTTAGCGCTGACAAGGGTGTGTTTGACGAGGGTGTTCAGGTTGTTGTTACCGAGATTACCGAGGGTTCGGACTACACTAATGCCGTTAAGGCTCTTGAGGACACAGGTAAAAAGTTCAAGCTTTACAATGTTAAGTTCCTTGACAAAAACGGCAACGAGGTAACTCCTAACGGTACTGTTTCAATCAGTATCCCTGCTCCTGCAGGTTATGACACATCAAAACTTTCTGTATTCAGAATCAATGACGGTTCTTCTAAGACTGTTGTTAAGGGTACATTTGCTGACGGTTTCTATACTGTTGTTACAAAAACAGGAGGTAACTATGCCCTTGCCGAATCGGGAAGCACAATCACAGACAAGCAGAATTCTGAAAATGTTGCAAAGTCCTCAACCTCAAATACGGCAGGCAACACAAATTCAGGCAATAATCAGCTTGTAAACAATACTGTAAAAACAGGTGACAACAGACCTCTCACAATTTGCCTTGTTGCAATGCTCGCCGCTTGTGCAGTTCTTGCCGTGATTGACTACAACAAAAAGCGTAAATCTCAGGGAGAATAATAAATGAAAAAATTATATTGTACAAACTTTTTTAAGACCTTGTGCGGTATGGTTGTAATGCTCGCTCTTGTGGCGGGCATTACTGCTATACCTGCCTATGCCGCATCTAACGGAATTTACACAGCCACCGCCACTCCGCACTACAGAAACCCACTCACGGGCAAAATTGAGGACTCGGGCGGCGAAGATTCTGAGGTTCTCGGTCAGTCAATGACTGAATCGGCAACCTACACAAAAGCTCTTGTTGAGGTTGACTCAAACGGCAATACATACATTACAGTAAGACTTAAACTTATGGATAACATTCAGAACCCGACATTTATGGTTGACGGAAGCACCACTTCGGCATCTCTTATGCAGGAGGACTACTCCGCCAATACTGCCGATTACAGAATGAAAGTTGCAAGCGAAAATTCCGTTATCCGTTGCAGTATGTATGTTGTTCCAATGGGCAGAGATGTTATTTTCTTTATCACGGTTTCAAACCTCAATTCGGGTTCGGGCGACTTTGTTACAAGCATTTCCGTGAATAATAACAAATCAAATAACAGCTCAAACAACGAAAATTCTTCAAATAACAGCTACAGCAATAATAATTCGGGCAACAACAATAACTCGTCCTACGAGCCTGCCGAAAGTTCAAACAACAGTTCATCTTCAAAAAGCTCCGATAAAAAGAACAATACAAATTCCGACAAGAACAAGTCAAAGGAAACTACTGCTCCCACAACTGTAAAACCGAGTACAGCTGCTCAAACAACTGTAGCAATAGAGCCGACAACCGATTCTGCACAGGAAGTAAACGGCTTACAGGAATTTGACGAGCAGGGCAGTAAAGTAACTGCTCCCGCAACCGTTGACGAAGTTCAAAACGGTTCTTATGCCGTTTGGTATGTTCTCGGCGGTGTTGCCGTTGTATTAGTTGCGGGTTTCTGCGTTTGGTACTTCGGTTTCTTCAGAAAAAAGAAAAAATAAGGAGATTTTACGAATGAAAGTAAAGCGTATTATTGCTCTGATTCTTTCTGCTGCGGCAGTCATTTCGCTTGTAGGTTGTGTAAATCAGCATCCCGAAAGTGCTGCCACTAAAACAGAGGCAAATAAAGAAGTTCGTCTTGTAGCAACTTCTCCCGCCGTTGCTCAAATTTGCAACAGACTGAATCTCGATCTTGTCGGTGTGTGCAACACTTCGGGTACTCTGCCCGAAAAATATGACAATGTGAAAAAAGTCGGCATGGCAATGAATCCCGACCTTGAAACAATCAAGTCACTCAATCCCGACTATGTACTTTCTCCGTCATCTCTTGAATCGGATTTACAGCCAAAATATGCCTCGATCGGTGTTAAATCGCTGTTCTTAAATCTCAAAAGCGTTGACGGTATGTATGCTTCAATCGAGGACCTCGGCGAAAAATTTGACCGTAAAGACGAGGCTGATGAAATGCTTAACGAGTTCAAAACATTTATGGATAAGTACAAGGATAAGAATAAGGATAAGAAAAGTCCGAAGGTACTTGTACTTATGGGACTTCCGGGTTCATACATCGTTGCAACCGATAACAGCTATGTCGGCAGTCTTGTAAAACTTGCAGGCGGAACAAATGTTTACGGTGACGGTGGCGGAGAGGAATTTTTGACGGCTAATACAGAGGATATGCAGACAAAAGATCCCGATATTATCCTAAGAGCCGCTCACGCTCTCCCTGATGAAGTAAAAGAAATGTTTGCAAAAGAGTTTGAAACCAACGATGTTTGGAAGCATTTCCGTGCAGTTCAAAACGGCAAAGTCTATGACCTCGACTCATCGCTTTTTAACATGAGTGCAAATTTCAGCTACAGCGATGCTCTTGAGGTGCTTCAGCCGTTGCTCTACGGTGATGAATAAATTTGTGCGTGAAAGGCGGTTTTATCATTGATTAGCACACGCAAAAAAATCTTGTCATTTGTTCTGACAGCTGTCGGACTGTTCATACTGTTTATTTTTGCAGTAAATACAGGCAGTCTGAAAGTTACTCCGTCAGAGCTTTTCTGCGGACTTTTTATTGAATATAATCCCGATGTTGCAACGATTTATGACCTGAGATTTCCGAGGATTTTCATTGCGATGCTCGGTGGTGCGGCAACAGCCGTGTCAGGTGTTTTGTTGCAGGCGGTAATGAAAAATCCACTTGCCGATCCTGGGATTATCGGTGTAAGCTCGGGTGCAAGCCTTGTTGCCGTAATCGTGACGGCTTTCTTTCCAAGCCTCTTTTTCCTTACACCGATGCTTGCGTTCATAGGTGGCTTGATTGCATTTATGCTTGTTTACAGTCTTTCATGGAACGGCGGACTTTCACCGCTAAGGATTATCCTTGTCGGTGTTGCAGTAAATGCACTTTGCACAGGACTTATGAGTGCGTTTAACTCGGCAACGGGCAGTTCATACACAGGTGTTGCAAGCATTGTAAACGCAAACATAACCCAGAAAACATGGGACGATTTTCAAACGCTTGCCGTTTATGTTGTAATCGGGCTTATCGCCTCATTCTTTGTGACAAATCAATGCAATTTGCTTTCGCTTGAAGACAAAACCGCCCGCAGTCTTGGTATGAATGTCACAAGGAGCAGAATCGTTATTTCCGTTACAGCCGTACTTCTTGCTTCAATCAGTACAGCCGTAGTCGGTGCAATCAGCTTCCTTGGACTCATTGTTCCGCACATTGCAAGATTGCTTGTCGGCAGTAACCACAAGGTTCTTGTGCCGTATTCAATTTTGCTCGGAGCGTTCACGCTTTTGCTTGCCGATACAATCGGCAGAACTGTCGCATCGCCCTACGAAATCAGCGCCGCAGTTGTAATGTCGGTAATCGGCGGTCCGTTCTTTATTTTCCTGTTAAGGAGGTCAAAGCAAAACTATGGCTAATAATATTTTTGAAATCAAAGACCTCTCGTTTTCATACGGAAACAATAAGGTTATTGACGGCTTGAACCTCAAAATTAAAGAGGGTAAAATTACAACCCTAATCGGTGCAAACGGTTGCGGCAAAAGTACGCTTTTCAACCTTATGACAAAAAATATAAAACCTGATAACGGAAAAATTTTTCTCGGCGGTCAGAATATTGAACAGATGAAGTTGAAAGATTTTGCCCGCAAGACTGCGATTGTTCATCAGTACAACACAGCCCCGCCGGACATTACGGTTAAAAAGCTCGTAGAATTCGGCAGAACTCCGTATCACACATTGGGTTTGTCGCCAAATCCGGAAGAAGATAGGAAAAAGGTGAGGTTTGCCCTTGAAATAACCAATACAAAAAAGTTTGAGGACAAGCCTGTTTCACAGCTTTCGGGCGGTCAGAAACAGCGTGTGTGGATTGCAATGGCGCTTGCTCAAGATACAAAAATTCTCTTTCTTGACGAACCCACAACATACCTTGACATACGCTATCAATTGCAGATTCTCCGTCTTGTAAAGCGGCTGAACAGTGAATTCAACATAACCGTGATTATGGTTCTGCACGACATTAACCAGTCGCTCTGTTACAGCGATGAAATCGTTGCAATGCAAAACGGAAAAGTGCTTTCACAGGGTGTACCGAAAGAGATTATAACACCTAAACTTATTAAAGAGGTTTACGGCGTCACACTCGAAACAGGAGAGATTGACGGCAAGCCGTTTGTAATACCCGTGTAAAAAAAGAAAGGTGGGAATGAAACTGAAACGAGTAACCGAGGATTATCTCAAGACAATTTATATTCTTTCATTAAAGGGTGAAGTTCACGCAACAAGATTAGCCGAAGAACTCGGTGTGTCCAAACCGACAGTTTCGGTTTCATTGAAATCCCTTGAAAAAGACGGCTGTATAACCCGTGATGAAAACAGGGCAATTTCTCTCACAAGGTCAGGCAAAAAGATTGCAAAAAATGTTTATGAGCGTCATTGTGTGCTGCGCAAAATGCTTGAAAACCTCGGTGTTGATAAAACAACAGCCGCATCCGATGCCTGCAAAATGGAACATGCCGTAAGCCCCGAAAGTTTTAACGCTTTGCGAAAACTTACCAAATATACAGATGATAAAAAATAACAAAAGGAGAGCAAATTTGAAACTCAAAAGAATAATTTTTACAGTAATCGGTTGTGTGTCGCTCGGAATCGGTTGTGTCGGAGCAGTTCTCCCGATTATTCCGACCGTACCGTTCTTTTTGCTGACAGTATTCTGTTTTGCAAATTCTTCCGAAAAATTACATAATTGGTTTGTGAACACAAAGATGTACAAAAAACACCTTGATTCGTTTGTAAAGAAAAAGGGTATGACAGTAAAAACCAAGGTAACAATACTTTCATCTGTAACGGCAATTATGCTGTTAGGCTTTGTCTTTATGATGCTAAAGGGAATTATTATTCCAAGCATAATACTTGCCCTTGTGTGGCTTTTTCACCTTGTTTATTTCATTTTCTTTGTCAAAACGATTGCGGAATAAAATCGCTTTCATAAATTCCTATAGTGCTTACGGTGGATATGATAATTTTAGATGAAGCAAATTATCTATACAAATAAGCAGGGATATAGTGGAACTCATATTTTTGATAATAGTGGTTCAATTGTTTCTGTTCTCAATTCAGACGGCTATCATCATACTTCACTTTCTGTTACTCCTGAAAAAACAAACGAAATTGTAAATTATATTGCATTTGCTTTCGCTTACGGTTATAATGAAAACGAAATGACGGTTGATAATGCGGAAGTAAACATTTCACCGTTAATTCAAAGCTCCGAAGATTCTAAGAATGAAACTTCTGAAAAAGAGGCTGTTGACGAAGAAGTCTTATCTGAAAGTATTGATAAGTCAAAGCCTTATATGCAGACAAGCTATGACTCAAATGGTATGAGAACGCAGAAGTCCGTTGACGGAGTGAAAACTAACTATTACTACGACAGCAACAAAAATTTAATTGCCCTTGTAAAGGGTAACGATACTCTGCTGTTCTACTATGACAGTGACGGAAGTGCAACATCATTCTCATATAACGGTACAATGTACTTTTATGTGAAGAACCTGCAGGGTGATGTAATCAGAATTATTGACCTCGCAGGTACAGAAGTTGCAAGCTATGTTTATGACGCTTGGGGCAACATAAAAGATACCAAGGGCGATCCGACAGTTCGTGAACTGAACCCGATTCGCTACCGGGGCTATGTTTATGATACCGAAACTTCACTCTATTATCTCCAAAGCCGCTACTACGATCCACTTACAGACAGATTTCTGAATGCAGATGTTTATTGCGATACTGGTACAGACACTACATTAAGCACTAATATGTTTGCTTATTGTGAGAATAATAGCGTAAATTATATAGATAACGGAGGATATGCAAGAAAAAAATATGATGCCACTAAATATAAAAATACAAATTGGATAACAAAATAGGCTTCAAAATTCATTCCAAATCTCTATACAAATGATATAAAATCAAAAACTATTTTCAATAAATCATTTTTAGGTGTAGGTATAAAGATTTCTGTAGGAGTTGCGGCACAATCAAATTCAAATGGTATTCTAGGCTTGTTAGTTAGCAAGAAAGCTAAAGAAATATCTATAAATTTAGGATTTGGTGGAAAAACAAGTTTCAGTTGTAGTGCGGGTCTAACATGGTCAAACTTTTACATTAAATTTGGAGTTGCATTTGCAAAAAAAACACAGGATTGTTTTATGCAGTTAGTTTGCAAATTAGTGTATCATATTTAACTGCTTTAGCTGTTGCCGCTTGTTGTGTAGCTATGCCATATTTAAGTACTTTTATGTCATCGGCTCTAAGCGTTGTATCTGCCTCTTTGTCAACTATAGCAAAAGTATTAGTTCCAATGACACCTAAACTTTTGCATCTACTAATTTAAGAAACGGAGTTTTTTAGTGATAATCAGAAAACACGCAAACAAAACATATTCTGAATTTAATAAAATAATAACTTCTAAAGCAAAAACAGTTGGTAATTATGGTATTAATTGGATATGCAATAATAAACATAGAATAATTCTGTATTATGAGAGTGGAGAAACAGATAGCAGAGGTTTATTACAATTACTCAAATCTTATTTTTGGGGGTACTATAGAGTGAAAAATGGTGTTACAACGATAACGGGAATAATAATAAGCGGACCAATTGTTTTAGGCTTTATGGCTTTTGTTTTATTATTAGAATCCATTTTTCTTGATCCTTACGAGTTTTTTCCCTGCTTCATATTTTATTTACCTATATTATTATGGTTATACTTTGGAGAAAAGAAAAATCGCAAAAATATATCGGATTATATTGATGTACTTCTGAAATAAAGGGCAAAGGACTATTTAGTATTATATGTTAATTGAGACTTATTTTAGAAAGCAATATACTAATGCTGTATAAAGTTATCAAAACAAGGGGCTGTCGCATTAACACCCTCAAAAAGAAAAACCGGGTAGCCCGAAAGGGTTGCCCGGTTAGTGCTTTCTATAGTATAATTTAATTGCAAACAAAAAACAAAGAAAGCAGGTAAATTATACAACAATGAGAAGCAGAAATCAATTGGTTTTACCATTAAATTTAGAAATAAAAATTGAGAAAAATGATCCGGTAAGAAAATTAGCGGAAATATGTGATGAATTAGACTACACAAAGCTCTATTCTTTGTACCTGAGAATCTGGCGAAAAATAGATCCGGCAGTTTTGTTTGAGATACTTGTGTTTGCATATATGAACGGCATTTATTCAAGCAGGGATATTGAAAAAGCATGCAAAAATGATATTCGCTTTATGTGGCTTTTGCAGGACGAACCTGTTCCGGACCACTCAACCTTTGCAAGATTTCAAAATGAAAGGCTTGCCGGAGTAATTGAGGAGTTGTTCTGTCAATTGGTTGAAAAACTCTGTGATTTAGGCGAAATTTCTTACAAAAACATATTCATAGACGGTACAAAAATAGAAGCCAATGCCAACAGATATACCTTTGTCTGGGCGAAGGCGGTAGAAAAGAATCTACAAAAATCAAAAAATAAAATTAATCAGGAACTGGCTTCTATTTGTGAAAAATACGGATTAGCCGACGGAAGTAATTTGGAAGAGGTAATTGAGTTTCTGAACTGTTCAATTCAATTGCTTAATATTTAATTTGTACATGGACGAGGCAAACACAAAACGCAGCTGCAACGGGATTACGAGAAACTTTACAGTTATCTTGAAAGACTGGACAACTACAACAAAAGTCTAGAAATATGCGGCAAAAGAAAGAGCTATTCAAAAACTGATACGGATGCGACCTTTATGAGGATGAAAGAGGATCATATGCTCAACGGACAGCTCAAGCCGGGATACAATGTACAGATAGGAGTAGAGAGCGAATATATTGTCGGAGTAGGCTTGTTTCCTAATCCCACAGACACAACTACGCTGATACCGTTTCTAGAGAGAATACGAAAAAGCACCGGAAAGAAATACGAAAATATCATAGCAGATGCAGGATATGCAAGTGAGGAAAATTACACATATCTTGAATTGGAAGAACAAAATGCGTATATCAAGCCTGCCGATTATGAGATTAGCAAAAAGCGAAAATACAAGAATGATATTTACCGCAAAGAGAATCTCTTTTACGATGAAACAGGAGATTACTTTGTATGTCCTAATGGCAAAAAGCTGATCTTTGCTTATGATAGCAAACGCAAAAGTCAGAATGGATATGAAACAACAAGGAGAAATTACATATGTGAGAACTGTTCAGGCTGTCCGCACCGAGAAAAATGTTACAAGGGAAAATATGAAAATCGAAAGATAGCGTTTTCTCCGACAATGGCAAGGCAGAAGAAGGAAGCCACACAACGGATAACTACAGATGAGGGTATTATCCTGAGAATGAACCGTTCAATTCAGGTAGAGGGAGCATTCGGAGTAATCAAGCAAGACTTTGCATTTAGAAGATTTTTAACGAGAGGAAAAACAAAGACCGAAACGCAATTTTTTCTTCTTGCATTCGCTTTCAATATTCAAAAACTATGGAACCGAACAAAATCTGACCGTTTTCACAAACCTTTATTTGAGAAAAAAATCGCATAGCGTTAAGAAAAGTAAACAATCCGAAAAAAGAGGATGGAAATTTTATCCACCCTCTGAATTAGTGCGTATGTTATTGAACATATTTTTAACATCTTGAAAAATATCACGCTTACAAATACTTTATCAATCAAAATTTGTGGGCTGTCGCAAATTTTATTCATTTGCGACAGCCCAACCTATTCATTTAGTCGGAAGTTTTTCTCACGAAGATATGAGTACAACTTGATTTTTCGTTTAGTTAATGTTATACTATAGGTAATCCTAATGAACGGAGTGCCGAAATGACTGTTAGCTATGATAAACTGTGGAAGTTGCTTATAGATAAGAAGATGAATCGAACCGATTTGAAAAACACGGCAGGAGTTAGCTTTAATGTTCTTGCCAAAATGAGCCGTAATGAATTTGTATCGTTAGAAAGTTTATGTAAAATTTGTACTGTCTTAGCTTGTGATATTGGAGATATAATGGAGTTTACTGAAAATGAAACTGCTTGATTTTGCTATTCAGACAACAAATAAATATATTGATGAAATGCCGAAGTCTCAAAGAAAAAATATGGTCAGTTTTTTACGAGTAAAGAAACTGCTATATTTATGGCTGAATTATTTGATGTGCCTGAGAACAAAACACGACTGCAAATTCTTGACGCTGGTGCCGGTTCAGGTATTTTATCGATTGCACTGATTGAGAGGCTACAAGAAATCCCTCAGTTACAATATGTCCACTTAGTCTGCTATGAAAACGATTCTAAAATTATTGAATTGTTAAGGACAAATCTACAATGGGTTAGGCAGCATACTACACTAACATTTGATTACGAGATTCGGGAAGATAACTATATTCTAAGCCAAATGCTTGAATATAATGAAATGATTTGTGCGGATCCGAATCCGATGAAATATGATATGGTAATCGGGAATCCGCCATATATGAAAATAGCAAAAGACGCTCCAGAGGCTAAAGCAATGCCAGATGTATGCTATGGTGCACCCAATCTATATTTTCTATTTGCGGCAATGGGAATGTTTAATTTAATCCCAAACGGCGAGTTGGTATATATCATTCCTCGTTCTTGGACATCAGGAGCTTATTTCAAAAAATTTCGTCAAAAGTTTTTGAACGATGGTGTCTTAGAGCATATCCACTTGTTTGTTAGCCGTGATAAAGTGTTTGAAAATGAGAGCGTGTTGCAGGAAACGATTATTATTAAAATGAAAAAGTCTACTGCAACTCCTGAAAATGTAACTATTACAACAACACAGAGTAATTGGGATTTTTCCAATAAAACGATTTTTGAAGCACCATATACTACAGTTGTTTCAGGCGAAGATACCTATGTTTATTTAGTTACAAATGGGCAAGAAGTAGAGACACTTAGGCTACTTAACAGATGGACAAATACATTGCCAAGTATTGGGTTGAAAATGAAAACGGGCTTAACCGTTGATTTTAGAAACAGAGAAGTTTTGCGTGATACAGCCGAAGATCAGGCAGTTCCTCTTTTCTATTCACAACACATACAAGATGGAAAAGTCATATTTCCTATAGGCAAGGAACACGAGTATATCGTTACAAATCAGTTGGGGTTATTACAGCCAAATGTAAATTACCTGTTTATAAAGAGATTTACTGCCAAAGAAGAACATAGGCGTCTGCAGTGTGGTGTGTATTTAGCAAGAAAATATCCCGATTACTCAAAAATAAGTACACAAAATAAAATCAACTTTATTTGCGGCTTAAAAGAATTGTCGGAATGTGTTGTTTATGGGTTATATGTATTATTTAATTCTACCCTGTACGATAGCTATTACAGGATACTAAACGGCTCTACACAGGTCAATTCTACGGAAATCAATTCTATGCCTGTTCCGTCTTTGGAGAGTATAGAACTGTTAGGCAAAGAATTGATAAAATTGCGGGATATGACCGAAATGGGCTGTGATAAAATTTTAATGAGTTTCATTTATGAACAAAGTCGAGGAAGCAAAAGAAATACTGAAAGAATTGCAAGTTCCAGTTAAACAACAGGCGGATTTGTGCTGTTTTGTTCTATTGGCAATGGCAGATATAAAAGAACAAGATTAATGGTCGGATGCCACAAATAGTTGGATTCGTATTCACGATGTTATCGCATATACAAAAGAAAACTATGACGTTACATATGCGGAGAACAGCCGAGAGACTTTCCGAAAACAGGCTATACACCATTTTAGAAATGCTGCATTTATTGAGGACAACGGAAAGGCAACCAACAGTCCTAACTATCGCTATCGTTTAACAGATGAAATGCTTTCTCTTATTCGTAGCTATGGAACAGCATATTGGGAATCAGAAAAGCAAAGATTTTTGCAATCTCACGAGACACTGATTGATCTATATGCGTCTAAGCGTACAATGAGAAAAATGCCTGTTCGGATTAATGGTGAGGACTTTACTTTTTCACCCGGCAAGCACAATGAACTGCAAAAGGCGATTATTGAAGAATTTGCTCCTCGTTTTGCGCCAAATTCTGAGTGCCTTTATGTTGGTGATACTATAGAAAAGGACTTGGTAAAGAATGTAGCAAAGCTGCAAGAACTCGGATTTGCCATTACACTTCATGATAAAATGCCCGATGTTGTCCTCTATTCTGAAGAAAAGAATTGGTTATACTTCATAGAATCTGTTACTTCTGTTGGACCGATGGAGCCAAAACGAATAAAAGAAATTGAAGAAATGACTGCAGGCGTTACAGCAGGAAAGATTTATGTTACTGCGTTTCTTGATTTCAAGACCTTCAAAAAGTTTTCCGAAACACTTGCTTGGGAAACAGAGGTTTGGATTGCGGATATGCCCGACCATATGATTCTTTTGAATGGGGACAAGTTTTTGGGTCCGAGAAAGTAAGGTTTCTTTGCTGTTTGCATTATAAGGAATTTACAAAATAATTATGGAGGATTTGATTTGAAATACACAGAAAAACAAATAAGTAAAATGGCATCTCCCATTAGTCAATCGGAAGATGAAAAATGTAAAAATGCGATTCGTATGGTTCGAGATGCAATGAAAAGACTTAACTATACTGATGACGGTAAAGATATCCGTTCTTATATGGCAGAATCTTATTCATATGCGCTTGATTTGCGTCAACAGTACACAGGTAAGAAAATTACACTACTGGTTCAAGGATCATATGCAAATAAGACGAATATTCCGACAGAAAGTGATGTTGATGTAGCTGTTATTCTTGAATCAACATTTATTACAAAATATAGAGCTGGTGTGACTGATAGCAACTATGGCTTTACGGATGGAACATTTTCTGCTGCTGAATTGAAAGATGAAGTTGAAAAAGCATTGAATCAGCATTTTGGATATCAAGGCATTGAACGCCATGACAAATGCATTAAAGTCATTGGAAATACATATCGTGTCGATGCAGATGTTGTGCCTGCATATAGGTATAGAGATTACTCCGATGATTATATAAATGATTCTAATAATTATGTCGGTGGTATTGAAATTAGGCCCGATAGTGGTGGCAGGATAATCAATTATCCTGAACAACACATCAAATTAGGTATATCAAAGAATAAAGTGACAAAATACAATTTCAAGAAGTGCGTTCGAATCATTAAGAGTATGCGAGAGGATATGGAGGAAAGCGGTTATGCAGTTTCTTCAAAAATATCATCTTTTGGATTAGAATCATTGCTTTGGAATGTAGATGTATCTGCCTATACAAAATATTCAAGCATATTAAGATATACATTCGATGAGGTCATTTCTTTTTTAAAGAATGATTTTTTGAAATTTGATGGTTATACAGAGGCAAATGGGATAAAGCCACTTTTCCCTGATATTGCCACAAAGAGTGCGTATCAAAAATTTGTAAATGATCTATATGATTTTTATGAATATGATATCAAGGAGTAACAATATTGGATAATAAAATAGCGAAATTTTTATCAAAGAGTTTGTGGGTTGCGTTAATCTTGTTTGTAATTCGTTATTTGTTGTGGAGTTTTAGTTCGCTTTATGACTTTATTGGTGCAGCAGGGGAGGTTATTTCTATCACAATAATCCTTATGGGATTATATTGTACCTTAATATGGAAATACAATCCTTTGGAAAAAACGCCAAAATTGATGGGAACATATAAAGGCATAATAGAGTACAATTTTAACGGTGCCGCATCAAAAAAGGATACATTGGTAAAAGTAAAACAGACTTTGCTTTCAATAAAAATTCAAATTACAACAAATGAAATAACAAGCAATACTATTGTGGGTAATCTTGTGGAGGAAAATGAAGAATATGTTCTTTATTATACCTATATCACTAATCCTAAAAGTAAGTATAGCAAAGAGAATCCAATACAATATGGGACTTGTAGACTACTAACAAACAACAAGAATCGTTTAGTAGGCACATACTGGACATCTCGCCAAACAATAGGAGATATCGAATTAGAAAAAGTTAATGATAAAAAGAAATAACATCATTTTGCGATTTTCAATAATTGTAAAAATTATATATTGCTATTATCCGCAGTTGCAGAGCAAGCGTTATCAACAGTGATAACAAAATGATAACATTAGCTCATATAGGCAGGATAATATGGATACATCAAATAGTCAAAAGAACTATGAACACGACAAAGAACAATCTCTAAACAAAATTGATTAGTATTTGTCGAGTGGGAATGATTAACAAAACCCCGAAAAGTCTGATTAATACTGACTTTTCGGGATTGATTTTATATGCTATTTTACTGTTATGGACTTAATTTGGACTTATATTTTTACCCTCATCACGGAAAAATGTGGGATAATCAAAAATAAATATTGAAAAAGAGCATAGGAAGCTCCAAAATTGTAGTT
>ENA-UESG01000237-UESG01000237.1-human-gut-metagenome-genome-assembly--contig:-NODE-237-length-64457-cov-8.895837_pt1 | contig 64457 bp, 60 predicted proteins | sample MGYA00243002_ERZ508003 | MGnify/ENA primary metagenome ERZ508003 (study PRJEB26167, sample SAMN06115514) | human gut metagenome | host: Homo sapiens | place: China:Shanxi | collected 2015-12-02... | reverse complement strand
ATGCATAAATATGGTTGCTATATAAAACACAAAAATTACATCATCGAGTTTGGATATAATTCAGTTGGTGTGATTAAAAATATAAATGATTAGAAGGAGGTTTCTATGGGATTATTTAGTAAACGTACTACTTGTACTGTATGTAATTGTAATGAATCAAAGAAAAGTTTAGCAGATGGTTATATTTGTAAAGATTGTATTTCCAAATGCTATCCATATATCATTACAATGTCTTGGAAAAATTACAAAACAGATGAAATTAGAATGGCCATATCTAAATCAGAAAAAAACAAAGAGCTTCTTGAAATTTTTACTCCAACCAAAACTTTCAAAAAAATGCTTTCAGTTGATGCTAATCACAAATTGTGGATGTATGGAACATCAAATATTGTTTTTAATTTTAATGACGTTGTTTCTTATGAGTTAATCCAGGATGGTGAATCAATAACTAAAGGTGGTGTTGGTAGAGCTGTTGCTGGTGGGATTCTTTTTGGCGGTGTTGGTGCTGTTGTTGGTGGTCTTACTGGGAAGAAAAAAGTTGTTACCGAAATTAAGGAATATGCATTGAATGTTGTTACAAAAAATGAATTTTTCCCTAAAATTCTTATAAATTTTTTGACTGTTACTTCCACTAAATCTAATAGCATTATTTTTAAAACCGCACAGGCAAATGCTCAAAATATTATGGCTGAATTTGATTTAATGATTGAATCAACGAATAGTTCTGAAAAAGATATACAATTATCGTCAGCTGATGAACTAAGAAAATTCAAAAATTTACTAGATGATGGAATCATCACACAAGCAGAATTTGATTTAAAGAAAAAACAATTACTCGAACTATAACATTTTAAATAAAAAGAGCCAGCCGCTAACGACCAGCTCCACAAGTGATATAAATACCACCCTAGACAAGTTGTATTGTATCATTTCTGGAGCATCCGGTCAAATGCTGGGTGTTATTTTTGTACCTATTTTTTAATAAAATCAAATATAAAGGAGTGATATACTATGGCTTATTGTATTTATTTAAGAAAATCCAGAGCTGATAGAGAGTTAGAACTGCAAGGTTTTGGAGAAACATTAAAACGTCATAGAGATACATTAATTGAATTAGCAAAAAAGAAAAATTTGCCAATTGGTGAAATCTATGAAGAGGTTGTTTCCGGTGACAGCATTGCTGCAAGACCTCAAATGCAGAGATTACTCAATGATGTATCTGATGGGAAATGGGAGGGTGTTCTTGTTATGGAAATCGAGCGTCTTGCCCGTGGTGATACTTCTGATCAGGGAATAGTTACCAAGACGTTTACTTATTCCAATACCTTAATCATTACCCCGATGAAAACATTTAATCCCACAGATGAATTTGATCAGGAATATTTTGAATTTGGCTTGTATATGTCAAGAAGAGAATATAAGACTATTAAAAGAAGATTGCATGCTGGAATGGAAGCAAGTTGCAAGGAAGGTAATTACATACATCATACACCACCATTTGGATATTCCATTGTAAAGAACAAAAAATCCAAAGGTTATAGGCTGGAACCTAAGCCGGGAGAAGCAGAAATTGTAAAGTTAATTTTTCAATGGTATACAAAGGGAATTCTAAAAGAAGATGGCAGTTATGAACTTTTAGGGACAGCTCGTATTGCAGACAAGTTAAATTCTGAATATTCAATTAAACCCTTAGGGGGTGTTTGGACCATTCCAACAATATCTACCATGCTTAGAAACGAACATTATTTAGGATATATTGTTTTTGGGAAAAAGAAGCGAAAAAAGGTTGTTGAAAACGGAATTATCGTCGATAAATGGACACGTAACGAATCCTATGGACTATACAAAGGAAAGCATCCTGCTCTTGTCTCTCAGGACACATTTAATTTGGCCCAGGAAAGATTATCCAGAAATCCAAGAAGACCTTCAAAAACGATAACCAATCCACTTGCCGGTGTAATAAAATGTGGTATGTGTGGAAGAAGTATGTATAGAAGACCTTACCAAAAAAGAGGTCAGTCCGCTTCACTAATATGCTCTGAAAAAACATGTCATAATGTGTCTTCTGCTTTTTACCTTGTTGAAGATGCTTTGTTAACTGCCATTAAGGAATGGATTGATGGATACGAAATAAAGGAAGAAGCAAACAAGTATGACACTTCTGTTTTGGAATCCAAGACAAAACTCTTGGAAGAACAGCAAAAGCAATTAATAACATACAAAAACCAGTTAACAAAAGTATTTGAAGCTTATGAAAACGGAATATATGATAGTGATACTTTTCTGAACCGACAAAAAACTGTTTCTGAAAGCATTTCTTCTACAGAGGAAGCAATTGTTAAGCTTAATAAAGAAATAGCAAATGAGAGAGAAATAATTAGCCATCAGGAAGAGATTATACCAAAGGCTAAAAAGATTTTGGAAATCTATAAAACTTCTGATGATGTTCAATTGAAAAATGACTTAATGAAGTCTATTCTGGATAAGGTTGTGTATACCAAAACTGCCAACGGACACTTCAAAGACCAAAGACAAGATGATTTTAAGCTAGAGCTATTCCCGAAACTGCCCAAGAACAAAGGGAATTCTAGCGAATGATATAGTCGAACCACCAACGAACTTGGGCATCTCGAAATGGTCGGCTCCATTGTTTCCCAGCTTGTAAAAGACCTTCCTTGTGATGATATTGACCTTGCAGGCTTTGAGAAATACTATGTCGACCACACTTTGGGCGTATGGCCACAGTCTGCCGGAGGTGTTCCTTTCTCAGCTACTACCTTCCAATCTTGTGGTGATCCTATTGCAGACCTTATAGAAGATATGGCTGCGGATGGTACGATTGTGTAAAGACAACATTGAGGTTTTAAAAGATAGTTCCCGATAATCTGGCATACTAGCTGCCAGATATGAGAACCTTAGAAATTCCAATGTATTTCAATAGGTACTTCCTTAGTTACAGGGTCTTTCTTGCCAACCAATACATAATCAATCAGCTTTTCAACGATTTCCCTGTCTAAGTGTTCAAGATTTGTATATTGCTCGATTAACTGACGTCTGTTATCGCCAACTTGCATTTTTCTTTCAATAACATCAAGCTGTTTCTGCGTATCAATTACCAGTTTTTCGAGCCTTTCTTTTTGTGTTGAGAAGTCTTTAGATAAATCCAAGTAATCAAGTTCGGAAAGAATACCCTTTACCTTATCTAAATATAGTTCACGGATTCCTTTTGTGTATTCCGCAATCTTTTTTTGATAAGCAGCAATCTCCGTTTCCAAAGCTTCTTTTTGACCTCGCAAGTCATTATTGACTTGCACATTTTGTTCAAGCTCATCTTTATCCAGATATTCTGCGGATAACTTATTAAGTTCATCAATCACAGCTTTTTCCAATTTGTCTACTGAAATGAAAGAACCTATACAAGCGTCCTTTGCTACATGGCGGTTAGAACATTGTAAATAATGCTTACCACGATTCTTTGATGAACGCATTGTATAACCACAATTCATACAGCGAGCTTTTCTGGCAAATAAGCCGATTGTGCCAACTGTGAAAGGTTTTGCCTTTTGAGCTACCAATGTTTGAACCCTATCCCATAACTCACGGTCAATAATCGGCTCATGTGTACCCTCAACTCTGTACCACTCGTCTTTTGGTCTGGGTTTGTTTTGCTTTGTCTTATAAGAAACGCTGCCATATTTCCCTTGAACCATATTCCCGATATAGATTTCATTCACCAACATATCTGATATGGCAAAATATTTCCATAGGGTACTGTTTTTCGTTTTAGGCTGCTTGTAACGCAAACCATGAAGTCGTTTGTATTCCGTAGGGTTTGGTATTCCTCTGTCATTCAGCATACGGGCAATGGCGGTCTTTCCATATCCCTGTGAAAACAGTGTAAAAACTTCTCTGACAACTTCCGCAGCTTCTTCATCAATAATCAAATGCCCTTTTACGTCAGGGTCTTTTTTGTAACCATACAGGGCAAAAGCACCGATATGGTGTCCGTTCTTTCTTCTGTCAGTGAGAACGCTTTTAATGTTCTCTGACATATCCTCTAAGTACCACTCATTCACCAGACCATTTATCTGTCTTGATTTCTTATTTCCTTTATTAGCGGTATCTGCATTATCAACAATGCTGATGAAACGAATACCCCAAATAGGGAAAAGACCGTGGATATATTTTTCCACTAATTCTAGTTCTCTGGTAAATCTGGATTGTGTCTTACAAAGGACAATATCAAATTTACGATTCTTTGCGTCCTCCAACAACCTGTTAAATTCTGGTCGTCGTCTGTCAGAACCAGTGTAATCATCATCACTGTATATGTTGTAGACTTCCCAACCATGCTCTAATGAGTATTGAAGTAACATTGACTTTTGATTCTGAATACTGTTACTGTCGTCTGTTTCTGATTGTTTGTTTCTATCTTCCTCTGATAAGCGGCAATAAATAGCAACTCTTGATTTTGATTCTATCATGCTTCGTTCTCCTTTTAGAGAAGACGAAACAAACTATCTCTACATAATGTTATTATAACATCTTGTAGGATAGTTTGTCTATCATCTGGCAGGAGTTGCCTTTCCTTTATTTTTTTCATATTGATTTATCAACTCTATCCATTTTAGAGTAAATGCTTTTGTAAACGCCGCTCTATCACAATTTTTAAAAACATTCTTGCAAACTACCTTTGCGTCATTTGCCATTGAACCACCTCACTACAATATATTTACAAAGTATGCAAAAATGCTTGTACATTATGAAAGAATTTGTCTATAAATAAGAAGTAATCAGATGGCTTTGGAAAGCTCCACTGGAATTTCACCATTCCCATTCTGATGGGTGAACCGTGTCATACGGGTGTATCATTATTCTGATATACAGGTCATGGCAGCAACTTTTCCAACAGTCGCTTACGGATCACTGGCATGGTCGCTCGCTTCTTTATCCCTCCTTTCGTGGGTCATGGCGTTCCAGTCCGTCGGCTCACCGTATATCAAACGTATCTGATTACTTTATTCATTTTTCAAAGAACACTTGTAAAACGGAGCTGGAATGAGGTGATAGAACACTCCGTATATATTCGCTTATTTCACTCTGACTTCAAAACCTAGAATTGCTTTAATAAGAGCAGCTCTGATTCTGCCTTTCAGTTCCATGTCGACCACAATATACATATTTCCGTGTTCATCATAGAACGGGCGTAAACTTGCTTTTGATATGTAAGCGTCATAGTGATTTAATATTTTCTCTATTGCCACTTCGTCGCCATCAGCAGCTAAACTGATTGTGGAGAATAGAGGACACTTTTTTGTAGACTTCATCATGTTATAATTCCTCCTCATACATATCTCTAATGAGCTTTAGTGAACACATTCTGTTTCTATAAACAGAGTTTCTGGAAATATCCAAAATCTCTGCGATTTCTGCGTCTGGTAATTCCAGAAAATAGAACATCAACACAACATTGCGTCGTCTTTCGCTTAATTTTTTGATTGCTTCACATAATTTCTCATCATAGACACGAACTTCTGTACCAAACACATCAAAGGAAGTAAATTCAATCGGGTATTCGTCCGATACACCCAACTGGTTTAATTCCAGCTCTGGTATTTCACAGAAAGATATTTCATGCTTTGCACGTCTGGCAAGTTCTTTGTTGTAGTTCTTTACAGTTCTGCCAATCACCTTACGAGCCAGACAGTCAAATTGAAGTCTTATAGCGTTCTCAAATGAAGAAGGTTTCATAATCTCACCTCCTTTCAAGTTGAAGTTGCTAAAGCGAAAAGGCTTTTTACCTCTTTCCGCACTAACACTCAACACGGAGGGGCGATTTGTAACCCGAATCAGAAAAAAATCAAAAAATTTTTTAAAGTAGCAAAAAAGCACAAGGGCATATAAGAAATGCTGTTCTTGTGCTTTTAAAATTGTTCCTGTTATGTAACGTGAAAAACCATATTCAAGGGTATATTGTGCCGCTGTGAAAGCTAGGATTTTTTTGACAATAACGGATATATTGAAGATTGTCGATTATACAGGTCTTTCAATGCGGCTACCTCCCAAAGCCGCTAACCCAAAACCATTATGTTGTTTTTCTATTGATGGGAAAAGAAAAAGGCGGCTTTTCAACCGCCATCTGGAAAAAGGTATTTTGTGACACGCAAAAACGGTACTGTTGATAGCGGTTTTTTTTATTTGCCGCTATGCAGCACTTTTTAATTGATTTACGCATAATAGGAACTGATAAACCTTACTATACGTTTTTCTATACCTGTTAAAAAATCAACAGGAACAGTAAAATGTAGTGAGGTGATTAAATATGCGTAAAAAAGAAGATAAGTATGATTTCAGAGCCTTTGGTCTTGCCATCAAAGAAGCTCGTAAAAAACGAGGTCTTACTCGTGAACAGGTGGGAGCTATGATTGAAATTGACCCACGCTATTTGACAAATATTGAAAACAAAGGGCAGCACCCAAGTTTACAGGTGTTCTATGACCTTGTATCATTACTTAATATTTCCGTTGATGAATTTTTCCTGCCTGCGTCTGATCTGGATAAAAGCACCAGAAGACGACAGTTGGAAAAACAACTTGACAACCTTTCCGATAAGGATTTAATTATCATGGAAAGTGTCGCTGACGGAATTATCAAGTTTAAAAAAATAAAAGAATAATTTTACATTTATCAGAGTTATTTTTTCTTAATGATATTTTCAATGTTAATTATTTTTTGTGCTATCTCTTTATAAAAAGCAGGTTCGTGAGAAACAAGCAAAACTGTGCCTTTAAATTCCTTTAATGCAATTCTTAAAGCTTGTTTTGCTTGAATGTCCAAATGGTTTGTTGGCTCGTCCATGATAATAAAATTACAAGGAGTAAGAGTTAATAGGCATATTTTTACTTTTGCTTGTTCTCCACCGCTTAATGTGCCAATACTCTGCATTGCGTGTTCTCCTATGATTCCGCAACATGCCAGGTTTTTTCTTACTTCCTTTATCGTAAGGGACGGATAACAATCAGACACTATCTGTATTGGAGTTTCCTTTTCATTTTCCCAATATAAATCCTGTTCAAAATATCGTAACTTCACTTGCTCGGAAAAAGAAAATGAACCATTTAGAACATCTAATTTTCCGACCAATGTCTTTAATAATGTCGATTTTCCAATACCGTTAAAACCAGTTATTACAACTTTCTGTCCACCATTAATAGCAAAATCAATGTCAGATAAAACAGGATAATGATAACCAACAGATAAATGCTTAACGCTTAAATGTTCTGTATTTGTCAAAGGCATTTCACGAAAATGAAAAAATGGCACAACTTCTTTTTGTTCAATAGCCTCCTTCTTATCCATTCTGTCTAGTTGCTTTTGTCTGCCCCTTGCCATTTTTGATTTTCTTCCTGCTATATTTTTACGGATAAATTCTTCCGTTTTCTTGATTTCCTTTTGCTGTGCGGAATATTGACGTATATAATTCTCTCGCAGAGCAGTTTTCTTTTTCAAAAATTCCGAATAAGTGCCATAATATTTTCCGATTTTGTAGTTATCTATATCACAAATTCGATTTGAAATTTTTTCTAAAAAACTATAATCATGCGAAACAACCATAAAGGCATTACTTAAACCGCAGAGATATTCCGACAGCCAATCAATATGTTCTTTATCCAAAAAATTGGTTGGTTCATCAAGCAATAATACGTCTGGCTTTTCAAGCAATAGTTTTGCTAATATTACCTTTGCACGTTGACCGCCACTCATTTGTGCAATAGGTCTATCTAAACCGATTGCTGATAATCCCAAACCAGTTGCGACCTGCTCTATTTTCGTATCAATCAAATAAAAATCCTGTCGTTCTAATTCTTCTTGATACTTTGCTGCTATGTCTAAGTTTTGAAAATCACCATCATGTATATTCTCATATAAACAGTTCATTTTTTCTTCCAATTCATATAGATGTGAAAAAGCAGTTTTCAAAAATCTTTTCATATCAAGCTGCATATCAATTTCAGCGTATTGGTCTAAATAGCCGATACTTGTTTTAGGCTGCCATATAATACGCCCTTCATCGGGGAGAAGTTGCCCCGTACAAAGTTTAATCAGCGTACTTTTTCCCGTTCCATTCTGCCCGACAATTCCAATATGTTCTCCTTTGTTTAATGAAAAATCTGCATTTTTATATAAAACATTTTCACTAAACGAATGTGATAAATTTGTAATCTCTAATAAACTCATGTTTCATGTTCCTTTCTCTGTTTTTGAGCATAAAAAATAGGAGGCAAAATACACAAAGTGCAATAGCCTCCTGTTAAAATTATGAATGTATAACAAAAGACTATAGACAAAACATTGCCTATAGCCTTAATTTTTTTACGTTTTATAACATACGGAAAAGAGACAATAAAAGTATATCACTCTATTGCCACATTCCCGATGAAATCTTACGCATTTCTTTATATGCTATACTCTGTACAATGTTTCATCGGATTTAATTGTACAGAGATAAGTTTCTTTTTGGGTTGATTTGTTATATAGTAATTCATAATTTTTCTCCTTTATAAAACAAAGAAATTTTAACACATTCATTTTAATGTGTCAATCTATCAGATTATCTTTTTATCCTACAATCTTCCAGTTACTATCTTTTTCCAGCGTTAAGTCAAACTGTGAAATCTGTGTTGCTTTTGTTCTCTGGTCGAGATACTTCACCGATACCGAAACTTTGACCTGTTCCCCATCTTTGATGAAGATAGGATTTACCAACTCTGAAAACAGATAACCACAGTTTACAGGTTCAAGCACATTGCCAGATACATAATAGGCAAGCTCCTTTTCCGTAGCGGTAGGGTACAGCTTAAAGAATGTTTCCAAGAACTCTGTCACTTCCTCCATTGTGGCAGCATCCACCGTTCCGTCAGATTCCTTTGTCTTTGGTTCATAGCTGGATTTTGTCGGTGTGCTGCTAATGGTCGGATTCTGTGTGATAACCATGTTTCCATTGCTATCTACATGAACCACTACCATATAAGCGGAGGTGTAACCGATTGACGTTTCACCCTCCGTTACCGTCTGATCTACGGAGTAGACAACGGTAAAGTCGTCTGTTCCAGCCTGTTCTATATCCCAAATCTTTACATCTGTTACCGTAGAGCTTGTGGGTATATCCTGCCTTACCGTATCGACATTCAAATCCTGCAAGCTCTTAGTCAGATAATTGTTGATGGCTGCGGTTCTTTTATCTATGGATTCCTGCGTATTGCTCCAAGAATAGTAGGACTTCGCAAAGGCTTTTACAAAGTTCTCTATCCTGTTAGTGTCAACAATTCTTTGTTCAATGACTTCCTTTTCATGTACCGTGTGCATATCAATGGCGGTGAAATTCTTATACACCCCAAAGCTGACGCTTGTAATCAGCACCAGCCATAAGGCAATCACAGTTTTCTTGTGTGTGCCGACTTTCATCACAGGCACTTTTTTCTCTTTTTTCGGTTTTGATTCCTTGTCCTTTTTCTTAAATATCATAGTACCATTTCCTTTCTATTTTGATTTTACTCGACCAGCACCAATCAAGTGTTTCTGCCAGTACGGGCTTGTTAAATCTGCATATCCAATAGGGTCGCCAGCGTGATACATTCTGTTGTTTCCTGCATAGATTCCCACATGGGTGACATACGTTCCAGAATTATAAGTGGAGTGAAAGAATACCAAGTCACCAGCTTTCGCCTGTGACAGCGGTATGTGCTGTGTAGCGTCATACTGTGCCTGTGCGGTACGAGGTAGACTGATACCAGCTTTCCCATAGCACCAAGACATAAGACCAGAACAGTCAAAGCTGGTGTTTGGATTGCTGCCGCCAAAGACATACTTCCAGCCTTGATACTTCAATGCTTCTTTGAAGATTGCCTGTGCGGTAGCGTCACTGAAACTGGGAACAGCTAAATACTGGTTCACCAGACGGACATAGAACATATTTCCGTACTTATAACGCCAGCCGCCATTTTCCTTAATGGAAATCTCATTCTTATAGGTGACTTTGACACCGCCCGATTTGTCTTTAGCGAAACTGACAGCCAGTTCAAAAGTGTACTTTTTTCCATGCTTCGCCACATAGTCAATGAAGCCACCGCCATAGTTATAGGCTTGTACCACTGTGTCAATGTCACAGCCTTTTGCTTCTGCGGATTTTAAAAGCTCCGAGAAGTATTTACACCCCTGTTTGATGGATTCCTCCGTCGAGAGGGAATTAGGCGGCAACCCCATTGATTCTGACGACTGCATGACGTCCGTAGCTGTACCGCCAGATTCCACCTGCATGATGGCAAGCAGATAGTTCACATAGTCCGAGATTCCGTATTCTTTCGCATATTTTTCTACCGTCGGTTGATGTTTCAGCACTTCCTCTGACAGATTCAGTCCAGAAAAATCAAAGTAGGAAGTGCTGTTTTCTTCATCATCTGCGGTCACGATAAACAGGAACAAAAGCAGACAGATAATCACCGTAAAAATCCCACCGAACACAGCGAAGTGTCTTAGCTTCATTTCTTACCGCCTTTCCTGCTGGTCGTTTTCTTCATGGTTGACGGGTTTGTGGTCTTTTTCTGTACGGTCTTTGTCTGCTTTTGATGTTTGACTGTCTGACGGGGCATATCTGTCACAGTTCCCGAATGTTTTGGTGTAGCTGCTGGAGAAGAAGATTCTCTGGCAACCTGCGTCCTTACTTCCTGTTGCTTTGTGACAGGCTCTTTTGCTCTGGCAGATTGTGATTGCTCCCTCTTAACAGTAGTAGGACGTTCTTTGATATTCTGTTCTTCTTTAGAACCTGCCGCCTGTGGAGCTGCTTTCGCAGATACAGGCGTTGTCACTGGTCGCTCATGCAATGGGGCAGTTCCTTTCGCTGTACCAGCTTTTGTCGCTGATCTATTGTCCTGTCGCTCCTTATCCCGTGTTTCCTGTTTCTTCTGTGTCTTATCCACTATCGGACGTTGCTTATCCTGTTTTTCTGATTGCGGTTGTTTCGATACCGCCTTTTTATCCACGATACCACGCTTAGAAGCGGACTTCGTTTCCTGCGACTGGCTTACAGAGCTGCTATGTACTGTTGATTGCGAAGAATCACTGTTCTGCTTATCGGGTAATGCAAGCGGCTTCTGATTCGTTGGCAGAGCAGGCGGCTTTCCGTTACCTCCACTATTGGAAGATGGCATATTGTTTGGTCTGGTATGACCGCTGCCTGCTGATTTTTTATTATCTGCTTTTTTCGTAGAAGCAGAAGCAGCCGCCGCACCAGCAACACCGCCAACAGCACTAGCCGCAACCGTTCTTCCGATTTTACGCTCCAAGCGTCTTGCTCTGCGGTTAAGGAACATATAAGGTCGTCGCATGATTCGTCTGCTGACCTGCTGTGTATCAGAAGATTGCAGACTGAACATTGCCATCAAATCACCCAGTTTAAAGTAGATTCCTGCAAAGGTGACTATCTGTAAAAAGGCAATCATAAAGAACGGATAGCCAGAAGAAATAGAGTAAAACATGGTCGAGATACTAAATGCTGTCGTAATAATCAGTGTGATTCCTGCCCTCATCATAATGGTATTGAACAGCTTCGTAAGTGCCTTTTTTGCCATATCCTCATAGGTCGGAATCATAGACAGGATAAAACTGATTGGCAGGAACATAGCGTAAATGATAAATAGCACCTGTGAGAAAATCATCATGCCCGTAAGCAGAAATACAAAAACCGAGATACCGATATTAAAGATGAACAGAAACACCACCATACCTAAACGTGTCATGGTCTTTGTGACGCTTAGGTTATCGTTGTCCTTATCCTCGATTTCCTCAATCACAACGTCCTCCCTGTCGTCCGTGTCTGGACTTGCCGATAACAGGCTTTCCACACGGTCAGAACCGAGCGTTTCTATATCAGATTCCCCATACTGTAAGAGTAGCCACGGTTGTTTCACCTGTATGGAAAACAGGCTGTCACGAATCAAGTCCACACTGTCTTTTCCCTTGCTGCTGGAACCGGGCAGCACAATTTTTGTGCCAAGCGATAACGCCGAGCTGCTTATATCAGCGGAAAAGTCATTGATTTTGCTGATATAATTTGGGGCGTATGCAATAAAAGAAGCTGACAGGATAAACACCACAAGGAAGTTAATCACCGCATGAACTGCTTTTGTGGTTTCCTTCTTGATAAGTCCTGTGTATGCCACATAGATACCCATTACCAGAATAAGGATAAGTAAAAATCCCACATAGAATCCCTCACTGGAAAAGCCGCTGGAAGTGACACCTGCAAGCGTCTGAATGTTCTTTCCGATAGAGTTTGCGGTATCAGAGATAAAGTCCAGCTTGTAGGCTTCCTGCACCACATATCCCGTCGCATTGGAGATATAAAGGCTTACCGTCCAGACAAAGTTCGTGATAGCATATAGTCCGTACTGAATACTTTTTCCGATACCGTCAAGCCAGTTCCACGGTAGCCAATCCCAACTTGAATCCACATAGAAATCTAGCTGGTAGTTTTCCAAAGGATATTTTGAATAGGCGTTAGCGTCACTGACTGTATTATCTACCAGACCAGCCGCATGGGCTACCGTACCCGTGATAGATAAAAACACCAGCACACCGAGAATCACCGAAAGTGTGATAAGCAGATAACGGACTATTTTTCTCTTGTCCATAGGCTTCACCTCATTTCTTCCGTCTGCACTGGCGGTCTGGTATCAAAGGCATGGAACAGGTCAGCGAATACAGGGTGTATCTGGATAACGCCCACACGCCCGTATAAATCTTGAAACAGGCATTGCCCGTTTTCCAAATCCCTTAATCGCTTCTGGTTGCCCTCGTCCTCCTTATCCACACCGAAAAATTCAAGGGTATTTTTGATTTCTTTTATATCTGTGCTACGAAAGGCAAACTTCAAGCCGATATTGTTCTTCATCTTTTCGTCGTCCACATCACCAGAGTTTTGTGTCACAAAGTACACAGCGGCATTCATGGAACGACCAGCACGAATCAGCTTGTTAGAGAGTGCTTTTCCCTGTGCTACCTGCAAGAACGTCCACGCTTCGTCCAAATCCACCATCTTGAAAATGCTCCTATCCGAATGGATAAAATCTAAGGCAAAGGTACTGATAACGATAAGCATTGCCACGGAAAGCAGCTCCATTGTGGTATATTCTTCAAATTTTGTGTCCTTGTCTGGCAATACAAGGTCAGCCACCTGTATGATGTTAAGCTGTCGGTCTAAACTGATGGATTGTTCCACATCACCGTCCGAGAATAACAGGTGTGCAAAATCATAGTCCGTCATGCTCTCAATATGGTCTGCGATATTCTCTGCCACGAGTGAACCATCTTTGCGGAGTTCATCAATGACACGGAGCAGTCCTCTTTTTTTGCTCTGGGTAACAGAACGGATTGCACGCCTTAATACAGGGAACTTCTCACCGTCACGGGAAGAAATACCTGTAAGGAATGTTAAAATATCAATCGCAAGGCTTTCAGCGTCTTTTGTACGCTTCATAATCACATAAGGGTCAAGAAGTCCTTTGTTCTTATTCTCGCTGGTAAGGTTGACGATTTTGATTTCATGTGCAATATCGGGTAGTGTTTCCTGCCAGTTGCCACGCTCTGATTTAGGGTCTACAATGACCGCTTTTCCTCCAAACAGCACCGCATAATAGATGATAAGGTTGTTACAAAATGACTTGCCACCGCCAAGAGAACCAAGAAAAGCGGCAGCTAACGCATTGGTGACGGAACCCTTAACGCCCTGTGCCGCAAGGCTGGGTTTCAGATATACATTTTTTCCTGTATCAAGGTTATAGCCGATATAGATACCGTCCGTTTCCCCAAGCTGCTGTGTCGCACCGAATCCAAGTCCAGCCAGAAAGTCAGAAGTGACATACTGGATATAATCGTTGATATATCTTTTACTTGCTGGGATAAACTCACCATGCAATCCCAACATATCCCCGAATGGGCGTACCAGCTTCACATTCAAATCGTCGTAGAAGTCCTTGACTTCATCACAGCGGCGTTTCAGTTCTTCCAGAGTATTAGCCGCCACACGGATAACGTAGGACAGCTTATACATGGATTCTTTGGACTGGTCTAAGTTCGTTTCCAGCTCATTGACTGAATCCAGAGCTTCAATGACGTTATTTCCTGTTTCGTTGCCTGCTTCCCAAGCGTGGTTATCCAAGTCTTTCAATTCTTTCTTTTTATTTCTAACCGTTGTCAGAGCCTTTTTATTAGTGACGATTTCCACATTCATAGAAGTGGAAACAGGGAACGTGAATTGCTGCTGTTGATAGTAGAAGATTTCACTGGACGGAAAATCAAGCTCACCCACGATATTGTTAATCGTGAAGTAGGCAACATACGTTGTCTGATCTTCACGCTCAATCTTTAGGTACCGCTGGTTTTCCTCTATCATGCAGCGTGTAGGTCGGATAAGGTCATATCGCTTCACCAGCGTTTCACGCTTTAACTTCTTTACTGGCAAATCATAACTGTAATCACTGTAAGCAACTCCCGTATTCCCGTAGATATGCTCCAAGAGATAACCGAAATCATTCTTATCCAGCCTGCGGAACTGAAAGCGGCGTGAGATTTTACTTTCCAGTAATTTCTCCATCTTCATAAAACGCCCCACTTCATCATTGCTCATGGAAACAAAGTCACCCATGAGCTTGTGATTGACTTCATAGATAAAATCCGTAAAGGTCATGGCTGCCGACTTTTTCATACTTTTTAGGTTGATTTCTTCCTCATTCACTAGCAGCTTGAAGCCAAGAAAAAAACGGTAGTCAATCTGATTTTCCCCAATCATCTCAACCAACGCTTCTGTCTGTTCATCTACCTTTTTACAGGCTATTTCTTTCAATCTGCCTGTGATTCCTTTTTTAGAACGCTCCTGTACTGCACGTAAACTGTCCTCTGTGGCAATCTGTAAGGCATGGATTTTCCCGTCACGGTTCTGGGCGATAAGCTGGCGGAAGTTGTCATGCACCATGTACTTTTCATCTGGTGACAGGAACGAATAATTGTAAGGTGTCAGCTCATAGTAAGCGAAACACTCACCGTCATGGTTGAACACCAGATTGTTTTCAATATATTTAATCGGGAACATACATCACACTCCTAACTGCTGTAATAACGGGATTGAATTTTTCATGTTTCAGCTTAATGGGTTTTCCTGCATAGGTCACTTTTGGTCGGAGTAAAAAACTCACACAGGATTTTAAAAATCCAAATGGCTTTTTCCCGTCAAAGGTCTTTTGCGATACGAACCAAGTAAAAGCGACGGGGATTCCAAAGTATTTGAGAAATGCCCCGTCAATCATGTTAAAGGGCGGCAGCTCCCCAAAGAGAATCACCACGAACAGCGATACCACAAACCAAGCCATCTGACTGAACGTGACAGGGAACGGGAGCTGAAAGTCGTTGATTGCATAAATGACTTTTTCCACGCTCCATATGCTTGTATAGCTTTTGATTTTCTTCAATTTTCACAGCTCCTTTCTTTTCTAAAATGGAAACAGCAGCCTGTATTTCACAAACTGCTGCATAAAAAATACCAGTGTCATTTCACTGGCTGATGATAAAATATTCAGTTGTTATGGACATTCAAACACCCCATGATTGGTGACGACAAAACGCCCCTCCAAGTCAAGGTCACGCCCGTAGGCTTCATAGTCTATGTAGCTTCTTATCCTGTCTGGTATCTCACCCAGACTTTGACATTCATCTATGAAGTAATAGGCAACGTCTGTCATATCACTACAATCGGGATAATGAATAATATCGTCTGCGTGTTCGCACAATTCCTCCAAGCTGCTGAAACAGCAGAGAAGTTCCGATAACTCGTCCTGTATATCCTCTGGTAAGTCCTCCACCATTTCACAAAGGCGGTTGACTTCCTCAATGGGCGTGTACTCGTCAATCTCAAAGGGCAGCTCGTAATCATGGATAGCGTATTCCTCGTATTCGTCATTCAAGCCGATACGTTCTGCCATCTCGTCATAATCAACGGGCGGCGTGAACCACGCACCCACAAGCTCACCCTCATTGTATTTCCCAAGATTGGCGATATAGATTCGCATTTCTTCGATACCACATCACCCCTTTACTGATAGCGGAACACGCCGCTTGTAGTAAATAAGTATCTGTCGTCCATTTCCAGCTCATTCCCATAAGAGTGATAGTCGATATGCTTTTGCAGTTCGTGTGGAATCTCACCGAATACGTTTTCCTCACAGATAAGGTATTCTGCCAAAGTCGCGCCGTCGCCCACATCATAGTAGTGTATCTCGTCTTTATGGTCGATAAATTCATCAAAGCTGGAAAACCATTTCTGCTGAATGGCTTTCATTTCATTGCCGACAGGCGTACCCTCCAATTCAAGAACCATGCGGCAGTTGGCATTGATTTCCCAGAGCTGCGTATCGCTGTGTAAGTCAAAGGGCAACTCATAGTCGGCAATCTCAATCTGTTCTTCATGTTCCACACCGATTTTTTCTCGGATTTCCTCAAAGTCCACAGGGCAGTTGAACCAAGCACCAGAATATTCTTCGTCACCCTCACGATACGGTTTTGTATTATTTAACAAGTAAACTCGCATTTCCTGCATGGTCTGTCACTTCCTTTCATCATATCCAGTATTCCCATTATAACAGCATAATCTACACCAAACACATAATGAGAAAACTTTTCTAACTGTTCTTTAGGATATTGAAGAGGTATCTGTCGTTTGATTTCTTCCCATACCTCACGCTTGCGGTAAGGCAGGTCGGAAACATCATTACAGCCGATATAATCTTTCATATCCTCAAAAATATCTGTTTTCATGTTGTCCTCCAATCTAAAAATTTTGTATAAAAAAAGCAGCAAACCTATTATGATTTACTGCTAATTCATTTTAATAAAATTTTTGCCTTAATTCATCATCATTGTTAATTCTCTGAATAACCCACGGTTGCAAAAAGAATTGAATTTGAGGGTCTAACATATCTACCAAATGAGTTTGTCCTGCTGGTGTAATAATTTGCAGGTGTTGTAACTCAATTACCAATCCATTATTATAAGGAAGTGGCAATGTATGTGTTGGTTCATTGATAAACTCCCGAATCACAATAACTTGTTCTGGTGTCATTCTTTTAAGATATTTTGTTTGTGCTTCAACCAATTTTTTTGATGAATGCTTATCATAAAAGTAATGATATATTTTACTAACTATAAGAACTATTAGTATAGCAGTTGAAACAACAAAAATAATACCTATTGTAAATCCATATTTATCACGAAACTCTGTCATATATAGCCTTTTAGCCAACTGGTCTGGCAATAGTAATAATGCTCCGCTTGCAATAGACAAAGCTCCTAGAATATTAGGCGGTAATTTTAAGAAATCAATAAAATCTTTCATAATCATTCCTCCGCAATTCATTAAATTACAACAAATTATAACATCTTGCGGAGGATATAACAATATGATTACGCCCCGATAATCTTATTGAATAACTGTAACAGTACGTCTTTCACGCCAGCGGCATTGAATACCAGACCGACAGCGATTAAGGCAATCACCAGAAAGCCAATAAGTTTGGAAAACTCACGCTTGAAACCGAGATACACCCCGATAACAGCGATTGCCATAAGCACAAGTGACTGTGCATTGGATAAAAACCAGTTGTATAAGTTCTGTCCGAAATTCATTATTTCTCACCTCCTTTCCATGTTTCCATATCTCTGTCAAACTGGCTGCCAGCCCGTACCAGACACATTGTAACCACTCCGATACCTGAACCAAGAGATACTAAAAATAAATCAAATAAGATATGTTTCATGTTGTCATTCCTCCTTGTTGATGATTTCCTCTGTAGAAGTTGTCTGCTGTTCAATCAGTTTCTTGTGACGCTCCGTGAGCTTCGCATGGTCTAAAATATCTTTGAGATAGGTCGTACCGTTGGTACTGTCTATCTGCTGCAAGACTTTCCATGTGGGAGCGACCTGTCTGCTTATCCAGTTCAGCGTCCTTGTGAGCGTGTACGGTTCTGGTTTGGTCGTCAGTTTCAGACGCCCACGATCAGAACCGATAAAGTACGCCCATTTCTCATTGGTTTTCCATTCGCTGCGTCGTTTCTCCACCTCCTTGTCAGCGAATCGGATATAACGGTTGATAATATCAAAAGCGGTACGCTCTGCGTCATGGTAGGTCAGCAGGTCACGCACCGCATAATAGGCTCGCTCATTTTTCAATCTTATTTCAAAACGGTTCTTGATTTTCGTATCCTCAATGGCTATGTCATACTTTGCGTACTGTTCATAGTCCTTTTCGTAGATACAGAAATAAACCTCTGATTTGAGCGAACCGATATACAATGTATTTCCCATACCGTATTTATCCTGTTCATTGCTTCTCACCAGCTCACCGCTGCGGTAGCTCTTGAAGCTGCGGAATACGGAAATACATTCCTCATGGTTACATTTCTCTGTCAGCTCTGGAATGTCTAAGATTCCTGCCATATCATTGATGGCAAGGTCAAGACGTTTCATCACACCTCCCTCTATCAGAGCGTCCATGAGAAAGTCATACCAGCTCCTATGCTGTGCTAAAAGGTAGCTCTCCATCTGGCGGCAGCCTTTCCCTTTCAGCTCTAGCAATGTGCCTTTTTCTTTATCGGGCGAAGTCAGCACGAACACATCACCCAAGACATAATGTTTCGCATAGGAGTAGAACCCGAAATCCTCATGTATCATCACATCAAGCCTTAATTTGAGAATATCCTCAACCACGTGCTTAACGTCCTGTGTGGGAAATCGGATTCTGACGTAATCGAAGACCATTTCCAGCGGATTGTCTGGATTCAGCTTTTCCAGAGCGTCCGTGAATTTCCCCTTGATTTCTTCTGTCAAGGCTACTTTTCCAGATTCAATCCTGCTGACATACTCACGACTGACACCAGCCATGACCACAAGACGATTCTGGGAAACGCCGTACTGCGTCCGTTTTTCCTTAAAATCATTTATCCAGTCGGTATCATTCAGTTTCAATCCCTCCAATCGAAAAAGGAATGTGACAGTTACCGATTTTGTCACACTCCCTTGAATGTTTGAAAAGTCCTCTGTTTTCAAGGATTTTTCGATATGTAATTGACTGTTTCCAGATAATTTGTGCCCCCCTGTTAGATAACGGGGGCAGATGGTTGGGGCGGCTCACGCCACCCCAACACAGGCTAGTCCGTACCTGCGGCTTTCGCGCTGCACGCCGCCTGTCCGTCCTGCCTGTTTTGTGATAATCTCCCTATCTCTTTTAGGAAGTCGTGTCCTTTGGGTACAAGGGGAGTGTAAAACTCAGATATGACACTGTTTCCTGTATCAACGTAGCCACGCCCTTTGATCTGTTTCAGAAAAAAGTCCTTGTCTACTTCACCGAACATCATACTGTAACCAAGTTCCGACATACGCCCCAATGCCACACGGAAATTGAACTGGTCACGGATTCCATCACCGAGATACTTTGCGTCTGGTCGCTGACAGGCGAGAATCAGAAAATATCCTGCCTGTCGTCCAAGCATGACTATCTGTTTGAGCTTATTCAGCACAGCGGCATTTTCCTTTGTTGTCAGCATTTCCATGAACGCCACATATTCATCAAAGATAAGAAAATACGGAGCAAGACCGAGATAGGCATAGTTTTCACCTGTCCTGTAGCTTTCCATGAGCTTCATAGCTTCACTTCTTGCCATCATACCATCATAAAATCTATCAATACAGGCGGTTATATCTTCTTTCTTGTACCAGACTTCCGGCATGACAACGGACAAATCCGCAAGGTCGGCGTTCTTTGGGTCTAAAATATACATGACCGCATTGCTGCGGAGCAGAGCTTCAATGATAGTAAGGATAAAGTAAGTTTTACCGCCGCCAGTGCCGCCAGCAATCAGCATATGGGGGAGCTTGTCATACTCCCACCAGACATTTTTCATTAAACGCAAGCTGCCATGTTCAGCCTGTACCTCATTGATAGTGATTCTGTTCGCAATCGTATCATAGAGCAGCACATATTCCACATAGCTGTCTTTCAGCTCTTTGGAAACCAGCTCACAGTACAAGCCTGTTTCCAGTTTCTTTTCCAAGTGTAAAAGCTGCTCTTGATATTTCCCCAATGTGATTTCTGTACGGATATATAAAAGTCCATGCTCCATACGGTAATACACTTTAGGAAAATAGGTGATTTTCTCTTTTTTGGTAGTGGCTGGCAAATCCTTGAAAAAGCCGCTGTCCTGTGTGGATTCTGATTCATACCAGCCATTTTCCAGCAGCATACGAGCCAGCTTTTGACGGTGAAAGAGCTGCTTCACTCTGTCATACTGGAATCTGCGATAGAAAAGGGCAGCCAGCACACAGACCAGAGCCGCCACAACAATAGTCACTATCCTATATGGTGTGACTACTAAATGGACGTTGCCATCTTGTAGAAAGCTGACCGATTTCCAGTCCGTAGTGAGGATTGACTTTAGGTTCAGCAGCATAATCACAGCAAGGAACAGCAGGAACAGTGAACCAGCCGAGAAACGAAAAACCAATGATTTGTCACTGACTCGAATATGTTTTCCTTTATATTTCAGTAAATTCATAAACATTCCTTTGGATATAGAAAAAGCAGTAAATTCTGTAGAATCTACTGCTCTATAACTATGCTTCACGATATTTGATAGCGTTTTTATTTGCTAATTTGATTGTAAATGGCTTAAATTGAAAATCCAAGTGTCCAATCATTACAATATTATACATTACTTCTTCATTTACTAAATCTCGCATATTACCTCGATATAAACTTGTTCTGAATTTCCATTCGCCTTTTTTATTTTGGGTATATATTTGTAGCAGGTAATATTTATAAGTCTTTTTTGGGTCATCGCTATTTTTTTCTTTTTCTATAACTTTTAATTTTACTTTGCCATAGAATACGCAAAAATCTTCACCATCTGATTCGTCAATCCAGCCATTAAGTCTTTTTCGTTGCAATGCTCTTAAAACAGTTTCGCAATCTTTTCGTTCTGGGATAAGCATAGGATTCTTTCTTTTTTTCGTTAAATCCTCATTATCATTACTGGTTGTCTTTTTCGTATTATGTTTTCGGCATAACATATTCATAATTGAATTTAACTTATCTTGTATTTCCTCATAATTTAAAGAATCTACATATTTTTTGACTGTCTTTTTGGAAGCATATTCATAGTTATATGAACAGCCATCTTTATGATTTGAGCTTTTAATTCTTCTTAAATGAGCACGACGTTTAGAAGTTTTATGAACAAAACTCAATTCTGCTTGTTTACATTCTGGACAAAACATATCTTTATCAAATGGTGTAGTATCCCCATCATGGGACTCTGCATAATCAGCTACAATATCAATATCCAAAATATCATCTTTATTTTTAGAATAAAATTCTTCAAAACTTTTTGCTTTTTTACTCATATAATCACCCACTTTCTATAAATGATTATATCAGATAATTTTTATCTATACTATTTATTTTTTGGTAGTATATTATTAGTTGCCATTTGATTTATTTTACCCTTTAACACAATATCATCTGCCTTGATATACCAGTCAACGTCTGCACCTTGAAATGTAGCGGTTGCCACCGTATCAGCCACAGGATTGATGATTTCCACCTCTGCGTTGTAGTCAAATTCCTTTAACGGAACAGTGGCGGGAATACTTACCTGTATCATGCGTCCCTGTTCCTTACACTTCAAGTCGTAGGTACGTTCCTTGATTTCTTCAGAAACCGTACCGTCCTCATTCTGGATATGTACCTCACGACGCAACGCCGAGAACTTCAACACTCCGAATGTCTTTTCCTTATCAATAATGATTCCATTTGCTAATCTCATATAAATTTTTCCTCCTTATGCTTTCACCATATCGTCCGCTGACAGGATATAGTTTGTGAATCCTCTTGTACCGATTTTGTAACCCTCTGCGGTGATTTTTGGATTGATAAGTTTTACTTTTTCCTCTGATTCAAAGTTCTTCTCACCAGCAGAAGCAGGCAGCACCACGATAATATCATCTGCTCTCTGCACGTCCGAATAAAGGTTGAAGATACGGGAAACGACCGTCATACGTCCGTTGATCCTACGCTGTTCCACCTTATTCTCACCTGCAAATTCCAAATTCCCGAATGTTCTTTCCATGTTAGGGATAACGTGTTTTAATTCCATAAATGTATTTACCTCTTTTCTTTCTATATTTTTAATGATTGATAGTGTCATTCTGCTGTCTGGATAGTATCTGTCTGCCTGTGAATCATCAAGGGCAAGCGTTGTGCTTGAAGCACCCTTGACAATCCCCATTCAGAAAGATAAATGATAATCAAGCAGAATTTGGTTAAGCTGTCAGTTACAGACTGACTTCTTTATGGTGGGCGGCGAACGGGAAGTTTTCATATACTGTGACCTCCCGTATTATTTAACTTTCTTTACTTTGCGAAATCTCTTATATCCTGCAAAAATAAGACCAGCAGCGGAAATCCCCATCATAGCGAACAATGCGGCAAATGGTGTATTGTCACCTGTCTTTGGTGAATTGCCTGTTCTTGTTGGTGTGCTGGGTTCTTCTGATGTGGCAGGGGATTCTGGTTTTTCTTTGACTGTCACCGTCTGCCCCTTATCCTTGATGTCCTTATGTTCAGCTACTTTGATAGGCTCGTCTGGATTTGTCACGTCATATAATTCCTCAAATGTGACAAGCTCTTTTCCTGCAAGCTCACTGGCATTGAATGTAAATGCAATCTGAACTTCCATCTTCGTATCGGTAGCGGTGAAAGTAAGTTCATTTTCCACACGCTTACCATTAACGATAAGCTCTGCATTTTCAGATTTCACCATTTCCCAGCCTTTGAGCTGATATTTCACACCTTTTTCAAGTCCGTCTAAAGTGACGGTATCAACGATAGTCACATCTTTACCAGCTTCGATTGTCTTTTTCCCTGTTGCCTTGTCGGTAGCGGTTGTATGCATGGTAATGATACGCTCTGTGATTGTCACAGTCTGTCCGTCGTCCTCAATGTCCTTATGTTCTGCTACCTTTGTAGGCTCGTCTGGATTGGATAAATCGTACAATTCCTCAAATGTCACAAGCTCCTTGCCTGCAAGCTCGCTGGCATTGAATGTAAATGTAATCTGAACTTCCATCTTCGTGTCCGTAGCGGTGAAAGCAAGGTCATTTTCCACACGCTCACCACCCACAAGAAGCTCTGCATTTTCAGATTTCACCATTTCCCAACCTTTAAGCTGATATTTTGTTCCTTTTTCCAAGCCATCTAAAGTGACCGTATCAATGACAGTCACCTCTTTACCAGCAACAATCATCTTTTCACCTGTTGCCTTGTCGGTAGCTGTGGTATGAATGGTGATGATTCTTTCCTCGATTCTCACAGTCTGCCCGTCGTCCTCAATATCCTTATGTTCTGCCACCTTGATAGGCTCGTCTGGATTGGATAAATCGTACAATTCCTCAAAAGTTACAAGATCTTTACCACCAAGAGCAGAAGCATTGAATGTATAAGAAACCTCAACTTCCATCTCTGATTTTTTTGCAGTGAAAGTGTAATCACTTTCCACAGGCTCACCATCAATAAGAAGCTGTGCGTTTTCAGACTTCACCATCTGCCAGCCTTTTAGTTGATACTTCGTACCTTTTGTAAGTCCGTCTAAAGTGACGGTATCAACGATAGTCACGCTTTTACCAGCGACAATTGATTTTTCGCCTGTTGCCTTATCAGCAGCGGTAGTATGGATAGAGATTTCTGGTTCATAATCATCTGTCAATGTACCCAAATGAATGACAGTCTTATTTCTTGAAACTATCACATCAAAAGCAGGAATCAGTGTCATTCCTTTGTTGGAATCACAGCGTAATTCCTCGATTGTATAGGTATCGTAGAGCAACGCACCTTTGCTGTCGTCTGGTGTGGAAGTACCGAACCAGATACCGTCCTCACTGTTTTCGCCAGCGTTGGTGTTCTGTGTATGAGATACCCAGTCAGCAGCGGTAGAGAACTGACCGTTTGCGTCCGTCACAATGATGTGGTTTTCGCCTGTGGTCTTGCTTGTGATCCTGAACGGAACATTCGCAAGTCGCTTATGAGTACCGTCACCGATTTTCACACCCTCCAAGTCACCACGTTTAATCTTATTGTAGATGGAATGTGCTTCGTCAGTTAAGTCAACGATTTTTCCATTCTCTGTGATTTCAAACTCAATCGGTTTTGCACCGTCCGTCAAATATCCCTCTGGGGCGTTGCTTTCTTCTAAGCGGTATTTTCCATAAGGTAAAGTATCTGCGGCAGTCGTAGCGATACCGTCAACGCCTGTATGGATTGTCTTGACTGTTTCATTTTTGTTGTATAATTTGCCATCTACCAATACCGCATTATCATTTAAGGAAATAATTTCAAAGGCAGTATCTTTCAATGTTGCACCGCCTTGTGGTTTTGTGTCTTTTGTTTCAAGGTCACGCTTTTGGATTCTCACACCTCCACGGATAATCTTGTCCGATACGGAATACTGGTTGCTGCCGCTTAATGCTGCAAGTTCGCCATCTTCTGTAATCTGTGCCACATACACGCCTTTTATCTGTTCAGAACTTCCAGCGGCTTGCATATAAGCACCATCTAACAAGTAACCGTTTGGAGCAGCTTTTTCTTCTACAGTGATAGTACCAAGCGGTAAACAGATAGTACCGTTTTGTGTATAGAAGCTGTCACCAGATACCTTATAGGAATCTGCCAATCTTGTGATATAGTGGATAGTGTTATCGCTGCCTTTTTCCGCTTTTGTCTTTGTCGTCCATGTGCGTGTTGGTTCTGATGGAAGATTATCTTTTGTGTAATAACCGTCATAATACTTCCAGACGAACTCCGCACCCTCTAAAGAAGCGTTACCCTGTGCGGTTGCTTTTCCTGTTTCCATATCAATCTTGAAAAGCTCAACCAAAGTGTCTGTGACTTTTGGTGTATCGCTGACTTTCAATGTGGAAGTTTCACCAGCCTTTACCGTAAGGGTATAGACGTTGTTATCTAACTGGAATCCTTTTGGAGCTTCGATTTCTTTTACATAGTATGTAGAAGCTCTCAACTTCACCGTATCCGTATTCCCGTTGCCATCTGTCATAAGTGTGGCAACTGATTTCGTGCAGCCTTTATCAGAATAGACACCATAAGTCGCACCATATAAAGAATAGCAGTCATTAGATTTTGTAATCGCTGTATTACTGGACGATTTCTGAATCTTGCCATCACCGACAGCTAACTTCGCCCAGAACTGTCCTAAGTCCTGTCCTTCACCAACATAGATGTAACCACCGCAATCGTAACGGTCTTTATTTTCTTTAGCGAAAGCCTTTGCGTTCTCATAGACTTCTGACTGGATTTTCTCTGACACTTCATCATAGGCAGCTCGTACATTGTTGTACCCCCAGCCTAAGTGAACGCTCAATCTTCGCCAGACAACACATTGTTCCAACAGATAGACTTGTTTGCTGGAAAGACTGTGCTTTTCTGCATACTGTTTGACGTATTCCAGATTCAACGCCACATCAGATATTTGGTCGTCGCTCATTCGCTCCGTTGCATTGATACGATTCTTATATCCCGATTGGAAATTTGTGTTTATATCAATACAGTAGGCAATCTGCCCGTCAGCGTTCATTATGCTTTCTTCAAAGCTGGAAACCTCTGAACCACCATTGTCAATCTTGACGATTGTTCCTGCTTTACCGTCCGTAGTAGTATAGACGGAATCCGCAGCATGAACCTGTGTGACAGGTAATGCAGTAAATACGGTTGCAAGGGTAAGTACACCTGTAAGCAATCGCTTCATAATCTTTTTCATAATGTTTGATTCTCCTTTCATTTTGGGTAAAAAAATAGACGCTCATTGTTGAACGTCTTAGTTGCTGAAACCATTGGAACTATGTAGGATAGCTTGCTTCATCTTCATTTTTCTATGTTTTTGTTCTTATGCAATCGTAGCAGGAAAAGGCTTGTCCTACGCAAAATGGCGTGTTTTCAAGGGTTTCCAGCTATGTTGTTCTTACGAGGTCGCACCAGAACAAAAAGCCAGAAAAACATACGATAATATCCTATCTCTTGTAAAAGAAAGTGATGTTCGAGAACCTATTAAATTCTTAAGAGCAAGAGAAATTGTTCATTTTCAACGTTTTGGCGAAGCTCTACGAATGGTAACTGAAGACATGGACAAAAAGAACTTCTATGCTTTCAATCCAAGCAGTTGTATAAAATAGGATACAGGATTACAGACTATAAATATATTCTTAGCTTTACAAATGAATTTTGATAATCTTAGAAAGAAAAAAACCACTTCATAACGAAGTGGTTTAAAGCTGGCCCACAAGGATTCGAACCTTGAAAATGCTGGAGTCAGAGTCCAGTGCCTTACCATTTGGCGATGGGCCAATGTCTCGCGACAAAAAGTATTCTAGCATAGTCACCATAACAATGCAAGTACTTTTTTAATTTTTTTCAAAAAATTTTTATTTTTTATTTTTCTTTTATCTTGCAAGGTTAATTTTTTTAACAACCTTGCAAGATTTATCTACATATGTTGATTATTATTGAAAAGTTACCCACACATAATAATTATTATTTCTGCTGACCTGCCAGATAGTTAGCAAACTGCTGTGCTGTTCTACCTGAAATTCCACCATGGCTTAATTCCCATTTATTTGCTTCAGCCTTGATTTCATCATCACTAAGTTCAACACCTAATCTTCTACACAATTCAATTGCAATATCAAAGTATTCCTTCTGTGTAGGTTTTGAGTAGTTAATTGTAACACCAAATCTATGTACAAGTGATAATTTTTCTTCCATAGTATCTGACTTATGCATTCCATTATCAACCTGAACATCACTTCTGTCATTCCATGTTTCTTTAATAAGATGTCTTCTGTTAGATGTTGCATAAATCAAAATATTCTCAGGTTTTGTTTCAACGCCCCCCTCAATTACTGCCTTTAAGAACTTGTACTCAATTTCAAATTCTTCAAATGAAAGGTCATCCATATAAATAATGAACTTGTAGTTTCTATTCTTTATCATAGCTATAACGTTAGAAAGGTCTTTAAACTGATGCTTGTATATTTCGATCATTCTAAGTCCCTGATCATAGTATTCGTTAACAATAGCCTTAATACTTGTAGATTTACCTGTACCGCTGTCACCAAATAATAAGCAGTTGTTGCTCTTTCTTCCCTGTACGAAAGCTTCTGTATTATCAACAAGTTTCTTTTTCTGAATTTCGTATCCAACCAGGTCATCAAGCATAACTTTTTCCATATTGTTAATAGCCTGGAATTCAACCTTGCCATTGTTGTCTGAAATTCTGAACGCCTTATTAAGACCAAACATTCCAACACCATAATCTTTATAAAACTGTGTTACGTAATCAAAAAATTCTTCTTCATCCTTAGCGCTTTCAAGCTTTTCGCTTAAATCTCTAACCTTTTCACTAACATTCTTATTGTACATAAGTTCAGGTTTCCCAATTGCCTGATAATTTTCAATCTTTGTAAAACAGTCAATACCAAGCTCTTCTTCCATTGGCTTAAAGTCATAATCAAATAAGGCCTTGAACTGCTTAAAGTCATTCTTTGCAAAACTGTTTACTGTTCCCACACTTGCTCCAACCTTTTCACATGTTAAGCTAAATGGGTTCTCATTTGTTATTAATAAATATGTAAGATAGTTGTGCCACAAATTCTTATCGAAAGCATAATCTGTTGATACTTCCAGAATTCTCTTAATCTGATTATATATCCTAGTGATTATTTCATCTTTCTTATAGTCACCACTTTTATATTCTCTAATAATGTCACTAAGTTCCATAAGAATGGAATCTTTAGGCATATCTCCGTAAATAAGTAATTTTGAAACTATATTATGCATAATTCTCGCCTCTTTTACTATATATTTGAGTAAAACACTCTTTTTATAATTATAAACACATTTTATTATTTAGCAATAAAAAATCGCCATACCGGGAAACCCCGATATGGCGATAAAGAATCATTTCTTGTCGTTATCTTATAGACTTCCGTGGAATGTTCTGTGGATAACGTCATCCTGCTGTTCTTTTGTTAACTTAATGAAGTTTACAGCGTATCCTGATACACGGATTGTAAGCTGTGGATATTTTTCTGGATGCTTCTGAGCATCAAGTAATGTATCTCTGTTTAATACGTTAACATTAAGATGGTAACCACCTTCCTGTGCATATCCATCTATTAAAGAAACTAAATTATCAATCTGTTTTTCGCTTGCTGCCATTTTTATTACCTCCTATTTATTCTCTTGTAATAACTTAATTCTGGATTCTTTAAATCCCTGCAACACTATTTTTCGAGCAGCTACTGCCATTTCTTTGGTAGCAGGCTCTATATCCTTCAATGGGTAATCCATGCCAAGTTTCTCGTACTTAGGTTTTGCCATATCATGATATGGCAATATATCCAAAGCCTTAACCATTTTTAACTGACCTATAAAAAGTCCCAATTCATATAAGTACTCTTTATTTAAAGTTATATGTGGTACAACAACATGTCTTATCCACATCTGAATACCTTTTTTATCAAGATATTTTGCAAAAGCCAAAATATTATCATTAGGCTGCTTGCAAAGTTTTAAATGTTCTTGCGGATTAATATGTTTAATATCCAGCATAACCAAATCGGTTACTTCAAGTAATTTATCTACTTTCATCAGATTTGCCGGATCATCAGGTCTAAATGTTACACCTGATGTATCCAGACAGGTATGAATTCCTCGCTTATGTGCTTCAGTAAACAGTTCAGTAAGGAAATCAATCTGAACCATGGGTTCACCACCTGTGGCAGTAATACCTCCACTTTTGTAGAAAAATTTCTTTGTTTCATATTCTTTAAGCAATTCATCAACGGTCATTTCCGTACCGCCTTCCATTGACCATGTGTCAGGATTGTGACAATACGCACATCTCATAGGACACCCTTTAAAGAACACTACAAATCTCACGCCCGGTCCGTCTACTGTTCCGCAACTTTCTGTTGAATGAATTATTCCTGTTGACATTCTGATTTTCCTTTTTATTTATATTTATTATAACTGCTGCTGCTTGATGATTTCATCAATATCAAGACCAAGTGCATCAGCGTCAAGGTCACCTGTAAATACGTCACAGTCTTTTCCAAGTGCATCTGGAACTACTGTAAATGTATCTGAGATACCATCTCTAGCGTTTTCGAAAGGAATCTTAGCTACAGATGCAAGTGATGCTACAGCACCGTGTGTATCTCTACCATGAAGTGGGTTAGCACCTGGTGCGAATGGCTGTCCCATCTTTCTACCGTCAGGTGTGTTACCTGTGTTCTTTCCGTATGTTACGTTTGATGTAATTGTAAGGATTGACTGTGTTGGAATACTATCTCTGTATGTGAAGTGCTGTCTTAAGTAACCCATAAACTTGTTAACGATCATAACTGCGAGCTGGTCAACTCTGTCATCATCGTTACCATATTTAGGGAAGTCACCTTCTGTTTCATAGTCAACTACGATTCCATCTTCATCTCTGATAGCTTTAACCTTAGCATACTTAATAGCTGAAAGTGAGTCAGCTACTACTGAAAGACCTGCAACACCTGTTGCGAACCATCTTGTTACATGAGCATCATGTAAAGCCATCTGGATTCTTTCATATGAATATTTATCATGCATGTAGTGAATGATGTTAAGAGCATTAACATAAACGTCTGCTAACCATTTCATCATATCTTCATATCTTTCCATTACTTCATCATAATCAAGATATTCTGATGTAATTGGTCTGTACTTAGGTCCTACCTGAACCTTAGTCTTTTCATCAACACCACCGTTGATAGCGTAAAGTAAACATTTAGCAAGGTTTGCTCTAGCTCCGAAGAACTGCATTTCCTTACCGATTCTCATTGAAGATACACAACAAGCGATACCATAGTCATCACCATTAATTGGTCTCATTAAGTCATCACTTTCGTACTGCATTGATGAGTATTCAATTGAAAGCTTAGCACAGTATTTCTTGAAGTCCTGTGGAAGTCTTGTTGACCAAAGAACTGTAAGGTTTGGTTCTGGAGCTGCACCTAAGTTTTCTAATGTATGAAGATATCTGAATGACATCTTTGTAACCATGTGACGTCCGTCAATACCAACACCACCGATTGCTTCTGTAACCCAAACTGGATCACCAGCGAAAATCTGGTTGTATTCAGGTGTTCTTGCGAACTTAACACATCTTAACTTCATAATGAAGTGGTCAACGAATTCCTGAATCTGTTCTTCTGTAAATGTTCCGTTAGCTAAATCTCTTTCAGCATAGATATCGATGAATGTTGAAGTACGTCCTAATGACATAGCTGCACCGTTCTGTTCCTTAACTGCTGCAAGGTATCCGAAGTACATCCACTGAATAGCTTCCTGTACGTTCTGAGCTGGTCTGCTAATATCAAATCCGTAAATCTTACCTAATTCTTTTAATTCTTTAAGAGCTCTAATCTGTTCTGAGTATTCTTCTCTATCACGGACAACTTCTGGTCTCATTTCTGTAGGTGTAGCTGCTTTCTGAGCTTCCTTATCTGTGATAAGTGTATCAACACCGTATAATGCAACTCTTCTGTAGTCGCCGATGATACGTCCACGTCCGTAAGCATCTGGAAGACCTGTTACGATGTGGTTTGTTCTACATGTTCTGATTTCTGGTGTGTAAGCATCAAATACACCAGCGTTATGAGTCTTTCTGTAGTTTGTGTAGAAATCTACAACTTCTGGATCTACTTCGTATCCATTGTCACTACAAGCCTTCATTGCCATACGGATACCACCGTTAACCTGAAGACCTCTCTTGAAAGGCTTATCTGTCTGGAAACCAACAATAGTTTCTTTATCTTTATCTAAGTAACCTGCGCCGTGTGATGTGATTGTCTGTACAACCTTTGTATCCATATCAAGTACGCCGCCTGCTGCTCTTTCCTGTTTCTGAAGATCAAGTACCTGATTCCATAAATCTGTTGTTGCCTGTGTAGGACCTGCTAAGAAACTTGCATCACCATCATATGGTGTGTAGTTCTTCTGGATAAAATCTCTGACGTTGACTTCTTTTGCCCATTCGCCTGTAGTAAATCCTTTCCATTCTTCTCTCATCTTGTTTTCCTCCTAAAAATAAATGTAAAGCATAAAATATAGTGAATGACTAACGATAGCTTAATAAATCATCTACTGTCTTCTTCTTTGGAACACCAGGTTCTTCATCAGGATAACCTACAGCAACAAGTGCCATAAGTAACTGTCCCTCGGGAACCCCGATAATCTCTTCTGCTTTATCGATGTCATACAATCCCATTATTACTGTTCCCAAGCCTTTGTCATTAGCTGCCAAACACAATGTCTGTGTAGCAATGCCATTGTCAAATGCCTGCCAACAATCTTTTCGAGATGTGGAATAACTGCCATCTCTCTCAAAACCTGAACGCTTGTCCACTATTAATGTAGCAATAAGAAGTGGTGCTCCATTAATAATTCCTCTGTTATGCTCTGCACAACATTCCTCTGCAAGCTTAGCTTTGATCTCAGCATCTGTTATTGCAATATATCGTGTTGTCTGAGTATTCTTCCAAGAAGGCGCATACGAAGCATCCAAAACCAAATCTTCAATAATATCCTTAGATATTGATTCCTGTTTAAACTTTCTAACACTTCTTCTTGTTTTAATGCATGTTATTGTATCCATATCATACACCTCTCAAAAATATTAGCCAGTGCCGTGTTTAATTGTCAAAAAGACGCAACTAGACACAATAAAAGTAATTTTCACTAACTGTGAATAATATAACACTTTCTCTTTTTTTTTGCAACGTTAAGAAGGAATTATTTTCGTTTTTAAAATTTAACGTTTTTCACTTTATAAAGTGCAATCCTGGTCTATATTTTCTTTACATTCTTATTATATGATGATTGTTTTTATTTTTCTGTTGCATTTGCAACATATTCATGATAAAAATTTTTATACAATAGTTATATCAATATAGATTGGAGTTTATTTATGGAAATAAAAAAAACAGATTTGTTTTACAATATTTCAGAACAGCAACAGGCTGAAATGATGCACTGTTTTAAAACGTATACCAGAACTTATAAATCCGGAGAAGTTATCTGCTTCTATGACGACAACAATATAGGGGTAGGTATAATCGAGTCAGGTAGCGCAAGGGTTATACATTTTCTTCCTAACGGGACCCAGACTATTCTTGAACAATTATGTCGTGGTGATCTTTTCGGTCAGCTTTTTTATCACTATGCCTGTCCTGAAAACATTTCTCTTGAAGCTACATGTGACTGCGTTGTTCGTTTTATTGATTATGAACACATTATAAAAAGATGCTCGAAAGCTTGTCCACATCATAGCCAGTTAGTTAATAATATTCTTGTTATAATTTCAGATAAGACAAGATCTATCTGTGAACATCTTGAAGTTTTAAGTGGTCGAACCATACGTGACCGTTTAAATAATTATTTTGAAATTTTGTCTTTGAAATCCGGAAGCAATACTTTCAAGCTTCCCTTCACAATGACTGCCCTTGCGGACTATCTTTCAGTTGACAGAAGTGCCATGAGTAGAGAATTAAAGAAAATGAAAGATGAAGGATTGATACAGACTAACAAAGGAATTGTTACCATTAACAGGTAATTTGCCACTTGTCGTATCACAAAAAAATGGATGCCCTCAAACACGTTGATTTTCTTATTTTGCTCCGTCGTCTATCGTACAGCGAAAAACTAAACTCGCTTCGCTCGGACAGTAGTTTTATCGCTGTACACTATACTCGCAAAATTTCGAAAATCTGCCTATTGTTTGCTGGCATCCATTTTTTTATGATACTTAATTAAAATATCAAAATTCCAATTCACCTTTCCCTTTTTGTACTGGAATAATTGGGATAGGACCTTTTGACACTGTAATTACATTAATTTATTATTTGGATTCTGTTACGTCGTTCACTTCATCTTTGTCTGGGAATACTGCATTAAGGATAATTCCTGCAATTGATGCAACTGCAAGTCCTGAAAGGCTGATTACTACTCCTCCGATTGAGAATGAAACTGCTCCGTCAACTCCGCTTAATACATCTGCGCCCATTCCTGAACTAAACTTGATACCTAAAGCACACACAACGATAATAGCTGCAACGATAACGTTTCTGCTCTTCTTAAAGTCAACCTGTGCTTCTACTACATTACGAACACCGATTGCTGCAATCATTCCATAAAGCATAAATGAAATACCACCAACGATACCTGATGGCATAGCCTGAATAATCATGGCAAACTTAGGTGAGAATGAGAATAACATTGCAAGATAAGCTGCAATTCTTACTACTCTTGGATCATATACTCTTGAAAGAGCGAGTACACCTGTGTTTTCACCATATGTTGTGTTAGCAGGGCCACCAAAAATTGATGATAATGTTGTAGCAAGTCCGTCACCTAAAAGTGTTCTGTGAAGACCCGGGCGGTTAATAAAGTCTTTTCCTACTGTAGCACCGATGGCACAAATGTCACCGATATGTTCCATCATTGTTGCAATGGCAATTGGAACCATTGTTGTAATAGCAAAAATAATTGCTGAGCTGTTGTTCCAGTCAATTGAAAAAATTGTTTCGTCCATATGAACAGGAAGACCAATCCATGCTGCATCAGCAATAGCTTTTACATCAACCTGACCTGCTTCGCCTAATAAACCTAATCCGTTTCCGAAAATAAGGGCGAATAAATATGCTCCAACTACACCTAAAAGAATAGGAATAATCTTTGCCATTCCTCTTCCCCAGATATTAAATAATATTACGATAACAAGTGCTACGACGGCAAGTGGCCAACATGTTGCACAGTTATTAAGTGCTGATGGTGCAAGGCAAAGACCAATAGCAATAATAATAGGACCTGTTACAACAGGTGGGAAGAACTTCATAACCTTCTTAACACCTACTAACTTTATTAGCAACGCTAAAACTAAATATAATAGTCCTGCACAAGCTACACCTAAACATGCATATGGAAGCATATGGGCTGAATCTTTTACTCCAAAGTCACCAAAAGCTCCTGATACTGTTGTATATCCACCAAGGAATGCAAAAGATGAACCAAGAAATGCCGGAACCTGTAATTTTGTAAAAATATGGAAAAGAATAGTTCCAAGACCTGCCATAAGTAATGTTGTCTGAACATCAAGACCTGTTAAAAGTGGTACCAAAACTGTTGCACCAAACATGGCGAACATATGCTGGAAACCTAAAAGAAACATCTTTCCTTTTCCCAACTCTCTGGCATCATATACTGCTGAGTTACCAATTTCGTTGTTTGACATTGTCAAATCCTCCTTTTTTTACTTTCGATAAAACATTTTAGCAGAAGTTTAAAGATTTTTCGACCACAATCTCTAAAAACGTTATAATGCACAAAAAAATAAAAGCATTTAGGCTATTTTTTACATTGTTACTTAATAGTCTAAATGCTTTATAATTTATTTTTTATTTCTATAATCAATTTGTGTCTGATTATATTATTCCTTCCACTGCAGTCTGTGAAGGTGACCTTCCATCTGCATTCCATGGAAATCATTCTGTCTTAATGCCTCATAAAGTACAATTGCAACTGAATTGGCAAGATTTAATGATCTAATCTCCGGATTCATTGGGATTCTAATACATGTATCTTCATTATCTACCAAAATCTCCTCCGGTATTCCTGCGCTTTCTTTTCCAAACATTATATAATCATCCGGTCCAAACTTTACATCTGTATATCTGTGTGGAGCCTTAGTTGTAGCCATCCATATCTTTATTCCCGGATGCTGATCCATAAAATCTTTGAAACTATCATAAATAGTCACGTCCAAATCATCCCAATAGTCCATTCCTGCACGCTTAAGATTCTTCTCATTTATTCTAAATCCCATAGGTTCAATAAGATGAAGCTTTGTACCTGTTGCACAACATGTTCGTCCTATGTTACCTGTGTTCTGTGGGATTTCAGGCTCTAATAATATAACATTCATAACCTATCTCCATTCTGGCTTACAAAACTGTACACTAATGTGCATCTGCTAATCATGTAAGCTTATAGTCTACTTCTGCTCCAGTCTTTCAACGAACTTTCTAACTCTGCCAAGGGCAAGCTTAAGATCATCAAGTGAATATGCATATGATATTCTAAGAAAACCTTCTCCGCAATCACCGAAAGCTGTTCCCGGAACTACGGCAACCTTTTCTTCCTCTAGCAATCTTGTAGCAAACTCTTCTGATGTGAGTCCAAACTTCTTAATGCTTGGGAATACATAGAATGCTCCATATGGTTCAAAACAATCAAGTCCCATATCTCTTAATTCGTGAACAAGATAATTTCTTCTCTGATTGTATGACTCCTTCATTCTTGCCACATCATCATCACCGTTTCTTAATGCTTCAACTGCTGCATACTGGCTTGTTGTAGGTGCACACATAATTGCAAACTGATGGATTTTAACCATCTGATCCATAATAACCTTTGGTGCACACGCATAACCAAGTCTCCAACCTGTCATTGCATAAGCCTTTGAAAAACCGTTAATCAAAACTGTTCTTTCCTTCATTCCCGGAATACATGCTATTGAAACATGCTCTTCCTTGTAAGATAATTCAGAATAAATTTCATCAGATAATACAAAAATATCTTTTTCTATACAAACCTGAGCAATATCTTCCAAATCCTTTCTTTCCATAATAGAACCTGTTGGATTATTAGGGAAAGGTAAAACCAAAATCTTAGTTTTGTCAGTTATCTTTTCTAAAACTTCTTCCTTAGTTAAGCGAAATTCGTTCTCTTCCTTTAATTCAATAATGACAGGAACAGCATGTGTTAATTCAACACATGGAACATATGAAACGTAGCTTGGCTGTGGAATCAAAACTTCATCACCCGGATCAAGCATTGCTCTCATCGCAATATCAATGGCCTCACTACCACCTACAGTAATCATTACTTCGCTGTTATAATCATAATCTACATCTAATTTTCTTTTAAGGTAATTGCATACCTCCATCTTTAACTCTTTAAGACCTGAGTTAGATGTATAAAAAGTACGTCCTTTCTCAAGACTATATATCCCCTCTTCTCTAATATGCCAAGGGGTATCGAAATCAGGCTCACCTACGCCAAGTGAAATAGCATCTTTCATCTCGCTTACAATGTCAAAAAACTTTCTAATGCCTGATGGTTTAATTTCCTTTGTTACTTTTGATAATGGATCTCTCATTATGGTGTCACTAACATCCTTTCATCTTTTTGTTTTTCATCTAAAATCATTCCGTAGTCTTTATACTTCTTCAATACAAAATGTGTTGCTGTATTCAAAATTGAATCTAAAGTAGAAAGCTTACTTGATACAAACTGGGCTATCTCTTTCATTGTTTTTTCTTCAAGTATAACTGTAAAGTCAAAACCACCTGACATAAGATAAACTGCCTTAACTTCTTCAAATTTATATATTCTCTCTGCAATTTCATCAAATCCGCTTCCACGTTGTGGTGTAACACGAACTTCGATTAATGCTGTTACTTTTTCATCGTTAGTTTTATCCCAATCAATAAGTGTGTAATATCCACATATTACACCTTCCTTTTCCATATCCGCTATGGCGTTGGCAACTTCCGCCTCCTTCGCTCCTAAAAGAATCGCCATTTCATGAATGTCAATTCTGCTATTTTTTTCAATTAAACGTAAAATCTCTTCTCTCATTGCCAATCTCCTTTTTTAAATAAATTTGTATATTTCATCACCTCTTGGAGGTTCCAAATACCTTGTTTCATCGTCATTTATAACTACTCTGTTCTTATTGTCAGTTATCTTTCCGATTACTTCTCCATAGATTCCGTTAGCGTTTAGTGACTCTTCTATTTTATAACCATCAGGGCTTACAATCAATAGCGAACCTGAACCTTCCAACAAATAAGGGTTAATATCCATAAATTCTGCTATTTCAATAACCTGCTGCCAAATAGGAATCTTGTTAATATCTACCTGAATGCCTTTATCCACACATGAAGCCACTTCCCATAATCCACTAAACAATCCTCCTTCAGAAACAGCGTGCATATACACAGCTCCTGCATCTATTGCTATTGCAGAAGCTTTCTCGGTACTAGTGTAATCTTTCAATTCCAAGCATTCTGAAATAAATCTTCCGGAAAACTTGCCTGCTAACTTATCTTTATATCTTTCTGCTATAACAGATGTTCCACCAATAGCAAGTGTTCCTGCCATTATAACATCCATTCCCGGTTTTATGCTATCACTTTTTAGTAAATTGCCTGTTGTTCCAATCATAAAAATGTTAATAATTGGACCTTCAGTGGCTCCTCTATAAACATTACACTGGTTAATTTCCACATTATGACTGTCTGCTGACTTTCTAAAATTTTTAATCATTCTGTTTACTTCTTTTTCTTCAAATTCCAATGGCATTGTAATGCTTAATTGTAAACTTTTTGGAACACCGCCCTTTTCGCAAATACTGTTAATACTTCGCTGAACATAAAACTCTTCACATCCGTCAAAAGTCTTTAATATACAATTAGAAGACACTACAGCCGTAATGTCTTCTAATTGTATGTTTGCAGAATTTACTCCCGGTTTAACTCCTTCGTTTTTGGAATTTAAATTCTTTAAAATAGCTCTTTTATAAGTTACTTCTGAAACTTTTCCCGGATTCATAATTCACCGCCTTATTTAACTATTCTGATTTTTTTGATTTCTTACTTGAAGTTGACTTTTTTGTTGTCTCTTCACTACTCTTCTTGTGGTCCTTATCACTATCATCTTTCTTAGTTGTTGTGGAAGCCTTCTTAGTTCCCTTTACAACAATTGTTGGTGACATTGCATAAGTACTTGTATGTATTAATTCCTTACTAACCTGCTTGCCGTTTTCATATGTAATCTTCCATAATTCAGCCACATACCCTACATGACCCGAAGATTCAACTTCTGAATAGCCTACAGGCTTACTTGAATCCTTCTTAGTCTGTGTTTTAACAGGTGTAGTCTTTACAGTCTTGCTTTCATATTTTACTGAATGACCAGCTTTTCTTGTGTCATGTCCATAAATATTGAAAGTAATTGAACCGCCTGAATTATAAATACCTTGAACATAAATAGGCGCATCAGTATCATTTTCAAATACTAAATCCTTGTAATCTCCTGCCAAAGCTGCATCTGCTGACAAAGGAACATATCCTACTGCCATTGAATGCGGGAATCTCTTAACAACCTTAATCTCTGCTCTAAGCAAGGCATTGTAAAGTGTACTTGAAACCTGACAAATACCACCACCTAAGCTGTCCTGAACGCCACCATCAACATATGTACCTGCAGGATGCCATCCGTTATCCTCTGTCCACGGATATAAGTTTTCATTACATGAATACTGTTCTCCCGGATAAACAACTGCTCCGTTAATTAACTTAGCACCATTCTGTATGTTTAAGTTTCTATTAGCATAAGAACTTCCTACACTAAACTCTGTTGTATAACTGCCCATTGGTTCGTTAGAAACCTTTTCACAATCCTCTGTTGTATACTTAGGTTTTGAAACTGTAGTTGTGGCAGTTAACTTTATGTTAGCTTTCTTATTCCACTTCTCTGTTACATATGTATATAACTGTTCCACAGTCTTATCATAGTCTACAGTCACGCCTTCTTTCTCTTTCATAATCTTAAATCCATGACCTGTAGCCTCCAAAGACGCATTCTGCGCCTTTATTTCATAATCAGCACAAATAGTTTGTAACTTCTTTTTTAAGGTATCTTTATTAAATGACATTTCAATATTAAACTTCATGCCATTATGCTGTAAATCAAGACCATCCTTATATCTCTTTATAATGTTACCTGTCTTTCCTGTATTCACAGCTTCATCAACTACTGTCTTATTGCTCCACTTGTATCCTAAATCCCCTAACGTAGTCTGAACTGACTTACCATTAACATCAAGTGTTACTGTTGTAGCTGTCTTGTCTGACACAACTGTCTTCAGCGCTTTTGTAGCTTCGCTTGCTGTCATTCCACTTACATCAACGCTGTCAATTGACACGCCGTTTTTAATCTTTTCTTCTGCATCCTCAGAAGCAGCCCATACACACACTGTTCCCATTGTAAGAATAACACATGCGATTAATAAAACTACTTTCTTAATCCCCTTCACAATTAGCCTCCTCAAGTCCTTCTCTATACACTAAATACTGTTGTAACAACCATTGCAAGTATTAATAAGCCTGCTATTACTCCTGCGATAATTCTCTGATTCTTCTTGTTGTAAAAAAAGTTCATACCATTCTCCTTTTCCCAATAAACTAATGATTACAGTGTAATCAAATTTTAGGTGTTTTAACATTTATTATATTAATAAAAAACGATAATATTGTGAACTGTGGTCTAATAACCCACTTTTTCTTTAACAAAGTATACCATAACTGTCAAAAATGTCCTAGTCAAAAATTCTGCCTTTTTCTGAAAGAATTTTGTCTATTTTTTTAGACGCTTCATTCTTTGAAAGCTCATCTATATTAAAATTCATTTCAATCTTATGATATACCATCAAATCTTTTAAATATTTCTTTTGTCTGTCAGTAATAGGCTGCATTTTTTTCGCTTTAAATACTAACTGATAAGGTTCAAAAAGTCCCGGACACTCTGTGCCAAACTTTTCCATTAGCACATTGTATAACTTAGATGTAACCTCTGCATCATTAAATGCCCTGTGATGGTTTTCATCTGCTATTCCATAATAATTGCACAAATATTCCAAGCCTCTGCTTTCAAGTCCCTTCAAAGTCTTTCTTGCAATCTTTAATGTATCAATTCCCATTTTGTCAAACTTAAGTTTCTGGTTAATTGCATTCTGTTTCAAAAAACTATAGTCAAACATAATATTGTGCCCCATAATCACATCGTCCCCGGTAAACTCAATAAATCTTGGCAGAACTTCCTCTATAAAAGGTTTATCCTTTAACATTTCGTCAGTTATTCCCGTAAGTTCCGTAATATAGGGACTAAGTTTCAGCCCCGGATTAATCAACTCCGAAAAAGTATCAACTGCCTTACCGTCCCTTACCTTAACTGCTCCAATCTCTATTATTTTGTCCCACTTTACTCTTACGCCGGATGTTTCGATATCCACACACACATAATCTTTAACCATAATTCCTATCTCTTTATCTGCTTTGTTATGTTAATCAGCTTAGCCTGTTTATTCAAAGGATTTCTGTGTTTGTAATCAAATAATATATATGTAAGATTGTCCTCATTTATTCCAAACACTTCAACGTGAGTCATTTTTTCTAACTGCTTGGAATCGTAATCTTCATAATCCACAAGGATTGTTCTAACCTCTTCTCCTTTAAAAAACTCTCTAATCTGATGCTTGTATTTTTCAATGTTTTTAGAAAATCCAGGACGGCTTTTGGCATTTTCACGCAAATAAAAATCTTTTGTCAAAAGCTCCTCCCATTGAATATTCTCTTCAAAGTTCCTCTTCTTAATAAAATTCAAAAGTAATTCATAACGCTTAACTCTTGAATGTTTCTCCCCGTTTTCACTGTGTCTCTGGTAAAAACTACCCAGTTGTTCATACAGTTCAAATGGTGATTCGTAAAGTTCACTAAGCTTTCTTATTGTATTTTCAAACTGAAAACTATTGTAATATATCTCAACAACAGCCTCCACTTCTTTTAGTTTCAATATGTCATCAAAACTAACCCAGTTGGTTTTAAGCACTTCGTAAGGTGCCCTGCCACTATAAGCCATACCATATTTTTCGCTATTTTCCTTCATCATTGAGCCATAAAGAACTTTCAAAAATCCCAACTGAAACTGGTCAGGCTTCATTGCATACACCTGATCAAAACTTCTCTTAAAACTTTCATAATTCTCATATGGAAGCCCTGCTATAAGGTCAAGATGCTGATGAATATTACCACCATGATGTATCTTTTCCGTAATCTCTGCTATTTTTTCAATGTCCGTTTTACGATTAATTGCCTCCAAAGTCTTCTCGTTAGTTGACTGCACGCCAATTTCCAACTGAATCAACCCCGGTCGCATATCACTTATTAAGGCAATCTCCTCCTCCGTCATAAGATCTGCTGCAATTTCAAAATGAAAATTAGTTACACCATTATCGTGTTTCTTAATATATGACCAAATTTCCATTGCATGCTTCTTGTTGCAATTAAAAGTTCTGTCCACAAACTTAACCTGATTAGTATTATTGTCTATGAAAAACTGAAGTTCCTTCTTAACCAAATCAAGACTTCTAAACCTTAATCTTTTGTCAATGGATGAAAGACAATAACTGCATGAAAAAGGGCAGCCTCTGCTTGTTTCATAGTAAATAATCTTGTTTTCAAAGTCTTTCATCTCATTATAAACAAAAGGAATTTCCGACATATCAACAGGCTGTTGAGGTTTGTTGATTATAATCTGGATTCTCTGTTTTTTTGAACAATCTAGTATTCCTGTTTCTGATTCGAATATCTGATGTTCTAAACTTTTAGACTTTCTATATCCTATGCCAAGTATATCCTTAAGGTCATCAATACCAATTCCATTAAAAGTATACTTGTCCATTACTTCTTTGAAAGTAAGCTCGCCCTCCCCATACATAACATAATCAATGGTTTCATTCTCCCTAAGAACCTGCTCCACATTGTAGGAAACTTCAGGGCCACCTACCCAAACATCCACATTTGGGCAAATCTTCTTATAATCCCTAACAATCTCCTTAACCATTCCAATATTCCAGATATAGCATGAAAAACCAACTGCATCCGGTTTTCTTTTATAAATATCTCTTAAAATATCATCACTGTACTGGTTAATAGTGTATTCTGCAATCTCTATTTCATTATTATTATTTCCATATTTTTCAGCAAAAGCCTTAAGGCTGTAAACTGCAAGATTTGAATGTATGTATTTTGCATTAATTGCAACTAGCAAAAACTTCATATTATTTCTCTTTTACCTCACATGTAATCATCCATGGTGCCGGCTGTGCGACAAATACTCCATTCTTGTCTACCTTAGACACAGCTATCTGCATTACTTCTGTTACATCTACACCATGTTTCTTCATTAGGTATTTAATATCTGCTAAAATATCTAATTCTAATGTATAAATAATAAATTTAATCTTCGGATTTACTTTTAATAAAGTTACTATATCATTTTCGATGGTACTTTTTTGTGCCACGATAAAAGCAAGTCTTGGCGTTGGAAGTTTTTCTAATGCTTCAACGGTAATTTCAGGAATAATTTCAATATTATGGGTACCAAACTTAGAAGCATTCTCTTCCATTGTTCTAAGTGAACCTGCATCTCTTTCCGCTGCAATAACAACCCCTTCATAAGCTACCATTGATGCTTCAACTGCAATACTCTCAGCATTTGCAAGTAAAACAGTGTCTCTTACATCCATTTCAAGCTTATTCATAATAACTGCACGGATTTCATGACCTACATATTTAACCATACCTGATGAAAAATTATCATTCTGCATTCCGAAAATCATTGATTCTCTTGTGTTTTCATTAACAATATAAATAACCGTTGGTCCTTCTAAATTGCCGTCCATCATATCGCTTACTTTGCAATGCTTCATTTCAGAAGGTTCGTACCCTTTACCAAAGTACATTTCATAATCACCATATCCTGCTTCCCAGCATTTATATAACATGTTAGGATATGTAGAATCTGCAAAAATCAAAACTCTCTTATGTGTTGCAATAGTTGCCAACACATTTCTTCTCTTGCTGCAAGTGTTAAGCATCTTAATCTTCTCCGCACTTACTCCCTGCATATCTGCCACATATTCCATCCATTTAAGCATCTGTGAATTTGTAAATTGAACTTTTTCTGCCATATCTAATTCCTCCGTTCTTCATTGCGTAAAATCGCAACACTCTTTTTTAATTTTACCACAAAAGAACAAAGATACAACAAGGGGAATATAAAAAGAAAAGCCACCGTGCTTTCTTTAGCACGGCAGCCTTTCGGGCAAAAAAATAGAGCGGGTGATGGGAATCGAACCCACATATCCAGCTTGGAAGGCTGGTGTTCTACCACTGAACTACACCCGCATATTTATATAGTGCCCAGTTCCGGAATCGAACCAGAGACACGAGGATTTTCAGTCCTCTGCTCTACCAACTGAGCTAACTGGGCGATTTGCGTTATGACTTATCGCTCTGTTATGTTACACTATATAAATATTTTTGTCAAGATTTTTTTAATTTCTCTTATATGAAAATTATTTTGTACTAGTAGTATACCATATTATTTCTCCATGTTTTTCGGCAACTTACCTCTTAACTCTTCCCACAAGCCTCTGTGATAAATAAAATATTTTATCAGGGTAAATGCCATTATAGCCATGTCAGCTATAACCAAAACATTAACCATAACTTCCGGCATATTAGGAAATAAAAGCAATACAATCAGAATTACATAAGTTGCAAAAGTGCATACTTTGCCATACCACATTGCACCTTCGATTTTGTGTCCGGCTCTAATTGATATAATTCCTGCAACCGCCATATAGCCTTCTTTTATTATATAAAAGACAACCATGGGTACAACTATGGAATATTTGAAAGACATGCTTATAATAATAGCTCCCAAAGTTATTTTGTCGGCTATTGGATCAAGCATCTTTCCCCAGTCTGTTATCATATTAAACCTTCTGGCAATTTTACCATCAAAGAAATCTGTTATTCCCGAGATTACAATTGTCACAATTACAGGCCAGTAAGGAGCACCGTCTAACGCCCTGTAAAATAGCAACATATATAACATTGCCAACGCTATTCTAAAATATCCCATTATATTAGGAATAGAAAAATATTCCCTCCAAAAATTTTTGTCCATGATTCCCTCTCTCATTTATTTCAAAACATAAACTTCAATTTAATATATTTAAATTACTTTTAATTTTTAAGCCAAAACTTTAGTGTGATTGAATTTTTAAATCCTAATGTGACTTAACTTTTGTCCAAAGACTTGAACTATACGCCTTTATATCCTGTGGCTGGTCTTTAAAAACTTCATTTTTAGGATTTGACGTGTCAGGTCCACAGCCCGGATTTCCTGCGTAAGCATCATTTTTAAAATATTCATAAACACTTTTTACTGCGCTGTCATATCCTATATAATCAGTATTCTGCTCTGCCACATCATAACTTAAGAAATAATAAATAAACTGATGAGCAAGCTTAGTATTTTTGCACTTTTTGGTAATAACCATTCCGTCAGTCCAAACATTACTTCCCTGATCCGGCACGAAAAATCCCATATTATCATTCTCATTAATAACATATGAGCCATCTCCTGAATATACTACAGCCATTGCCTTATTACCTGAAATCATGTTGTCCATAACATCATCTCCAACATATACAGGTTTCATTGTATTATTCTGTTCAATAAGCCAGTTGTACGCCTGTTTTAATTCATCTTTATTTCTTGTATTCATTGAATAACCAAGGCCTTTCAAAGCCACCATAAAAGAATCCCTTTCAGAATCATACATATAAATCTGACCGCTGTATTTCTTATTCCTTAGAATATTCCAACCTTCTTTTAAGTCATTTTCATCTACAACTGTTTTGTCGTACAAAATCCCTACAGTTCCCCAATAATAAGGTACTGTGTATTTATTATCAGGATCAAAATCATTCTTCAAGAGCTTTGGAATAATCTTGTCTTTGTTAGTTATAAGTTTCCAGTCAATTGGCTGCAAATAATCTTCTGATATAAGTCGTTCAATCATATAATCAGACGGTATTATCACATCATATTCTGCCCCACTTTGAAGCTTTGTATACATTGTTTCGTTAGAATCAAATGTTTCATATACAACCTTGCAGTTATACTCTTTTTGGAAATCCTCAATAAGAGAAGTATCCATATATTCCCCTGAATTATACACACGAAGAACCGGCTTACTGCTAATGGCTGAAAATCTTGCCCCACAAAATACTGCCACTGCCAAAACTCCAACAGTTGCAACAGCCACACCAATCTTTTTAAGGGGACTATTGTGTGATGCTGACATTTCAACCTTTTTGTGTCTTTTTTTTGCAAGAGCCGGTATAACATTTACACCAACCAAAATCAAAACAACCACAAGAATAAGCAATGTTGACAAAGCGTTAATTGTAGGATTTGTTCTCTTTGTCATATTGTAAACAACAATTGAAATGTTGGAAACACCGTTTCCTGTTACAAAATATGAAACAACAAAATCGTCAAGTGACATGGTAAATGCAAGAAGCATTCCTGCAAAAATTCCCGGTTTTAACATCGGAATAATAACCTTAGTTAACGCCTGAAACGGTGTGGCACCAAGATCCATGGCAACATTTGCAAGGTTGTGGTCCATACTTCGAACCTTTGGATAAACGCTTGTTATAACATATGGCGTACAAAAAGCAATATGTGCTAAAAGCATTGTAAGATATCCACGTTCAAGTCTCATTGACGTAAACAAAATCATAAGTCCGATTGCCGTAACAATATCAGGGTTCATAATAGGCATATTGTTAACATTCAAAAGCCATTCTCTAAGAATTTTTCTGCTTCTTGAAAGTCCGATTGCCGTAATTGTACCAAGAACTGTAGATATAATTGTGGCAATAACAGCAATACTTATAGATACATAAACTGCTGCAATAATATCATTGTCTGTTAAAAGTTTCTTATACCATTTAAGTGAAAATCCGGTAAACTTAGTTAAGGATTTTGATGAGTTAAATGAAAAAAACATTGTAACTGCAATTGGTAAATAGAAAAATATAAAACACAATGTAATATATAATTTTGGTCCTATGGAGATTTTCTTCTTATTCATTAGTTACCTCCATTCTCGTCAGGATCTATTTTTTTCATAAATCCCATCATTACTAAAATAATAACTGCAAGAATAACTGAAATGGAACTTCCGAAATTCCAGTCACCTACAGAAATAAACTGATTTTCAATAAGGTTACCAATAAGTACAAACTGATGTCCGCCAAGTAACTGTGGTATAACGAAACTTGAAATAGACAAAAGAAATACCATTGAAACACCGTTTATAACGCCAGGAAGTGACAATTTCAAAATAACCTTTGTAAAAGTCTGAAATCTGTTGGCACCAAGGTCACTTGCAGCTTCCACAAGTGAGTGGTCCATTTTTGCCAGTGATGTGTGAATTGGAATAACCATAAATGGCAACAAATCACATACTAAGCCCATAACAACCGAAAAATTAGTGTACATCATTGTCTGCTGATTTAATCCTAACAGTTTAAATAATGAATTAATAATTCCGTTGTCTGACAAAAGACTTATCCATGCATAAGTTCTAAGCAATGTGTTAATCCACATTGGAATTGTGACTAACAGTATTAAAATATTCTGAGAACTTTCATCAAACTTTGAAATAATATACGCCATTGGATATGCCAAAACAAGGCAAACTCCCGTTGTAATTAGTCCCATTTGCAAAGATTTAATAAAAACATTTAAGTAAATAGGATCAGATATTTTTCTAAAATTATCTAATGTAAAATGTATTGTTATAAGTGAATTATCCCCTGTTGTAATGGAGTAAAGTAATATTAATGCCAAAGGCAAAACTATTAGCAGAAAAGACCATAACACATAAGGTTTCACTAAGCCTTTATAATGATGCATCTCTTTCCTCCTTAATTCTCCATTTTGTGCATTACCTGAATGTCAAAAGGATCAATTGTAAGTCCTACTTTTTTCCCAATTTCATAATTTTCTGTTGTATGAACCTTATAATTTCTGTTTTTAGTTTCCACGAGATATTCATAATGAACACCCATAAAAACTTTTGAAATAATAGTTCCTGAAACCTTACCTGCCTCTGGTTCCACAACATCCATGTCTTCAGGTCTTAAAACAACTTCAATATCTTCATTATCCTTAAATCCCTTGTCTACACATTCCCAGTCTATGCCATCAAAATTAACAAGACAGTCCTTAATCATATTGCCTTCAATAATATTTGACTCACCAATAAATTCAGCTACAAATCTGTTCTGTGGCTCGTTGTAAATATCCATTGGAGTTCCAATCTGCTGAATAACACCGTCGTTCAAAACAACGATTGTATCTGACATTGAAAGTGCCTCTTCCTGGTCGTGAGTAACAAAAATAAATGTAATTCCAACTTCCTTCTGAATCTTTTTAAGCTCAGTCTGCATATCTTTTCTAAGCTTGGCATCCAACGCACCCAAAGGCTCATCAAGAAGTAATACCTTAGGTTCGTTAACTAGGGCTCTTGCTATGGCAACTCTCTGCTGCTGACCTCCTGAAAGTAAAGTTACATCTCTTTTTTCAAAGCCTTTAAGGCCTACCAGTTCAAGCATTCTGCTAACCTTTTTCTCTATGACGTCTTTGTCCATTTTCTTAAGATTAAGACCAAAAGCAATATTATCTGCCACATTTAAGAAAGGAAACAGGGCGTACTTCTGAAATACTGTATTTACTTCTCTTTTATAAGGCGGAACCTTTGAAATATCCTTTCCGTCAAAAATCAACTGACCATTACTTGGTTCCTCGAAACCACCGATAATTCTTAACAAAGTAGTCTTACCGCATCCGCTTGGTCCAAGTAATGTAAGAAATTCGTTTTCATATATGTTTAAATCAATCCCCTTTAAAACCTGCTGGTCTTCAAAATTCTTGCTAATATTTTTTAATTCAATAATCTTCTTTTCCATAATTTTCTCCTAAACTGTTTTAAAAACTTGGGGGGCCACTAATCCATAACACCTTTGCGCCCTTGTCTGACTTAAGATAGTGCTTATATTTTGCCTCATAATAAAAAGTTTCACCTTTTTTCACTTTATAAGTCTTGCTTCCAAGCACAACCTTAATCGTTCCTGACAAAACATAGCCAAACTCTTCACCCTCGTGAGGATTGTCAGGGTAAGTTGAACCGCCTGCCTCTAATGTGACCAAAATAGGTTCCATCAGATTTTTTTGCGCATTTGGCACAATCCACTGAATCATATTTTTAAGTTCTTTATCTTCCTTCTCAAAATAGTCTTCATTAGAAAAGACAATCTGATTATCCTCATCTTCTTCAAAAAAATTCTTCAAATCCGTACCCAGACACTGGAGAATATCCACAAGAGTTGCTATTGACGGAGATGTATGATTCCTCTCAACCTGAGAAATAAATCCCTTAGTCAACTCTGCCCTATCAGCCAATTCCTCCTGAGTAAGTCCTTTCAAAATTCTTAACTCTTTAATCTTTTTTCCTATATCCATAGTATTATCCCTTTTTATTTTTAGCTTTAATCATACTTTAAGGCTAAGTTTGTTATTTTTAAACAAAAAGTTTAGTATTCCTAACCTTATATAATATATAATTATCTTATTTCATTGTCAATACAATGGTGCTACAATATTAAATGATTACAACGTCAAAAAGTCTTATCCCGCTTGTGCCTGCACAATAAAGGGATAATGACTTTGAGACACGCCCACAATATGAGCATAAAAGTGAAGTGCAAACTTCACAATATGCGAATATTGAGGGGAAGGATTGTGGGAGTGCGAAGCACGCAACAATCCGTGTAATCATAAATAAACGAAGTATACAGGAGGAAAAATCTATGAACAAAATTCTCGCAGATATGCACACTCACACCATTGCAAGCGGTCACGCTTATGCCACACTTACAGAAATGTGTAAAGAAGCAGCAAACAAAGGACTTGAAATTTATGGAATCACTGAACACAGTTCAGGAATCCCCGGAACTTGTGCTGATATTTATTTTCAAAATCTAAGAGTTGTTCCAAGAGACCTTTTTGGATTAGATTTAAGACTTGGCGCAGAAATTAATATAATCGACTACAATGGCACACTTGATCTTGATCAGAAATATATTGATCGACTTGATTTTGTTATTGCCGGCATCCATTCTGTATGTTACAAGTTCGGCTCAAAAGAAGAAAACACTGCTGCAATAATAAACGCCATTAAGAATCCTAATGTAAACATTATAAGCCATCCTGACGACGGCCGTTGTCCTCTTGATTACGAAGCCCTTGTTCAGGCTGCAAAAGAATATCACGTTCTTCTTGAAATAAATAATAATGCCCTTAGGGATAAAAATAGAAAAAATGTAAAAGAAAACCAGAAATTAATTATCGAAAACTGTAAGAAATACAATCATCCTTTCATAATGGGAAGTGATGCACACTTTACAACTGATATTGCCAACTACGACCACTGCGGTCCATTGGTAGAATCAATGAATGTTGATAATGAATTAATAATGAATTATTATCCGGATAGGTTGAGGGAATTTCTTAGGAAATAGTGGGCAAATATTTGTACTGTAATTCATTGAAGAAATCAAAAAAGAAACCATGTAGCACCAAATAGGATACAACCTCAAGCCCATGGTTTCTTTTTTTACTATTCAAACTCTGCTTGTACTGAGTTTGACTTAAACATATTTGTTTAGGTTTAGTGTGCTTTTATCTGTTAAATTACCTATATTATATTATTTGTATTATCCTTCTGATTTCGTGTTGCCATAGTGTTGCCACGGAAGTGTTATAACATAAGTCAGATTTTATTTCGTTAAGTTATTTTTATACCTATAAAAAATACGTTTCAAATTTAATGAACTATCATTCTTCATAATGACATTTTATACACAATACTTTATTTTTTAGTGCTAGTGCATAAAATAATCTAATTGCACAATTGCAAATCAATAATTTTCATTACACTATATATTATAATGTATATAGTACAATATATGACTATTTACGTCATATAAAAATACACTGTAATTATCATTATTTGACCCTGCTCTCAGGCTATAATAGTCTCCTTCATTTATATTATCTGTTTCAAAGTCATACTTATTGCTATCCTCCATACTTTCATAAGGAAACTTATCAAAATAACTCTTTATATCATCTATATTTTCTTTTGTTACAATAGAATAATAACTGTTCTCCTCAAATTTTTTATCCTCGCTTTCCTTATAGAAATATTTGCAATAATCTATATAATCTTGAAATCCATCACTGTAATATTCTTCACAGTTACTATACCCTTCAATAATCTCATTACTTTTGGAACTGCATGCACTCAGTAATATCATACACAATATAATACATAATATATTTCTCCTCATACATATCTCCTCTCCGGAATTTCTAACGTCTTGTATGCGGACCATGTTTTGTTATAATGTTTTTTTTGCATCAATTTTAACCTCATTTATGTATATTAATGCGATTAATCGCTCAAGTGGTATCCAATTGTTAGCCACCTAAGCTTTCTTTTATTATTGTCAGTATCTATTTATTGACTGGTTTGTTAAGCACTTCGTACAATCCATTCTTTAGTACATCTGAAATTTTCAAAGAATGTTTTTTGGCATACATTGTAAGTCTTTGATGTTCTTCTTCTGTAAGCCTTACAGCAACAATTTTATCTTTGTTATTGTCTGATTTTGGTCTTCCCATTTTTGACATATGTATACCTCCTATGTTGTTATTATGGTTTTTGTTTAACAAAAAAGTCCAGTTTATATTATTTTTCGGTAGCGTAAATTTGCTGTCGGAAAATACACGATAGAGAATTCCTCATGTTTGTAACGAAGTACCTGAACACTCCAATGATAATCCAACTGGACATTATTGTCAAAATATCTTTTTGACCTGCTTGGCGATATTGTATCTGACTGCCTTAATAAACTTATTAGAGGCTACCTTTTCGCAGAATACAAGACATACATGACATGTCCATCTCTTAAAAAGCTAGCCTCTTTAATTATTTTTTAATTATTTAATTTTAAGTTTCTTCTTAAACAACTTAATGGCTTTCTTATTTCCTTTAAGTTTAGTCTTCTTAGACTTAATGTTTTTCTTTGCTTTCTTGCTAAATGCATTCTTATTTACAGTCTTAAGTTTTTTACCTTTGAATGTAATCTTCTTAATCTTGTTATCTCCTATAAATGCCTTAGAACTTATTGTCTTAACTGCTTTTCCAATTACTACTGTTTTAAGTTTTGAGCACTTCTTAAATGCATTTTTTCCGATAACAGTTACCTTGTTACCTATTGTAAGCTTCTCAAGGGCCTTGCAGCCGGCAAACGCATTGTTACCAATTGTTGTTACATTTAATCTATATCCCTTACAATCTGCTCTGTCCGGAATTGTAACTTTCTTTATTTTATTCTTTTTAGCAGCTACTACACCAATAACCTTTGATTGTCCTACTGTTGCAGTATCAATTGATGTAATCTGGTATATTAAATTTCCTGCCGTATATGTCATTCCAACGTATACGCCGTAGCTATTGGTATGGCTGCTGCCTGTTGCGGGGATCGTTGCGGTTTCAAGAATCTTCTTGCAGACGGTGCATTCCTTATGCTTAGCACCTTCTGCGGTTTCAGTAGCTGCCGTGTCAATGATCCACTCGCTGGTGCTGTGAGCCGCTTCGTCATTTTTGTCGTGGCAACGAGAACATTCATGCCAGTGGTTAGTATCATCAGACTTCCATTCTGTGCCTGCGGTATGTCCGGGAGCCGGAATCATCACACTGGTTTTATCGGTAATTTCTACCGATCCTGTTGCATCTGCGAACCACTTGTCACAGCCATCGCAGGTGTAGTATGCGGAATTGCCCGCAGTAGTGCAGGTGGCAGCTTTCGCAGCAACCAAAGTCAGATTGTGAGTGTGTTCTTCGTTTTTATTTTTGTAATAATATGTAACAACCGTTCCGTCCGAAACAATAGGCTTATTCAAGCCGTCAACCTTTATAAATTCATAATCATAAAGTGTTTTTGCCGGTGTTAAATCAAGCTTTGTGCCGTATGGCACGGTAAATGTTCCGCCGGCAGTGTTTGGAATTTCAGAGCCGTCCTCAAATTTATACTGAATTGAAACGGTTGTGTAGCGCTGTGTTTCCGTATTGTCGTCTGCAAGCACATTTCCGTTTTCATCGAGCACCTGAAATGCCACGGTATCGCCGCTCTTAAGCTGTGCATCAGACGGAATTTGATAAATAAGCGAGCAACTCTTTAAGCCTGAATTAAAGTCGCTTTTGATGTGATCCAAAGCACCGAGCGGCCAGAAATTTGCCTTATCATTCCAAACAGGAATGTCAAAGGTTTGTACTGTTTGAAGCGGATTCCCCGATGAATCGGTCGCAACGCTTCCGTCGGAGTGCTTAATCCACATTTTAAATTTTAATTGTCGTGCATTTTTATCTGAAATGTTTTGAATAACAGTTCTAAGCTCGATTTTTTTACCGTTCATATTAGTATTAAATCTGCTTTTGCTGTTGCCGCTCAAAAGTAGGTCATTGCGATTATATGTGTAATTATAATATGAACTTGTTTCAAGGTCGGTAAAATCAGACGGCTTTGAATAAGCGCCCGTATATTCCTTAACCTCGGGAGTTGCAACATAAAGGTCTACATCCTTAACAAGCTGAGACATTCGCTTGAAGCCCTGCAAACGGCAAACCTCACAGAATTGATAGTTTGTGTCTCTCATTATGCACTCATAACTTGAAACAAGCATTTTTGAGCCGTAAGCATTGCGGCAAGTATATGTGTTTCTAAAACCTAAAAGCTGTCGCCATTTTATCTTTTCCGGGTCTTCAACCGAGGAAAGATTGAGTGATTTAAGTTCCTTATCGTCAAGCAAATATCCGTTACTGTATTCATCACCGAGACCGAGCAAACCGTGTCCAAACTCGTGTGCAAAAGTTTTTGACGCACGATAACTGTCTGATGGCGAAATGAAATAATGGAAGCCGTATTCACGGTTATTATAAGCACCGCCGAAATCTGATTTTGTGTTTACAACCATAGCGAACTGAGCAATATAATCGTGAACATAATAATAAGGCTCATATTCCGAACCGGACGGAATTGTGTTTGGATCACACTTTTTTTTGATATGAGCATCGTGAATTTTCTCGATAAATTCAGGACCGATACATCTCTCAAAAATATGATTTTTCCACTGACTTCCGTGGAGATTATTAGAAATAACAGGCGAATTATATTTGTCGACTATAACATCAAAGAAGGTGCTTCCACCATTGTCAAAAGTCGATTCGGAAGCTGTGCAAAGAGCGTAAACATTGAATCTGTCGGCATAACTGCGATACGGTTCATATTTCATAGCGTCCTGCCAAAGTCGTTTGACATCATTGATGAATTTGCCCTGCTGACTTTTTGTGTATCCCTCGCCGCAAACGACAACAACCATATTTTCCGTGTCGCTGCGTGTTTTTTGGATGGTATAAACAGGGATGGTAGGATTAGAATATTTTCCGTCATTTGAATACCACGGGCCGAGGGTGAGCTGAATGCTTTGCTCGGTGCTGACATTCCAATCGGGATTTGCGTCCTCGGCAGGTTCCGAAATTGTATAATCATCCTCTTGCTTATTTGGAGCAGAGCCGATATAAGGACTGCTTTGTGAGCCGCTGCCGGAAGTTGTAACAAAATATTCGGAATCGAGATAAAATGCAGGTCTTACGCCCAAATCGGAATACCACGGAGCATAACGACCGACCTGACCCGATGAACTGATATAACGCATATCGTGATTGCAATCGGTAACAGGAGTGCGAAGCCAATAAGGCCAAGCCATACCGTCATTATTATACGCAACATAATAACCTTTGAGATTTTTCCACACGGCATTAGCCTGCTTTACATCAAGAAGAAAAACCTTTTCGGTTGTAGTTTCAAAATATGAACTGTCGTAGTTTGCCACCGCTTCCGAAATATCGGTGTAGTATAACAAATCCGAATTTGCGTCTCCATCAACTATGCCCTTGTTGTATTCGGGATGAGAAACGAGAGAACGCTGGGTAACGGTTTTCATTGCCGCAATTTCAGATTTTGAAAAAGCGTTGAGAAAACCCGCTTTTTCGTTGTACGCTCCCACACCGCTTACATATCCGTCTTTCGGAGGGTTGCCACAAAGCCAATCGACTTTGCCTTCAGCTGCGGTCGAATTTAACCAAGAACGCATATTGCTGTCTTTCCAATAGTTAGAACCGTAATCATCACGCTTATAGCTTCTGCTGTGTGATTTTGAATTGCTGTTGTCATTTGTTTTGGCATCATATGCAAGGGTGTCAACAATTTTGTCTGCAAGCATAAGCGGTCCGTTATTGTCAATGCTTACACATCGCCAAAGAATTGAGGCATTGTTATACGCGCCCATTTTAACATAGTCGCCAACTTTAATATCGGGCTTTGATGCCGCCTGAATGGTCATCGGCAAAACGGGAATTGCCATGCACAATGCCAAGAATATTGCGGTTATTTTTTTCGTCATTAAGGAACCTCCTTTATAAGCTATATATTTGCTTTTATTATATTGTAAGGTGTTATATGGTTCAATGAAAATCCAATTAAATTTTTGTTAATTTTACAGCCGACACATTTAATATTACACGAAGAAGAAAATCTTATTAAATATGCAAAAAGGCTTCTGCCCAAAACAGGGCAAAAGCCTTAAAAATTATGCGATTTTTAGGTTTAGTTGCAAGCCAAGGGGGACTATTTCATCTGCCCGAAAACACGTTTTTGAAAAAAGTGTTGCAAAAGCGGTTGAACACAAAGATTTTCATATCCGATAAGCCTGAATTTTGCGGCGCAATCGGTGCGGGATTGTTTGCCGTTGACAGCGACAGATTGTTGGAAAGGCTCGAATGTAACGCCTTGAACATAAACCCGAAAAATCTTGTGATTTTAATCGGAACGAATGACATCGGCATAGGAGTTCCGACCGAGTACACCTTGAAAAATATAAAAGAAATTTTGCAAAGAACGCAGACACTTTGCTCGAATACCGCCGTAAAAAGCAGTATTCGGGCATAAAAAAGCCTCGGAACACGAATGTTCCGAGGTGATGGCAGATTATATCAACTGTCAAGTCTTTAAAGGTGGAGATTTGTCCATATGGTATCAGATGAAAATCATTCGTGTTTTGCGGCGAATTCTTTTAATAATTTCATTGCAATGACATCATGCTTTTTCGAAAACATATGCCCTCCGCCATCTATAAAATGAAGTTGCACCCGTTTGGAATCTTGCATTCCGATCGGCATCGTACTTTTATATGCTTCTGCCGCACGTTTGGCATAAGAAACATCTACGATTTTATCCTTTGTACCATGCACAATGCACACCCTGCCGGCGTAGTTCTTAATTTCTGCAAAGGCATCCATTTGCATGACATCCATTGCATAGCAACACCCCAATTTCATCAGTCCGCAGCGGAAAGTATCGGGAACATTTTGCGGATCAAATTTTGCCATCATCATTTTTCCGGCTCTGGCGTCATCCGGGATACACAATGCCGGATAAAACAGGACAAGTTTTTCTATCGGAAAGTTGTTCTTTGCTGCCACCAAAGCAGACACAAAACCGCCCTGACTGCATCCCATCAATAAAATTTTTTCAGAATCTGTATAGGAAAGATTTCTAACATATTCAATGACCGCTTTCAGATCTTTGGTTTCTGTCAGAACAGACATCTCTGTGGTTTTTCCGTCACTTTTTCCACACATAGCAGAACCGCCACAAAAATCAAATGTAAATGCAACATATCCCATTTCAGCCAAAAAGCCGCATAATGTTTCACACTGTCTTGCCATGCCATAAATCCGTGACATACGATTGCAATCGGAAGATGATCTCCTTTTGGACGGTAGATTGTTCCACGAATCGTCAATCCATCTCTTTTGCATTCAAAAGTGCTTTCTGTAATTCCATCTGATAAAACAGGTTTCTTAAAAATCATAATTTTTCTCCAAATTCAGTGGTATTTTGTTTTTGTTGCATCGGCTATATTTTTAACACTGATTTTGTGTAAATGTTTTAGTCAATAGCTATTTTGCTTGTAATAATCATAAGCACGGGAAACACAAAGGAGCATTCTTTCATGATCGACATATTGTTCTTTGGTTTATTTGTATTAATGTGATTAACCACTTAAGTGGTAGCCATTTGGTAGCCACCTATGCTTATTCTTTAGCTGCCTATACTTACTCATTACTTTGCTTATTAATTAATTCGTATAAACCATTCTTTAAAACATCAGACATTTTCAAGGAATGTTTTTCGGCATACATAGTAAGTCTCTGGTGTTCTTCTTCTGTAAGTCTAACAGCAACAATTCGATCTTTGTTATTATCTGATTTTGGTCTTCCCATCTTTGCCATATGTATACCTCCTATAATACTATTATAGTTTTTGTTTAACAAAAAAATCAAGTTTATCAAGAATTTATTAAAAACCCAAATTTGTATATAAATCTCTTTGACTTATCTACCAATGGTATCAAAATTATTGAGTTTTTTCATCTTGTCTTAATGACACTGTTTTTATCTGACAAATCCTATCAATTTCTATTTTCTTTTTATATAGGAATATGTTTTCTCAACAGATTCCAACGATATTCTATATGTTTTACACTCTTAGCATTTTCCGATTTCTTTTTAAATTATTATATTGTATTTTGTTTTGCTTTACTTTACATCATCAATTACTCTCTTTCACCTCAAAAGGAATTAAGTAATTATATTGAATTGAGAAATCATTTTTTAATTTATGTTGTATGATTAATCTATAACATGTGTATTTTGGTAGTTATATTGTATAATGTACATATCATATTAAATGTTAATTAGTTGCTGCTAATCACGTTGAAGTTTATCATTAAACGAATATTCATTATTTTGTAAAAACTGTTAGTGTAAATAACAATAATATTATTTATCATATAATACCTCTAAAAAATTATTATATAGTATTTCAGTTTTATATAAATTAGGTTTCAACATTTATTAGCGAATGTGCGAATATTCAAATAACTAAATCTTATTTTGATTTTTCACATGTTATTATGCTAATATTATAACATAATTTGTATTCAACTAAATTGCTTTAACAACATGAAAGGTGCTACGGTAATGAACAATGATTATTAATATTTTGATTTTATAGATTTAACATCCATTTTTTTATAATTTTTATAGGAATTACAGTAATTTGCTTAATAGCTTGGATAATATTTTGTATATACGATATTCTTAAATCGCCATTTTCTTATCCTTACTTTGTTAAATAGTTCAACATATCTGGAAAAAGGAAACCTAATATTGATGATTTAATTGATAATTTCTTAAATACAGACAATTATAAACTTCTAATTGCACATGAAGTAGAAATCAAAACATGGAAATTACAATGCGAAGATATCATTGAAAATTCTAGTTCTATTTTTAAAAAACGCCGTCTACTTCAATACGATGAGTGCATTAATGATTCAAATGCATATGTATTTATAATGACAAGAACCGTTACTCGTTACAAACAACAGAATTATGTAAGAACACCATACAAAGTCACTCAAGAAGAACAAAGATTTTCTTATTCTTATGACTATTTGAAGGAACGATACCAAAAGCTTGAAAATATAAACCACGAATGCACACTTAATGAATACCATTGCAAGAATCAAAGAAAACTGATGACTCGTAGCCTTCGTGAGCAAATAATGAAACGTGATAATTATACATGCCAATCCTGTGGAAAATATATGCCTGATGAGGTTGGATTACATATTGATCACATTATTCCTGTATCAAAGGGTGGAAAGACTGTTGCTTCTAATCTTCAAGTTCTTTGTTCAAAGTGCAATGGTTCTAAATCAAACAAACTTAGAAAAGATATCAAAGCTTAAATTATTTTTCGTAAGCGCAGAGTATAGGGCCTTCTTTTATAAGAAGGCCCTTAAAAATGGAAAGAAATATATTCAAATATGATATAAACTGATAAAGAAAAAACTGAAACTCGAGTTCTAATATATTTTTATATTACTTTTGCTGTTCTTTCCTATATTTAAGAAAAGACTCAACTGATAAGCCAACTAAAATTATAACACAGAAAATTGTTAAAGGTACACCGTATGTTGACTTATTAACTACCTCACCTAATATTAATCCAAATGCAACCACCAAAAAGCAAATAGTTTTAAAAAGATACTTATTCATATTTTCTCCTTAGCTAGAAATTTATTATTTTGTATTATACTTTATATTTTTTCAAAAACACTACACTCCACCCTAACACCAAAACTTCCACCACCGGCATTACAGCCCATAAGCCCTGATGCAAGTGCCGCAAGGGCGTTAGCCCCAACTCCCTGTCCAATTGCAATTGCATCTGTAAGTGTGTAAATTGACATTACCATTGCGCTACCAAGTGACGGTATTATAACAAATATGGAATAACTGTCAATTACTTATAAAACCGCTTACTCACTTTAAAAGATTTTACACTACTCCATTTGCCTTTGTCTTTTCCAACTATTGCTCTCACTCTTACATAATATCTTTTTCTAACACGTAATTTTCTTAACAGATATGTATTTTTTCCTGTACGTTTTGTTCTTACGTTTTTCTTAAATTTTCTGTCAGTTGAATACTGTATCCAATATATTTTAGCCTTACTTACCTTTTTAAAAGCAATTCTCACTTTTCTGTTTTTAAGTTTTTTTACTTTTAGAATTTTTGTTTGCTTTAAACTCTTTTTATTTACACCGTCAACACGAGTTGTAGTTTTTCCGTTAGTTGTTGGTTCATTTTCCTTTGTTACAACTTGTCCAAAAGTTGTAGTTGATTCTTTTTCTGATATTGTTTCGTCAGTTGTTTGATTTTCTACAGTAGTTTCTGATGTTGTATTTTCTGTAGTCAATATTTCAGTTGTGGGTTCTACTGTGACAGTTGTCTCAGTTTGTTTCTCAGTTGTTGGTTCTAATGTAGTTGTCACTTCCGTTGTTGGCTTTAGTGTTGTTGGCACTTCCGCTGTGGTTGGTGCTTCTGTTGTTGGCTCTGATGTTGTTGTCACTTCCGCTGTGGTTGGTGCTTCCGTTGTTGTTAGTGCTTCCGTTGTAGGCGCTTCTACAGTTGGATTTTCCACTTTGTTCTCCAATTTTGTGTATACCTTTATTCTTCCTACATAATTTTTAAGTTGTGTCCATCCACTACCGTTGTTTATATATGACATTTCCCTGCCATTTTTATATGAAGTCATTATTTTGGCGTCACCCTTTTCATTTGAAACACTTACTATTGCAGAGAACCATTGGTCTTTTTCGATTTTTACCGGCTGATTCAGTTCTATTGTTACATATCCACTGTTTTCAAAATACGCCGTTGTAGTATTTGCCAGGTAACCACCTGAAACTGGTACATTGTCCTGTCCGCCATAAGGATAATCTACATTTTTGTATATCTCCACTTTAGCGGTTACATTTTCACCACCAATAGCCACATTTACTGCTTTTATATATTCATCTTTTAAATTATCAGATTTTTTTGCTTTAAACACATTTGCCACTGACTTATCTTTTCTTAATGGGAAATCGTCCATGCTTCCATCATAGTAATAATTAAAGTCATACTTGTCCTTTGGTGCAAATGAAAATGCATAAGAACAACTGCTTGTATTGTCATATGACAGCCAAAAATACTCCAATGATTTGTAACTGTTTTTTACAAGCCAGCCACCCTTTTGGGTAGCACCATTTGGCACAAATTTGTCTGATGGGATATTGTCATCCCAGCCAATGATTGTGCATGCATGTGGAGAAATTGTACTGCCCTGTTCATTCTTTGGATTGTAGTATAATGTTTCTCTTGCATTGTTGTACTGAAATGTTACTGCCCCATATTTTGCTATGGCTTTTTTTATTGACCTAATGTATTCTTCCGGATTTGATTTGTTTTCAGGTATATAAATTGCATTTTCAAATCTATATGACGGATTATCATATGGGTTTGTCGTAACCACATTACCCGATACCGGTGCCCACCACATTGAATATAACTTGGCAATTTTTAGTGGGTCTCCTGACTGCGTCAAATAATTTACTGATTGCCAGTCTCCATCTGTATTTCCCAATGGATCGCTTTCTCTCTTAAAAACTCTATAAGCTGCCGCCATCGGATTTAATGATAATGTATCTTTTGTTACTGTAGGATCAATTCCACTTTTCAAAATGGATGATTCTGCTGCTGCAATGCTTGAATATGCCCAACACAAATTGGTATCTCCCTGATCTTTTACTGGTGTTACTATGCCATCGTCCCTTCCATCATATTTTTCCCTGTCTGAGATTTCTTTAATTTCAGTCTGTTGTTCTTCAAAATCACCTTCTATTTTAAATGTTAATTGATTATCAGTTATGTTTGTGACTTCAACATACATATCATCGGTTATTTCCAAGCTCTGATTCAGTTTTAATGGTGCGTCAGATTTTGTTGCATATGTGCCACCTAATGTTTCATAATTCCACTTTCCTGCAACGCATCCCATATTGTTTGGGAATTTTGTGTCTTTGTCCACCAAATAACAAACAAGTCCTGAACCAATTATCAATCCTTTTAGCTTCGTTCCATCTGTTTTATACAATTCTTTTGACTGACAATCATACTTATTACCACCTGTGCCAAAATTTCTATATTCTAAGTACAGTGTTTTATTGGTTCCTTTTAAATTTAATTTGTATCCGACTATCTGTGAATCTCCTCTAGTCGATGCTTCCTTTAAGGTATACTGTCCATTTTGATAAATTGTTTTAACATTGTCAGATGTAAGCCACCCCTTTGCTTCTCTTTCTTTTACAGATATAAACTGTGGCACAGGTGACGTATGCTTTGCCATTGCAGACATATAATATACCGGCGAACTATTTGAGCTATTGTACAAATCCTTAAATCCTAAAATGTGCCCCATTTCATGAGTCGCCACTGCCATAGGCAAAATCACGTTTTCCCGATTATCCTTGTATAAATAATTATAAGAATTTGTCACCTGTACATAGTTTTTACTTGTAATTGTTTTTCCATCTGCATTTATTTTTACGTAATCTGCATAATCCTTATAATTCCATAAAGGGGAGGACCAACCCACAGAAATACTCTGAGTTGTATTTTTGTAAATAATGGTGATTGCATCAATTGCCCCATCGTTGTTTTTATCAAGTTCAGAAAAGTTGTACTTTTTTGTACCATCATAATTTGTAATCACATTGCCCGCTAATATAGCTCTGTTTATAGCTTCAGACCAGTCTGTTTTTAGTTCGTACATACGCTGTGATTTTTCGCCATTGTCCGTATAGCCTTCAGGATTTTCATCGCTGTATTCAGCATAGTAACCTCTTGGATGTGACAATTGTATAGAACCACCCTTGTCGAATAAATACACACTATTCATATGTAACTTTCCATTTGAAGCAGTTTCATAATAATCTGAAACATTAAAATCTGCATTGTTGTAAGAATTGTCTGTAATTTTTCTAACAGATTCCCCATTATAAGAATTATCTATAAATTCATCTTCATCTAAAAATCTTGCAAATACTATAAGATTTGTAAAATTACTTTCTTTTGTTTTATTTTCTGTATTTTCATTCGTATCATCAGCAAAAGTTGCGCCACTAAAAAGCATTGTCATAACCGTAACAAACGCCATAATTATACTAAACCCTTTTTTCATAAAATCTCCTTTTAATCATTTATTCTTTTACACCTTAATTATATATTCATTATAGCATTTACCAGATTAACTTTGTATTCTAATTTTTTAGAATTATAGGCTCATCATACCAGACATTATACAACCGCCTTTGGCACCGCATTTGATTATTTCATCCATTTGTACATCTGAAAGTTTTATTCCTCCAATTGCGTAAACTGGAATTGTAACGCTATTGCAAACCTCTTTTAAAAACTCCAATCCTCTTGGTGGTAAATCTTTTTTGCAATCAGTAGCAAATATATGACCTGCTCTCACCTGTAAGTATTAAAATTTCCTGAAGTCCTGTCTCTGCAATTGCCTTCATCTCTTTGTCAATTTCTTCATCGTTAAGACAGGCTCGTTTTATTTTGTTATGGCAATTAAATCCGCAATAAATACAATAATTCTCGCAATAATTTGCTATGTAAATTGGTGTAAACATATATGTACTATTTCCAAAATGTTTTCTTGTTTCCACTTGTGCCGCTTGAGCTATTTCCTCAATAAAAGGAAGCGCAGCCGGTGATAATAAAGCTTTAAAATCCTCAACAGTTCTTTCTGTATTATTAATTGCAACTTTCACGTCACGTTCCGTATATTTTTCATAATCATACTTATTCATTTCGCCCCTCAATCTTGAGGGGTGGGCTTTTCTTTTGCTTCATTTTTCTGCATAATAGACATATGAATATCTTACAAAGAATCTTTACCAACTATTATGAAGAAATTAAATATACTCTTCATCCCAGAGTTTCTGAGATAGAAAATATCGAAAAGATGATAAACTGTGGTGATCCTTATTTTGGTGGTGCTATGTACGGCTACCCACACTGTGGAAATCTTAAGTTCATTCCTTTTCGCTGCCACAGCCGTTTCTGTCCCTCTTGCGGTAACAAGTATTCCATGGAACGTACTACATCTATGTCTTTTAAACTGGTTAACGTTCAGCACAGACACTGCGTCTTCACGATTGATGAAAATCTCCGTGATTTTTCCCTTCAGTACAGAACTCTGCTTCATTGTTTTTTCCATTCTGTTGCCAGTGTTATTTTCCACATGTTCTTTAAAATGAACAAATCCAAAAACTTCACTCCCGGTTATATCATGGTTCTTCATACTTTTGGCAGGGATCTCAAATGGAATCCTCACATTCACTGCCTGATTTTCGAAGGTGGCTACAGCTATGACGGCGTGTTCGTTACCTTCCATTACAATCGTCACGAAGACGAAAAGTATGTCGAAGAAACTCTCCCTGCTATGGATTTCATAAAACGGTTAATCAGACACATCCCTGAAAAGCACTTTAAAATGATTCGATATAGTGGAATCTATGCCCGCCTCCCGGCAGGCTGTTTTCAATTTACCAGAACGCCAACTACGGTCTTTCCTATAAAGAAAAAAAGACTCCAATGTGACTAATTAATCACATTGGAGCCTTATTCTCCTATATTTGCCGAAATGGTATCATATTGGTATCACTTCGGTAATATTATATACAATTATGTGGTTCTAAGCCCTTTATTTAAAGGCTTTCTTAAAATTTGAATTCAAAAAAACGTCTATTCAAACTCGGCTTGTACCGAGTCTGACTTAAACATATTTGTTTAGGTTTTTTGTGTTTTTATCTGTTAAATTACCTATATTATATTATTTGTATTATCCTTCTGATTTCGTGTTGCCATAGTGTTGCCACAACAGTATTATAACATATGTTGGTTCTTTTTTCATTATATTAAATATCTTTTTTACTTTGCCTAAATTTTATCTTTGACATTTTATCATAATGAACCCTATAACCTGTGCAATAAAACACCTGTTTAAAAGCTTCCTTAAAACTAACATAGTCGAATTCTTTTATATCAAATATATTCTGCCCTTTTGAGTGCGATTCTCTATTCATGTATCTGTTGAACGCTTGATATTCTGTCTTTTGAAGTACTGGTTTCTGAAATACATTATTAAAATCTTGTTTTTCGACAAAATTGAAAAAATATTCCAAAATATTTCTCATACAATTTGCTATTAACGCAGGTGGTTGGCTACTATCGTTTATTATTGACCAATATGCTTGATAATCATTTTGTATTTCTTCATACTTCATTTCAGCAAAAGAACTACCATCATAATTTTTACAAATTCTAAATAATTTTTGATTTGCTTCTCTTTCTTCTTTTCTTAAATTTGTCAACTCATAAAAGAAATACAAGCTATGCGTTAATACAAATATCTGATTATATTTTTTTGTTCTTAAAAATTCATTATGTATTAATCTACCTATATTAAATACATATATATGCGATAGACTTGATATAGGATCATCAATTACTATAATTTTATTATTAGTTGTTTTATCTGCGGTCTCTTCACCTTTACACAATTCAATAAAATATAAGAAACTGATAACCATTTTTTCCCCTTCACTTAATGTTTTAAAGATATTATCATCAGTAATTTTTTCTGTATTTTCACCTTCTCGCTTAAGTCTATAAAGTGCTTCTTCTTCCGAATATTTTTCTATTGTAAAATCCGTTATTCCTATATCAACAAGACCTGTTTTTATATTTTCCACTGCATCATCTATATTTACTGTATCTTTCCTTATTTCAGAAACATATAGATGATGCAGTGGAAAATATAAAAACAGGTCTTGT
>ENA-UESG01000227-UESG01000227.1-human-gut-metagenome-genome-assembly--contig:-NODE-227-length-66391-cov-22.068055_pt1 | contig 66391 bp, 53 predicted proteins | sample MGYA00243002_ERZ508003 | MGnify/ENA primary metagenome ERZ508003 (study PRJEB26167, sample SAMN06115514) | human gut metagenome | host: Homo sapiens | place: China:Shanxi | collected 2015-12-02... | reverse complement strand
TGAAAACAGAATCCAGATATAAGAACAAACTTACAGCTGAATCCTGTTTCCATTTACACAAAATTTTGGACAGTGTCAACGGACCAGCAGATTAAATCTTGTTGATCCGTTGGTAACAACTTAAACGACAAAAAGTGGAAAACTATACTTATTATTCATCATTTATATGGATTGCATCTAATTTAAAGGCATTCGTATTTTTTTTCATTTGGTACACTTTTATATCAGGATTTAGTTTTTTAGCAATCTTGATTAACCCACTTTCTTTTTCGTTAATGTTTACCCCTAAATATATGGATTCAAAACATTCTCCTCCAATTCTAGGAAAAGCTCTTACCTCTTTTCTGTCTATTAGATCACTTTTATTATTTGAGTCAGGTAACATAATCCATGGAAAAGGCTTGAAAATAAACATACGTGCTTCTTGTTCATGTTCCCAGACTTTAGCTTTTGTACACATTTGATAATGAAAGAAATCTTCTTCGTTTTGGAAGTAATCCGGTTTTTCAATAATATCACGATATTGGACTTCATGAGCATGTTTATCAACTATCAGTCCAAGTGATGCATCGAAATATTTAGCCACTTTCTCCATATTCAAGCCAATACAAACTCCTCTATGATTATTATAATAGGCCCACATCAATAACGAATCAAAGACTTTTGACAAGCAGCATACCCAGACGTCCTCCCGATTCCTTCTATATTGGTCAAATGCAAGCGATTCAATAATATCCGATGTCCATGTTTTACACCTTTCAGAAGGTACTTTAGAGAAGTCTATTAAATTTGGATCGCAGTCGAAAGGATCGTTGAATTGCATCGCATTAGTAAACTGGAGAGTTTTATTTGAAAGCATCATTTTTGCTCCTTCAATATCAAGATACTTGTAAAGAACGGAATTCTTTGTTCGGCTTCGGTCTGTATGTTGTTGATCTGATTTCATATTATCATTGTATACTAATTTATAACTATATTTATCCTCTTTTCTAAAAGAAGTTTTGAGATACAAAAGTACATCTTTATTTGAAAATTAATAAAGCATATAACAAATAATGAAATATGATCATAAAATTATATCTATTGGCATAAATGCTTTTAAAAAGCAACGACTATTTAAAGGATGACTCTCTTGAAGAGTGCCCCCTTTAACATTCTAGAACCATTCCGCATCCGGATACACTTCTACGGATAGATGGTTCATTATTCTGATGATTAGGTCTCGGATCATATTATATGTTTTGAGTGTTACTCTACTAATTCATTAAATCCAAATCTGTTAGACAAAGACAATTTGATAATTTTTCGTATCTTAATCCTTTGTTGATCATTTAATTCTTGCCAAGCATTATTAAATGGAGTTTTTTGTATACTTATATCTGGTTTCCACTCAACTTTATCAAATGAGATGCCATACATAGGTGAAATATAAGTTTCAAAGAAGGTTCCTCCTAATGCATAAATAGGCAAGCCATTATCAGGATGTAATTTATCAGAAGCTAAATCATTAGAGATGTTAATAGTAGGCTCTCTTCGTAAAGACCATATTGTTGCACCACCTGGTGAAACATTAAAAATGCCACTTAATGCCATAAATTTTTGCGTGTTGATATAGTTTTCTTGCTGCCACCGCTTCTGTCCATCTACAGTATTAGGATAGGGAGATAAATTACCATTTATCGCAGGAGTATACGAACTGTTAAATGCTATGACTGTATCATAATTACAGTTTCGCTTAACTATACTTACCAATTCCGACCAATAAGGGGCCCATTCTTCATCCCATTTTATAGACTGATATGCTCCCTGCTGAAATTCTATTATATCCCAATTTTCATTTAGTGCATCTTTAAAATTTGCAGTAGTCTGCTCCCAATCTGAGCCATTTGTTGATTTCCAGCAGTCTACGGATTCATTATTATTATATCTATCTATCCATTGAGAAAAATAAGCTCCTCCTGTATAGAACCCTGTTATTTCTGCTTCAATCCCTGCTGATTTTATAATTTTATTCAGATACCACCATGTGCACATGTTCCATGACGACCCAAAGCATAATAATCTTAACTTATGCGCACTGTCACGCCGGACTATTGGATTATTGAAAATTTGTGGAACAACATTATCAACCGAATCCAGTATAACCCATTTGCCATTGTTTCTAACATAGCTCTTTCCGTCCTTGGGTGCATCTTCAATATAATTCCCATTAGTACCAACATTATATAATGTACCTGTCTTCTTTAAAATCATGGGCTGCAATTTCTGAGAGTTGACGGAGCTTAATATAGTACCGCTAATTGGCATTAATAATATAGTATTTACAACTATATTAATGTAGAAGGCTGGCTCACTAGAATCACCTAACTTCACCGAAGCTCTGAAATGTTCTATTTCCCCTTTATAACGCGGTCCTCTATATTGAAAGTTATATTTATTATTATATGTTTCTTCTGTTGTTTCTCTGAAATATATAATAATTCGTGCATCATTATCTTCCCCAAAACCATAGCCATTATAAGCCCTTAATTGTGGCTGCCGACTGTCCCACCAAGTCGGTTTACCATTCGGAAATTCAAACCATATATCCTTTAGCGTTTTACCGATTAAACTTAAATCCACGTCTATATCTGAAAGTTTACCGTTGAACTTATCGAACCAAGACAATGTAGATGGAAATTCTTCAAGAAGTCTAACTCTGTCACCTAAATTTTCTTTTTCCCCGGACGCACCAATATCAGTCCAATTGGAAGTATCTGTCCAATTTGCAACAGAGCTGCCTATAAATTGTTCCGTAACACTTTCTTTTTCAGATATTTTATATATTATAATCAGCCCTATTTTCCTTATGTCAACAGGCACTGCTTTACGGGCTGTTGTTGATGTGTAATATGATCCGGACAATGGTATGAAGTAATCTAAATTATATACACTTTCACCTTTTCTTAATTGTTCTATATCTCTTCTTAACGGCGTAAATGTAAAGACATTAAAATAATTGTTGCCATTGGCAAGATAGCAGAAAGAAACAAAACCATCTTGGGCAAAAGTATAATATATTTCTTTTTCATTAATTGTTTCTATTACGGAACCACTTGAATTATATATGACGCAAGCACTAACCCCTACAGCGGATGGAATATTGCTAAAATTTGCCCTAAAATGATCACCCTTTATTATTGGTATTTTAAAATATGTATTCCATCCACCTGCGTCCTTTAAAGTCCCATTTGAATACAAGCTTTTATTTGTAGCAATATATTTATCGAATAGCGTGATTTCTCTTGCTTGTCTTTCCAACTCGGATATTTCCGTAGCCAGACTCTTACGCGTTTTGGAATTGACTACCGCATCATAAATAGTAGCTGGGAATATGGTTTGACCACCCTTGGTTAACTTGTGCATTTTTGCCATAATATCTCCTGTTTTTAGCCTAAGTTCCGCCGGAACTTGGATGATAAGCTGAATATCAATTGATAATATCATTTTATTGAATAGTGGTAGATATTCAGTAGAAATAAGTGTTTGTATGTTAATATTTCTACTAGATTTCTACTATTGGGTTTAGCAGAAAGCTTTATAATTAATTTGTCTTGTCTTTTTTATTGTCATATCGTGGCAATGGATTTAAGTAATTCTGCAACAATGACGCAAGTAAATAGACATATCTTTGGAACAATATATTTTATAATCAAGACAAAGTAATGAAAGACGTAATTTACAATTTTATCAACGAGCACATGATGATACACATTGTACTGATAGCCTTGTGTATCGCAGCCACTATCGGCGCAATGTTCGTGGATCTGGTCTCAGGAATAATGAAGGCCAAACAACGCGGGGAGGCAAGAACATCCACGGGGTATAAGAAAACAGCCATCAAGGCGAAGAAGTATTTCACTCCATTTATAGAGTTGTGCTTCATTGATCTGTTATGCTGTGTGGTTATCCCCTTTCCTGTTTTTTCAATGATTTGGACGGGTTACTGCATTTTCTGTGAGTTTAAATCAGTTCGTGAAAAATCATGGGAAAAAGCGGAGTTGCGCAAAGCAGAAAAGACAATGAGTGTGATCATCGAGAACAAGGATGATATTGCCAAGATCATGGCTCAGATACTATTTGACAACGAAAATAAAAAGGAGGATAAGAAATGAAGTTTTTTACGATTGCGGAACTCTGCAAGTCAACAACTGCTGACCGCTTGGGTATCAACAACAGATGCAGACAGGAGCATGTGACTGCTCTGACTGCCTTGGTGGATAACGTACTGGACCCGTTACGCACATGGTGGGGAAAGCCTATAACAGTAAACAGTGGCTATCGCTGTCCGGAACTTAATGCAGCTGTCAAGGGAAGCAAAACCTCGCAGCACATGAAGGGGGAAGCTGCTGATATTGACACTGGGGACAGACTGCAAAACAAGTTGTTGTTTGAGTATATCCGAAAGAACCTACCCTTTGATCAGTTGATTGATGAGTCTGATTTTGCATGGGTTCATGTCAGTTACCGGGCTGATGGGAATAACAGGATGCAAGTTCTTAAGTTGTAGACTATGTTGGCTAAGGTTATGAACTGGGTAAGCCGGCATATTTTGCTGGCTCCCTTTATGTGTCTGTTCCTGCTGTTTGCCTGTGGCAGCTCGCATAAGGCTGTCAAGTCAGACACTAAGATTATACAGAAAGATAGTACACGTGAATCTGTCAACATCGTACACGGATCAAGTACGTCTTTGAGCGAACTCATTACCACTAATGGCAACTATGTGATTGATTTCCGTATCCATGATACCCGAAAACCGCCCGACAGTCTGACCGGGAAACCTCCGTTATTGGCTGACGGTCATGTGGAAAGTGATTTCAATAAGAATGAAAAGAAGGAAACTGTAGTCAATGACAGTACGGAGGTAAAAGCTGATAAGGAAGCCACTTCCACCAAACATGAGGAAACTAAGACTGAAGAGGTAAAGGATAAAAAAGAATCCACGCTGCCTGAACAAATCAGTTTTGCCTGTGTTTGTGTAACCGTTTTGATTGTCGTCATGTTGGTGGTACGGAAACATTGGGGTAACAGACAATCTTCATCATAAGACTTTAAATTTATAAATTGGACTGCCCCGGCTTGCATAAGTCGGGGCATTATTGTAAGTTTGTACTGCTAACTTGAAAATAAACACTATGAATGTAGAAGATGATACCTTAGTCATTGTTAGAGGCATAAATGATGACTTTTTTAAAGAGAACTTTGGTAATTTATGCATTAGTTTTGGTGGAGATTCACGTGCTGTTCCTGTTAAGGATGCCTATTATGTCGGTTTATATTTAGGTGCACCTGATTCAGCAATAACCCATATTGGAATAGTTGAAAAAATAGAACGTGGTGATACGCCTTTATATGCCGATTTTTATTTGAAAGCAGTAATTCGGTTAAATCATCCGGTTGACCCGGGGCACCAGATAAGGAAGCATGAATATTGGGACTTGTCCGATTTTAAATTAGAACCAGCACTTATGGAAATATTGAAAGTAACATTACTCAATATTAAGGTCTGAAACTTTTGCAGTCAGAGTACCTTGTATGCCGGATAAATCTTTTTATTAAAACCGAATTTTATCTATCGCTATCCTTTGGGGTTGAGTATTTTACGAAAAACTAAATATTTACTTTATAAAAGAGAATATCTATGGATGAAAATTTAAAAAAATTTATAGATCAATCCATTAAAAGTCTGGAATTTATAAAAAATCATGGAGCAAAAGAATATAGTTATGATTTTGATTGTTCTGAATTAGATAATCAGTATCTGACTGTAGACATCACCAAGTCAGAAGCGTACAAGAAAAAATTTGATTCTCTAAAGGAGATTAAAGGACCTGCTGTTTATTGGTTTGAAATAACTTCTAATACTAACCAGTCAGACCTTGTCAATGCACTGGAGGACTATTCTAGAAAAGATAACCATAGGGCTGTTCCGGTTATAAAAAAAACATATTGTGCTACAAGCAATTATTTATATGTCGGAAAGGTCAAAAAGAATTTCTATAGCAGGATTGTTCAACATTTAGGGTACTTTAAAACAGCTGCTACTCAGGGATTACAACTTTGTCATTGGGGGAATAATTTATCACTTAAATTAAAACTTCATGTAATTGAATTCAATCGTGATATGGAAGATATGATGCCTGCAATAGAGCAGCATTTTGCTCAAGTTTTAAAGCCATTGGTAGGCAAACATATATAACATAAATAAATTTAAACAGCTTAGGATAGATAATAAATAATTGTTTCTTTATTTACAGAAAATTTTATTATGATAAAAGACGAATATACAATTGAGAATGATTATCCTTTAATGGAATCTATAAATCATTATGCAAAGATTTCAAATAATGACGATTATAGATATAAGTTTATAGAAATCATGAAACGAATAGAAGCGGAAGATGTTGTTTTTCTTTCGGATTTATTGTTATTGGAAACAGAATTCAAATGCCCTATTAGAGTACAACTAGTGAAAGGTTCCGTTTTTTATTTAAGAGAACAGATAAGTCGGATTTCGGAAGTAAACCGCTTTTTAGGAAGAAGAATTGGAAAAAATAGAGACAGGAAGTTGGATTTTAATCATCTCCGAAATGCCATTAATGCAACTTGGTAAGATAAAAAACTAAGGCAGCCGAATAAGCTGCCTTTGACTTTTTGAACAAATTATATATTCAACTGGAGAAAGAATAGAATTTTGCGTATTTTTGCCCTGTGATTTTGGAGTAGAGCTAATCTCATAATAAAAGTTTGGGAGGGGTGTCGTAATGCACGATGCCCCTCTTTTTTTGTAATACGTAATAATGTGACAACAAATATTTTTAGAAATAGGCAAATCCATTAGTATTTTGTTCAATAAAATGTGAAGTAGATTGTCAAAAACGAAACTAATCTGAACCGTTCCGGCTTGTGATAAGTAGGGACGGTTTTATTGTAGAATCGAATAAAAACCTTATCTTTGCATTGCGTTACATTTTGAAGTGATCGAGGCGTTGTCTCGTATTGAGCTACAGACGATTATTATTGCCTGTAGCTTCTTCATATACGGTTCTGACCCCCGTGTGGAATATTAATGTATCCACTGTTTCGATCACGGAATGTAACGCAACGGGAAAGCGGAACCGTTTTCTTTTTCTGCTGCTAACGCAATTCTCATATGTCAAAATTCCCCCCCCCAACCACTTATCAGCTATCCAAAAAGTTTATAGGCTATGGACACTATGAACTTACAATTTCTTCCTCTGAGGGCACAAAAACGATTGTCACAGGGAGTATGGACTTGATAGAACGGCTAAACTCAGAGATAGACAAAGAAAAAGAGGAAGCGACTGCCGAAGCAATCGCTCTAGTTCTTAAATCCTCACTTTAGATTATCTAAAATCTTTCTTATGGCTTCATCAGCATGTTTTCTCATAATTCTGACATAATTAAAGATCGGTCTGTTGGATTTCATGCTTTGGCCTATACAATACTCCAAAGTTTCCAATGGTATGCCCAGCTCAAAACCATGTTGGACAAAGGATTTACGAGCTGAATAATATACGACATGCGATTCTATCTCCAGCCTCTCCCCTAGCCTTATAATTTCTTTTGTTACATAGTTACGAAAATTAGGATAAGAGTATTTATAACCAAAATCAAGCTTTCCATTACGCCCCATCCATCTTTTGATAATCGGTTTTGCTTCCTCAGGAATAGTGAAGCTGATCTTCATATCACCTTTCTTTGTGTTTTTTGATTTTTCACGTACATATTCCATAATTTTCGCATCTTTGAAATTGTATTGCATCAAGTCCATCAGATTGATACCTCCTAGATAATACGAAAGCATGAACACATCCCTGGCAACACGCTGAGACTTCTCTTTTATCTCCGCATCCCTTATCTTCTTTACGTCAGCTACCGAGATATCACGCTCTTTAGGCATTCCTGCCGGTCTTTCATAATATTCAAAAGGATGCGTGTCATATGATACTTTTTTATCCCTTATTGCTTGATTGATTATTGCCTTCAAATGTGCCATGTGCATACCACAAGTAACAGGAGCCAGCCTTCGGACATTCTTTAGATAAATGTCAAAGTCCTTTATGGTCCGGGGAGTAATTCCATCAAGCATTATATCATATTTGACAAACTCAATGAAGTAATCACTCGCCCTTTGATATAAGGAAGCAGTGGTCCTTCTCCCCTCTTTAATCAAATTCTGCATATAGTCAGCCGAAGCAACACTATAAGAGATAGCTCCCTGCTTTACCGAGGACAAGTATTCGACAAGTTGGGTACAAGTATAGGATGATGTGTTTATTTTATCCAAGGCATCCTGATATGAATTAAGTATTCCACGTAATTTAGCATTGACATGTGCAGCATCAGGAACACCTACCACCTGCCCTCCCTTAAAATTAGCAGTATTATCTATTTCAAATCGGGTAACGATGTATCTTGTTTCCTGTTTATGACCAATTGCTATACGAATTCTGTGTTTGCCGTTTTTCAGCACCTTGGCCGGAACAACGGCAGCTTTAAGAGTTGTCATAATTGTTCTGGATTCGTTTTAGACAAGTTCTTTTTGCCAAAAGTGGCACAAACTGTCTTTTTTTTATCCAAAAACGAAAGCTGGAGAAGCTTAAGAAAGCACAAACCCCTCTGAAACAGAGAGGTTTGTAAAGTGGAGCATGCGAGACTCGAACTCGCCACCTTTAGACTGCCAGTCTAACGCTCTAGCCAGATGAGCTAATACCCCGAGAAATAATAACGATGCAAAGATACATAGAAAATCAATAATACAAAGCTTTTGGGAAAGTTTTTTTTCATGTGAACAAAAAATTTATTTGCCACTTTTACTCCAAAGAGTTACTGTTGCGTGAAATTGTTAACCAATAGCTGACCAAGTTTAATAGCATAACAAGCGGATAACCCCAATTTGTGACAAGTCGGAGCTATCTAAATCATAAGTTAAAAGTTATTATGAAAAATCATTGTTGTATCAATACTATACCCCATCGGCATAATAACAGTCACAATAGTTACACGAACACCAAAGGGATCCCCACAGAAAGCTTCATTGGGAATACGGTGTATTTAGCTATGAATAACAACTATATGTCAAGAATGTATAGGATCGAAAAAAAGTCATACTGAAGCATCTTAGTAAAAGAACAATCATCGTCCTATCAAGTGCTACCCGGCATTATCTATATCAGTCCGGCAAAAGCATGAAAGGAGAAATATACCGAATATCCTAGAAGAGAAAGAAATATTCATGTCCGCCAATAACAAATCCACCACAAATACAACCAAGGGTTGCTGCTATTAACGGCTACGTACCATTTCAATTACAGCACTGTATTTCACAACTCTATGATTGGCAGGGCAAAAAAAGATGTAAAAATTGCATTAAACCTCCTCTATCGGCTTGGACCAAACTTCCTCTTTCGTTTCTTTACACATTACGGAAATAGTTCCTCCAACAAAATCCTTCACATATCCTTTGCGTTCAGCCAACATATCTTCCGCCATTCTAATGGCCTTAGCCTTATCTTTCAATGAAAATCCTTTATTAGCAAAATCATTACCTTCTTTAAAATATATATCATAAGTTTCCATTGTATCACCTTTTTAAATTTGAGTGGCAAAGATAAAACCTACAATTATTATGCACAAGAGATTTCTTAATTATTTTTCGAATATTGTCAAGAAACAATTTAACTAAAAAAATTCCCGACTTATCACAAGCCGGGAATTCATGTAAAAGCACTATTATAAATATACTAACTATTGCAAAATTTTACCATCTTCACCTAAGAACAATGTCTGTTCATGAGCATCACTTGTCAACACATTAATTTTATAAATACGGCTTCCATCAATGCCATAGGCCATAAAAGCCTGCTTTATCATAGCACCTTCCAATGCAAGCCTGTCCATCACGGCTTCCGGCACATCATTCATATAGATTTCCGAGAAAACCAACTTCTTAGATTGTTGAGGCTTTTCCACTACCGGAACCTCTACCGGAGCCGCTTGAGCAAAAGAAACAGACACGCCTAAAGTCATCACTAATACCAATGTTACTAATACCTTTTTCATAATTACTTTATTTTTTATTCATTTTTACCGACAACAATAAAACAAGAAGCGTGCCACAAATCTGTTCATTTTAATATCTAACTAAAAATCAGTCACATACATATATACTTTTTCTTTTCAGGAGTGTAGATTCCTGTTGACAACACCACAAAAGTGTGGAAAAAATCCACAAAATCAGGTTTTATACCGGCGAACAAAAAGTATAGCCAAGCTGTTTTATCAACCTCATCAAAACATTTAAATACCATGAAGAAGAGATGTTATTCTATATGTGTAATATTATGGGTACTGATCACCACCTTATCTGCTACCTCTCCCACTACATTTCATATAGCACTGAAAAAGATATATCCACATGCCACGAACGTAAGCTGGAGCCAACAAGGGAATTATTATGTGGCCTCTTTTACCCAAAATGGTTTTGAAAAAGAAGTATGGATGAACGGTAATGCCCAATGGGTAATGACTAATACCGATTTACAAACTACAGATCAACTGACACCTAACGTATATAATGATTTTACATTGAGTCCATACGCCATGTGGACTGCCACCAATGTAAATCTCATAGAATTTCCTAAACGAACCACTCTGTACGTAATTACTGTTAACCTAAACAATTCGTCGGCCACCAAACAATTATTCTACACACTGAATGGCAGGCTATTGCAAACACGTGACGTCAGTTATATCAATCCTACATTATCCCCCGGAATCTTTGAATTCTAATACTATTATGACTGAACAAATAACATTTCCGGAAAAGGGACATATCAACAATTGGCAAACGATTATAAACTAGCATTTTAAAGTAAAATAATAAAAGAATCTACATTTTCAGGGCGTTAAATTAATGTAAAAAACTGTTTCATTTCCCATCCCCCTTACCTCATTTTACTACTTTTGCGCACACTCAGCCTATAAATGTGCAAAAGTTATCATGGAACTAGAACAGAGTTTTATTGCTCTTATCGAGCAAAGTATAAAAACAAATTGGTATTTAAACGCTCTTACAGACTATAAAGGCATCACATTGCAATACAGAGATGTGGCCCGTAAAATAGAGAAAATACATATCTTGCTGGAAAATGCCGGCATTGAGAAGGGAGATAAAATAGCCATCTGCGGGCGTAATAGCGCTCATTGGACAGTAACTTACCTTGCCGTCATCACCTATGGTGCCGTAGTAGTACCTATCCTACATGAATTCAAAGCCGATCAGGTACACAATATTGTAAACCACTCTGAAGCCCGCCTGTTGTTCGTAGGCGATCAGATATGGGAGAACTTGAATGAAGCAGCCATGCCTCATTTGGAAGGTATCATAGAATTGAAAGATTTCGGTGTACCCGTATCCCGTTCGGAAAAACTGGCTTATGCCCGCGACCATCTGAATGAGATATTCGGGCACAAATTCCCTTGCAGATTTCGTCCCGATGATATTTCTTATGAAAAAGAAAAATCAGAAGACCTGGCCATCATTAATTACACTTCAGGTACTACCGGATATTCCAAAGGCGTAATGCTGCCTTATCGTAGCATACTCTCCAACGTGCTCTACTGTAAAGAAAAAATAGGTCTGAAAGCAGGTGACAGCGTCGTATCCATGTTACCTTTGGGACACGTATTCGGCATGACTTTCGATTTTCTTTACGGTTTCACAGCAGGCGCCCATCTATGGTTTCTTACCCGCATGCCATCGCCCAAAATCATAGCCGAATCATTTGCGGAAATCCGCCCGCGCGTCATAGCCTGCGTGCCACTGATTGTGGAAAAAATATTCAAGAAAAATATTCTTCCCAAGGTAGACAACAAATTAGGTAAACTGCTATTACATGTTCCCATCATCAGCGATAAGATAAAAGAACTTATCAAGCAGAAGGCGATGGAAGTTTTCGGCGGAAATTTCATCGAAATCATCATCGGAGGGGCTCCTTTCAATGCCGAAGTGGAAGCCTTTCTAAAAATGATAGATTTCCCATACACCATTGCATACGGAATGACTGAATGTGGTCCCATCATCTGCCATAGTCATTGGACAGAACTGAAACTGGCATCTTGCGGAAAAGTTGCCGCACGTATGGAAGCCAAGGTACTGTCTCCTAACCCATCAGCCATTGCGGGTGAACTGGTATGCCGTGGAGCCAACCTGATGTTGGGCTATTATAAGAACGAGGAAGCGACACGGCAAGTCATTGATACTGAAGGATGGTTGCATACAGGCGATATGGCGACAATAGACGAAGACGGAAATGTTTTTATCAAAGGACGTTGCAAAAACCTGTTACTCACTTCTTCCGGACAAAACATTTATCCGGAAGAAATAGAGTCCAAGCTAAACAATATGCCATACGTGTCAGAGTCACTGATTATTCTGCAACAAGACAAACTGGTGGGCCTAATCTATCCGGATTCCGATGATGCTTTTGCTCACGGCTTGAGCCAATCAGACCTTGTACGGGTAATGGAAGAAAACCGCCTTGAACTGAACAAACAATTACCGGCATTTTCCCAAATAGCCCGCTTCAAGCTATATCCTGAGGAATTTGAAAAAACAGCCAAGAAAAGTATCAAGCGCTTCTTGTACCAAGATATAAAAGAATAAATCAAAAAAAAGCTCTCTTCATAATATGAAGATGTATCAAAAGTAAAAATGGCGTATCATTTTGCCAGTAGGGGCAAGGTTCGCTCGCCCAAAAATGGTTTGCTTATGCATTTGGGCAGGCAAACCCTGCCCCTACAGTTGACAACATGATAACACAATCGGACTTTTAATCCCTCCGCCCCGTATGTATAAAGCCACACATACGGTATAACTACAAAAGTTCAGATAATTCGTTCTGCAAACGTCCTGCCACTTTTTCCATAGGCACTTCGCACCCCAATTCTTTCTGTAATGAAGTAACCCCTTTATCCATGAATCCGCAAGGATGGATATAACTGAAATAGCGCAAATCCGTATTTACATTCAGCGCCAATCCATGCATTGTCACAAAATGACTGCTTCTCACTCCTATTGCACAAATTTTCCGTTCCTGCGGAGTTCCCGCGGCCAGCCATACTCCGGTCGCTCCCTTCACTCGCCCGGCCTCAATGCCATAAGATGCGCAGACCCTGATCACCGCTTCTTCCAACACATGAATATATTCCTTCAACCCCAAATGATAATCCTCCAAATTCAAGATAGGATAACAAACCAATTGTCCGGGACCATGATAAGTAATATCCCCTCCTCGATCAATATGATAAAGGGTGGCACCAATCATCTTCAATTGTGCCTCTCCCAGCAGCATATTCGTTTCCTTTCCACTCTTGCCTAATGTATAGACATGCGGATGTTCTACAAAAATAATTCTATTCTCATACGTTTTTCCCACTTGTTTAGCTTCCACCACGGCATTAAACAACTCCGTCTGCCGTTTCCAAGCCTCAGAATAGGGAACTAATCCCCAATTTTCAATTTTCATGATACCTCCCAGTTTTAAATGTAAAATAGGATAGGGTTCGCCCGATGCGTCTTTTGCATCCCTGCCAATAACCCGAAATCCAAAATGGCCATAAAAGCCGGACGCTTTCTTATTTTGTTCGTTTACATCGACATAACGTACATGGCAATGCTCCAAAGCATAACGCATCAATTGTTTCCCTATTCCCGTACCTATGGCACGCGGATGAACAAAAAGCATTTCAAGCATAGTCCCATTAATACCCATGAATCCTTCTATACCAGCATTGTCACGAATCATGTAAAGCGGCATACTATGAAGATAAACACTCCATACCAGTGGCTTTAACTTCTGAATATATGCTTCAGGTATGAAATGATGGGTAGCACGCACCGAAGCTTCCCATAAACAGGTCAATTCATCAAAGTCATCGGGCGTAGGTTGAATTATTTGATACATATTACTTTTTTCTGCAAAGGTGGGATAATTATTGTATATTTGCAACCCCAATCAAAAGAAAGAATATGTTGCCGTACATCAATGATTTTCCAATAGAATTCCGCGACTATATCGCAAGTGAAATTATCCCACGATACGCTGATTTTGACAAAGCACATCGTGTAGATCATGTATTGAAAGTTATAGCAGAAAGCCTCAATTTGTCTCAATATTATGATGTGAGCCGCATGATGGTGTATGTTATTGCCTCTTACCATGACCTGGGACTCTGTGAGGGACGGGAGTTCCACCATCTCATTTCAGGAAAAATACTATGGGCAGACCAGAAGTTAAGGCAATGGTTCCCTGAAGAGCATATTTTGATTATGAAAGAGGCTGTAGAAGATCACCGTGCATCCAACAAGCATGTTCCCCGTAGCATTTATGGCAAAATTGTAGCGGAGGCCGACCGCATTATTGATCCGGACATCACCTTGAGACGGACGGTACAATATGGTCTTTCCAACTATCCCGAACTGGACAAAGAAAAACAATACATACGTTTTCTGACACATTTGAAAGAAAAATATGCTGAAGGTGGTTATTTAAGATTATGGATACCTCAATCAGCCAATGCTGCACATCTGCAGGAGTTGAGGCAACTGATAGCCGATGAGGAAGAACTTCATAAAGTATTTGAAAAGATCTATTCACAGGAAACAGAAACGATACAGAATTTAGAAAATATCCCTATATTTGTCCGGAACAAAAAAAATAACAGTATATGAAAAAGCTGGTTCTATCCATTTCTATGTTTCTGATTGCCGCTACTACCTTTGCGCAGTCCGAAGTGGTAACAGATAGTATTCCGCCCATTTCATTGGATGGTTACAAGAATTTTAACGGATTTATGCTGGATATGGGTTCCATGATTATGGCCCCTCCCCCTCTGATAGCCCCGCAACTTTATTATCAGCCTTACAACAATAATGCAATTGCGAATTACAATGAAATATTCCGTCCCAATATGAATATCATTTATGACAGAGGGTCTTACAACCATGTATTTACCCCCATGTATCCGGGAATGGGAATCTATGGATTCGGAACAATGTCAATGCCTCCCACCTTACAAAGTGCAACCTTTAAATTGAAAAACGGATTACACATCACCACATACGGTGAATATGATGCCGACGGGAACAAAGTACGGAATCCAAGCGCATTGCCTTGGGAAAGAAATAATTTCAACGGAGCTTTCGAAATGAAATCGGAGAATGGGAACTTCGGAATACGAATAGAAGTACAAAGAGGAAGAAACAATCCTTTTTGAATTATAAACTAAAAGATAGAAAAATGAAAAGCAGCCATGCAAAACAAAATCTATGCACGGCTGCTTTTTTATTTATTTTTAATTCAATCACAACTTTCTCCAATTCAGGCTCAAGCTGTTCAACACTACACTGACAGAACTACATGCCATGGCAGCACTGGCAATCATCGGGTTAAGCAAGATACCATACAATGGGAACAGAATACCTGCCGCCACCGGAATGCCTATCAAATTATAGATAAACGCCCAGAAAAGATTCTGATGGATCAAACGTACAGTTTTATGGGAAAGTTTAAAAGCTTTGGGTAACAACAACAAATCCGAAGTCATTAACGTAACCATCGCTACATCCATGGCAATATCCGTACCTTTACCCATTGCAATACTTACATCGGCACGTGCCAACGCCTGTGAGTCATTAATGCCGTCACCTACCATAGTTACGACTCTTCCTTCAGCTTGTAATTCTTTAATAACATTCTCCTTATCGACCGGCAAAGCATCCGAAATAAAACGATTCGCATCAATTTCTCCGGCCACATTCTGTGCAGTAAGATGACCGTCACCGGTCAACAATACAATGTACTTTCCACTCTCCTTCAATTGTTTGACCGCTTGTCTGGAAGTATCTTTTATTTTGTCACTAATGGCTATAACCGCCAGCAATGTATTTCCCTCGCCAAAATAAACCAGACTCTTGCCACTCTTCTCATAATCCTCCACCATCCCTTTCAACAAGTCGGAAATTCCCGCTCCAAAATCTTTCAGTAACCGATGGCTTCCTGCCCAAAAAGTTTTATTTCCACGGGTCACCACAATCCCCCGTCCTGTCCGACTCTCAAAAGAATCAATGAGTGCCGGCTTCTCACCTTCCTTTTTCAAAGCCTCGACAATAGCCAAAGCCAACGGATGTTCCGATTTCAATTCAGCAGCATACAGAATTCCCTTATGCTCGTTCTGCCATCCGGCATCATGCAACCATCCGGTCACCACAGGGCGCCCCTCAGTTACAGTACCCGTTTTATCAAGTACCACTGTATCCACTTTCCGCATCTGCTCCAAGGCTACCGCATCCTTTATCAAAATATGTGATTCGGCCCCTCTACCAATTCCTACCATCAATGCAGTGGGAGTAGCAAGTCCCAAAGCACACGGACAGGCAATAACCAAAACAGACACTGCTGAAAGCATAGCATAAGAAAAGTCATCCGCTCCACCTGCCACTATCCAAACAAGGAAAGTAAAAACAGCCACAGCAAGGACAACAGGAACAAAAACCGCCGTCACTTTATCCACAATACGCTGGACCGGAGCTTTAGACCCCTGTGCTTCCTGCACCATGCGGATAATCTGTGCCAACACCGTATTTTTCCCCACCTTTTGAGCAGTCATAGTAAATGCACCGTTCTGATTGATAGTGCCGGCCAGCACCTTATCACCCTGTTTTTTCTCTACAGGAATAGGTTCACCGCTTATCATGCTCTCATCTATAAAGGTGTTTCCTCCGACAATGACTCCATCCACCGGAATTTGCTCACCGGGACGGACGCTCACCTTATCGCCAACCTGAAGTTCGGCTATCAAGATATCCTCTTCCCTGCCGTCTTTCACCACACGGGCCGTCCGAGGCTGTAATCCCATCAGTTTACGAATAGCTGTGGAAGTTTTTCCTTTTGCTTTCTCTTCCATCAGCTTGCCAACCAATACGAAAGCTATGATAACAGTGGCAGCTTCATAATATACATGAGGTTCCAATCCGCGGCTGTACCAAAATTCGGGATAGAACGTATTAAACAAACTGAACAAAAATGCGATGGAGGTGCTAAGTGCCACCAACGTATCCATATTACTGGTACGCTGAAGCGTCTGTTTCCAGGCATTCATATAGAAAGAACGCCCCGAATATAAAATAACAGGAAGTGAAAGCAACAGCATCCACCAGTTTACTCCCGGAACATTCATCAGAAACATCCCCAAAACAGCTACCGGTAAAGCAAAAATCCAAGCAACGATAGTCTTCCGCTTCAACTGTCCGTAATAAGATTGCTCTGCTTCCTCCTGCTCCTGCACAGAGTTATCCTCATCTATTATCAAATCAAAACCTATTTTCATCACAGCCTCTTTCAGTTGTTGCGGAGACACAATATCCGGATTATAAGTCACCGCCAAAGTAGCCGCCGCCAAATTGACCGATGCATTTTCCACGCCTTCTTGCTTCCTTACAATCTTCTCCACGTTGCCGGCACATGCCGCACAATGCATTCCCGTAACGGGATATAGTTTTTTTGTCATATCGCTCATATTCATTTCTTTACTTATTTATTATAGCTTATCAACGGACAAATTTAGCAAAAAGTTCATGCAATCTTGTTGCAAACAGATAAATATATTTTCGCTTTTTAGATGGACATTTCACGAAGTTATTCTATATTTGTGGAGAAAGTTAGGATAAGTAATCCATGCAAATAAACAAAAAGTTATGAAAAAAAGAAATCTCGTATTGTCTGTTATGGCAACTTGCCTTGTATCCTGCTTTTTATTATCGGGATGTAACGGACAAAAACAAATTGATAGTGAAACTGTAAAGACTGTAAAAGTGGAAGAACAAGCCCATTTACAAGATGACACAGTCTCTCCCGCCTGTAAGATTACTATTGATTATAGTTATTTAGCAGAATCTGATGCTGCGGATAGCATAGCACAACGCATCAACCGTACCATACAAGCCCACGTTTTGGGAAAAGAATATATCCGGATGAATCCGGAAGTTGCTGTAGATTCTTTTAAAAATACCTACATTGACAACTACCGCAAAGATGTGAACGAGTTCTATCAGGAAGATATAAAAAATGGAACTCCCAAAGACGAACTTCCCACATGGTACAATTATGAATACGGACTGACCACCCATTTCAGCGAAGGCAAAGAAGGCATTCTGAATTTCATTGCAGAAACTTTTGAATATACAGGCGGGGCACATCCCAACTCATGGAACAAATGGATGAACTTCGAAAAGAATACCGGCAAACTGCTTGCTTTGAAAGATGTATTTATGGCAGGATCGGAAAAACCGATGAGCGACATGTTGCTGGAAGAACTGATAACAGAGATGGCTACCCGTCTGGAAGACAGCTCCATCACCTCACTGGAAGGACTTCAGAATGCAGGCATCTTGAATTCTACCAATATGTACGTACCCGACAATTTCTTGTTAGAAAAGGAAAAAGTATCTTTCCTGTATAACAAATACGATATCGCTCCCTATGCTGTAGGAGTCATCACCCTTTCTTTGCCCTACACATCGGTAGAAAAATATATGATACATTAAATAACGATTTTAAGTATAGAATGGAATTAATACTGAAATATTTCCCTAACCTCAGCGAACAGCAGAAAACACAGTTTGCCGCATTGTATGATTTATATACGGATTGGAATAGCAAAATCAATGTAATCTCACGCAAGGATATCACTAATCTGTACGAACATCATGTATTGCACTCGCTAGGCATAGCCAAAGTGATAAACTTCACCCCTGATACCCAAATTATGGACTTGGGCACAGGGGGCGGTTTCCCGGGTATCCCTTTGGCCATCTTATTCCCTGAAGTCCAATTCCATCTGGTGGACAGTATCGGAAAGAAAGTGAAAGTAGCTACAGAAATAGCCAATGCTATCGGACTGAAGAATGTCACTTTCCGTCATTGCCGCGCCGAAGAAGAAAAAAGGAAATTCGACTTCGTGGTAAGTCGTGCTGTCATGCCTTTGGGCGATCTAATAAAAATTATCCGTAAAAACATCAGACAAGAACAGCATAACGCCCTGCCCAACGGGCTGATTTGTCTGAAAGGCGGAGAGTTGGAACAAGAAACAATGCCCGTGAAGCACAAAACAATGCTTTATGATCTGAAAAATGAATTCACGGAAGATTTTTTTAAAACCAAGAAAGTGGTTTATGTAACCATCAGCGGTTTATAATTATAGATAAAAAAAACATGAAAATAAAGAAATTTGAATTCAATATGTTTCCGGTAAACTGCTACGTGCTATCGGACGAAACAAAGGAAGCCGTCATTATTGATGCCGGTTGCTTTTATGAAGAAGAAAAGCAAGCCTTAAAAAGATATATTGACAGCAATAGCCTGACAGTGAAACATTTGTTGAATACGCACCTCCATCTGGACCATATTTTCGGCAACCCATTCCTGTTGCAAGAATACGGGCTAAAAGCCGAAGCAAATCAAGCGGATGAATTTTGGCTGGAACAAGCACCGGCACAATCACGTATGTTTGGTTTCCAATTGCCCGAAGCACCCGTGCCATTAGGAAAATATATCTTTGATGGAGATATCATTACTTTCGGCAATACCCAACTGGAAGCTATCCATGTACCGGGTCATTCGCCGGGAAGCATTGTTTTTTACTGCAAAGAAGCCCACTGTATCTTCAGCGGTGATGTATTGTTCCAAGGAAGTATAGGACGTGCAGACCTTACAGGAGGTAACTTCGACGAACTTCGCGAGCATATATGCAGTCGTTTGTTTGTACTCCCCCCCGACACGGTAGTCTATCCCGGTCATGGAGACCCGACCACTGTGGGAGCAGAAAAAGCGAACAACCCTTTTTTCCGATAAGATAAAACTTAAAATTCAACTTATATACTACTACCATGAAAACAGATTTATTAGCAGACCGACATATCGGTATACAGGAAGAAGACCTTCCCGTTATGTTGGAAAAGATTGGCGTAAAGAGCCTTGATGAACTGATTAACAAAACAATTCCGTCCAAAATCCGTTTGAAAGAACCTCTGCCACTGGCTGCTCCCATGACGGAACGGGAGTTTGCAGAGCATATTACCGAACTAGCTTCACAAAACAAGATTTATACCTCTTATATAGGTATGGGTTGGTATGACAGTATTACTCCGGCGGTCATTCAACGCAATGTATTCGAGAATCCTGTGTGGTACACCTCGTACACTCCTTATCAAACCGAAGTTTCACAAGGACGTTTGGAAGCACTGATGAACTTCCAGACTGTCATATCCGACCTCACAGCCATGCCATTGGCAAACTGCTCATTGCTGGATGAATCTACCGCCGCTGCCGAAGCCGCCACCATGATGTATGGACTTCGCACCCGCGACCAACAAAAAAGCGGAGCCAACGTATTGTTTGTGGATGAAGAGATTTTCCCACAGAATCTGGCAGTCATCCAGACCCGCGCCCTTCCGCAAGGCATGAAGATCCAAGTAGGAAATTACAAGGAATTGGTATTTACTCCGGAAATCTTTGCCTGCATCCTTCAATACCCCAATGCCAGCGGTAGCGTGGAAGACTATCGTGAGTTTGTGGAAAAGGCACATGCCGCCCATTGTAAAGTAGCCGTGGATGCTGACATCATGAGTTTGGCATTGTTAGTTCCTCCCGGCGAATGGGGAGCAGACATCGTATTCGGAAGTACCCAGCGCCTGGGTATCCCCTTGTTCTACGGAGGTCCGTCCGCAGCCTACTTCGCTACACGTGACGAATATAAACGCAATATGCCGGGACGTATCATCGGCTGGTCTAAAGACAAATATGGCAAACTGGCCTACCGTATGGCTTTACAGACCCGTGAGCAACATATTAAACGCGAAAAAGCAACTTCCAACATCTGCACCGCACAGGCATTACTGGCTACAATGGCCGGCTTCTATGCCGTTTATCATGGGCAGGAAGGTATCAAAAATATAGCAAAACGCATTCATAGCATTACCACCTGGTTGAACAAAGCCCTAACCCGCTTGGGATATGTACAGCATAATGAATTATTCTTTGACACCCTGCGTTTCAGTCTGCCCGACCATGTTTCGGCTCAGAAGCTGCGTACCATCGCATTGAGTAAAGAAGTAAACCTCCGTTACTATGATAATGGCGATGTAGGTTTCAGCATTGATGAAACCACCGACCTGAAAGATGTAAACCTGTTACTTTCCATCTTCTCCATTGCTGCCGAAGAAACCGTTCAAGAAGTAACAGACATTCCCGAAGCATCCTCACTGAATCGTGAACTACGCCGCCGTACTTCCTTCCTCACCCATGAGGTATTCAACAAGTATCATACTGAAACCGAAATGATGCGTTATATCAAACGTTTGGAACGTAAAGATATCTCATTGGCACATTCCATGATTTCATTGGGTTCTTGTACCATGAAACTGAATGCCGCTTCGGAAATGCTCCCACTCAGCAACTTAGGCTGGATGGCTATACACCCGTTAGCACCTGAGGATCAAACAAAAGGCTATCAGACATTAATTAATAACTTAAGCGAGCAGTTGAAGGTTATTACCGGATTTGCAGGAGTCACTTTGCAACCTAATTCAGGTGCAGCAGGAGAGTATACAGGACTGCGTATCATCCGCGCTTATCTGGAAAGTATCGGACAGGGACACCGCAACAAGATATTAATTCCGGCATCAGCCCACGGTACGAATCCGGCTTCAGCCATTCAATGCGGATATACCACGGTGACTTGCGCCTGTGACGATAAAGGTAATGTAGACGTAGAAGATTTACGTGCAAAAGCAGAAGCCAACAAGGATGATCTGGCTGCATTAATGATTACCTATCCGTCCACTCATGGTATCTTTGAACCGGAAATTGCAGAAATTTGTAAAATTATTCATAAATGCGGAGCACAGGTTTACATGGATGGTGCAAATATGAATGCACAGGTAGGTCTGACCAATCCGGGTACCATCGGGGCTGATGTATGCCATTTGAATCTGCATAAGACTTTTGCCAGCCCTCACGGTGGTGGCGGTCCCGGTGTAGGTCCCGTTTGTGTAGCCGAACATCTGGTTCCGTTTCTTCCGGGACATCAAGTTTGGGGTAACAGTGCCAATCAGGTTTCTTCAGCTCCATACGGTAGCGCAGGAATCCTGCCTATTACTTACGGTTATATTTGCATGATGGGCGCCGAAGGTCTGACCAATGCCACCAAGACTGCTATTCTGAGCGCCAATTATCTGGCAGCTTGCTTCAAGGATACCTACGGCATTGTATATACCGGTGCTACGGGCTTTGTGGGTCATGAAATGATTTTAGATTGCCGCTATCTGCATGACGAAACCGGTATCAGCGAAAATGACATCGCCAAGCGTCTGATGGATTATGGCTATCATGCGCCCACCCTTTCCTTCCCGGTTCATGGAACATTGATGATTGAACCGACTGAAAGTGAAAGTTTATGGGAACTGGATAATTTCGTCACTGTGATGCAAACCATCTGGCAGGAAATTCAAGAAGTGAAGAATGGCAGTGCCGATAAAGAAGATAATGTATTGGTCAACGCCCCGCATCCTGAATATGAAGTGGTGGCCAATGAATGGAATCACAGCTACAGCCGAGAGAAAGCCGCTTATCCTATCGAATCGGTACGTGATAACAAATTCTGGATCAATGTAGCCCGGGTAGATAATACATTAGGTGACCGCAAACTGTTGCCTACCCGTTATGGTAAGTTTGAATAAAAAAGCATTGTACTAAGAAGAAGAGAGGATCAAAATTCAGTTTTTGAAAATATGAATTTATAATTTGAAATTTGAACATCCTAAAAAACTAAAGAAAGGGTCGTATCATTACTCAAGACAGAGCTTGATACGACCCTTTTAAGTTTATAATTACTATCTGTAACTTTTCGGAACTGTCATTTTAGTTTTAACACACCTCCTCCCTCTTTTCAGGAACTATCCTTTTACTTTATCCACAGTAGGAGCAACTTGAGTTCCATAGCAGTCCGAACACATAATATCAGTATCCTAATTCATAAGGCTGTTCTACAGCCGGAACCCCATCGGACATCCATCCAGGCATTGCTTCTTTTTTCAGATAATGATTAAAGAACTGGAACATACGTTTTTGAAAATCTATTTTGTTGGCAATCTTTGTCGGCCAATGCGGTTCGCCTGTATAGTTCAGCATCCAGCAAGGCTTTCCAAGACGTTTCATTGCCACAAAATATTCTATTCCCTGATACCAGGGCACATGTCCGTCAGCGTCATTATGCATGATTAAAACAGGTGTTTGTACCTTGTCCATCGTGAACAGAGCAGAGTTTTCCAAGTAACGCAACGGAGTACTCCAAGGCGTACCGCCCAGACGGCTCTGAGTATGTTCATACTGGAACGAGCGTGCCAGCCCCGATCCCCAACGGATACCTCCGTAGGCACTGAACATATTGACCACCGGAGCACCTGACTCAATAGCCGCAAACAAATCAGTACGTGTAGCCAGATAAGCCACTTGATAACCGCCCCAACTATGTCCCTGCGCCCCTATGGCTTTCTCGTCAATATAACCTTTGCCTATCAGCATGGCAACCCCCGGCATCAGACAGTTATAGCAACTCTCACCCGGATAACCGTCTACATAACGTATGTCCGGATTGAACACAATATACCCGTTACTGTTATAAAGATGATAATCAATGGTAGACCGATGGGGTTCCGGCATCCGGTAATTAAACAGAGTTTCCGAATTTCGCTCATAGAAACTCACAATCATCGGGTATTTCTTGGCCGGATCAAAATCGGCAGGCTTGTACACCACCCCTTCCAACTTACGGCCATCTAAAGATATCCACGAAACCAGTTCGGCAGTTCCCCACAAATAGTCTTTCTGTTGGTCAATGCCATGAGTCAGCCGAATAGATTTCTTGAAATCGAGTGTAGCATAATGAAGGTCAGGATATTGCTCAAAACTTTCCATCGTATAGATTACATGGTCTGTATTTTTCGCCTTAGAAATACTGCGTAACATATAGTTACCCGCCATCAATTCTTTGGGAGAAGCAGCGGTGGAAAGACGAGCCTTGTAATACCCGTTCCCTTTGGTCACTTCATTAAAGCCTTTCAACAACTGTGGCTTGTTCAGGTCAATCACACGCTCCTCCTTATCCAGTTTTACCAAACGATATGAAATCCGGTTCTTACGTCCATTCATCGTCAGATTGACAGGTTCCTTCATGGCATCCGGATCGAATTTCCAAATATCATAACGGTCATAAATTAAAAGGGACTCATCCCGTTCCGTCCATCCGGCAGTTCCATGTGCGTTCGGATAGTCAGGTACATCATTCTCTTCATCCCATGCGAGGAAAGAAGCGGGGCTAGTCAACTGATTTTTTTTCCCGTCTGCCATAGAAAGAGTATACCAACAACTGTCTGTTTCAGCATACCAATACGCATACTTGCCTTGTGGTGAAAGACGGTATCTGCCATAATCCGCCGATGCCAGTAATTTACGGCTGCCATCTTCCAAAGACACTGTGTAATAATCACTGCGTGTCCGCCCTTCCCACATGGAGGACAATGAATAAGGACGCGAAGTGGAAAGCAATGCCAACGGGGCATCTCCTTCATCTCCCAGCAAAATCTGAGACAGCTCCTCATCTGCCAGCTGACAAATACGACCACCATTTATATGATAAACCGCTTGATAGCTTCTTTTCAGCTCTTTCTCCTTATTATAATCCTGTACAGTATATTGCACCGGCTCGTCCCAACTCCACACCTGCACATTGGGACGGTTCTCCGCCAATTGCAACGTATCCTTTTGTCTAGGCTCAGGCGATGTGCCAAAAAACAACCGGGAAGCACTCTTCGAAAATTGTAATTTCCCATGCTCGCTGATTACCCATCCTTTCGGAAAAGCCCGATTGCCACGTGCCGCAACTTCTGTTGCCGATGCTCCCTGCTGTGACAGCCACAAGCTCATGGCTTTATAACAAGAATCTTTCTGTGCACAATATAAGAAAGCCAAGTTTGCTCCATCTTCATCAAAAGTTACCTGTTTAAACACCCCGTCACCTTCTTTTATCAGCGTCTTCACACCTGTTTCCGTATTCAGAAGATACAATCCCGACTTTTCTTCTGCTTTATCACCTGCGGTAATATAATAAAGCATTCCGCTTTTCTCCGCAAAGTTGAAAGCTTTCACAGCAGGAGCCTCATACCGGGTACTGAGGTTTGCATTCAACGGTTGGACATACAAAGTCGAGTCTTTCCTTCCCTTCTGAAAAGCAACCCAGTCCGCCTTCTCTGCCAGCCTGAATGTTTTCAGTGAATCAATCACTTCCCTGCCGCCCGAAAGCGAATAAATGACCAATGCATCCATCGGCATCTTTTCTTTCTTCGTTTTCTTTATTTTCAGAGAATCCACTATCATCTTGCCGGGTTTCTGCGACACAACCAAATAGTCGGAAGAAGCCGAGAAAAGAAAACGGTCCGCCCGCGGAAAAGTGGCAAGTTCCTTCCCTTGTGCATCATACAAATTCACCACAGCATCTCCTTCCCAAGGTTCCATCTTGCATGCCACCCACTTTCCATTATCAGAAATAGCTTGCCCGCTGATACGCTGCCAGGCAACTAAATTGTCTACTGTGAGACTTTTCGAGGCTGTCTGCGCCATCACAGGCGACAGATTCCCTATGCATAGGACAAGAGCCAGATACTTTACATGTTTCATATCCATTTTATCGTTACTGATTAGTTCGATTTTTATAAAAGCTTATCTTTCTCATATTCCGTTTTATCTTCGGCCGCAACCAGATTTAATTCCCTGCCGCTCTCTCCATACGAAACCGCATGACGTACTGCAAAATTTTCCAAGAACAAATGGTTCAGCGTAAACAATGCCCCATTCAAGTGCTCATTTCTGACAGAAGGTTTTGTATTCCTACTACGAATCCGAGACATGCATTTACGATGCCGTCCGGGAGTCAAGACACCCGCCATCCATCCACTTTTTAAATAATGCAAATATATAAAAAACGGATAAAAGTCTGATTCTAAACAATAATTTTGTACTTTTACTGTCGCATATAATCCATATACATTCAACACCAAACAATAAAAGCTATGACAGCAAGAAACAAAGTTCTAACCATCATGGGTATCATTATACTTATCGGGATTATCTCAATAGGATTCTTTGTATTTCCAATCGGAATTTCCATGTGCGCCATTACAGGCTTATGCTATGGCTGCAAATATAAAGACAAGTTGTTTATCAGATGGTCATCTGTAGGATTGGTAACAGGTATCGGACTTTCCATTTACACCTGGTGTTTAATCTCGTCAATGTAAAACAGCATAAGTTCAGTAAAAAAAAGAGGGGTTACGACAACCCCTCTATTTCACCATTCACGATATCAATATGCAATGCCTGCGGTTCCTTCGGCAATCCCGGCATACGCATTATTTCTCCGGCAATGACTACCAGCATCTCAGCTCCGGCATTCATCACAATATCTTGTACATGGAATTCAAAATTGTCTACCGCACCGTAAATTTTGGGGTCGGTAGAGAATGAATACTGCGTCTTGGCAATGCAGATAGGGAAATTTCCATATCCCAATTCTACAATATGCTTCAGTTTCTTACGGGCAGCGGCACTATACGTAATAATGCTGGCACCGTATAAATTACAAGCCACCTTCGATATTTTAGTTTCTACACTATCCTCATCATCATAGGCATATTGCAAAGGCTCGGAAGGTTGTTCCTCAATGGTTTTCACAACCAGTTCCGCCAATTCTACTGCCCCTTCGCCACCATCAGTAAAGGCGTTGTTCACTGCAAAGCCCACACCTTTCTTCTCGCAATGGGTACGGATATAATCCACTTCTTCCTCCGAATCATCCCCATAACGGTTAAACGCAACGACAACTGTCTGACCGAAATATCTCAAATTACGCAAATGCTTATCCATATTGGCCACACCCTGCTTCAAAGCTTCCAGATTGGGTTCCTTTATCTTATCCTGTGATACGCCGCCATGCATTTTCAATGCACGGGCAGTCACCACCAAGACGGTCAGTTTAGGTGTGATACCTGCTTTACGGCACTTGATATCATAGAACTTCTCCGCTCCCAGGTCAGCCCCGAATCCGGCTTCGGTAATAGTATAATCACTAAAAGTCATTGCCATCTTGGTTGCCAGAATAGAGTTGCAACCGTGAGCGATATTGGCAAACGGCCCCCCATGAACAAAGGCAGCAGTATGTTCCGTAGTTTGTACCAGATTAGGAGAAAGAGCATCTTTCAAAAGAACAGTAATGGCTCCGGCAACTCCTAAATCTTTTACAGTAAAAGGCTTGTTGTCATACGTAAAACCTAATAAAATATTTTCAATGCGACGACGCAGGTCCTTTTCATCCTTGGCCAGACACAGAATAGCCATAATTTCAGATGCAGGAGTAATATCAAAACCTGACTCCTGGGTAATTCCGTTGGTCTTCGGTCCTAGTCCTGTAACAATATAACGGAGGGAACGGTCATTCACATCCAACACACGACGCCACAGCACTTCCTTCAATCCGAAACCATTATCACGATTCTGATAAAGGTAATTGTCCAACAAGGCCGAAATCATATTGTGAGCGGAAGTGATGGCATGAAAATCACCTGTAAAATGAAGATTAATCTTATCCATCGGCAAAACTTGGGCATATCCTCCTCCGGCAGCTCCCCCTTTCATTCCGAAACAAGGACCTAGCGACGGCTCGCGCAAGGCAACAATTGTTTTCTTTCCTATTTTATTCAGTCCCAAAGCCAATCCGATGGAAACAGTGGTCTTACCAATACCGGCTTTGGTAGGAGTGATGGCAGTAACTAGAATAAGGTTACTCTGCTGCACCTTTTCTTCGTTTATCTGACTTTCATCCACTTTGGCAATATAGCGCCCGTAATTACTGATGTGCTCTACAGGAATACCGGTTTCCCTAGCCACTTGTTTAATCTTGACCAGCTCAATGCTGCGTGCTATTTCAATGTCCGTTTTCATCTTTTTACTAAATTTAGGCGGCAAAGGTAATATATTTCCTTAACTTTGTTTTGGTTTCAAACAACAAAATAATATAAGGAGTAAGCAAATGAACAATTTTGTATTTTACAGCCCTACCGAGTTTGTATTTGGCAAGGATACAGAAATCCAAACCGGTACTCTTGCTAAAAAGTATAACGCCCGGAAGGCAATGATTGTTTACGGTGGAGGCTCTATTATTCGCAGCGGATTACTGCAACGCATAGAAGATTCTCTGCAACAGGCAGGAGTGGATTATGTAAAATTAGGAGGCGTACAACCTAATCCTACTGACCCGAAAGTTTACGAAGGCATTGAACTGGCGCGCAAAGAAGGCGTGGACTTTATGCTTCCCGTAGGGGGAGGCTCTGTCATTGACACTGCAAAAGCCATTGCGGCAGGAGTGCCCTACGAAGGTGATTTTTGGGATTTCTATATAGGAAAAGCCAAAGTGAAGAAGGCCTTAAAAGTGGGTGTGGTACTTACTATTCCCGCTGCCGGCAGCGAAGGTTCGGGCAATACGGTGATTACCAAACTGGAAGGTCTGCAAAAACTAAGTTTGCGTGTACCGGAATTACTACGGCCTGTTTTTGCTGTGATGAATCCGGAGCTGACCTATACTCTCCCCCCCTACCAGACAGCTTGTGGCATTGCCGATATGATGGTACACATTATGGAACGTTATTTTACCAACACTCCCGATGTAGAAATCAGTGACCGGCTGTGTGAAGGGACTTTGATGGCTATCATCAAAGAAGCATATAAAGTGAAGCAGAACCCGAACGATTACGAAGCACGCGCCAATATCATGTGGTGTGGGACAATTGCCCATAACGGTACTTGCGGAGTAGGTTGTGAGGAAGACTGGGCATCACATTTTCTGGAACATGAAATCAGTGCTGTATATAATGTGACACATGGAGCAGGACTAGCAGTAATCGTACCTGCATGGATGACATTCATGGCAGAACACAACCCGAAAAAGATTGCCCGGTTTGCAAACCGCGTTTTCGGAGTTCCCGAGAATGAGGATTTGGAAGAAATGGCACTTGCCGGCATATCACGATTGAAGCATTTTTTCAGATACATGGGCCTGCCGGTCAATTTCAAAGAATTGGGTATAGAACATCCTGATATTGAACTGCTAGTGAAAAAACTGCATGAAAACAAAGGTGAATTAGTAGGTAATTATGTAAAACTGAACAAAGAATACAGTAAAGAGATATTCGAACTAGCCTGCAAATAACCCGCACAGCCCAACTGTTCTAAAATATAGGCATCTGGTTTATCTGCCTTTATTTCATTCAGAACCGTAAAGCTCCTAAAGTATTCTATTTTCCAGGCGCGCCGGCACGAACTACGTTATTCGTGCCAGCCGCATCTGAGATATATAGCACCATTAAGCGACAGACACTTCATGCAACAACTTCCCTCTTACCCATTTATACTCCAACATTTTCCACCTTTTACTTCACTATTTATATGCTTTTTAGCATAAAACGCTAGGTTTTTCCAACCATTTAAAGTAACTTCGCCGGACTTTTTTGGAGAAAAAACAATGTATATATTCCGATCAATTCACGAAATAATAAATACGATTTTTGTAGCTAAAGGGCTATTGGTAGAGATGTTTGAGAAGAGAAAAGTACTTAGTTTTCGATACTCGGACGCACTCGCCCTATTGAAAGAGGATGAAAACCGTTTAAAGATACTCATCGAAAAGGAAATCATACACCAAAACGGAAACTTTGTGGAACTGGATGCCCGATTCCTTGATTTCTTCGAACTGCTGCTGGAAGCGAACGAGGAAATCAACACGGCCACCGTAGAGGAAAACATAGAGTACCTGCACGAACTGATGGACTACTACCTGAAAGAAAAGATCCAGTCGCGCAAGGAAAGTTATGTACGCAATATCAAGATTACCTTTCAGAAACTGGCACGTGTAACGATACGGAACATTATCAACCTTCAACACAATATTGATAATGCTTTCAAACACGAGCCCACATACCAGATAAAAATAGCCAAACTGCAAAATCTGGACAAGAAACGAATCAACATCCAACGGTTGATAGACTCTACCGAACATCTGATTCTGCATGAAGAACGGGATTTCTTCCGCCAAGCCACTGACGAAGAGCTGACCCGCATCCTGCTCGAACTGCGGCAGGAACTGCAACTATCAGCTCACAGTCTGATTCGTGCCCAGCAGGATATCATCAATTACCTGAACCAAATAAAGAATCAGGTGATACTGGTAGAAAAAATACGAAAAGTAAAATATCTGCAAGATCAGTTCGAGTTACGTGCCCGGAGTAATCTGTCCGAAATAATGGAAAGGGAACGCTCCCTCCTGTTGGAAGGCAATACACAAGCATCGTTCAAACTGTCCCCCAGCTATCTGGCCAGTGACGAAGTGCGTCCCATCATTCTGAAAGTTATCAGCAATCAGAAGTATCGTGAAATTGTACGGAAAAATGAAGCCGGAGCTTTCAGTGAAGAAGACTTGGAAGCACAGGCCATGTACGAAGAAGTGATTAATCTGGACGAAGTGGTAACCGCCTTTGTGCAGTCGGGGGCAGAAGCCCGCTGGAAAGGAGAGCCGGTCAGCGACCTTTTTTCCTTTCTGTTACAATATCATTTCCATCGCGAAGTGGATGAAAAGGAACGTACCACGTTCTTCTGTCAGATTGTCTCACTTTACGAAAACCAACTGGAAATCCGGAACGAGTTCGGACTCCACAATCAATATGAATATGCTAAAATATACCCACTCTGAGAATTATGGATTTAAATATACAAATACCCGATAATACCGCATCCATCTTTGAATACCTGCAAAAAGGACTGTTCATCAGTTCCAACAGCACCAGCGAAGAAGTACGCGATATGTATAATGAAATAGATGAGAACTACGAATCTCTCTATCAGTATTTCTTACAAATAAACTATACACTGGAACGGGGAAACGAATATTTCTTCTTCTCCCGTATAGAACCTAAAGCCACACTGGAGCAAAAAATCATGCGTGCCTATTACTGGATAGATGTGCTCGATTTTTTCAAAACCTACGATGAAACATTCGGTCCCGGATTCCGCTTCCAGCCCGAACAGATATTGGTGGAAACCAACATCAACATGCTGCTCCAAAACAAACTGGACGGTATGCGGAAACACTTCTCGGACAAGGACATCCGCAAGGAAGTGCTGGAAAACATGATACGCCAGCTCACCAAAGACTCGTTCCTGGAACAGGAAAATGAGAAAACCAATACGTATAAAGTGATGAGCGCCTGGCATTATCTGGAAAGACTGATTGAAAGTATCAACATTTACGACGAAACCGAAGATGAGAAACCTGAGTAGAATTATCTTTATCAATAGTGCGAATATCCCTTATTCGGACGATATCTATCTGGACGGAAACGTTCACTTCATCGGTACGCAGGGAGTGGGAAAAAGTACCCTTCTGCGTGCTATCCTTTTCTTTTACAATGCCGACACGCAACGGCTGGGCATTTCGGTGGAAAAGCAGAATTACACGGATTACTATTTTCCCTACTCCAATTCGTATATCGTTTACGAAGTGGCAACAGAGAACGGCGCGTTCTGTATTCTGAGTTTCAAATCGATGAACCGTGTATGTTACCGCTTCATCCACTCTCCTTACCGCAAAGAATTCTTTATAGACGAGAATCGGGTGGCCTATAGCGAGAGCGACCGCGTGCGTGCCGTGCTGGACCAATATGGCATAGAATATTCACGCATCATCTATACCTACGACGAGTATCGGAACATTCTGTATGGAAACAGTACAAGTCCTGAGTTCAGCCGGTACTCGCTGATGGAGAGCAAGCAATACCAGAATATTCCGCGCACTATACAGAACGTGTTGCTGAATTCGAAACTGGATGCTGAATTTATCAAGAAAACAATCATTTCTTCTCTGAATGAAGATGAAACGGCCATCGACCTGAACAGTTACAAGGAGCATCTGAAAAACTTTGAAACCCGTCTGAAGGATATCGAAGAATTTCAGAAACGGGAAACCCGGAAACAGGCTCGGGAAATCACACTGTTATCCCAACAAACGTCCAAACTGCAAGGCGGACTGGTGCAGAATTGCCGCGAACTGGTTGCCGCTTTCCGCAAAGCCGAAAGTATCCTTCCCCAATGGAAAGAGAAACAAGACCGCACGGATGCCGACAAAGGAAAACTGATACGCCGGAAACAGGAGCTTCAGGATGAATCGCGCAAACGCAGCGACAAGTTACAGGAAGCGCTGGCAGTGCTGAACAACGAACTGCAAAAGGCATTAGGCAAAGAAAAGGACTATCAGAACAAGAACATAGAAGAGATTATAGAACGCTCTTCCAAAAAAGAGGAATGGAAGAACCGGCAGGTGGGATTGCTGGAAGAACAACGCATCCTTACCTCACAATATATGGAAATATCCACCAAGTATAAATCGCTGATTCAGGCCTTGGACGAGCAATGGAACAAGATTCATGAAGCGAAAATCAAACAACTGGATACATTAAACAATGCATACAACGAGCGTCTGGAAGAGGCCCGCAAAGAATACCAGCGGTTCACAGATTCCCTTTACCAGGAGTTCGAAAGCCTGTCACAGCAACTCCATCCGCTGAAAGCCGAGAAACTGGGCGAACTGAACGCTATAGATTACCAGATAAAATTATGCAGAAAGGAGGTTTTCTTTGAGGAAGAGCAACAGGAATTGAAAACACGTATCCAAAACTATGCCAACTTTCATACGGAACGGAAAAACCGTATCGCCCAAGCGCAGCTCATCATCAAGGAACTGACCATGACTTGGGAAGAGGAACAGCAGAAACAGTTGAAAGAAAAAGACCTGACCTTGCAAAAACTGCAACAGGAGATGCTGCAACTCCGTCCCCGCATAGACGAATTACAAGCTTTTCTGAACAACAGCAAAGACACCTTGCAAGGCTGGCTGAAAGAAAACAAAAAGGGATGGGAAGAGAATATCGGCAAACTGTGTGATGAGAGCATCTTATGGCAACGGGGGCTTTTTCCGCAAATTACCATTGAGGGGGGAAACTCATTCTATGGCATTTCCATTAATCTAGACAGCATCCACCGCCCCATCAAATCCATAGACGATTATATCGTCGAGAAAGAAAACGGTGAAAAACGTCTGGAAGAAATCACTGCTGCCATGCAACGCCAGCAAACTGAAAGGGAGGAGTTGCAGGAACAGTTGAAACGCAAATACCAACCGCAGATAAAGGAACAAAAAGCCATTATCAGCCAAATAGAGTATGAACTGGAACAATTGGAACGCCAATACCAGCAGGATATGCTCGACTTGGAAGAGTGGAAGAAGAAAGCCAATGAGGAACGGAATGCCAAAATAAACCGATTGGAAAACGAACAGCGCAAACGGGTTGCCGAACTGGACGGTATAAACAGCAAGCTAAAAAACCTGAACAAAGAAAAGACAGAGAAACTGGATAGCCTGAAACTGGAATGGAACAAGCAACAACAGGCTCTTGCCGCCGAAAAAAAGACACAAGCGGAAGTTATCGGGAAGGAAGAAAAAGAAGAACAACGCAGAATTTCCTCCATCAAAACCGAATATGAAGCGGATATGCAGAAAGAGCTTCACTCGCAGGGAGCAGATACCGAACGTCTGCAAGACATAGCCAACCAACTGGCCCAGCTGGAGAAAGAGCTTTCTTTCATTAAGGAGAATGCGACCCTGGTCATCGAATACCAAAAAGACAAACGGGATTTGATAGACCGTATTCCCGGATGGCAACGGGAGCACGATGAACAAAAACGTCTGCTCCAATTGGAACGGGAAACGCTGAGAGTGGAAACATCCTCCCTACAAGAAAAAATAGACCTTCTGAACAAAGAATGGGAAGAAGCGGAAGAAAATGTAAGGGAACTGCAAAAGAACCTGGAGGCTTACAGCAAGATTCCGGCATACGACTGGTATAAACCGCATCAGGATATATTCCGTTCCGAAAACACGCAAACCATGCAGACCACCAAGACCTGTATGGAGCTGATTGACGAACTGACCCGCCAGGCCAACCAATTCACGCAGGTGCAAAGCAAGCTCCGTAAAGAAGTGAACCTTTTCACCGGACATTTTGATGAGGACAACACCTTCAAGTTCCGCGTAAAATTCAACGAGGATTGGGAATATGTACGCTTTGCCGACGAACTGCACGACTTTGTGGAAGAACACCGCATAGACGAGTACATCCGCCGCATCAACAACGAGCATTGGGATACCTTCAAACGTATCAGTATGGACACCTCCATGCTGACTTCATCGGAAGATGATATTCAAGATGTGATCCGTGAAATCAATAAAGGTTTCGCCACCTGCAATTTTGTGGGAGTCATCCAGCGCATTGAAATGAAAGTGGAAGAGAGCAGCAACCGCGTAGTGAATATTCTGCGTGAGATACAGAAATATTACCATGATTACGGCTATGACCTCTCACCGGAAACCAACCTGTTCTCCTCTGCCAAAGAGCAATTGGTGAAAGAAGAGGCTATCACTTTGCTGCGTACCTTTATCAAGGAAATACATGCTTACCGCTATGACAGTATCCGCCTGTATGATTCCTTCGAGTTGCGTTTCCGCATTGTGGAGAACGGCAATGACACCGGATTTATCGAGAAGATAGCCAATGTGGGGTCGGAAGGAACCGACATTCTGGTAAAAGCGATGATAAACATCATGTTGCTGAATGTGTTCAAGGAAGGAGCATCCCGCAAATTCAAAGATTTCAAGTTACACTGCATGATGGATGAAATAGGCAAACTACATCCCAACAACATCAGCGGTATCCTGAAATTCGCCAATGACCGGAACATCATTCTTATCAACGGTTCTCCCACCGAACTGAACCGCGATGCGTATAAGCACGTTTACCTGCTTACCAAAGGAACACAGAACAAGACCCGCATCGCACGGTTAATCTCAGATAAACAGCTATAAAAGCCAGTAATAACAAACTGTATATTTCTATATTATAATGCACAATCTCTCAAAAAAAGATTGTGCATTATTCTTTTTCCGTGAACATTCTCCTTACATGTACCTGCTACGGTTAGGGCGGAGAGCTTGTGAAAGTTCCTCCACCTTTTTTCCACAAAGAAAAGAGCGGCTTCCATTCCTGCAATATTCATATCAGAGTAACCCAAACAACCGGACAAAGAACAAATTTACATCCACTTTTCTCCATACAAAGAGAATAACATTAAACATATTTGTGTAATTTCGCCCGGTAATAAAACTACAAACCAATACGCGCTATGATATTTAACCGGACTGAAAAGGAAGAAAAAGCCTATCTCATGGATATTATTGCTTTATTAGCTGCCAATATCGAACAGATGGATAAGGCCATTGAAGATAAATCCAAAGACGTAATGGAGCACAAACTCTACTTGTGGGAAAATCTGTCCGAACTGGACCGAGCCGAGAAAAGTGCGGTCCGGCAGATAGTCACCCAACAAGTAGCAGCCAGCGAGTCCTTGGCCGAGAAAAAGAAACGTTATCGCAAAATGATGGCCATCCCCTATTTCGGTCGCATCGACTTTCAAGAAAAAGGGCAACCCGAAGTCCTGCCATTATATATAGGTATACACTCATTTTTCAATCCTCCCACCAATGAAAATCTGATACACGACTGGCGTGCCCCCATCTCCAGCATGTTCTATGATTATGAATTAGGAGAAGCACATTTCGACGCCCCCTCGGGAGAAGTGAAAGGTAACATCCGTCTGAAACGCCAGTATCGCATCCGTGACGGAAAAATGGAATTCATGCTGGAAAGTTCACTGAATATTCAAGATGACATCCTTCAGAAGGAATTGAGTGGAAACTCCGATGACCGGATGAAGAATATAGTCGCCACCATCCAACGGGAACAGAATAAAATTATCCGTAATGATACATCGAACACCCTGATTATCCAGGGAGTAGCCGGTTCAGGAAAAACATCCATCGCCTTGCACCGCGTAGCCTATCTGCTATATCGGCACAAAGGGGAAATCACGTCCAATGATATCCTGATCATTTCCCCCAATAAAGTATTTGCCGATTACATCTCGAACGTACTTCCCGAATTGGGAGAAGAAAAAATTGAAGAATGCGGCTTTGAGGAATTAATGCTCAAAATACTGGACAACAAATATAAAATACAAACCTTCTTTGACCAGGTGGCCGAAATACTGGACAAAGAGGAAGAAGATTTTATAGAACGTATCCGATTCAAATCCACCACCGAGTTTATCCAGCAGATGGATAAATACATTCTATATTTGGAACAAAACGCATTTCGGCCAACCGACCTGAAAGCAGGGCGTATCCCTATCCCTGCCGAGTACCTGAAAGAACGTTTCGCGGCATGGCACCGCCTGCCCATGCGCAGCCGTTTCCAACCAATGGCAGAAGAAATTGCCCGCGAACTGACTTTCACCTATCACCAAGAGCCGATGGGAAAAATACAGATACGGCAGTTGGGTAATGAACTGAAAAAGATGTTCAACAATAAAGACCTCGACTTGTACAAGGGATTTTATGACTGGCTGGGAAAACCGGAAATGTTCAAGCAGGGTAAAAACCGGAAATTGGAATATGCGGATGTAGCTCCATTACTTTATTTGAAACTGGCCCTGGAAGATAATAAAACCATGTATGGCATCAAGCATCTGCTGGTAGACGAAATGCAGGACTATACTCCGATACAATACAAAGTTCTGGCTAAATTATTCCCTTGCCGGAAAACAATATTGGGAGATGCAAAGCAATCAGTAAATCCATACAGTTCCACCACCTGCGAACAGATCCAACGTGTACTGGTCGGCTCGGAAGTGATGAAGCTTTGTAAAAGTTATCGCTCCACGTATGAAATCACAGAGTTTGCCCAACGTATTGCCAAGAACGAGGAACTGGAAGCTATAGAGCGTCATGGAGAGGAACCGGCAGTCGCCTTGCTGCCTACTGAAAAGAAAGAGATAGAATGGATAGAAAACCTCATCACCTCTTTCCTGAAAGGAGCTGATGTATCCATGGGTATAATATGCAAAACCGTAAAACAAGCGGACAAGTTGTATGCAGCCATCAATCATTTGTCTGATAAGATCTGTTTGCTGACAGAAGAAAGTGTAGCTTTTGTCAATGGGGTGGTCATTACTACAGCCCACATGGCAAAAGGGCTGGAGTTTGACGAAGTGATTGTTCCATTTGTAACTGATAAAGACTATAGAACAGAGATAGACCGCAGCATGTTATATGTAGCCTGCACCCGTGCCATGCATAAACTTTATATTTCCGCATCGGGTAATATAAGTACATTTCTATCATAAGCATTGACAAAACATCATCCATTGCAGGAATGGAATGAAATCCATCCCTACAGTGGATGGGCAAGTCTGCAAAAGGATATTCCTCCGTAAGGAATGCGTAGCCTTGTAATCTGATTCATCCTTAAAAGCTCTTACCCATATCTCTAAACCTTTCCCGCCGTAGGGTTAAAGATTTTCTTCCTGTTTGTTTTATCTCCGCAAGCCTTTGGAGTTATCTCCATAGCCTTGGGAGTCAACTCCAAAGCTTATGGAGATAACTCCAAAGACTTGGGAGATAGAATACATCCGTATAAAAAGGCTTGATCAAGGAAGAGAAAAGGCTTATGTAACAGCGACGGATGCGATATGTTGTTATTACAAGCCGTTTCCAATGTACGAATCATAAAGACAAAATCTTTTTTTCCCTCTCCAAATCATTTTCATTCAGTTGGGGAGACGGAACCATGCAGGTACGGATACAATCTCCCTCCTGACAAGTATAGTCATAATACTTCTTTTGTAATTCTGTCAACTTATCGAGTGGAACCAGCTCCCCTTTCAATTCCAGGAATTCCTCCATGTCTGTACTGTCTCCTTGCTTTACAAACAAGATACGGCGCGCTATCGGATTCCTGTTGTAATCCAGACTAAGATACAAACCTTTAAGGAACGGCGGAAAATCATACATCGGCAATTGCAGATAAATACTGAACAAAGCCATTTGCGGTGACTCGCGCTCGTTAAAGAAAATATACCCGTTCTGATGATTATTGAATAATCCCACTCCCCGATGCGTTGTATTATAGGCACTCATGTGAGTCACCTTCACATACGTATTGTCTTCGGAAGCCTCTATCAGATAGGGTTCCACTTTAAGGCATTGGCACGAAGAAGAAAGACTATAGCTCAGATAACTTCCGCTATAATTATAAACTTCCTGCACGGAACGTTGCATCTCGGCAGTCATCATCTCCATAAAAGGATTGGTCTTTGCCTCACCATGGGCAGGTTCCAAACTGAAAAGCAACTCTTTGATACTTGCCAAATTGCCCAACAGACGTTTTTTTGACACATTATTGACCTGCGCCAAAGCCAAATCTAATGAATCTTCTTCAGAGTGTCCTTGTTTCAATGAGGTTACATAAGTGGGCAGAACGCTGGAATAAAGAGCAGACAAGACACTGGGAGCCATATCTACATAATCCGCTATCTCCTTCATTTTCAAACCATTGTTACGGAGATATTCTATTCTTCGGTATATTTCTATCAAATCATTCATTGTTCTCTTCTTCTTTATTGAACTTGCAAAATACAAGTTTTTATATGAACATACAATGACATATACATTACATTAATGTTACATCATACAACAGGTGGAATATGAAAAATATTAATCATAAAGATTCATTTTTTCTCTCTCGGAAGGCTCCTACTTTTGCTTCCGGAAACAGCAATCCAAGGACACGAGGAGTGAGGTTCCTACAAAGAAAAGAAACAAAACAATTAGTCAATATCAATTAGTATAATGGAAGCAAAAAGCGAAACAAACAAACAGATATCCAGTTTCCTGTTTATCCTGTGGGCAGGAGGGGCGGCACTACTGTCATACTCACTGGTATATGCCCTGCGCAAACCTTTTACAGCTGCCACCTTTGACGGAATGGATTTCTTCGGGATGGACTATAAAGTAGCCACTACCATCATGCAGATTTTCGGCTACCTTATTTCAAAGTTCTTTGCCATCAAGATTGTTTCAGAATTGAAGCGCGAGGACCGGTTGAAGTTCATGGTATGCTCCGTAGCCCTTGCAGAACTCGCTTTAGTCTTCTTCGGATTACTCCCCCAACCCTTTAATGTGTTTGCCCTATTCTTCAACGGACTGGCATTGGGATGCATGTGGGGAGTCATCTTCAGTTTCATAGAAGGACGCAAAGTTACCGATATATTGGCCAGCTTGCTGGGGGTAAGTATGGCGGTGAGCTCAGGAATGGCTAAATCTATGGGATTGTTTGTAGTCAATACATTTGGTGTCACAGAATTCTGGATGCCCGCCCTGATAGGTGGTTTAGCCTTCCCGCTCCTTATCCTCATGGGGTGGTCGCTCAACAAGTTGCCACAACCCACAGATGAAGACCGCGCCCTCCGTTCGGAACGTGTCACCTTGAACGGAGAGCAACGCAGACAACTGTTCAAAAGTTATATGCCCTTGCTGATCATGCTGTTCTTCGCCAATCTGTTTATCACTATTTTACGTGATATAAAAGAAGATTTTCTGGTCAATATCATTGATGTCAGCACTATTTCTTCCTGGTTGTTCGCACAAGTGGACGGCATGGTGACGCTGATTATTTTGGGAATCTTTGCCATGATGTCGTTAATAAACAGCAACTACAGAGTATTGCAGGTGCTTCTGGCTATGGTTATTGGTGGAGCGGGCACAATCAGCTATCTGGCTTTTAATTATGATGCATTGCAACTGCCTACCCTTTACTGGCTGTTCCTCCAAAGTCTGAGCCTGTACATCGTTTATCTTAGTTTCCAGACTCTGTTCTTCGAGCGCTTCATTGCCTGCTTCAAGATTAAAGGAAATGTGGGATTCTTCATTGCCACCATCGACTTTATCGGATATACAGGAACTGTCTGTGTACTGCTGTTCAAGGAATTTTGCAGCCCGGATATCAATTGGATGGAGTTCTATAACCAGTTCTCGGGATGGGTAGGCATTGTGTGCAGCATTGCATTCATCGGTTCGGTCATCTATCTGATGCAACGGTATAAATTGGAAAGACAGCTGAGAAAAGAAGAAAAAAATAAAAAGATCATCGTTTCACCGATGGCGTTAACCAACTTAAAGGAAACAGCAGAAAACATCTGTAACCCATAACATAAAAATAAAAGTATAACCAAATAAACAACAAACAAGAAGATGAAGAAAATTGAGTGTGTTATTATGGACTGGGCCGGAACGGCTGTAGACTATGGATGCTTCGCTCCGGTAGCCGCTTTCCTGAAAGCTTTTGCCGAGAAAGGACTGACAGTGACAATGGAAGAAGCACGAGGCCCCATGGGTATGACCAAAATAGACCATATCCGTGAATTATTCAAGTTACCAAGTGTGACGGAGCAATTCAAACAAAACTATAACCGCAACTGGACTGAGGAAGATGTGGTATCCATATACAAAGAATTCGAAAAACACTTGTTCGCCTCCCTGGAAGAATATACGACTCCTATTCCCGGTGTAATCGAAGTAATCGAGAAACTGAAAAGGGACGGCATCAAGATAGGTTCCACCACCGGATATACTACTGCCATGATGGACATTGTGCTGCCCGGTGCCGCCGCCCATGGCTATACCACAGACAACTGTGTGACTTCCAACAATCTTCCGGCAGGACGTCCGCAACCCTACATGATTTACCAGAACATGATTGATCTGGCCATACCTTCCGTTCAAAGCGTAATAAAATACGGGGATACGATAGCCGATATCAAAGAAGGTGTGAATGCCGGTGTATGGACTGTCGGTGTGATTCTGGGCAGCAACGAAATGGGACTCACCCAAGAGGAAACCGGAAAACTGCCTGCAGAAGAGTTGAACAGACGCATGGCAGCAGTCAGAAAACGTATGTATATGGCAGGTGCGCATTATGTAGTAAACACCATTGCCGAACTTCCCGAAATTATTGAAATTATTAACCATAAAATGAATTAAACGATTATGAGACCATACTTACTTTTAACCCCCGGCCCTTTAACCACTTCTGAAAGCGTAAAAACAGCCATGATGACCGACTGGTGCACATGGGATGAAGACTACAATGTTCACATCGTAGAGGAAATACGTAAAGGATTGGTACAACTGGCTACACGAAAAACAGATGAGTACACCAGCATCCTGATGCAGGGAAGCGGTACTTATTGCGTAGAGGCGACCTTGGGAAGTGTGATTACGCCCAAACACAAATTATTGATTCTGAGCAACGGTGCATACGGAGAACGCATGGGAAACATTGCAGAATATCATGGAATGAACTATGATATGCTGGCCTTTGATGAAACAGAACAAGTATCTGTGGAGTATGTGGATGATTATCTGGCACACAATGCAGAAATCACGCATGTGGCAGTGGTACATTGCGAAACTACAACCGGTATCCTGAACCCGTTAAAGGAAATAGCCCACATGGTAAAGATGCATGGTAAAAAGCTGATAGTGGATGCTATGAGCAGCTTTGGCGGCGTGCCGTTGGATGTAGAGGAATTAGGCATCGACTTTATGATCAGCAGTGCCAACAAATGTATTCAGGGAGTTCCCGGCTTTGGTTTCATCATTGCACGTAAATCCGAATTACAATATTGTAAAGGAGTATCAAAGAGTCTTTCTCTGGACATCTACGACCAATGGGATGCGATGGAGAAAGGACATGGAAAATGGCGCTTCACCTCGCCTACACATGTAGTGCGTGCCTTTAAACAAGCCATGGACGAACTGGCAGCCGAAGGCGGTGTGGAAGCCCGGCATGCACGCTACTGCCGTAATCACGATGTACTGGTAGAAGGTATGCGGTCACTGGGATTCAAGACCTTACTGAAAGATGAAGTCCAATCCCCTGTCATCACTTCCTTCCTTTATCCTGACAAGGAGTTCGATTTCAAGGAATTCTATCATCAGTTGAAGGAAAAAGGATTCGTCATCTATCCGGGAAAGATTTCCCAGGCAGATACTTTCCGCATCGGAAACATCGGTGATGTGTTCCCCGAAGATTTCAGCAGATTGATTGAAGCTATCAAGACCGTCGCAAAATAAAAAATAAATCTAGCTTTATGGCTCGGGCGCAGTGATTGCGCCCGAATTTGTTTCTACCCTTCTTCCGTTACAAGATCATTTGGAACCGGAGCTGCACGACACTGAAATTCTTATCACTAATCTCCTTTATATGCTTTCCCGGCATCACCCAGCTATAAGCTAGCTTCATCCCTATATGCTTATTCATGTAATAATTCACGCCCAATGAAAAATCCTTTTGAGCCCCTCCCCACACACCGGCTTCCTCATTATTCATATCAAGGATATTAAATCTTCCACACAGCTCCAATGCCCGCCCCACAGGTCTGCCCGGACAAGCCAATGCTTCATCATACCCATATTGCCTGCCTGTCAACAACCAGGAGCATTGCACATATCCGCCATGTCCTGTATAATTTGTGAAATTCTGTTCACGCTTCACCATAGTCCGTATATACTCCCCTTGCAAAAAGAACCTCTGATGAGCGATCATTAATTCCACCCCTTGTTTCAACTGGTACTTTGCATGATCTACCTTGGCGTAAATAAGATTCCGGTTATCAATAGTGCTCACCCCCGGAGATTTATAAATAAACGTATTCTCGTCTTCATCTCCCGGCAATGCACTATCCGGAGTACGATACACCACCGCCGCACCTATGTGTAACAATTTTCCCTCTTCGTTTACAGGACGATACACCAAACGACCGTCTATGGCATATCCTTGTGAAATGTTTTTCACATTACCCAGGTCACTGTCTGTAAAGAAGCCGCCGGAAGCATAATAATGTTTTCCATTGTAGGTATAGGAGGTTCCCATCCGTCTGCCATTGGTCAAAGCCAGCACGATTCCCGGTGACTGGTGAAAACGAAGGTCGTACGTACTGCATAGCATGTCCAAGGTGAAAGGTTCATAAAATTGTCCCACCTGAATAATATGCTTGCCCGAAGTATAAGCAGCAAAGGCATCCTTTATGGAAACCTTATTCCCTACATACCCCACCTCCATTTTCATACTCCAATTCTGATAGGTCGCTTTCACCCCCAACCGCAAGTCATTAAACTCCGTACCGTTACCAAACTGGTTGTCATTCTTTAAATAAACGCCACCATCCATAAGCATCCGTCCGGTCAGTTTACACTTCAAATCCCCGGCAACCGGGTGTTGCGCGCGGGCAACTAAAGCAGCAGAGGGGAATAACAGGCACATCAATGCTTTAACATAAGTCATTCTTCCCATTGTATTCTTTTGTTTTTTACTTTATAACAAATGTAAGAGGAATGACCTATACTAAAAATGAATAACCATTAATTTGATGATGAAGTTATTACGCGCAGAAAGCAAGTAATATTCATTTCATATTTATGTAACAGAATTGTAACTTACATTTCCCAATAACGTTCACAAAGATTCAAGTATTCCATCTCAGGCTTGTTGCCGAACACCAATCCGAAGAAAGAGGTCTTCCTCCGCTTAATCACTTTTACCTGTTCCATTAAATCGCGGGATAAAGGCGGCATCTCGAAATCTGAGATCAATACGATATCCGATTCACGGAAATCATTTCCGTTGATGATATGCGCAGCTTCCCGAAGAGCCGGCTCTATATCCGTTCCACCGTCAAAACGTTTATTCAGAAACTCCGCCAACCTGGGCATATCCCGCCCCAAATCTTCAATCAATAACGATACAGCCTCATCCGAGAAATTGATGACATAACATTTCCGATGGGTTTTCTCCGTCAGTTGCGCTATAGCCAGAATAGCCGATTTGGACAAGATCTCTCTGTTTCCCTGCATGGAGCCGGAAGTATCCACACAGATAATATAGGGTCCTTGCCCCGAAACCTTATGCTTGTCATCCTTTACTGGTTCCGTTTCCTTTGACTGGTAATCGAACAGTTGCAATCTCTTTTCGGCATATCGTTCCATAAATACGGCACGCAGCGCATCATCCGCCAGATAGCAATACTCGACGGGCAGCAAACTGTTCAAATCATTTCCCAAAGTCACCCCTGTTATATCACTATGCGGAGAGTGCCTGATCAGCCTCTTTTTATCTACGCCCGACAAAGAATCGTATTTTTGTTGGTCCCGGTGCTTCTTGCCCAGCAGACGCGCCAATTGCCGGATAGCCGGATTGCGCTTCATCACTGTTTCATACGGAAGCATCCTCCGGTACAAATCAGGATAATTATGAAGCAGCCACTCCATGCGCGACCCCAACAGTTTGTTACCCGACTCCTTTCCTTGCTTCCGGATCAACAAATCAAAACCTTCACATAAACTGTTTATATGCATGTACTGATAGTCATACTCTTTGCGGGTAAGCAACTGATGCCATTTATCCAAAAAGAACTCCTTGGTCCGGGCCCCCTCTCCTCTCAGCAGAGAAGCATTCTCCAGCAAATTGATATAATAGTCAATATTCAGTTCCGCCAGTTCATACCTCTTTTTGAAAGCACCGCGCATCTGCTTCAAGTATTGCAAGAATGCCATATCCGGCAGATGTTCCGAAGAATAGAAAGCCTCCCACTCCGGAGTGTAGCGGGAATAATATTCCTGCAAAGAAGGTGTGGTACGCCGATAGTACATCAACACTTTCTCTTCCAGTTCGCGTTGACGCACCACCCCGTTGCTCACATCCTCCTCGTATGCTTTGAATGTCCTATCTTTCAGTTCCTGAGAATAGATCATCTTCAGATCTCTCAACCTTATATTCCTGGTTCTCTTTTCGGTACGCATCTGCCATTTCGTTCAAATCATTCTTATATCGGTCTATGGTATTCTTCTGGTGGCGAAGCATCCTCCGCATGGAAGCCCGCTGCCTTTCGCTGAGAAACAAATGCTTCTCATAATATTCCGTTTCCGCATCCAGCAGCCCGGACCAATCCTTCTCCACTCTGTCCAACGCTTCGGCCACCGATTTATATTTGGCTCCGAAATCCTCCGGCTCGGGTTCGGGCAGCGGTGGAGGACAATCCTCATAGCACATCAAGTGATATTCATAATTATTGATATACATGGAACGAAGCCCTTTTTTCAGCGTATATATCTTATTACGCGGAACTTTGGCATGGAGTATGGAATCATATTTCTTCAGAATACAGCAGTTGGCTTTGTACTTGTCCTTATGCAGATAGAATAATTTACCGGTCTGATCCAGATGTTGATAGTCGGCTGCAAAAATAAGGAGGCGCTCTTTCATCCGGACGCCTTCTACCTGATAATAATAAGTATCGATAACCTGTATGCCCGGATCGTTCACTTCACGCAAACTGTGTTCGGACGATTGTCGGTCTTTCAGTTCTTCAATGTCCTGTTCCAGCCCTTTTATATTCAGCAGATAACCTTCGGCACTTTTCTGAATGGCAGCGTTCACCATCTCCTCTGCCGCCTCCATCTGATCCATCTCACTCCAAAGGCAATAGGACAGCAATGTACAGTCCGAAAGGCGGATAGTGTCCGATCCGTTCAGGAAAGCGGAAGCTTTCAGCAGCTTCACCATTTTCTTCCACCGGCGGTCCGACACATACAGAGGAGACGACACACCCCCCTCATTTTGTATCTGGAGGTTATATTGCTCTATCCGGTCTTTCAAGGCATGAATCACTTCGAAAATAGAGTAATGGATTTTAATGGCAGCCATCTCCTTTTCCCACCGGATGTATTCCTCATCGGTGATCTGCAGTTGCTCGTCCACCACCGGTTCCGTTTCATCCGTAGAGGAAATCATCCGGTCAAATTCTCCCATATCCTCAATGCCTCCCACCAGACAGCGAAGCAGGAAACGGTCCCACAAGGCCTCCAGTCCCTGTCCTTGGGCAGGCAGTTCATTGGAAGCGGCAATCAGCCCTTTCAGAGGAACACGGATGGAAAACTGTCCGTTACGGTATATTTTTTCATTGATAATGGTGAGCAATGCATTCTGAATGGCCGGTCCGGCTTTCCATATCTCGTCCAGGAAAGCAATGGTGGCAGAAGGCAGATAACCATCGACAATACGCTCATACGTATCTTCGTCTTTCAGTTTGGAAATGGAGACAGGGCCGAATATTTCGTCCGGCGTACTGAATCGTGACATCAGATATTCAAATGCGGAAGCGTTGCGGAATGCCAGTTTCAGCCGGCGCCCTACCATACTTTTAGCTACTCCCGGAGGGCCTAAAAGGAAAATGCTTTCCCCTGCCACAGCCGAAAGCAGAGCCAGAGCCACAATATGCTCCTTTTCAAAAACCCTTTCATTCAGTTGTTGTAACAGAGATGCTATACGAGGTTTCAATGTATTCATAAAAATTATCGACTAATGATGATCAACTAGTGGTGCATTAACCACCAACCACTCCTTGTTTCTTATGCAAATATCTGAAAAAAGGATGTATTTCTCATTAGAATGTATTTTTTCTTTTTGCAGAATTGCTGTTTTTTCATGATAGATTGGATAAGTTACAGTGACAAGGTTTATATCTTACACAAGCATGTAGTATTTTCTCCACTAAATTGCCTACCTTTGCAACTTCAACAACAAACAATGATTCCAAATGAAAACAAACTTGCTTTCCTCCGATAAAGACCCGATGGGAACTGCCATCGCCGATTATTTCCACCACAACAAAGCAGATAAGTTACGTGTATTTTCCTCACAGTTCGAGGAAGACGAAATACCCGTGAATCAATTATTCCGCCCTTATGACGAAATGCCGGAACTGGAACAGATTGCCTTACAAATGGCCGAAGGAAATATTCTGGACGTAGGAGCCGGAAGCGGCTGCCATGCACTGGCCTTGCAAGAGATGGGAAAAGAGGTATGCGCCATCGACATTTCCCCCCGTTCTGTAGAAGTAATGGAAAAAAGAGGGGTAAGGAATGTCCGTCAGATGAATCTTTTCGATCCGCATTTTCTAGAAACATTCGATACAATCCTCATGCTGATGAACGGATCGGGCATTATCGGGAAGTTGGAAAATATGGCAGCTTTCTTTCAAAAGATGAAACAACTGCTTCGCCCCGGGGGATGTATCTTGATGGATTCCAGTGATCTCCGTTATCTTTTTGAAGATGAGGACGGGAGTTTCCTGATTGATCTGGCAGGAGATTATTATGGCGAAATAGACTTCCGGATGCAATACAAAAATATAAAAGGAGATTCTTTCGACTGGCTTTATGTCGATTTTCAGACACTCAGCCTGTATGCTGCCGGGAATGGATTCGAGGCGGAGCTTATCAAAGAGGGGGAGCACTATGATTATTTAACCCGCCTTCGATGGAAGGGATGACACTTATAGAAAGATTCCGATAAACTTGTCGCATGATATTCAAATTCTTGGGGCAAGATGCTGCGTATCTTGCCCCAAGAAAAAAAATCAGGCCATTGAACCGCCTACTATATCCAACAGCTCATTGGTAATTGCCTGTTGGCGGCTCTTATTGTACATCACCGTCAGATCCTGCAACAAATCATTCGCATTGTCTGTAGCAATCTGCATAGCCATAGTGCGGGCGGCATGTTCGGAAGCATTCGAATCCAGTAATACCGTGAACATCTTCATACGGAGTACCTTCGGGAGCAATTCCCCCATCACCACATCTACAGACGGTTCCACAATATAATCGGGTATCCTGCCTTTGTCCTCCTCTTTCTTCTCTTGTGTCAAGTCTATCGGAAGATAGGTTTCACGCGTCAGGACCTGTACTGCTGTAGAACGGAAATGGTTGTACAGCAACTCCACCTTGTCTATGTCACGATGCAGAAAGCGCCTCATCAAGTCCTCTGCCAAGGCGGCAGCTTCCTGATAGGAAGGTTTATCCGCCATATGCTGGAAATCGCCTTCGGCCTTGAATCCCAATTTCTTCACACCTTCCGCTACCTTCCGGCCTACCGGGTACAAAAGCACGTTCTCCATACCCAGGGACTTGTATTCATCCAGAATAACCGTCAGATGCCTGATGATATTTGCATTGAACCCGCCACACAGACTGGTATTGGAGGCAAACACGACGATAGCCACACGCTTCACTTCACGTTTCACAATGAAAGGAGACTCCACCTCACTATCCGCACTCAGAAAATTGGTCAGGATGTGATTCAGCCTTCGTTCGTAAGGAAGCATGTTTTCTATGGCAGCCTGCGCCTTATGCAACTTGGCAGAGGCTACCATCTTCATAGCCGAAGTAATTTTCCGCGTATTATTTACTGAGGCTATTCTTCCTTTTACTTCTTTCAGTGATGCCATGACTATTCGTTCACTTTAAATGGTTGAGCCGTATCAGCTGCTACTTTCTCTATAATTGCAGTTACATCATCATTTATCACACCGCTTGACAATACATCAAGCACATCTTTCTGATGGTCGGCACGCATCATCTCCAGGAATGATTTCTGGAAATCCTGCACCTTATGCAAGGGTACATCACGCAGCAAACTATGTGTACCACAATAAAGGATGGCTATTTGTTCTCCGACAGGCATCGGACTGTACTGCGGCTGTATCAGCAACTGGTTGTTCTTACGTCCCCGGTCGATAGCCATTGCCGTTACAGGATCCATATCACTGCTGAACTTGGAGAAAGCCTCCAGTTCGCGATATTGTGCCTGATCGATCTTCAATGTACCTGCCACCTTCTTCATGCTCTTGATCTGGGCACTACCTCCCACACGGGATACGGAAATACCCACATTGATAGCCGGACGGAAACCCTGGTTGAACAAATCGGTTTCAAGGAATATCTGACCGTCTGTAATGGAAATGACATTGGTTGGAATATACGCGGAAACATCACCTGCCTGTGTTTCGATAATAGGCAATGCAGTCAGTGAACCACCTGCCTTTACCTTGCCTTTCAAACTGGGTGGAAGGTCATTCATCTGTTCGGCCACTTCCTGCTGGTTGATAATCTTCGCCGCACGCTCCAACAATCGTGAATGCAGATAGAAGATATCACCGGGATATGCCTCACGACCGGAGGGACGACGCAGAATCAAGGATACTTCACGATAGGCTACGGCTTGCTTTGACAAGTCATCATACACTACCAAGGCATCCCGGCCGGTGTCACGGAAATACTCTCCGATAGCCGCTCCGGCAAACGGAGCAAAATACTGCAATGCAGCCGGATCGGCAGCAGTGGCAGCTACCACTATGGTATAATCCATCGCACCGCGTTCACGCAGCGTATTCACCAGACTGGCTACAGTGGAACCCTTCTGACCAATAGCTACATAAATGCAATATACAGGTTTTCCTGCTTCATAGTTGGATTTCTGATTCAAAATCGTATCTATAGCGATAGAGGTTTTTCCGGTCTGACGGTCCCCGATAATCAACTCACGTTGTCCACGCCCGATAGGAATCATGGCATCCACAGACTTCAGCCCTGTCTGCAAAGGCTGGTTCACAGGCTGACGGAAGATCACTCCGGGAGCTTTACGCTCCAAAGGCATTTCGCACAGTTCCCCGCCAATCTGTCCGCGGCCATCCAATGGTACGCCTAACGGATCGATGACACGCCCTAACATACCTTCGCCCACATTAATAGAAGCAATGCGTTTGGTACGTTTCACCACCATTCCTTCCTTAATCTGATCAGTAGGACCTAGCAATACCGCACCTACATTGTCCTCCTCCAGGTTCATCACGATAGCCATGATACCGTTTTCAAACTCCAGCAACTCATTGGCTTCCGCGTTGCGCAGACCGTAAATACGTGCTACGCCATCGCTCACTTGCAGCACATTCCCCACCTCGTCAAATTGCAGGTGGGTGTCGATGCCTTTCAGCTGCTGAAGTAAAACTTCGGATACTTCGCTGGGTTTTATATTTTCAGACATAATCTTTTTACATTAAAAATTGAAAATTAAAAATTAAAGCCCGACCAGGTATTAACCTTAAATTAAAAACCAAAAGATACAAACTGATATACTTTTACTTTCTAACTTATAATTTTTAATTTTATACTATTCTTCTATTTTTAGCTATAAACTGTTGCTTTACCCGTTTTATCTGGTTAGCTACGCTCGCATCCAATCTGTAAGTTCCGATTTCAAAGATAAAACCACCTTCCAGTTTCGGATCTATTTTGGTTTTGAACTCTACAGTTCCATGAGTTTTCTCTACGACCAATGCCCGTATGCGGCTGACTACCTCTTCCGCTACCGGACAAACAGTCGTGATTTTACCGACGCTGATATTCTTCTGTTTCCGATAAAGGTCAATGTATGACATAATCATAAACTGCAAGAATTTCTCTCTTCGTTCCTCCAGTACCAATTCCACAAAGCGTTTCAATTCTTCGCTCACCTGACCTCCTCCGGCGGCTTCGCAAATCAGTTTCAACTTTGTTTCAGCAGGCAATACAGGATTATCCAATGCCTGTCGAAGTTCGGGGATTCTCGAGAAACTATCTGCCAATATTCCGGCTTCCTCATAAACAGTATCCTCTGTCCCCTTTTCGTCGGCATAGGCCAGCAAAGCCTTAGCATAACGCATTGAAATGACTCCTATATACATAACAATCAGTCTTTAGAAACAGTTAATTCATCCAGCAAACGGTCAATCATTTCCATTTGTTCTTTCTCATCATCGAGGTTCTTGCGCAAAACCTTCTCAGCAATGTCGACAGACAGTACAGCTACTTGGCGGCGGATGTCGCTGATAGCGCTGTCTTTTTCTGCCTGAATCTGCTTTTTCGCTTCATCCAGCAGTTTCTGTCCTTCAACCTGAGCCTGTGTTTTGGCTTCCTTCAGAATACGTTCGCGGGTTGCGACCGCTTCATTCAGGATGCGCGCCTGCTCCTCGTGAGCCTTAGCCAATATCATTTCACTGTCTGCTTTAATATTAGCCAATTGCTCATTGGCTTCACGTGCAGCAAGCAGTGACTTGTCTATATATTGTTTTCGCTCATCCACCATTCTGGTGATCACCGGAAAACCGTATTTTGCCAGAATGACAAAAACGATACCGAAAACGATGACCATCCAGAATAACAGACCGCTATCAGGTGTTAATAATGACATGCTAAATTAATTATAAGAACAAAGTTAATAAACAAACAATAATGGCGATCAGAGCCACACCTTCTACCAGCGCGGCGATAATAATCATATTCATACGGATATCTCCTGCCGCCTCCGGCTGACGGGCAATTGCCTCCATGGCAGAACCACCGATTTTACCGATACCGATACCTGCACCGATTACTGCAATAGCTGCTCCAAGTGCAGCACCTAATTTCCCTAAACCTGCCGCAGCAGCGGACTGTAATAAAACTGCTAGTAACATAATAGTTTGTTTTTTGAATTAATTATTTAATTTATTTCATTTCTTTTTCTTCACGCATCTCTTCTGTACGGGACAACCCGATAAAGACCGCGGACAACATGGTAAATACGTATGCTTGAATAAATGCGACCAATAATTCCAGCGCAGTCATAAAGATTCCGAATGCCACAGCAACAAATCCCATGGAACCATTGATCAGAGGTCCCATATTCGCCGTAATAAAAATGATGGATATCAAACTGAGAATAGCAGCATGACCGGCCATCATATTGGCAAACAAACGGATCATCAATGCAAATGGCTTCGTAAAGATTCCGAAAATCTCAATAATCGGCATCATCGGGAACGGAGCCTTCAACCACCAAGGAACATCAGGCCATAGAATCTCTTTCCAATATTCCTTGTTCCCCCATAGATTCACAGCCAGGAACGTACAGATAGCCAGCACAAAGGTAACGGCAATATTACCTGTAATATTCGCACCGCCGGGGAAGAAAGGAATCAATCCCATCAGATTATTGATCAGGATAAAGAAGAAAGCCGTCAGCAGATAAGGTGCATAACGCTTATAATCCTTACCGATACAACCCTTTATCACATCATCATTGATTGCCAGGATACAAGCTTCCATCATGCCCACCATTCCTTTAGGAGCTTCCTTTTCTACTGGATGTTTTTTGTACCAACGGGCACAACTCAACACTAGAATCACCAGAATGGCACTATTGACAAACAACCCGGTAACATTCTTTGTAATAGAGATATCCAAAGGTTTTACTTCGTTACCGCTAGCATCCTTTTCCACTATCTTACCTTTATATTCACCGTCTTTAGCAATGTACAGTCCTTCATACTCTCCGTTTCCTTCCTCAAACCTAGAAGAAAGAAAAACGTGCCATCCTGTACTGCTTTTTACGATTACCGGCAGTGGTATAGCTATAGGTGTATCTCCTATGTCAGTGATATGCCATTCATACGAATCACCTATATGTCCGAAAACGATTTCATTTACGTCTACCTGCTGCTCTTTATAGTCAGTTTCCGACTCTTCCCGGGCATTGGCTCCTTGCAGAAAAGCGATCAGCAACATTAAAACCGTTCCTATATATCGTAAACTTCTCATATTACTTATACTTGTACCTATTACTTTTATGTTTTATCTCAAAATGAAAAAAGAAGCGGGTTTCAAAAATCAGAAAGATAATATAGAATACCATGTAAGTTCCTATAAATGACAGTACTTGATGTGCCACCGCCACTGCATAGACGGACATAATCAAGATGCTCAACATCATCTTCGTCACTTTCGCCACCAAGTAAACCGCCACCATTTTTTGCGGACTTACCCGATAACAGCATCCGAACATAAATATGTAAAAGAGGCCGAAAAGATAAAAAAATATCGGTATGGAGGGATACCAGGCAAAATAATACCTAGGCAACAAGGTGTGAAATACCAGGGCTCCTCCCCAACTCAATACAACCATTAATATGGTCAACGATATGATAAATTTTCTCTTTACGGCTAACAAAAACATAATTATGTATTAGATTTCCACACAGGCCGAAACTATATTGTCCCTCACCTCAACGAACCCACTCGATATTCCAATTGATTTCTCCAATTCGTCCTCCGTGTATTTTATCTCGCCTTTTATCAGTGATGATATCAGCGGAGCATGATCATACAGGACAGAAAAAGAGCCTAATTCCCCCGGTAGTGTCACTATTTCCACTTTGCCGTCAAACAAAGTACTTTCCGGAGAAACCACTATCAAATGAAGATCTTCATGATGTTCCATACTTACTTTTATTTCTTATGGCTGGCAGCATCCAGCAACTTCTTTCCCTTTTCTATTGCTTCCTCTATCGTTCCTACATTCAAGAATGCCTGTTCCGGCAAGTAATCCACCTCACCGTCCAAAATCATCTTGAATCCTTTTATCGTATCTTCGATTGAAACCATGACACCCGGCACACCTGTAAACTGTTCGGCTACGGCAAACGGTTGTGAAAGGAACCGCTGCACCCGACGCGCACGGTTTACAGTCTGACGATCTTCATCACTCAATTCGTCCATACCCAAAATAGAAATGATATCTTGCAACTCCTTGTTGCGCTGCAAAATCTGCTTCACACGCTGAGCCACATCATAGTGCTCCTGCCCTACAATCAGCGGATCAAGAATACGTGAGGTTGATTCCAACGGATCTACAGCCGGATAAATACCCAGTTCGGTAATTTTACGGCTCAATACGGTTGTTGCATCCAAGTGAGTAAATGTAGTAGCGGGCGCAGGGTCTGTCAAGTCATCAGCAGGTACATACACAGCCTGTACCGAGGTGATAGAACCATTCTTGGTAGAAGTGATACGTTCCTGCATCTGTCCCATTTCCGTAGCCAGTGTCGGTTGGTACCCCACGGCTGACGGCATACGGCCCAACAAAGCCGAAACCTCGGAACCTGCCTGAGTGAAACGGAATATATTGTCGATAAAGAACAAAATGTCACGTGGTCCGTTGCTGTCACCGTTTTTGCGGTCACGGAAAGATTCGGCAACGGTCAGCCCCGAAAGGGCAATGGAAGAACGCGCGCCGGGAGGCTCGTTCATCTGTCCGTACACCAATGTGGCCTGTGACTTTTCAACTTCATTATAATCTACTTTGGAAAGATCCCAATGACCTTCTTCCATGCTTTTCTTAAATTCTTCTCCGTAGCGGATTACACCAGATTCAATCATTTCACGCAACAGGTCGTTGCCTTCACGTGTACGTTCACCGACTCCGGCAAAAACAGAAAAGCCGTTATGTTTCTTGGCAATGTTGTTAATCAGCTCCATAATAAGCACGGTCTTGCCTACACCGGCCCCCCCAAACAATCCGATTTTACCACCCTTTGAATAAGGTTCCAGCAAATCAATAACCTTGATACCTGTGAAGAGCACTTCCTGCACAGTAGACAATTCATCAAACTTAGGGGGCTCACGGTGAATGGGAAACGCCCCTTCCTTACTCAACGGGCGCATACCGTCCACAGCTTCACCTACTACGTTCATCAACCGGCCTTTAATCTGATTACCAACCGGCATAGTAATAGGATGTCCTGTCGGAATTACTTCCATACCACGTTGCAAACCGTCCGTACTATCCATAGCTACAGTACGCACTGTGTCTTCACCAATGTGTTGTTGAACTTCCACGACTAGAATTCTGCCGTCATTGCGTTTGATAGTCAATGCATCATGAATGCTTGGAAGAAGCAGATCGGTGTCGATGCCTTTGCCCTCAAAATACACATCGACTACCGGTCCGATAACTTGTGAAATATGTCCAATAATCTGTGACATAAGCTTCTATTTACTTTTATTTGATAATTTACCTTTTCTATATTAACAAATATCGCAGGCTTTTTGTTTACCTACCTTTTGCTTTATATGCGCAGCAAAGGTAAAGATTATCTCAGTAGATTGAACTTAAGCTAACATTTTTTACACATCAATACGACATTATTCCACCAAAAGAAGAAAAAAAGAACATTTCCGCTACTTTTTGTGCATTCCTTCACGAGATAACTGTTTACTTAAATTAGCAATTCCCAAAGCAACCACTGCTGTTACCGTAGCTGCATGCTCTTGGTATTCTGGTATATTCTTCGTATAAAGATCACGTTCCGTATGCCATATTTCCCCATAAGAGAAATTATATCCTTTTATGTCTTGTGTATTGAAACCAAAAGTAGGCACTCCTTCCACTGCAAAAACACTGGCATCCGTACCGCCGCTTTGAGTAGGACGTTTAAAGGGTTTCGCAACCTTTACCTCAAACGGATAATCCGCACGGATCTCTTTCACAGGCTTGCACACTTCCACAAAATCATCATACATAGCCTGAGGAACGGAGATTCCCACCGGTGGAGTCGGCCCTCCGTCCCGGTTGAACAGATTGGCAATCTTTCCCAATTCTTTTGCATGAGTCTTGACATATGCTTTTGCACCCAATAATCCAAATTCCTCTCCAGCAAAAGCCACAAACAGTATAGTACGTTTAGGTTTTGCACCGGAAAGTGCAATCATACGGGCAGCCTCCATCATAGGACCAATGCCTGTGCCGCAGTCTATACCACCGGTTGCCACATCATAAGAATCAAGATGTCCGCTTATAATAACATATTCATCCGGATATTTAGTGCCCTTAATGGATGCTACGACATTATGATATTTCACAGGACCTAGTTTGAAATGATTACGAATATCAAATTCCAGCCAAAAGTTCCGTCGTTCTTTCACCATCTGTTTAATAATCTTGTATTGATGTTCATCCAACTTGATATCACAGACTTCGGGCAAATTATCAAACGTAGTATGGGGATCATTCAATAAAGCACGATCATACAAAGCACGTAAAGGTACAGGTGCCGACTGAATAAAGCCAAGTGCTCCTGCCTCACACATCTCTTTATAAAATAGTCCCGGCATTTCACGCAAAGGCTTCATGGCATGTTTGGTTCCTTTGCTCCAATTCTCTTCCATCAAGGCAGCATTCTGCTTTTCTATTTCTATATTTTCAGCTTTGATAGCAGCTCTCAACGAATCTCCTTTAGCAGAACGGTCAACAGGCCAACCTACATTTTCACCTGAGATCAACACCCAAGCGCCTTTCAACTGATGTTTCATGCGGTCCAGCTCTTCTTGAGTACGGGGCTCTATCAAAACATGCCCGCGTTGCAGACCTTTAGTACCTGAAGTGTAGGATGGAGTGACAAAATGCAGATCCATTGCCTGATCTCCCCCGATTAAACGTCCGAACCATGGACCACGGTTAAAACCTACCGGCAGTTCTCCAGCTTCTTCCAAGCGTACATCAATACCCCATCGTTTATATTCACGCATCATCCACTCGGCTGCATTCTCATACGCATCCGAGCCTATAACTCTTCCCCCAAAACGATTGGTGAGAATATCCAACTGATGCATCACCCGGTTATCTGTTTGGCCCGTTTCAATGATTTTCTTTACGGCGGCAGGTTGGGCAAAAGTAGTCCCTGCATACAAAGAAGCAGCTATAACAGCTGCCATGCACATTTTGTTCATCATGGTATTTCTGTTTGTTAGTTGTTAACGATTACAAATATATAGCAAATTTTGGAACTTCAACTATTAATTTCCAACAATTTATCAGGTAAAACCAAATATTTTTAAAGTCGTACAACACAAACAGTATTAAAATGAAAGTTTATTCAGCTTTCATTTCTTTCTCAAGGCTTTTGGCATACAGATTGTCAATGATACCATCAGACAGTCCAATGACCGGAACATAAATATATTCTGCATGCACTACTTCTGCAATTTTCAGAAAAATTTCCGCAGCAGGCACAATTACATCGGCACGGTCTTGCTTTAGACTGAATGCCTCTACCCTTTCCTCCGGAGTCAGCGGTTTCAACACATCATAGACTGTTTGCAACGAACTGACCGGCAAACGTTGCAACTTCTTATCCTTCTTATCTGCCAGGCGGAACAACTTATTAATATTCCCACCCGATCCGATGATATTGATCGCGGCAACACCTTCCGTCACTTTCATAAGCTCTTCTTCCATTTGCTGCCAAGTTCCTTCTTTAACAGCATTACTCAGCATACGCACCGTACCGATGTTGTAAGACACCGACCATACCAACTCACCGTTAGTCAACAGATTGATCTCTGTACTGCCACCACCCACATCCACATACATATAATTACCCTGACGGTCTTCCATACACTCTATATGATTATTATAAATCATTCGAGCCTCTTCCTGACCATCAATTATCTCAATGCGGATACCTGTATCCTTTTCGATTTTCTTGATTATCGTCCTCCCGTTACGCGCGTCCCGCATAGCCGAAGTAGCACATGCCCTGTAATCATCCACATCATAAATTTTCATCAACTGACGGAAAGCCTTCATCAAACGTCTCAGCTTATCCACTTTCTTCTCGGACAATTCACCTATGGAGAAAACATCGAACCCTAGTCGTAGGGGTACGCGAAGCATCATCACTTTTTTAATTTTTTTCTCCTGCACAGCCTCCCTGTCAATGCTTTTTATCAAAAGGCGCACAGCGTTAGAACCAATATCAATAGCAGCATAATTCACTTTTCCCATCTTAATCCTTTATTCTGTTTTCATTTAAATAATATTTGTATAATTCCTCCTGCGAACGGAAAGCTGTTTTATCTTCCGATATCCAAGGACGATTCTCTCCTGTTCCGTCCACCACCCGTCCTTGCAGAGTATCTTTCAAACCATATTCCACTACCCGCTTCAAGTCTGCCTTTATTTCCGGATCGTAAACGGGGGCAATCACTTCCACCCTGTTATCCAAGTTGCGCGGCATCCAGTCAGCCGAACCGATGAACATTTTCTCATCACCACCATTGGCAAAAATAAAAATACGCGAATGTTCCAGATAACGGTCTATAATGCCATTGATACGAATTGCATCACTCACTCCCGGCACTCCCGTAATCAGTGAACAATTACCACGAACCAGCAAGTCTATCCGAACACCATGCGAAGATGCTTCATACAGTTTCTTCACCATTACCGGATCAGTAATATGATTAATCTTTATCAAAATGTAAGCAGGTTTTCCGGCCTGCTTGTTCTTGATTTCTTCATTAATAAGACGGATAAATTTTTGCTTCATCTCATTAGGAGATACCAACAGTTCTTTGAAGCGAACGGGAGAATAAGGGCGTTCTATAAAATCAAAGACCAAACTCACGTCACGCGTCACATTCTTAGCAGCCGTCATCAGCATATAATCAGTGTACATACGGGCGTTACCTTCATGAAAGTTTCCTGTACTGATACAAGCTATATCCGCACCTGTTTTCATGGATATATAGGTAATCTTAGAGTGTACCTTCAGTCCCTCCACCCCAAATATCACACGGATACCGGCATCCTGCATTTTCTTTGACCAATCTATATTGGAAGCCTCGTCAAAACGTGCCAGCAATTCAATAACTACTGTTACTTTCTTTCCATTGCGTGCCGCATTAATCAATGCTTTTACCACTTTCGAATCTTTAGCCAAACGATAGAGGGTTGTCTTGATACTTTTTACTTCTTTATTAATCGCCGCTTCCTGCAATATACGGATATAAGAATCGAAACTATGATAAGGCACATGAATAAAACGATCTTTCCTACGGATCAGCTCCAACATGCCAACGTTACCCGAAAGCTCATTTTTCAAAACAGGAGTCCATTCAGGGTATTTCAAATCTTTCCGGCCACAGTCTGGAAAACGCATCAGGTCCTTATGGTTATGATATTTTCCACCGCCCAATACTGTATCCAACTTATCCAGATTCAACTTGTTCATGACACGTTTTAAAAGATCTTTAGGCATACTGGCATCATAAATAACCCGTAAAGGCTCACCTCGTTTGCGACTCTTTACTCCTTTAGAAATTTTCTGCATCATTCCGTTACGCAGATCATTGTCTATCTCCATCTCCGCATCTTTGGTAAACTTGAAAGCATACGCTTCAAAATGTTTATAGTTCATACCATGAAATATCAATGGTAAACAATAGCGTACCACATCATCCAAATACATCAGGTAATTTTTACCATCCTTATCCGGCAGACGGATAAAACGCCCTGCCTGTGCTACAGGCAGCTCTATAATTGCATATTCTCCAACTTTATGTCCTTCTTTCCTCATCTTTACAGCCAAAAAGATATTTTCATCCGCTTCGTTACCCAGTTGTTTTACTGATTTCAGCCAGACAGGACTAATAAACCCATTCAGCCGTTGTTGATAAAAAGAATCGACAAATAACTGTTGTTCCTCATCCAGTTGTACATGATTGACTAAACAAATATTTTCTTTCTCCAATTCTGCCGTTACCTGCTTGATCGCACCTTCATATTCTTTAGAGTACCTGTTGTTCAGTTTATTTATCTGTCTAATCAGTTTCAATGCTTCTTCCCGTTCAGAATGCGCCGCTTTATCTTCGCACTCGGCCACCCGGCTTTGAGTAGCTACACGTACTCTGAAAAATTCATCCAAATTATTAGAGTAAATTCCTAAAAAGCTCAACCGTTCCAGTATAGGAACACGTTCTTTCATGGCTTCCTGCAAAATGCGACGATTAAAATACATCCAACTGATATCTCTCGGCAGATAATATTTATCTTCCTTTTTCTTCTTCTCCATACGGTTTTAATATTTTTAGCAAAAATACGTCATACACATTACAATAACATGTCAATATAACTACAAATCAATAACAATAAAAAAGTCACAGCCGACGCATACAGCCATGACTTAAAGAGAGTTTTTATAAGAAAATCAAATAAACTCTTCAACCAAATACATCTCATTAAATAAAACTTGTTGATAATTGGAAGAATCACTCTCTAACAAATTCAACAAAGTATATTCAGCTCCACGTACCCAATACACAAAATCACGATTGGGGTGGTAATCTTTCGCAAATTCCAGCAACTGTTGCAAATTAAAATCTGAGGAAATGATACCCGCACCGCTTTTTTCGGCATCATATGCATTACAGTCCTGTTCTATATGGGCAGGAACCATCAGAATAGGCTTGCCTAAATACATGGCCTCGCACACCGATTCAAATCCGGCAGTACTGGCATAAGCCTTGCATCCCGCCATCTGCCTCAAAAATTCCACATCATCCAGTTGATAAAAGCTCAATGTATTATCCACTCTCTTCACCGGTTCCTCCTCCCACTTGTCCCAAAAGAAACGAAGCGGTATCCTAGGATGTTGCCTATGCCATTTCATTACATTTTCACTGAAACCCGCATTAACCATATAGCCATGTATATAGTCACCGGAATAAGGTTCATGTAAAGTCACTTCCTTACGCAACAAGGGAGGAATCACACGGATATTATTCTGAGGATCATCCTTCATGTAACGAAAAGAAAGAGCCAAACGTTCCTTCGCCCCCAAGCTGGTCAGTACGGTAAAAAACTTCAAAAGAGCCAAGCTTACTTTATCAGCCTTCGGAAATTCAAAACTTTTATGCAAGAACAGATATTGATGTCCTATGCAGATTTGCGGAACAGAGGGACGGAACAGGAAATAAGTCAGTCCGGTCAGCAATTCATAGAAATTGATAACCCTGTCCGCACCACTGGCCTCGATACGCTGACGAATGTAGTTAATGCTATTGATATACACAGGAAGTTTCACTAGATTATACGCTACGCTCCGCATCAAACTCACCCGTTTGTTGGCTGGTGTAGGCAGAAAATTAGGACTGACAAAACGTTTTACGGGAGCATGGATGTTACGATTGAAAAATCCCGGCAAGCGGCGCGAACTACTTTTACCTACCAGTACTTCCACTACTTCGTGACCGTTCCGGCGCAATATTTCCTCCAACGTAATGGCTTGAGTAAGATGTCCTCTCCCCTCACCCTGTACTATAAATAAAAATTTCATGAGGCTGTATGTATTAGGGTAAACTCTTTATTATCTTCATTCTCATCAGCTAGTACATGATGGTATTCCATGATATTCCAATTCCCGTCCGCATCCTCAGTCAGTGCCGAAAGGCTTTCTACCCAATCGCCCGAATTCAGATAATGAATACCATCATAATAGGTATTAGCCGGATGATGGATATGACCACAAATCACTCCGTCACATTTACGTACACGTGCAAACTCCACCAACACTTTCTCAAAGTCCGATATATAGGAAACAGCCGACTTTACTTTTTGTTTGACGGCCTGTGACAGAGAATAATACGGTTTCCCCCGTTTGGTACGATATTGGTTATAAAAGCGGTTCACCCATAAGAGGAATGTATAACCTGCATCACCCAACCGGGCTAACCATTTCATCTGTGTAGTAACCCGGTCGAATATATCGCCATGTGTCACATAATAACGCTTTCCATGTGTTTCAAGGATGTATTCTTTGACGATTTTTACGTTATAGAATGTCATAGGGACCAAGCTGTCCAAAAAATCATCGTGGTTGCCGCGCACATAAATAACTTCAGTACCGAAGTTCTCCATCATCTTCATGATAACCTTAAAGAAATCAGTATGTTTTGCTTGCCACCTCTTAGTACCTGCCTTGCGCAAATGCCAACCATCTATAATATCTCCGTTCAATATCAGACGGTCACAATTGACAGATTTCAAAAAGTTACTGACCTCTATTGTTTTAGAATGAGAGGTTCCCAGATGGATATCCGATAAAACCACTGTAGGATAATACGTTCTCAGATGCATATCTTTATTATTAAAACTATGCAAATATCCATGTTATCTGTTACAAGATCGTGTCGGCAAAATTACTATGCTATTAAAATTAATGAAAAGACAGGCCGTTTCTTCATGGAACAAGAAACGGCCTGCAAAGCTTCAGTTTATCATACATAAACCATACTTCAATCTATAACTAACAATTAATTGTCAATATCAATCACATTGAACTGCATATCAAACTTTATCTCCCAACCATTAGAAAGTTTCACTTCATAGTCATGCTTGTCCCTCTCGATCTTGAGCATCTTGGCATCGGGGTAATTCGTAGCAACGTACTTTTTTATTGCTTCAGGAACCACAGCGACAGGTACAGCGCTGTATTTGCAATTCACTTCTGTCCAAACACCTTTCTTATCGAATTCCAGTTTGTCTCCATTGGTAAAAATCACATCATAGCTTTTATCAAACCAGTCCGTTTCCATTTTAGCCATCGCCACCTTATTATTGGGGAAATGAGTTTTGATAAAAGTTTGTGCAGTCTGAGGCAATTGGTTTACTTGAATAGGTTTGTCATCATCCGCCCATACCACTGTTTGCAACGTAAATAAGCACACTAACAATAATAATACCTTTTTCATAATCGTCATTTTTTTTATTTGGTTCTACATTCTGTTTTCTGATGCAAATATGCAGGGAGATTCTGAAAAGAATTTGAAATTCTGAAAAAAACACGATTTTTTTTCATTGATTATGAGTGGATGCGTAAAGTGTAAAACAATGCTCCCCGCTCTTATATTCATAGCAAAGCCTGAGAGCCTGCATTTTACATATCGTATCTGCTATTGCCAAGCCTAGACCGGTTGAGCCTTCTTTTTTCTTTCCTTGATAAAAACGCTCAAAAATACGCTGGGCATCCAGTGGTTGCGCCGCCCCTGTATTGCAGAACATCACACTGTGGGGAGTAATGACAATCTGGATGCGTCCACTGTCCATATTGTGTACAAAAGCATTCTTCAACAAATTGGTAAGCAACACCACTGCCAATGTTTCATTTATCGTAAGATAGAAAATACCTTCTTCCTCTACACTTGTTATGATCTCACGATATTGATACACTTCTTTATAGTCCTTCAAATATTGCCTCAATAATTTATTCACTTCTACTTGGGCAGTATCCGTAAATTGACCGTTCTCTATCTTCGAAAGCAATAACAAAGACTTGTTCAGCTTCGTTATATGCTCCAAAGTCTGGTGGGTTTTCATCAACTCCTCCAATTGGCTTTCTGAAAGATTTTCATCCTCCATCAGCATCTCCAACCGATTACGACAAATAGCCAGTGGTGTCTGCATCTCATGAGATGCATTACCAATAAATTGTTTTTGCTGTTCGAACATCTGCTCACTGCGCTCTGCATAACGAACAGCCGCTTCATTTAATTTTCTGAATTCTGAAACCCGGGTATTATTTTGTAAAGGCTCGTTTACCTTACCGATACGATATTTATCCAACCAATGAAGCAATACATAAAGAGGACGCATATTCCGATAAAACACCCACACATTAATAACAATTATAGTCAATAATAAAGCGATATAAAGAAAAATAATCCAACCTGCCATAGCATCTTTCAAATCTTCTTTTTCTATAGAAGGAGTCGCTACCGTCAATTCAAAAAACTTTTCGCCATCATCCTTAAAAATGGTCGTAAGGATTCGTGCAGGTTCAGTTTCATCTTTTTCAGGAATATAAACCATAGAATCTTTATAAATGATATCATCACAAGATCCTGCATATTCCTTCGTCACTTCACGCAGGAAATACTGATTGTTGGAAGCTGTATTTTTAGAAGGAAGCTCCTCTCCCGCCAATGCACGTATGATGATAATTTCCGAATAATCCTCCAATGAGTCATCCACTTCATCATTCACCTCATCCATTACAGCAAAATAGAAAAGGATGGCCCAGCCGGTCAATAAAACCGACAACACCAACGATATACGGATAATGATATAATAAATCAGTTTCATTTATTCCACTACCATTTTATATCCAAAACCATAAACAGCCTTCAGTTCAGGAGTAGCTCCAGCCTCTTTCAATCTCTTTCGTAAATTCTTGATTTGGGCATAGATAAAATCAAAATTATCGACTTGATCTATATGGTCGCCCCATACGGATTCGGCAAGTGTGCTTTTATTAACCAATCTGCCGGGACGGTTCATAAAATAAACCAGAATATCATATTCCTTACGGTTCAGTTCAAGCTTCTTTCCAGCTACGGTCACCCCATATTTATCGGGAAAAATTTCTATATTTCCATATTTGATACTATTTTCCCCACCTTGCTGATGACGGCGTATCACGCTTTTGATACGTGCATTCAGTTCCACCAAATGAAAAGGTTTAGGCAGATAATCATCGGCTCCGAGCTCCAATCCTAGCACTTTGTCTTCTATAGAGTCTTTGGCTGAAAGAATGATCACATTTTCCCGTTTATGCATTTCTTTCAACTTTTCCAACAAATCCAAGCCACTGCCATCCGGCAACATAATATCCAGCAAAATGCAGTCATAATCATAATCCTCTATCTTTTGTAATGCGGTGCGGTAATCGGCAGCAATTTCCACCACATAACGCTCCTTTTCCAATGAACGCTGAGTCACTTCACGCAAATTAGCATCGTCTTCTACTAATAGTATTTTCATAAGTCCAACTTTTGGTTCTTAAAGACAAAGAAACAAGATAATTCTGAAAAAACACTGAAATAAGAAAAAAAACGAAGAAGCCATACAATTTTTTCCATCAACCAACTAATAAACAACAAATATCAAACTAAAAACCGTTATCAACTATACAATCAGCCCCCTGCATCTACCACAACAAGATGCAAGGGGCCACACACAACTCTCTCTAATCAAACCCTAATTATTTGATTTCCATTTGAGAAAAATCCATTTGACTCAAGCCTACTGGTGACGGTGTTTCTTTTAAATCAAAAGAGACTTCCTTTTCACCATTTTTAGCCGAGTTTATTTTTACCTTTATACCCTTTGTTTCCGATGTTATTTTCAAAGATTTCAAATTAAAAGATACCGCACCGTTTCTCCAATAACCAGTAGTATCAGCATACGTATTGTAACGATACTCTAAATGAATATAGCCATCCTGGACGGGCGTAATTGTAGTGTTCTTTACCAAACTAACCAAATGTTTCATTTTAGAAGGCATGTTCTGATTAAAGATAATATTTAAATAACCACCACTAATCCACATATTACCTTCAAATATATCTACAGGATCATTTCCAAACGCTTCTTCATTCTCTGCTGTTAACTCCTCTATAGGTTTAGTTAGAATTTCCTTTATATTCAACACTTTGACCGAACAATCATATCCTTCCGGATAATTATCATACAAAGGATTGAAATAAAGAATAACCCGTTGTCCATCTATCGGAGAATACCAAAAATAATCAGTAGTTGCAGGCCAAATTTGTCCCCATCTGTCACCGGTAAAGTCATATACATGGGCACCTTTCACATTTACAGTAGCCCAATCCACTGCCACATCACCAAGAGAGTAGCCGTCACTATCATCACATGATTGGAGAGTGACTCCCATAACTACCAGGAATGCTAATAATAAAAGGTTCAACTTTTTCATAACTATAATGTATTAATCTCTTTTCTACTCTTAAAAGTAAAAAAGAGATCAAATACTGCATTTCATCCATTAATATTAACTTATTTTCAGTAAAAGGCTTGTAGAAAAACCAGATTCATTAAGAAAAAAAATAAAAACTTCCCGATTCGTCACGAACCGGGAAGCTTAAAACTGAGTTATATACAGATTTTCCCATTCAGGGGGAACATGGCTTTTCTATCAGCTTTTCACCCTTGTTTTGTTAAGGTAAATGGTTATATATTTAAAAGTTTAGTTTTTAGCGTATTATGTTAACTCACATAACAAAAAATATACCACGGGGCATAGTACCACTCAATACACTAAAAATCAACAGAATAATCATTTTTTTATTTTCCACATTATGTGGAAATACCACAATTTCATTCCACAATTTTGTAGAATTAATCCCCGTTTTTGAAATATATCTTTATCTTTGTAGAATTGATTACTCACTAAACAATATAATTACTATGAAAAAAAGACATTACGGAATGCTCTCATTGGCATTTACTTCATGCTTGGCTGTTCATGCGGAAAATAAAAATCAAAACACAGACAAGCCCAATGTCATCTTCATTTATGCTGATGATTTAGGATATGGTGACTTGGAGTGTTATGGAGCAAAAAACGTACAAACTCCAAATGTCAACCGTCTGGCATCCGAAGGGATACGATTTATCAACGCACACGCTACCGCCGCTACCAGTACCCCATCCAGATATTCCATGCTGACCGGAGAATATGCATGGCGTAAACCCGGAACAGATGTAGCTGCAGGCAATGCAGGAATGATTATACGTCCCGAGCAATATACTATGGCAGATATGTTTAAA
>ENA-UESG01000140-UESG01000140.1-human-gut-metagenome-genome-assembly--contig:-NODE-140-length-88382-cov-23.672872_pt1 | contig 88382 bp, 85 predicted proteins | sample MGYA00243002_ERZ508003 | MGnify/ENA primary metagenome ERZ508003 (study PRJEB26167, sample SAMN06115514) | human gut metagenome | host: Homo sapiens | place: China:Shanxi | collected 2015-12-02... | reverse complement strand
CTAACGCCGTTGTGTTCAAGCCGCCAAACAGCGAGCTGTTTGGCTATCGTTAGATTGCGTAAGCGGAAAGTATTTGTAGGCTTTGCCCACACCCACGACCTTTGAAAAGGTCGACCAAACTTTTATAATTGCTTGATAAAGCAATCAGCCAAACCATAACTTTTACGAAAAAATAGGCGGGTACTCTTTGCAAGTATCCGCCTAAATTTTTAATATTATCTTTTATCAAGTGGAGTATAATTCTTTGTTGTAGAAATACTCATATAAGCAGGACGAATAATCTTGCCGCCGTTTACAATTTCCTCAAGTCTGTGTGCGCTCCAACCTGCAATTCTGGCTGTAGCGAACATCGGTGTATAAAGCTCACAAGGAATGTCAAGCATACTGTAAAGCAAACCGCTGTAAAAATCGACATTGGACGCAACACCTTTATAAATCTTACGCTTTTTGCCGATAACCTGCGGAGCAAGTCTTTCTACTCTCTCATAAAGTTCAAAGTCCTCATCATAGCCTTCTGCTTTTGCAAGTTTTTGAACTGCGCCCTTAAGAATAATCTGACGAGGGTCAGAAATTGTATAAACAGCGTGACCCATACCATAGATAAGACCCATTCTGTCGAATGTCTGCTTTTCGAGTATTTTTTCAAGGTAATCTGCAATTTCTTCGTCATCTTTCCAGTCTTTTATGTGCTTTTTAATATCCTCAAACATATAGAATACTTTAACATTTGCACCGCCGTGCTTAGGACCTTTAAGAGATGCCAAAGCAGCTGCCGTTGCCGAATAAGTATCTGTACCGGAAGAAGTTACAACATGAGTTGTAAATGTAGAGTTGTTACCGCCGCCGTGCTCCATATGAAGAATAAGCGCCATATCAAGAACTTTTGCCTCAAGCGGTGTGTATTTTCTGTCAGGACGAAGTAATGACAAAATAACCTCAGCTGTTGACATAGTAGGCTCTGCTCTGTGAATATAAAGGCTCTTGTCACGAAGATAGTGGTTATATGCATGATAACCGTAAACGGAAAGCATTGGGAATACAGAGATAAGCTGAATGCACTGACGAAGTACATTATCTACCGATGTATCGTTAGGGTTATCGTCATAACAGAACAAAGTAAGTACGCTTCGAGCAATCGAGTTCATCATATCTTCACTCGGTGCTTTAAGAATAACATCACGAACAAAGTTTTGCGGTAAAGTTCTGTATTTTACAAGCAATTCCTTAAAATCCTTAAGCTGTGCGACATTTGGCATTTCGCCAAAAAGAAGAAGGTAAACAACTTCTTCAAAACCAAAACGATCATCCTCAAGAATACCGCCGACAATATCGTTTACATTATATCCACGATAATACAACTCACCGTCGCAAGGAACAAGCTTACCATCAACTTCTTTATTCTGGATAATTGTGGAAATATCTGTAAGGCCTGTTAATACACCCTTACCGTCAAGGTCACGAAGTCCTCTCTTAACATTATACTTTGAATAAAGACTTGTATCGATCATCGAATTTGAGATCATTTTTTGTGCCAAGTCATGGATAGCCGGTGTGTTATCTGAATAACTGCCCATCAAAATCACTTCCTACAATAAAGATTAGTAAATTTATAATTACCATTAAAGAACATTATATCACATTTTAAAGCAAAAGAAAAGATACAAAATGCTTTAAAGTGTCTTATTTATAATTAAGATTATGTCATATTTATATACATTTTAGCAAAAATATTCATTTGTCTGCAAATATATACAAAAAGAGGATGAATTTTACTCCATCCTCTTAGTTGTAATTATAATTATTTAATTACTTAAGATATGTACCGTTTGTACCGATCTTACCGTCAATGCCTGTGAAGCCTGAACCGCAAGCTACATAGCATCTCATGTTGGCTTTACCGATACTGCCTACTGTAAGTGTGCCGTTTGTAACAGTCTTAACATCACCTGTAACAGCGTCAATATACTTGCCATTAGGAATGTTCTTGAATGTAGCGCCGCCTGAAATAGTTACAAGTGCAAGGCTGTCTACGCCTTCGCTTGAATTTGTATAACGGCGGATAAATGCCATATTACCAGTTACATATTCGCTGTCCTTTGTATACTGACCTTTCTGGAGAGCAGGTACTGCCCTACGAATCATATTCAGTTGTTTAAGGTGAACAGCAAGCGGAGAATTAAGAGTTTCGGCAACTGTTCCTGATGCGCTATATTCACCGAAATCAGTAGCTGAAACATCACCCTCAAGATAATCGCCAAAATATGCACGACCTAAAGTTGAAAGAGGAGCATTTGGACCAAGGTCTATACTTACACCCTTTTGGAATTCAACTTCTGAACCATAGTATAGACATGGAATTCCACGGAATGTAAAGAGAAGTGAAAGGTTTTCTGCCCAAGCCTGAGTACCGCCATTATAACGAGTATCCATATCAGGACCGTAGTCATGGGAGTCAACATAAGTTACATTCCATGTTGAATCATTATAATATGGATCCTCTTCAAGAGCACGGGTAAATGCATTGCTGGCAGTAGAGAAGTTCCAATGCATTGGGAAGTCAATAACGCCTGTGCCATTGCCCTTACTGTAATCAGGAGTATGATATGTAATACCATTAAGATAAACATTATCAGAAGTTGGCTGATCACTTGTAGATGAATTGCTTGCATAGTGAGCATTTGTAAGGTTTACATTTTCAAGCTGATCATCGCCGAGAGCATTGATATACTTGCTGTCTGTTTCTGCCCAAGTATAGAAAGGAGCAGAAATTGCAGGGATATTATGATTCCAAAACTCGCTTACACGAGTACAAACCTCGCCGAATACATAGAAATTCTTTCCGCCTGTCTTAAGCCATGATGGGAAATAGAACTGGTTAAGAGTAAGTCTTGATACATGCTTTTCGGTATCCATTCTGAATGCGTCAACACCCATGTTGATATAATCGCCGTAAACATTGTTAAGATACTCTGCGACCTTTGGATTTTCTGTGTTTACATCAACGCAGTCACCGGCAATCTGTCCTGTCTGTACAGTTGGGCTTTCCCAGCTAAGGTCTTTATAATGATGATAGTTATTTTCCGTGTCATGATCGCCTGAATCAAGAGCCTTAGTATCCTTCATTATATTAAGTCTTGCCTGATACTGATAACCCGGAGCAAGACTGTCATAGTCAGGGAATGTTTTTGCAAAATCCGAATCAGGAATCGGAACCATACAATTAACAGATTCAAGATCCTTAAGTGTGTTATACTCTTTTGTAAACATAGGAGCGAGAGTAGCCTCACCAAAGTTACCTGTATGATTGATAACTATGTCCTGAATAATCTTCATACCTTTTTCATGTGCAGCATCGATAAGGTCCTGATACTTAACATCGTCACTCTCATAACGAACATCAACAGTTGAGAAATCGAATGCGTGATAGCCATGGTAGTCATAACCTGACGCATTTGTTACAACAGGAGTAATCCAAATTGCACTGAAGCCTAAAGCCTTGATGTAATCAAGCTTGTCGATAAGGCCCTTAAAGTCACCTCTCCAAGCCGGGTCTGAATCAGGGTTGTTAGCCTGCTGGTCGTCCCAACAATGAACATTGTTGCCTGTGTCACCGTCATAGAAACGAGTTGTGATTACAAAGTAAATTGAATCTTCACGAAGATCCGTTCTCTTCCAGTCATCAAAATCATTCCAAGACTTAGAAGACCATCTTCCGTTTTTGTACCACCACTCGCCGCTGTTTCTTGTTGTTTCAGCAGACTGAGTGCCGTTTGTAACAAACATCATATTGATTTTTGTTACATTGTCGAATGTGTAGCCGTAGCTGTTATCACCCTCTGCGGTCATTTTAGGGCCGGGGTAATCTGTTGCGATATTCTGCGGAAGGCTGTTCCAATAATAGATGTTCGGTGCGCCGTCTTCAGAATACACATGCACTTTAATACCGTCGTATTTAGCCTGAACTGACTCAGCATCGTCAACAGTAGCAGCCGAAACCGACACAATACCTACTGTTGCCGCAATGCAGACAACAAGCATTAAAGCAATGAGTTTTTTTACCTTTGTCATAGCTTTTCCTCCATTTTCCGTTAAAATCAAAATTTAACATCTACATATAATTATAAAGTAGTTATTAACGATTTTTTTTCTGATTTAGAATTATTAGAAATCTGTGCTTCCAAACATTTAATACTTGTTTTATGTAATTTATACAAAAAAGTGAACAAAGTGCTGTTTTTTTAAAAAGCAGACAGATTTTTCGACAAAGCAAAAAACTCTCCGATTAAATTCAGAGAGTTTTTATATATCACAACTATTTATATATCAAAACTACAAATTATATATTACTTTTCAAAACATATTTTTCAAGTGTTTTTGCAACTCCGTCATCATCATTTGACTCGCAGACATAATTTGCAATCTTTTTTACATCTTCCTCTGCATTGCCCATAGCAACTCCAAGACCCGCATAACCAATCATAGTTATATCATTGTAATTGTCGCCAAAAGCAATCATCTCTTCGTTTGTAAAACCGAGTTTTTCAAGCAGCATAGGCAGCATAGAACCCTTTGTTACGCCGAAAGGCATAATCTCGAGGAAGTACGGTGCGCTCTTATACACATCAAGCAAACCGTCGTAGCGTTTTGCAAGAATTTCGTTATATTTATCAATTTCGGCAGGTTCGCCCGAAAGTAAAAGTTTATTGATTTTTTCAGGAATATTCGCCGCAAAATCTTCCACAACAACCATTTCCATTTTGAGAATATCTCTTTCAACATTTGAATAATCATTCAAAGTGCCGCCTGTAATGATTTTCTTATCATCATAGGTATGAACAGAAAGATTTGATTCTTTCAACACACCGAGTATGTCGGAAAGGTATTCCTTCGGAAAATCCTTACTTACAATAGTTTGTCCGGTAGTACAATCAAGAATTTTTCCTCCGTTGAAAGCCATAATATAACCCTCATAGCGGTCAAGCAATAAATCTCTTGCAATGCTCTGAATCCCCATAGGATGTCTGCCCGAAGCGATTACAACCTTTTTGCCCATTTTTTGAGCGTCAATAATAGCGTATCGAGTGCGTGGAGTAATCTCTTTTTGAGAGTTAGTCAGAGTACCGTCAATGTCAAGTGCAATAATTTTGTAATCCATAATATCACCTTGTACTTAGAAATATTGATTAACAAATCATTTACAATATAACACACAAGTTAAAAAAATGCAAGTATTTGATACATTATGTAAAAAACAACTTTGTTTATAGCTTTATTTTGCCATTATATAAAAAAATATTTACAGATTAAATACAAAAATCGGGACCGGAAAAATCCCGGTCCCGAACAGCAATAAAAAATTACTGATTATTATTTGTATTGTTTTGAGCATTGTTATCTTTTTCAATATAAATGCCCTGATCAACAGTATCGTTACGAATAGAAGAATATTCGCTGAGTACCCATGAATACTGACCTGTTGTAATTGTACTTCCGCAGTATTCGCACTTGCCGGAACTTGACATTTCAAGAGGAGCACCGCAATTCGGGCAACTGTGTGACTTAAGCGTCTGACTGTTTGCACTTGTGGTCTTAATGCCTGCATTACGGGCAAAGCGAAGTGTGTACCTCAACTCGTATCTTGCATTAGGATCTCCACGGAGAACCTGACCGGTCTTTTCGTTTATCTCATAGTCTGTAAGACGGGCATTGAGGTAAACTGTAACATACTCAAATTCCTTATCTCTGCGATACGCTGTAAGATAAGCTGTACTTACGGCTACATTTTCAATCTTATTGATTACGCCGTTTGCAATCTTGCGATCAATCTGTTTTTGAGTTTGATTGTAGAGATTATCGTGTAAATAAATTCTTACAGGTGAAAGGTCACGCTTGCTCCAAGCGTCCTGAATGGTAACATATACATATCTTGAGAATGAAAGGAAATCTTCTGCCGAGAAGTTCGGATCATTCTGCTTGATAAGGTCTGAAATCTGTGCCGTACGGTCAGGAAGTGTAATATTTCTGCCTGCCGACTGCTGAATTGTCTGTGATCTGCCAACAGTAGTAGTTGTGCTTTTAGTTGTTCTTTTGCTGTCCTTTTTGCTCCTTATCATGCTGTAAACAACTATACCGATAACTACAAGGAAAACAACTAACGTTCCGCCAAATCCAAGGCCTTCTCCGCTGCTTTCGGAACTGCTGTTGTCTGAACCGTCCCAATCAGAACTGTCACCCCAATCGGAACTGCCGCCCCAGTCAGAGCTGCCGCCCCAATCAGAACCGCCGCTGTCATAGTCATTTGAATCGCCGAAGTCAAGCGGAGGTATTCCTAAGTCCGCTGTTTGGTTAGTATGTACCGATTGATTACTTTCGACAGAAACAGCATTAACTGATGAAAAAGCTGTAAAAGCTATCACCGCCATAAGTACAGTCAGTACAATCGAAAAACATTTTTTCAAAGTTACACACCTTCTTTTAAATTTCACGGTAAATCCGTTTGCTTATTATTGCTCTAATTTTAACATATATTGTAAAAATTTGCAATTATATTTATAATTTTGTTTATAAAAAATCCCGTTGTATTTCTATACATATTGCATATCAGCATTAAAAATTCGATATTTATTATTTTTTCGGAAATATTTATATTTAAGTGTTGACAATGCAATATTGCGGTGCTATAATAATACCTATAATTTATGTAGGTTTAATAAGGATTGAATTTCAATTACGGACATTACTATAAACATTATATTATAAAGGAGAATGCATTATGAAAATTTACGAGAAAATCACTGACCTCATTGGCAGAACACCTATTATGAAACTCAATAATTACTCTGCTGCACAGGGACTTGACACACCTGTACTTGCAAAGCTTGAATATTTTAATCCGGCAGGAAGTGTTAAGGACAGAGTAGCAAAGGCTATGATTGATGATGCGGAAGAAAAAGGCTTGCTTACATCTGATTCTGTAATCATTGAGCCTACAAGCGGTAACACAGGTATCGGTCTTGCAGCGGTAGCAGCCGCAAGAGGTTACAGAATTATTCTTACAATGCCTGAAACAATGAGTATCGAACGCAGAAATCTTCTTAAGGCTTACGGCGCAGAACTTGTTCTTACTGACGGTGCAAAAGGTATGAAGGGCGCTATCGCAAAGGCTGACGAACTTGCAAGTGAAATTCCGCACAGCTTTATTCCGGGTCAGTTCGTAAACCAGGCAAACCCTGCCGCTCACTTTGCAACAACAGGTCCTGAAATCTGGGAGGATACAGACGGCAAGATTGACATTTTTGTTGCAGGCGTAGGTACAGGCGGTACCGTAACAGGTGTAGGTAAATATCTTAAGTCAAAAAATCCAAATGTAAAAATTGTTGCAGTTGAACCGGCTACATCACCTGTACTTTCAAAGGGTGTTGCAGGTCCTCACAAAATTCAGGGTATCGGCGCAGGCTTTGTTCCCGAAACCCTTGATACTAAAGTATATGATGAAATCTTCGCTGTTGAGAACGAGGCAGCCTTTGCAACAGGCAAAGCTATTGCCCGTACAGAGGGTGTGCTTGTAGGTATTTCTTCGGGTGCGGCAGTATATGCGGCAACCGAGCTTGCTAAACGCCCTGAAAACAAGGGTAAGGTAATTGTAGCGCTTCTTCCAGATACAGGCGACCGTTACCTCTCAACTCCAATGTTCTCAGATAAATAATTTAACATCTATCCCCTGTAATAAATTATTTAGGAATTTTTTAACAGACCACAAAGACGGAATTTTACTTCGGCTTTGTGGTCTGTTATTTTGGGCTTTTATCAAAAGTTTTTGGGAGAAATTTATGCTTTAGCTGATTATCGTTCAGGCAACAAAGTAACGCAAAAGCTAAATTTTCAAAACTAAACTTTGTGTGTTAAAACATTATTTGCCTAAACAATAAAAAACTAATTAACAAACAAAGCCATCTTTGACTGATAAAATCAAAGATGGCTTTATAATTTTTTCTATAAACTTATATACTATTATATAACATAGTCATTGCCGATGCTCTCAGTCTGACGGTCAATAATGTCTTGAATAGTGATGCCGTCAAGATACTTTGTAATAACCTCATTAAGTCCCTGCCATACAGGCAAAGTAATGCATTCCTCGCTCATAGGGCAGTTATTCGGAGTGTGGTCAAGACAAGCAACAGGAGCAAGGCTGCCCTCTGTAATGCGGAGAATCTCGCCTACCGTATATTGGTCGGGAGTTCTTGCAAGGCGGTATCCACCCTGAAATCCACGGTTTGTAAGTAACACATCGGCTTTATTAAGAATAGGCATAATCTGCTCAAGATATTTTTTGGAAATATTCTGACGAGCCGCAATATCCTTAAGTGCAATGTAACCGTCATTCTGGTGCATTGCCAAATCTATAAGCATTCGCAGTGCGTATCTTCCCTTTGTAGAAATTTTCAAATTAACACCACCTTTTACTAAGTATTTGCAAAAATATAGCATTCATCTATAACATAATAATAACATATATTTAGTAGGTTTTCAAGTTGTTTTTTATCCGATTTATATTTTAATTATCTTTCTATAGATATATTGGTCGCTTATAATTCTACAAATATGTTACAAAATCGGCAAATATTGCTCTAAAAACCTACTAAACAAATATATTTTTAAAAATTTAAAAAATAGTATTGACAACGGGTAAATTATATGATAATATACAATCACATTAAACCTATGTAATTAGTAAGTTTTAGCAAAGGAGAATTCTAATGCTTCTATTATTTGTAAATCTATTAAGACAGAACTACCGATACGGACGAATGTGCAGTACCTCTGGATGTTGTTGCTGACGCAACAAATACATTACTACATTATTTTTATTATAACATTGTAACAAACTAAATTAATTATTGAAAGAGGTAAATAAAATGAGCACATTAAAAGATAGAAAATTACACTTTGAAACACTTCAGCTTCATGTAGGACAGGAATCGGCAGACCCGGTAACAGATGCAAGAGCAGTTCCGATTTACGCAACTACTTCTTATGTATTCCACAACAGCCAGCACGCCGCAGATCGTTTTGCACTTAAAGATGCAGGCAACATCTACGGCAGACTTACAAACCCTACAGAAGATATTTTTGAGCAGAGAATTGCAGCTCTTGAGGGTGGTACAGCCGCTCTTGCAGTAGCTTCGGGCGCAGCTGCAATCGCATATACAATTCAGGCTCTTGCTAAAGCAGGCGAGAACATCGTAGCTGCAAAGACAATCTACGGCGGCACATATAACCTTCTCGAACACACACTTCCTGCTTACGGCATTACAACAACATTTGTTGATCCTGATGAAGAGGGTGCTTTTGAAAACGCTATTGACGAGAATACAAAGGCTCTCTACATTGAAACACTCGGCAATCCAAATGCTAACCTTATTGATATTGAGGCTCTCGCAAAGATTGCACACGCACACAATATTCCGCTTGTTGTTGACAGCACATTTGCAACCCCTTACCTTGTAAGACCGTTTGAGTACGGTGCAGACATCGTTGTTCATTCAGCTACAAAGTTCATCGGCGGTCACGGTACGGCAATAGGCGGTGTAATTATTGAGAACGGTAAGTTTGACTGGGCTGCATCAGGTAAATTCCCACAGTTTGCAGAGCCAAACCCATCATACCACGGTGCTGTATTTACACAGGCTGCTCCGGGTGCTGCATTTGTAACATACATCAGAGCAATTCTTCTCCGTGACACAGGTGCTACAATCTCTCCGTTCCACGCATTCATTTTCTTGCAGGGTCTTGAAACACTTTCACTCCGTGTTGAGCGTCATGTAGAAAACACAAAGAAAGTTCTTGAATTCCTTGTAAATCACCCACAGGTTGAGAGCGTAAACCACCCATCACTTCCAAACTCACCGTATAAGGCACTTTATGATAAGTACTTCCCTAACGGCGGCGGTTCAATCTTTACTTTTGAAATCAAGGGTACAGAAGAAGACGCTAAGAAGTTCATTGATAATCTCCAGGTATTCTCACTTCTTGCAAATGTAGCAGATGTTAAGTCACTTGCTATTCATCCCGCATCAACAACACACTCACAGCTTAACGAGCAGGAGCTTGCAGAGCAGGGCATTAAGCCAAATACAATTCGTCTTTCAATCGGTACAGAGCATATTGATGATATTCTCTTCGATTTACAGGAAGCATTTGAGGCTATTAAATAATCAAATCACATAATTCAAATATTTACGGACTGCATTTTATGTGCAGTCCGTATTTTGTTTATTACTGTTTAGTGCACAGTTTAAAGCAAATAATTTTAAAATACTCTGCTGCTCTAACTTTTGAAAAAATCAGCAAAACACAAAACCTGCGTTATACTCAACAACGCAGGTTTTGTTTATATATCGTAATTTTCAACTATTTGATTACTTTCAAGGCTCTTTTTCACATCAATAATACGCTGATTTCTGCTTCCTCTGAACTTAAGCATCAGGCTCTTTTCTTCAAGTATAAATCTGCCGTCTATAAGGTAGTCCGTCTGTTTGAGCAAATCCATCCATTCGGGATGTTTGTCTGCTCCCTCAAGCAGCTTTTCGTAAGTATAGCCCGTGTATGTAACTACATTATAGCCGTTTTCGTGTGCAAGTCTGCCAAGCTCTGCAAATGCCTCTGCCTGACAAAACGGTTCGCCGCCCGAAAAAGTAAGTCCCTGCAAGAGCGGAAGTGACTTTGCGACATTGATTATCTTCTCAACCTTGCCGTCAAAGCCGCCGTCAAAGTCCCACGTTTTTTCGTTGTGGCAGCCCTCGCAGTGATGCGGACAACCCTGGCAAAAAACTGTAAGTCTGAAACCCGGGCCGTCAACTATGCTGTTTTTTATAACACCTGAAAGTCTTATAATATCTTTACTCATAATTATGCTGTAATATCATCGGAAAAATCTTCCATACCGCAACATTCAGAAACAGAGTGCTTTACCCTATCCCTTACCTCGGCTGCCTTTGCATTGTTAAAACGCTCTGTTGTACCTACAAGGTAGCCTGTAATTCTGCGGATACGCTCAAATCCCTGACCGTTCTTAGTTTCTTTTCTGCCGCACTGCGGACAATAATCACCGATAATACCTGTATGTCCGCAAACAGGGTCACGGTCAACGGGGTGGTTGATTGCACCGTAGCCGATTCCGCTCTCTTTCATACAACGGATAACAGCCTCAAATGCGTCAATATTCTGTGACGGGTCACCGTCAAGCTCAATATATGAGATGTGACCGCCGTTTGTAAGATTGTGATAAGGTGCTTCAATCTTAATTTTATCAAATGCGGAGATATTGTAATAAACAGGTACATGGAAAGAGTTTGTATAATACTCTCTGTCTGTAACACCCGGAATAATTCCGAAACGCTCTTTATCAATTCTTACAAATCTGCCCGACAAGCCCTCTGCAGGAGTACCGATAACACCGAAGTTAAGTTTGTATTTCTCGGTAGCCTCGTTCATCTTCTTTCTCATATAGCCGACAATTTCAAGACCGAGCTTTTGTGAAGTTTCGCTCTCGCCGTGATGTTTGCCTGTAAGAACCACAAGGCACTCGGCAAGTCCGATAAATCCGATTGTGAGTGAGCCGTGCTTTAAAACATCTCTTACAGAATCGTTAGGAGTAAGCTTGTCGCTGTCAAGCCAAATACCCTGACCCATAAGGAAAGGATAGTTTCTGACAAGTTTCTGACACTGAATTTCAAAACGCTCAAGAAGCTGACCTACAACGAGATCGCACATTCTGTCAAGCTGTTCAAAGAAGAAGTCAATATTTTTATTTGAAAGAATTGCAAGTCTCGGAAGGTTAATTGAAGTAAAGCTAAGGTTTCCTCTGCCGTATGTAATCTCTCTGTCAGGATCGTAAACATTGCCCATAACTCTTGTACGGCAGCCCATATATGCAACCTCTGTTTCAGGATGACCGGGCTTGTAATATTGGAGATTGTACGGTGCGTCGATAAATGAGAAGTTAGGGAAAAGTCTTTTTGCGGAAACTCTCATTGAAAGTTTGTACAAATCGTAGTTCTTATCCTCCGGATTGTAGTTTACGCCCTCTTTTACCTTGAAAATCTGAATTGGGAAAATAGGTGTTTCACCGTTGCCAAGACCTCTTTCCGTAGCGTAAAGGAGGTTCTTCATAACAAGTCTGCCCTCCGGAGAAGTATCTGTACCGTAGTTAAGCGAGCTGAACGGAATCTGTGCGCCTGCTCTTGAATGCATTGTGTTAAGGTTATGGATAAGTGCCTCCATAGCCTGGAAAGTAGCCTTATCTGTTTCAGCCTCGGCATGTTTAAACGCAAAACGCTGAATTTTCTCGGCAACTCTGTCTTCAAACTTTTCTTTAAGAAGTGCAAGCTCCTCCTTTTTATAATTAGGAGTCTGATTTTCGAGTGTCGGCCATTCGCCGCTTGCCTCCTCTGCCTTTTCGCAGATTTCTTTTACTGTAGCGTCAGGATCTTCGGCATCTGTCAAAAGTTCAATTGCTCTTTCAAGATTGATTCTGTAACGCTTTCTGTATGTTTTCTTAACGCCCGGAGCCATTGAGTAGTCAAAGTTAGGCACACTCTGACCGCCGTGCTGGTCATTCTGGTTAGACTGAATTGCAATACATGCAAGTGCCGAATATGACGCAATGTCATTAGGTTCTCTCAAATAGCCGTGACCTGTTGAAAAACCGCCTTTAAAAAGGCTTACAAGGTCAATCTGGCAACAAGTTGTGGTAAGTGTAAAGAAATCAAGATCGTGAATATGAATATCACCGTCACGATGAGCCTTAGAATACTTAGGGTCGAGAATGTACATTTCATTGAACTGTTTTGCGCCCTCTGAACCGTACTTGAGCATTGTACCCATTGCAGTATCACCGTCAATGTTTGCGTTCTCACGCTTAACATCGTTATCTTTAGCTGATTTAAAAGTAAGGTCCTCATAAATCTTCATGAGCTTTGTGTTCATTTCACGCACTCTTGTACGCTCTGCACGGTAAAGTATATATTCCTTTGCAGTTCTTGCATGACCGTTTTCAATAAGCACCTTTTCAACAGCGTCCTGTACCTGCTCAACTGTAGGAGCCTTATCTCCGCACTTTTTCTCAAGTAAATCTCTTACCTGTACCGAAAGTGCTTTTGCGGCATCATAATCGTTACCGCCGATTGCCTGTGCAGCCTTATAAATGGCTTGTGTTATTTTTTCTGTGTCAAAATTCGCTTCTCGTCCGTCACGCTTAATAATTTTTGTTATCATTTTTCTTCCTCCGTATTTATAACTCCTATATATATCTATATTTAGTGTTACTTTTATAATTTTCACTATATATTGTGGTATATGTATTGCCGAACACAAGTTTTATTCTATCATAAAGAGGCGTTTAATTCAATCGTCAAACTGACAAAAACAGATTTTTTTATTTGTTTAATTTGAGCAATTTTTTTAGGATAATTACAAATTAGAATATTACAAAAATTTTCTATAATATGTGACCGTTTGTTTATATCGCCACAATATATTGTATATTGTTCTTATAATTAAACACTGACATAAAATCAAAACAAAAAGCAATCGGGCCGCTTTATCAAACAGCTTGATTGCTTTTATCAGTAAGTTTTGCGATTTAACGCACGGTTTTAGCCAAACCTTTATAATCGCTTAATAAAGTGTTTTGCTAAATCATAATTTAATATTTCCGCCACATTCAAGGCAGATTTTATCAATATGTATTATCGGGATAAGTTTTTCATCAATCTGCGATATTTTTTCTTTCACGGCATTTAACGCATCTGTTTCTTTTAATTTACATTCAGGCGGAACCACAAGGTCAAAAAGTACACGCTGATGTTCTTCTCCCTTTACAATTCTGAAATCGTGCAGGCTGAGTGCGCTGTCAATACTGTCAAGCGACTCGTTTATCTTTTCTTTTAATTCAATAGTATATTCATCGGAAACCGCAATCGGGTCCATATGAATAGTAACCACGCAATTATACTTTTCCTGTATTTTTCTTTCAAGTCTGTCGATTACATCGTGTGCCTTTAAAATATCGACATCGTAAGGAACTTCCGCATGGAAAGAAATTATACATCTTCCCGGGCCGTAATCGTGAATGAGCAAATCGTGAATACCCGTTATAAGTTCGGTAGAAAGCACAATTTCTCTGATTTCGTCTATAAATTCCGGGTCGGGAGTATTTCCGAGCAAAGGTGAAAGACTTTCCCTAAAAGTGCTTATACCCGTATAAAGAATAAATCCGGCTACGGCACAACCGAGCCAACCGTCGATATTCACGCCTGTTACGGCAGATATGCCCAAACCTATTAAAACTACCGAAGTAGCAATACAGTCGGTGAGAGAATCCATTGCCGTTGCCTTAAGAGCAGACGAAGAAATCTTTTTTGACATTGCCCTGTTGAAGAAAAACATCCACAGCTTTACACAGATTGAGCCGATAAGAATACATACCGACAACAAAGTAATTGCTGTGCTTTCTTCGGGATTAATAATTTTTTCAATTGACGATTTCAAAAGTTCCACACCCACAAGGATAATTGCACACGATATTCCCAAACCCGCCACATATTCATATCTGCCGTGACCGTAGGGATGTTCTTCATCGGCAGGTCTGTTGGCAAGTTTAAATCCCAAGAATGTTACAACCGAACTGCCTGCATCAGACAAGTTATTGAATGCGTCTGCAGTTACGGAAATTGATGCGGTGAGTATCCCCGACAGAAGCTTTGCACTGAACAAAATGAGGTTCAGTATTATTCCGACTACACCCGAAAAATTACCGCAAGCCGAACGCACCTGCGGATTTTTTATGTCATCATAATTTTTTATAAACTTTGAAAGCACTAAATCCAACAACTAAAAACACCACTTAACAAATAAACTACACCATATAATGGCATTAACAATAATTTAGCACAGCACATCAAAGTTAGTCAAGAGAAACAAATCCCATTGCAAAGAAATGCAACGGGATTTGATAAAATTATAAAGTTATTTTGCTTATTCAGCGTCAGCCTTAGCTTTTTCAATTATCTTTTGAGCAACATTTGCCGGAGCGTCTTCATATCTTGCAAAAGCAAATTCATAACTTCCTCTGCCCTGCGTAACCTGACGAAGATAGGTTGCGAAATTATCCATCTCTGCCATAGGAACTTCGCCCTCAACAATCTGCATACCGCTGTCCTCGGCAGGAGTCATACCGAGCACTCTGCCTCTGCGCTTGTTTACTTCACCCATTACATCACCCATATTTGAGTCGGGCAATGTAACCTTAAGAGAGCCGATCGGCTCAAGAAGTGTAGGAGATGCGTTTGGAATACCGTTTTTATATGCCATACTTGCGGCAGTTTTAAACGACATTTCCGAAGAGTCAACAGGATGATACGAACCGTCATAAAGTGTAGCTCTGATACCTACCATCGGATAACCTGCAAGCACACCTTTTTTAATGGAATCACGCAAACCCTTTTCTACTGCCGGGAAGAAGTTTTTAGGAACTGCGCCGCCGACAACTCTTTCTGCAAATTCAAGACCTTCGCTCTCGCAAGGCTCAAACTCAATCCAAACATCGCCGAACTGACCGTGACCGCCTGACTGCTTTTTATATCTGCCCTGTGCCGAAACTTTTTTCCTGATAGTTTCACGATATGCGATTTTCTGCTTTTTAAGAACCGCCTCTACATTGAATTTTGACTTTAACTTTGAAATTACAACATCAAGATGCTGCTCGCCCAAGCCTGAAATAAGCATTTCGTGTGTTTCGTGGTTTGTTACATATTTAATAGTAGGGTCTTCCTCGCTTAGCTTTGCAAGTCCCTGTGCTACCTTGTCTTCATCGCCCTTTGTGACAGGATAAATAGCCATTGTGTATGATGATACAGGATAATCAATACCCTCAAGCACTACTTTTCTGAGCGGTGAGCAAAGTGTGTCGCCTGTTTTTACAGACGCAAGTTTTGGAATAGCACCGATGTCGCCTGCACCTATATAATCGGTTTCAACCTGTTTTTTACCTCTTACGGTAAGAACCTTTCCTATTCTCTCCTGTGTGCCTGTTCTCATATTTACAAGCGGAGTATCGGCACTGACTTTTCCCGATACAACCTTAACATAAGAAAGTTTACCTACAAACGGGTCAACAACTGTTTTAAATACAACTGCGGCAGCCGCTGCGTTTTCGTTGACGCTGATTTCAACAGGTTCGCCGTCAACATCAACAGCAATTTCGTCACCTTTATCGGCAGCGGTAGGTGCAAGCCATACAAGACTGTTCAAAAGCTGGTCAAAAGCAAATGTATTGTGTGCGTCACCGCAGAATACAGGGCAAATTGTACCGTCTTTAACACCCTTACTTACGCCGAGTATAATTTCTTCCGGAGTAAATTCTTCACCCATAATAAACTTGTCGAGCAGCTCCTCGCTTGTTTCCGCAACAGCCTCTTTAATAGCCTCACGCAAGCCCTCAAGTCTGTCGCCCATATCAGGAAGCGGAGTCTGCACTACAGAACCGTCTGTATCATATTTATAAGCCTTATAATCAAAAAGATTTATATATGTATTTGCCTGACCGTCAACAATGTACGGAACAACAACAGGACAAACAGTAGGGCCGAATGTAGCCTTTAAACTCTCAAATACACGGTAGAATCTGGCGCTTTCATCACAAAGACCGTTTACGAAGAAAATCTTTGTAAGGCCTGCCTTGGTGGCAGCTTTAACAGCCTTTTCAGTACCGACATTTACACCGTCTTTGCCCGATACAACGATAAGCGCTGAATCGGCGGCACGCATACCCTCTGCTACACCGCCCTCAAAGTCGAACAAACCGGGAGTATCTATAATATTTATCTTGGTATTTTTCCATTCAATGGGAGCAACCGAGGTTAAAATTGAAGTCTGGCGCTTGATTTCCTCACTGTCATAATCAAGAACGGTATTACCGTCTGCAATATTACCAAGTCTTTCAGATGCCTTTGCAAGATATATCATACTCTCAGCAACAGATGTTTTACCGCATCCGCCGTGACCTGCAAGGGCAATGTTTAATATTTTTTTAGCATTGTACTGTTTCAAAAGAAACACTCCTTTCGGGATATATATTCAAATCTTAAGCGTTTTCGACAATTAGTAATCAACTTACTTGTCAATTATAGCATATTTGTATAAATCTTACAATAGAAATTTGACGATAAGCTAAAAAATTAACTCCTTGCCTAATAAGACAAGGAGTTAATTGTGCAAATTGCTTATTTTATAAAATTTAAATGTTTAAAACATAAAAATCCGAAAGGTTTTTTGTGCAATTACACCAATTCAATATTACTCAAGAACTGCACCCTGTGCACCCGATGTTACGAGTTTTGCATAACGGGCAAGGTAGCCTGTTGTAATCTTTGGCTGACGAGGTTTCCATTCGGCTTTACGCTTAGCAAACTCTTCGTCAGAAATAAGTAAATTGATAGTATTTGCGTTGATGTCGATTTCAATTGTATCGCCCTCTTCAACAAGTGCGATAGGACCGCCGACTGCTGCCTCAGGTGAAATATGACCGATTGCAGCGCCTCTTGTAGCGCCTGAAAAACGGCCGTCTGTAATAAGAGCTACACAATGACCGAGGCCACTACCCATAATAGCAGATGTAGGATTAAGCATTTCTCTCATGCCCGGACCACCCTTAGGACCTTCGTAACGGATAACAACAACATCACCAGGCTTAATATTGCCTGCGTGAATTGCCTCAATAGCGTCCTCCTCGCAGTCAAACACTCTTGCGTTGCCCTTGTGCTGTAACATTTCAGGAGCAACTGCACTTCTCTTAACTACGCAGCCGTCAGGAGCAAGGTTGCCCTTAAGAACAGCGATACCGCCTGTTGTGCTGTATGGATTTGTGATTGGACGAATAATATCTGTATCCTTAATCTCGCAGCCTTCAATGTTCTCGGCAACTGTCTTGCCTGTTGCAGTAATAAGGTCTGTGTTAAGGAGATTGAGTTTTGTAAGTTCGTTCATAACAGCGTAAACACCGCCTGCCTCGTTGAGGTCTTCCATATATGTATGACCTGCAGGAGCAAGGTGACAAAGGTTAGGTGTCTTTGCGCTGATTTCATTTGCAATATCAAGGTTAAGTTTAACGCCTGCCTCTTTAGCGATAGCAGGAAGGTGAAGCATTGTATTTGTTGAACAACCGAGAGCCATATCAACTGTAAGAGCATTCATAAATGCCTTTTCTGTCATAATGTCGAGCGGACGGATATTCTTTTCGAGAAGTTCCATAACCTTCATACCTGCGTGTTTAGCAAGTTTGATTCTCTCTGAATAAACGGCAGGAATTGTACCGTTACCCTGCAAGCCCATACCGATAGCCTCTGTAAGGCAGTTCATACTGTTTGCCGTGTACATACCCGAACAAGAACCGCATGACGGGCAAGCCTTGTTCTCAAACTCGCAAAGTTCCTCTGCAGAAATTTTGTTTGCCGTGTAAGCGCCTACAGCCTCAAACATACTTGAAAGGCTTGTCTTTTTACCCTTTACATGACCTGCGAGCATTGGACCGCCGCTTACAAAAACGGTAGGAACATTAATTCTTGCGGCAGCCATTAAAAGACCCGGAACATTCTTATCACAGTTAGGAACCATAACAAGAGCGTCAAATGCATGAGCCTTTGCCATAGCCTCTGTTGAGTCGGCAATAAGTTCACGGGTAACAAGCGAATACTTCATACCCTCGTGACCCATAGCAATACCGTCACAAACAGCAATTGCAGGGAAAACAATAGGAACACCGCCTGCAAGAGCAACACCCTGCTTTACAGCGTCAACAATCTTGTCTATATTCATATGTCCCGGAACAATATCGTTCTTGGAGCTGACAATACCGATAAGAGGTTTTTTCATTTCTTCTTCAGTAAGACCGAGAGCGTTCAGAAGTGAGCGCTGCGGTGCGGCATTAACACCAACCTTAATTACATCACTTTTCATTTTATTATCCTCACTTTATAATTGTTAATAAATCAATGCAAAACCGCACCGATTTACCTCTATAAGCTTTATTCTAAACAACAGGTGTGAAAACTGTTTAGTAATATAATCTTAGCACAATAAGTGCATAAAATCAAGTTAGTAAGTAACATTTCCTGTATTTTATAAAGGAACAGAGTAAGATAATTTAAAATCATAGATTAAAGTATTTTCCCTTTAATATGCATTTGCTTAATTTAAAATGCCTACCGATTCCGCTTTTCTTTTGCGTGAAAAGAAAAGCTCCAAAAGAAAGCACGCTTAAGGGAACAGGGCTTTCGATGCCCTTTTACCTTAAGTATCCCATTTCCCCAAACGACCAAGGTCAGTGACCTTGGAACCTTAAGCTATTGTTTTCTTTCTAAAATTCACCTTTACCAACAGTTTTGTTCAATAACTTTATAACTAATCAAGCACCTGCTCCATACCGTATTTCTGAATTTTCAATCCGCATTTATCGTAAAACTTCTTGGCGGATTCGTTACATTCCCATACATTAAGGGTAAGATTATGACAGCCGTTTTTCTTGGCAACATCAAGTACATACTCATAAAGCCGTGTACCGATTTTTAGACCTCTTGAGTTTTCAGAAACGCATAAATCATCAATATAAAGACTTGTGTAATTGCTTGATTTTGTGCAATGTCTTTGATAAACGCAAAAGGCATATCCCAAAATCACTCCGTCATTGTCTGCAACATAAACAGGCTTTTCGTCATCCGCTAAAATTTCTTTTAATTCGTTTGTTGTATATTTTTTTGAACCCGGAATAAATAAATCAGGTCTTTTGTCCGAATGAACCTTATGCACCTGATAAAGCAATTCTTCAATCTGCGGAATATCCTTTTCTTCTGCTCTTCTTATATTCACAACTATCACTCCGAAAATTAATATTTTTGCAATAATCAACAAATTTATTATACTACTTCTTTCATAGGTGTGCAATAAATTTACCTTTTATTAAAATAATCATCTTTTGTCATTTCCATTTCGGAAGCACTCCATATTTCACCGCAAAAGCAGTTTTCTTCCTTGTTTTCATTTTCAATTTCTTTAAATCCGACGGATTTATAACAATGATAAGCCGCAAGGTTATTCTCAAAAACTCCGAGAGTAATTTTATTGACTTTCAATATTTCAAACGAATACTTCAGCGCAAGACTGAGCATTTCCTTTCCGTATCCCAATCCTCTTTTAGAATCGTCCATAATTACAAATCCAAAGCGTAATATCGTTCGTTCTTTATCTGTAAATCTTAAAATGAGATGACCTGCGACAGTGTTGTTATCAATTAATGTCATAGGGTAAAAATTATCATAATCAATGCAGTCGCCGTTATTATCACAGTATTTTCTGTTCATATCTTCGGCGGTAATCGGATATGTCTGCCACCTGTCAGAACACCACTTTCTGAAAGCAACTTCGTCTTTGCTCCACTTCACAATAAATTTTGCGTCACATTTTTTGTACGGTCTTAGCCTTAGTTTTTTTAAATCAATTTTTGTCTGCATAGTTGCATCCTCCGCTAAAACAAATTTAACATTCAGGCAAAAGAAAAAGCCCCAAGCAAAACGCTTAGGGCGAATAAAATTCGTGGTACCACCTAAATTCAGAAATAAAATTTCTGCACTCAAACAATGCGGGATAAAATATCCGATATTGCCTCCCTTATAACGGTGGGAACTGCCGTTGAAGCCTACTGAAAATAACTTTGTTCGGTTCAAAGCTCAAAGGCTACCTTCCTTACTTACGCCACGGGAATTTTCACCGACCATTCCCTCTCTGCAGAGTCAAAAAGTAAGTACTCCTCCTTATCAATGCTTTTGTCTAAATATTATCAGTATATTAACATTGCAAAAATAATATGTCAATACATTTTTTCAATTTTCGTAAAAATTCAGAATATCCTTGTAAATATCCGATTTATTTTTCTCGTTAAGAATTTCGTGACGATTGTTTTTATACAGTTTTTGGCTGATGTTTGCATAGCCGAGTTCTTTTAAGAAAACTATAAGTGCGTTAAATTTCTTTTTTGACTGAATAACAGGGTCATTTTCACCTGCTATTACAAAAATCGGTAATCTTTTATTATAAACTTCCCAATCATCCGAATCAAATGCGCTTAATTGCAGTTTAAACAGATTTATAAAACCGTTTGTAGTAAACACAAAACCGCAAAGCTCGTCCTCGTTATACGCTCTGACATTGTCTTTATTTTCCGTTATCCAAGAATTAGGTTCGGCATTCTTTTCCTTGTATCCGATGAAAGTTCCGTTGTTCAGCAATTTATTGGGCGCCTGCTCTTTGTAAAAAGGTTTTAAAATTTTTGAAAGAAAAAGCCCGAAACTTGCATTGCCGTTATGGGTAGGCGGGCCGCAAAGAACAATTTTGTCAATTTCCTTTTCATACTTTTTCATATAATTTCGTGCAACAAGTGTGCCCATACTGTGGCTGAAAATATATAACGGCAGATTCGGATAATTTTTCTTTATATATTCGGTTACAGCGTGCATATCATCTATAACGGCACTGATGTCCTCTGTATAAAAATTGCCGAATTCTCCCTCGTTTATCACACTTGCGCCGTGACCTCTGTGGTCGTGAATAACGCATACATAGCCGTTATCATTAAGGTAATTCATAAATTCAAAATATCGTTCTTTATGCTCGCACATTCCGTGTGAAAACTGAACTATAGCCTTTGGCTGTGTTTTCGTTTCTGAAACAGCAACTTCAAGCATTAAATTGTCAAACGGAGATTTTATTTTTTCAATTCTCATTTACAAATCCCTTTCCGCATAGATAAATTTTACATAGTATAAACCTCTTGACCGCAAAAATCAAGAGGTTTATGGGAAAATTTTTATTATTCAGAACACGAATATACAAAAGATTATATTTGTTTATTTATATATCATTTTCAAAAAGATTGCTGTGTTTTTTGAAAAATTCATAGTAAATCTTTGTATTTTCAAGTTCCCACCAATCTTTTACTTCAACCGGGTTTGAGTCGAGGTCATAAATTTTTGCATTGTACATAGCAAGCAAAAACGGCGAGTGTGTGGCAATTATCAATTGACAGCCGCAATATCGGGTCAGTTCTTCAAGCATTTTTACAAGTTTCAACTGCATTTTTGCCGACATACTGTTTTCGGGTTCGTCAAGGCAATACAACTTGTCGTTTTTCAGCTTTGTTTTAAAGTATTTCAGAGCAGTTTCTCCGTTGCTGAAAAGTTGGGTTTCCTTTCCTGCTGTTCTTTCAATAAACTTTCTGCGTGACACCGATTTCCTGCGTGACATAACCTGCATTTTAAACTGCTCGTAATCGTCCATTCCGCTGAACCTTATACTTTTGCCATACTTTAAAGCACCGTACTCATCACGGGCAATGTCCTTTTTCTCGGAAATTTCGTCATTATTTGTACGAATAGTGAGCATATAATCAAAAATATCATCGCTTGTTATAATACGACTGCCGTCAGGTATTTTGTGCTTGAACCCCTCATCATCGTAACCGAGAGAATACTCACAATTTTTTACATATTCATCAAATAATTCGCTTGAATTAAACGGAGCGATGCGGTTTAGCTCAAGTTTTTGAGCAATAAGATTTAAAAGTGTGCTTTTTCCCGAACCGTTGCCGCCGTAAAAAATTGTTACATTTTTAAATGAAATCTCATAAAGTTCACGATTTCCGAACATTCTGCACGGGTATGTGTTATCTATATAACCGTAAATGCCGCCGTTGCGTTCACATTGATTTTGAATCATCGGTTCTTCAAAATCAATCGGTAATGTAAAAGTGTCCAAATACATCAAAGGTCACCTGCCGTTCGTAATTTATATGTTTTAATAATAACATATAAGGTATACAAAAAACAGTACTGTGCAAAAATTTTCTTTCAAATACAAACAGCTTCTTGAGAAATACATAATACATATCTCAAAAAGCTGTTTTTTTAGTAAAGTTATTAAGTTAATTCATTTCCGTCGGAATCAAGAAAAACATACTGTGACGGAATTGACGGATAATAAAACACATAAGGAACTTCTTTTACTTTTTCTTCATAAATACCGTTTTCCCCTGTAATTTTAACCGACGCACAATCGGAATTATTTACTACAAATGAATATCCGCCGTTCCAATTAAGGATTGCGATATTATCCGTTTCGCCATTCATAGGTTTATAAGTTCTGACAAACGAATATTTATCGTCGCCTTTTACTTCTACTTCCATCGGGAGATAATAATGTGCCTGATATTCATTGCCTGAAATAAACCAAGCCAAAGCCTTATTATCGGCAACACTCATTCCAGCATATTGTATATCCGTTGTTTCAAAATCCGAAACAGGCATTTCCTTTCGGGCTTTTTCTGTAAGTTCATCTGTTCCGTTATATATCTTTGTACAGCCCGTAAGACTTACGCAAAACAAAACCGTTAAAATCAAAACCGGTTTCCGATATTTTTTGTTTTTCATACAATATGTACTCATTTCCATATCCCCATTCATATAATTTGAATTTATTAAACTATTTTCATATATAAAAGAGGATACGGATTTCCCTCTTCATCATAATCGGTTCTTTTATATGTTACAAATTCCATATGTTTATAAAATCCTACCGACTGCGGATTTTGTTCATTGGCGGTAACTTCTTTTATACCGAATTTTTCAATACCGTATTTCAAAAGTTGCTTGCCAATACCTTTTCCTCTTTCCGCCGAACAAATAAACAACATTTCAAGCCTATTGTTTTCAGTCCCCATAAATGCGATAATTTTATTAAATTCATTTTCCGCAATAATTAAATGCTCAACCTTACTCAAAGCCTGTGAAACATATTTTTTAATTTGCTTTTACCTCTGTATCAGATAAAAAATGATGCATAGCTCGAACAGAGTTTTCCAAAATATTTAACAGATTTTCCGATAACTGCGGTGTTCTTTCAGCCGCTTCATATATCTTCATATCAATGTCCTTATTTAATTTATTGTTTTTTATATTATAACATTTGATATGTTAAAGTCAATTCAAATAAAAAGCCCTTTGAGAAAAGATTTCTCCTCGCTCAAAGGGCAAGCAAACAACTGGATAGTTTATATATAATCAGCTATCTAATAAATTGAATTTACGCTGCAAATAACATTCTATAAATAAAGCTGCTTGATTGTCTGCATATTCAGAAGCGGATGATTCATGATTAACAATTACTATCGTTTCGCTCCATTCCGCACCACTTAAATTATTTAAAAATATTCTAGCATATCTGTTATCTTTTTCTCCGTTTCTACTATCAAATAGTAAATCTGGATTAGTGTAATTAGTTTTCCCAGCAACAATACCATAGTTCTTACCATTAACATTAAAAAACTTTATGTAGGTAAAAAAGCGATTGTTTTCTCCTAGATTTTCCTCGTTTTCTTTATAATATTTCTTTATTTTTTCTTTTGTAGCTTTTTCCATCTTAACAACATTTTTAAAATATAACTTGCTGTTTCCTAACTCTTTTAAAATATATTCCATAGAATACCATTCAAATGGCAACTCAATCCCATAACATGAAATCGTAAATTTATCTTTATCTGCACCTACATTTTTATTCATATCTTTATCCTGCATAAAATCTTTATTATCATTTTCATTCATTTTAGAAAATGGGCAATCCCGATTGGAATTGCCCACTCGTTATACTATGTATCTTAACATAATATTTTATATTTCACAAGCCCTTTGAGAAAAGGATTTATCCTCTCTCAAAGAGCTTGGTAAACTTGAAGTTGATGTTTACTTGTTAGTGAATCTGCCCAACTCTGCAAACAAAGCAGCAGCAAATATACATTCAACCAAGATAAGCGTGAGTGCAATAAAAAGTGCAGAAAAAATACACCCTATAACAAGTGATAAAACAGGGATGATAATTGCGAATATCCGATAGCTTATCGACTTATATAACCACGAATATGGCAATAAATGTGCACCAAATACCATTGCATAGACCATTACCATTTTATCGGGTACAGCATTAAATACCCACATTACAATCAATAAATACAAAAACTGATTACAGGTAAATAGAAATCCTACATTACCGAGCGGATTGCTTTTATCAAAGATATCAACCTTTAATATTTTACCAATCGTCCAAGAAATCTGTAATAACGGGCATGAGCAACAAAGCACAAGCAAATTCTCTGTATTTTGTGGCAAGTCCAACAATATTACAATTAGTATCAATAACCATATAATTATAGAGGCACATATAAACGGCAATCCTTTTTTCTGCTTAATTGCTATATTACTTCTTAATTCATCCAAACACATCTTCATTCCTCCACAAATCCCGATTTATCTTTTTCTTTCTGAAAATTATGCGATTTTCAGCATTTGAAGTACATCTCTTTTATTTGGTTAAACGGTACATCTTTACATCATCTTAATAGAGCTTTGCACCTGCCGGAATATGGTTATCTACCATTAAGAGGTGGAGTTTTTCCTCGCCCTCTTCTGTATGAACGGCGGAAAGGAGCATACCGCAAGAGTCAATACCCATCATAGCTCTCGGTGGAAGATTTGTGATTGCCACAAGTGTCTTGCCGACTAACTCTTCCGGCTCATAATAAGCGTGAATACCGCTTAAAATGGTTCTGTCTGTGCCTGTTCCGTCGTCAAGAGTAAACTGTAAGAGTTTCTTTGACTTTTTAACAGCCTCGCAAGCCTTTACCTTTACCGCACGGAAATCACACTTGCTGAATGAGTCAAAATCTACAAAGTCTTTGAACATAGGCTCGATTTCAACCTTAGAGAAATCGATAACCTCTTCTTTTACTTCTTCCTTAACTTCGGGTGCTTTTTCAGCAGACTTTTTATTGTCGCTGTCTAAAGATTTCATCGTCGGGACGAAATCGTCCACTCACGACTTAATTCCATTTTGTAAGTTTTATCGCCTATAAACGGGCTTTTATTCAACCTCTTTACACCATTCCCACTTGTTTCGTGAAGGTAAAAATGAGGTTTGGTGTAAAAATTGGTGTAAATGGTGTATATCCTTATTTAGTTTTGGGGTTTATAGCATTGCTATCAGTCCTGTGTTTCATTCTACCACTTTCTCGTCATAAAGTAAAGAAAGCACACCCCGCATCTCTACGGCATATGCTCTCTTTCTGATTCTCTGACTATTTACTGATTAAATTGTAATTCCAATCCCTCAAACTCTGACTTTCTTAATTCCTTTGTTACATCTGTATAGATGTTCAATGTAGTAGATACATCTTTGTGTCCGAGTGCGTCCTGAATGACTTTCACATTCACTCCGGCTTCACACATTCTTGTGGTAAATGTATGTCTGAGAGAATGACAGCTAAAGTGTGGAAGTAAAACCTCTGGATTTTCACTTTCCAGAAACTGCTTATCATTACAATTTCTTATGATACGACGGATTGCTTTATTGAGGGTTGCTTGATGTTGCGGCTGACCAAAACGATTTACAAAAACAAAATCAGTGTATCCGTCAACCGTAGCTTCACAATGCAGTCCGAGAAGTTCCTGCCTTTCTTTTTCCATTAAAAATGCTTCTTTCACAAATTCAAGCATTGGAACTTGTCGCATACCTGCCGGTGTCTTGGTTGTATTCACATTGAAATAGCAACCTTTCTTGCTTCCTTCGGTTCTGTGGTCATAATAAACAAGCGTATGATTCACATCTATAATGCTTTCCTCTAAATCTATGTCACACCACCTGAGTCCGGTCAATTCGCCCACACGCAATCCAGTTCCGACCATAACCGCAAATATTGGATACCAATACTGTGCTTCCGGTGTGTTCTTCAGATAGTTAAGAAAAAGTTCCTGCTCCGGTTTGGTTAATGCCCTGCGTTTTTCAGTCTTAAAACAATGTGATTTTTTCAATTCACGCAAAACATTGTCTGTTGGATTGCTTCTGATATAATCATCATCTACTGCCATTTCAAAGACCTGATGTAGAACGGTATGTATGCTATCAATCGTTGCGGGTTTCAGATGTCTTTCATCAACAAGACTGTTGTAATATCTTTTTATATCAGTCTTTTTTATAGACATTATGAATTGAGAACCAATCTGATTATGCACGAATGTCTCGTACATATATTTGTAATTCTCAAAAGTATTATTCTTTATTCCACGTTTCAAATCTCTCCAAAGTTCATACATATCGTTAAGTGATGTATAGCGTGCTTCTGCCTTGATACCGTCTTTCTTGTCCTTGTCGATTTCATCTTCCTTATATCTTAAATCATCCAAGTTCCTTGCATAAATACAATGTCTTTTACGGTTCTCATCTGTCCATCGGAATTGATAAGTACCGTCCGGACGTTGCGATTCCCCTTTGCGGAGAACCTTTCTTGATTTATCTTTTCTTTTTGTATTTGCCATTGTGTTACCTCCTACAATTCTGTGCTTGAGTCAATAAACTCCTCTAACTTCTCTCGTATAATTAAAAGCCTGTCGCCTCTTGCAATTCTGAAACTGCAATCCTTATCCATCAATAGTGCCTTTAATCTTCGCTCTCCAATACCTGAATAAGCAGCCGCTTCCTCGACCGTAAGACATTTCTTTTCCCAAATCGGTATATCCTCCGGTGGTTGCAATAGCTGTTGCTGATATTCATAAAGTTCAGAACCATCTATTTTGTACATCTACATTCCTCCCCTCAAATAGAACACATCTGGTCTAAATATTCTTCAAATTGTTTGCGTTTAATTAGAGTTCTTTTCCCAATTTTCAATGTAAATTGTTTTGCTTCCGGTTGCTTTGTAAGTTCTCGTATTGTTTCTCTACCAATGCCCGTATATACATACATTTCATCAATAGAAAGTGCTATCTTATGCCACAACGGAACGCTCTCGCTTTTACTGGAAAACCACTCATCATTCAATCTGTTCATCATCTGCACCTCCCTTAAATTCCGATGTCTGAATAAATTTCTCGAATGCTTTTCTCTTGATAAATCTACGATTACCCATCCATAATACAAATGGGCAGGCATATAGATTTGTTATTTCAATCAGTTTTTTCTCACTGATTCCTGTATAAAAAGACGCTTCTCTTATGGTTAATATAGGCTTATGCTCTAATGGCATTTCTTTTTTGCTTTGCATTTCGTCCTCCTTGTATTGATGGCATCAGTATATTCATTTTTCTGCGATAAGCCCATTATGCAATCGGACTCATCGCAGATTTGACTTTTTACTATATTGAATACTGCCTTTCGAGGTATTCCTCAAAGGATTTTCTCTTGATTACCCTGCGACTTCCTATCCATATCACAAAAGGGCAGTCCTCCGATTCTGACATCTCATATATCTTATTGGCACTTATCCCTGTGTAAATTGAAGTTTCCGTTACCGATAAAACAGGTTTTAACCAAAGAGGAATGTCATAACTTACAATTTCATATCTTTTCTTAGACATTCTGACACCCCTTTCCTCTTGCGTTGTGCTGTCTTTCAGCAATCACATAATCCCAACCGGATTGATTGCATTTATCACAATGGTCTTTGACCTTAGCAAACGGGTCAAGCCGACGCACGATATAATCGGGATTGTGAATATAATCTTTCAGGCACTTTGAGCAAAGGCAACGGATATTTTCTTTCTTTTCTTCCTTATAAATCCAAAGTCCGAAAGTCTTTTTAAGCGTTATATTTATTCGCCTTAAAAGCTGCTCATCTTCAATCGTTCCGATGTAATCTCTGAGTTCATCTTTGTTTACTGTCTGAAGTTGCTCCAGTAGAACCATTGACGGCTTCTTGAGTCCAAACTCCTGACCGAGCAGAATATGTGACGGCAGGTATCTTTTCTTGATAACGCCTGTTACCGCAGCCACAATAATTGTTGGTGCGTTTCTGTTATAATCATCTGCCTGAATTACAAGTACCGGTCGTGTTCCGCTTTGTACCGAACCTGTTCGTGTTCCGAAGTCGTAGTAGAATAAATCCCCACGGCAAATTGTTTTTTCTTTCATATGTAAAACCTCACATTTCTAAATATTTTGAAGTGTCATTCGTATCTGGAATGAAATAACCCCTTCACTCATTGCACAAAAGGGTTCATTTTGGACACCCAAAATCAGAGGTTCTTATAAATTTTCTTAAAACTTTTCTTTGCCGCTTCAATAGACTTGCTGACAGAACTGTGATAAGTTCCTTCTTCTACGGCTATTTCACGACAGCTCTTTCCCTCAATGACAAACTTATACAATCTTCGTTCCTGAGCTGGTTTCATCATTGAAAGCACTATTCTAACTTTCTCAATTTCACGCAGACGCTGTAATTCTTTCCTCTCTGCAATTTCTTCTGCTTCTCTGAGTTCAAATGGGTCAACAAAATCTAAGAATACTTCATTATGGAATTGCTCAAATAAATCATCCTCATAACAAAAAGCATCTAAATGTCTTGCATCTCGCATTTCACATCTATGAGTTTCTCTGTTATCGTCAATAATCACTTTTCCCTGTGCCATAGACAGCAGGACAAATGGAGTGTATCTGCTGATAATATCCGGGTATTTATCCCACAGTTCTTCTTCGGTAAGTTCGGTAATAACTGCCCATTTCTCTGTGCCGGTATATCCGTCATACTCATATTTGAGGTTCATAAGTTTACAATCTCTTGCAAAAAGTTCTTCCTGATTATTTAATTTGTTATTCTTTGTCATTTCCGTAATCTCCTTGAATTTGAATTTTTGAATTGGTTTGAAATCAAAAATTCGGAGATTACGGGTATTTAGCTATCTGGCACTGCCAAACGGTATAAAACATAAAAGTCCTTTCCCGAATAAGGGAAAAGACCTAATGCTGCACGAAGCATAATCGAATAAAACAGCAACAAAAAAAGCACCGTCGAATCTGGACAGCAAAGAATACTTCTATTCTTCACTTATCCGGCTTCGTACGGTGCTTGGTAGTTTAGCAAATAAATTGCTTATCTCCGCTTACTCGATTAGAAATCGTTTCGATATTTACTTGTAATCTTCATCGCCTGCAATTCCTGCCATATCCGTTCCTACGGATTCTGCGGAAGTAAGCGAGATTTAAGATATGGACATTCTTGCATTTTTGACACTTCACACTCAAATGTCCGGTTGCGTCTGAAAAAACTCTCTGTATCCTGAATCCACAAGTCGGGCAGAGAATATCACGCTCTTTCAGGCTTTCTGCTTCTACTCTTGACAGAAGCAATCTCTTTTGTATTTCAGGTGCTACCTGAGTCTGTAACCTCATTGCGAAACACCTCCCAGATTTAACTCATTGGAAATGTACTCAAGGATATTGTGATACTCAAATAGTCCCATATCTCTCAATCTGATAACCAAGGCTGTATAAGATACTCCGATATAAGCTGCCATTCTACGGATAACTGCTTTATCCTTTGAAGTAATGGTATTATCGCCATAAACTTTTATCGGATTTGACTGATTATATTTCGCCAAGGCATTTTCAATAATCCTTCTCGGCATAAGAAGCGAAGCTCCCATTGTATCTGCCTGCCACTCAACAGACGCAAACATCTGGGCCAGTTCCTCTTTGGAATAACTACGCTCACTGTCATACTCTGCATGAAAGCGTCCTTCACTCGGCATTGCATACATCTTACTCAAGATATGATGTGACGCTTCGTGTGCCATTGTAAACCTGCGACGTCCTTGCTCCTTTTCGGCAAGAAGAAATTTATCAAGTACGATGGTATCTTTCGGGAAAACAAAGGGAATAATTTTTCCGTCCTGATGTACCAGCAGTGGTGTTGCTCCATCTGCCAGAAAGCCAATCCTGCCTGCATCATCTTCTGCGAAAGAAGCGTATTCAATTCGTAACATAAGAAATTCTGTAATGAAATGTTCTATGTCGATGGATTGAATCACTCGATTGCTAAACTTATTAGCGTAAGCTGTTATCAAGCCTTCGCTGATTTCTTCCAACTCGGCTCTTGACATATAAATACTCAAGTTGTGTCCACCTCCGACTCCACCTTGTCCGGCGGTGCAACTCCTCCGGCAAAGTTCTGTTGTATTTCCGCACTATCCAAATTGATTAGATAGCGAATTCCTTCAAGTGTTCTCATTCGTCTGTCCTCTGTTATAGTTCTTTGATGATGTGACAAGCCACACCCTGAATGCAGCACTCATCTACAATGATGTCTTTCATCTTCTTATTTTCCGGATGGAGAATGATTTTCTTATTCTCATCATCTCGGAAGTAGCGTTTCAATGTATTCTGATTATCCACAAGGGCAACTACTATATCGCCCTCATTGGCTTCTACCTGCTTTTTGACAACCACAAGGTCGCCGTCATCAATCCCTGCTTCAATCATAGACTGACCACTCGCTCTTAATATGAAGAAATCTCCTTTGCCGAAAATAGCAGTAGGAAGTGATACATATTCTTCAATATTTTCTTCCTCATACTGAGGACTGCCACAAGGAATAGAACCTACAATCGGCGTCTGTGTCTGTTCGCCACTGTACTTACGGGTCACATTGGTGCGAATCTCCTGCCCGTCGTACTCAATCATATTCTTCTCAGCCATCTCTACCAAGTATTTATATGCTGTACCTCTGGCAATGCCAACCGCTTCAGCAATCTTTGTAGTCGATGGTGATTGTCTGTTTTGCAGGTAATAATCCTCGATATACTTTTTTATCTCACTCATAAGTTCAGGACTCTTGCTTCTCATACCTGCACCTCGCTTTCTTTTCTATCGGAAGCAGTTTGCTTTCGATACTTCAATTATAATCAATCCACAAAAAATATCAACAGGTTTTTTTGCAAAAAGAAAGAGGTGTCGCAAATTGCTAACACCTCAAAATTTCTTTGCTTGCACTGAAATCATTAACTCCAATGGCTTACTATTTTTCTCTATTCTCATCTTTTCTTATACAATACAAGTTCCGGATTTTTACCGTCTTCTTCATAAGTGCAAATAAGAATAAAATCCATATCTGCAACAACGCCGAAACATCTATCGCCGCCGTATTCACATTCAAGCTGATTGCCCAGATATGTCTTTGCGTCATTCAAAAACTTAACCGCTTGCCCATTCGGAAGCCGGTACTCAAGATTCACATACTTTCCCACAAGGGCATTCAGTTTTTCCACCTTTGGCATTCCGTCAACATTCAATTCGTTAATTTCATTGATTAACTTTTTCTTGAATTCTTCAAACTGACCGTTATCACTAAGCTCATCATATTTCTTCCAGTAATTCAAAGTAGGAAGTAGCTCTTTCATATAAGAACAGGCTTGTTCCTCCGTAAAATTCTCGCTTACCATATTCTTAACACAAACTTCAATCAAATCATCCATATCATTGTAAGTATATGTTCCGTCGGCATAACACCACTTACAATAGTCCTCGTTGAAAGAACCGTCGTGATTGTGTCCGATAATATCATCATCTTCAAGCGGCATTCCACAGCATTGACAAATAAGCTTTCTCGGTGAGCCTAAAAGTGTATTTATGGAAACATCGAATACTTTTGACAGCAATTTCAATGTTTCCGTATTCGGAACTGTTTCTCCGTTTTCCCAACGTGAAACTGCCTGACGACTTACAAAAACTTTTTCTGCAAGCTCATCCTGCGACATTCCCTTTTGAGTACGAAGTTCAAGTATAACCTGTTTTGTATCCATTATGCAGTACCTCCCTTACACCTTTATTATAGTCTCACGCATTATCTCAAACAAGCAACTCGCAGTTGCTGTGATTTTTCGATTTTAGAAAAGCCCCGAAGGAATTATACTTCTCAGGGTTTTAAAAATTTCAAACCATCTGATTATATAGTCCAATTTTGACTTGCCGTTTGGAGCTCTGTCATATGCTTGAAGATACTGTCTTTTTGCATAAGCTTATCCGGTGTGTCACATTCGGCAATTTTTCCGTCTGAGAGAACTACAATTTTATCTGCATTTTCTACCGTCCTCATTCTGTGAGCTATAACTATTACGGTTTTATCTTTGATAAGCCTTGAAAGCGCCGTTTGAATAAGCGTTTCGTTTTCAACATCAAGAGAAGCCGTAGCTTCGTCAAGGAGAATTATAGGCGCATTTTTCAAAAATGCACGGGCAATAGATATTCTTTGGCGCTCACCGCCGGAAAGATTACAGCCGTTTTCACCGATTTCTGTATCGTAGCCGTTTGCAAGCTTTTGAACAAATTCATCACAGTTTGCAAGCTTTGCCGCAGCCAGAACTTCTTCGTCTGTTGCGTCCTTTTTGCCGAGTCGAATATTTTCGGCGACAGAAGTATTAAACAGCGTAACATCCTGAAATACGATTGAATAAAGACTCAAAAGCGTTTCCGGTTCAATATTCGAAATATTCATACCGCCAACTGTAATATTGCCGCTTGTTGCGTCCCAAAATCGTGCTGCCAACCTTGAAACAGTTGTTTTACCGCCACCGGAAGGACCTACCAAAGCGGTAATTTCTCCTTGCTTAGCGGTAAACGAAACATTATCAAGAACCTTTTCGTTGTTGTTGTAGGAAAAGCTTACATTGTCAAAATTAATATCATAACCGTTGTTTGTAAGCTTATAATCACCGGACTGCACATCATGGTCGAGAATTTCATTCATTCTGTCCACATTCGTCTTGGTGCTGATTATTGCGGCAAGATTTTGGAGAGCGGCTTGCATCGGGTCGTAAAGTCGTGATACCAAAAGCAAAAATACAAAAAATGTAAGAATATCGAGTTCGCCTTTAATAAGAAGCGCCGAGCCTGCAAGCGCTGTTGTTGCAATACCCAACTTGAGTACCATTTGTGCACTGGACACAAAAACAGCTGTGACGAATTCGTTTTTAAGAACTCTTTTCTCCACATTGTCAATCTTGTCGTCAAGCGATACAAGATATCTTTTTTCGGCATTGTTTGATTTTAAATCGGCAATTGTATCTATACATTCCTGAATACCGTTTGCGGCATCAATTTTTGCATCCATTGATTTTTGCGTCAGCTTTTGTTGAATCTTTGCCGTAGAAGCAACGATAATTATAGCCACAGGAAGAACCCAAAGGGAAGCAATTGCCATTTTTACATCAAAAAAGAACAAGCTTATCGCTATAATAACCGTCGAAATCATCGAGCCTGCAAAAGGCGGAATGAAGTGAGAAAAAGCAGTTTCAAGATATGTGCAATCCGCCATAATTGTACTCGTTAAATCTGCCAAATCCTTTTTTGAAAAGAAAGAAAGAGGGATTTTACGAAGCTTCTCCGCAAGTGTAATTCTTCTTGTTCCCGTTTCAACATATGTTGCAAGGAATGTTGAATTATATTGCCATAAGGTTATTGCAAAAACAATAATTAAACAAACAACGGCACCGATTACATAAAATAAAGTTTTTCCTTTTAAGTTGTTTGCAAGCAAATCCTTAACAAACAAATAAAGAAGCGTAACCGGAAACATAAACGAAATATCTTGCAATGTGCAAGCCACTACGCCTTTAATCAAATCTTTTGCACCTCGTCTTGAAAGCGCATATCTGTGCATAAGTTTTTCAATCATTTTTAAGCCTCCTTTGCGACTTTCCATTTTACCGATGTCAAATAGTTTTTGAGCATCGAAGCAAACAGACCGTTTTTGTCGTTAAGCTCTTTTGCACTTCCCTGCTCAACAAGCTTGCCGTTTTGAAGTACAAAAATGCAATCGGCATTTTTAACCGTCGAAAGCCTGTGAGCAATCATAATAACCGTTTTATCCTTTGAAAGCTCATCAAGCGCTTTTTGAATTTTAACCTCATTATCAGGGTCGGCAAAAGCAGTGGCTTCATCAAGAATAACTATCGGCGAATTTTTAAGAATTGCTCTTGCGATTGCTATTCTTTGCGTTTCGCCGCCGGAAAGATATACGCCTTTGCTTCCAATAACCGTTTCGATGCCCTTGTCAAACTTGTCAATAATATCAAGACATTGCGCTTTTTCAAGAGCCGACATAACATCTTCGGTGCTTGCGTTTGGTTTTCCGAGAAGAACATTGTCACGAATGCTTGCGTTTATAAGCTTGCTGTTTTGAAAAACATATGAAACAGCATTATTAAGCTCTTCTTTTTCAATATTTTTTACATTGACTCCGCCAACAAGCACCTCGCCGCTTTGTGCGTCAAAAAATCTTGTGATAAGATTTGCAAGCGTCGTTTTGCCGCCGCCGGACGGTCCGACAAAAGCCACTGTTTGATTTGTTTTGATTTCAAGCGATACATCGTCAATCGCTTTAATTTTACCGTCATAGCTGTAGCTTACATTTTTAAATTCAACACTTGAATCTCTAACCTTTTTTGCTTCGCTTGTTTTGAGAGGTTCGATATTCATAATGCTGTCGATACGCTTAAATGCATCTTCTACAATCATTTTGTTTTCGCTTTGAAACATTATCTTTGTCATCGTAACCGTTAAAACCGGAGTGATAATAATATAAAAAAGAATATTCAATATAAGTTCGTTTGTAACTCCGCCTCTTAAAAAAATCAAACCGCCGAAAATAATAAACGCAAAAATTCCGTTAATAAGCATCGTAAAAATTGCCATCGGAACACGCAAATTTTTGGTATAATCAATTGCCCATTCGCTGTATGAATCAATCGACTTTTTAAACTTTCTGAAGCTGAACACGCTTTGACCAAACGCTTTAACAACAGGAATACCTCTTACATACTCAACGGCTTCGTTAGACATATTGTCAAGTGCATTTTGATACTCCTCCATTTTTGTTTGGAGAGTTTTTCCCGTCATAAACACCGTCATTATCACAAACGAGAGTACAACCGGAATAAGTGAAATTAAGCCAAATCGCCAATCAAACGCAATTAAGAATACCAAAAGTCCGATTGGTGTAACTATTGAGCCTACCATATCGGGAAGCTGATGAGCAAGATATGTTTCGGTTGCGGCTGAACAATCGTTTACTGTTTTGCGGAGCTTACCGCTGCCGATTTTTTCAATTTCGCCGAGCGGCAAAGTCACTATCTTGTGCATCATTTGTTTTCGCATATTTGCCTGTACCCTAAATGCGCTCGTATGAGAGCAAAGCAGTGCAACTATGTAAATAAGCATAGATAAAAGTGCAAATATAACGGCAAATACACCGTTTTTAACAATATCCGTAGCGTTTTCAAAATTTGGCATAACATCAAGCACTTCTTTGATTATTTTCCATATGTAATAAAACGGAAAAAGCGCAAGAACGCTGCTTACGGCACTGAGAACAAGCGAAATATAAGTAAAACTTTTATAATTTTCCGCAAATCCCATCAGTCTTGAAAAACTTGATTCCTTTTTTTCTTTCAATTTGATTCCTCCAAATCATTTATTTTTTAGTTAGAATATGCTAACTGCTATATAAAAATTAAAGGGCTTTTAAATCCCTAAAATTTTCGACCAACCTGCGATGTAAAAATCCAAAAATGCAGACGCATATTTTTTTGCATTTTCTTTTTTCATATCATGTTCAATCAGTTCAAATATACCCGTAAACATTCCGCTGGCAATCATATGGCACACTGCTTTTTCCATATCGGGAACATCATAGCCTTGCTTTTTTAAACTCTTTATAAATTCAAAAGTTTCCGCTACTTCTATTTCAACCATATTATGCACAAAATTTTCATAACAGGTGCCCTCGCTTTTGCAAATAATCAATTTAAATTCGTCAAAATGTTCGTAAACATAATCAAGTATAGCGTCAATGCTTTTTCTGCTTTCAACGCCCATATGATTTGCCTTATCTTTTTCGTCAAGCATTTCAAAATCTTCCTGAGCAGACATAAATATGTTCATTATAGCCGTTGCATGTTCTTCAACAAGAGCAGCGAAAAGTGCCTCCTTGCCAGAAAAATAGCCGTAAAATGCACCTGTCGTAACTCCTGCCGTTTTAACGATATTGCGAAGCGAAGCAGATTTAAAGCCTTTTTCAAGAAACTCCTCTTTACCTGCCGCCAATATGTTTTGTAATGTTGCAGACTCTTCATTTGCCATTTTTACACCTCAATATAACACTGTTATCTTGCCATCAGTATAACACTGTTATATTTCCTTGTCAAGCATTTTTATCACAGCTTGTCTATTTACAAAATAAAACCCTTTGGGCAAATCTCAAAGGGTTTAACAGCTGTAAAAATGCATTTATATATGCAACAAAAAGTTCAATAAAAAGACTATCCTAAAACCGTCAATATCAGCATGACAAAAAGCAACTGTACTTCGTATTGTTGATTCATTTTTCATTCACAAGTTTTCCTGTCATGTGATCCGGTTTAATGCAAATCATTTCAACTCTTTTTGCAGACGGACTACTCATTTCTTTTTCAATTTCATCTTTTGTGGGATAATACTTTGCAGCAAGCTTTCTGAGTTGTTTTTCCAATAAATCTTTATCTTCTACAAATTCGGCTTTGCCAAAAACAACGACGCTCGTAGCATTCCATTCCCAATGTCCTTCTTTCTTAAATCCTTGATTTCAAACGGTAAAACACACTTTATCACAACGCCTCAAAATCTCAACTTTGTGACCTTCTTTGGCGCAGTGAATATAAATTTTATTTTCTTCTTCATCATAGAAAAAATTAACAGGTACAGTATAAGGATAACCATTTTCATCAATTACAGAAAATGCAGCTCTTTTTTCATCTTTCAATACTTTTTTGCACTCGTCATCGGACACCTGTTGATTGATTCTTCTCATCAGTCTAAACATAAAATCATTCCTCCGTATTATTCGAAATCAATTCTCACAATCTTCATTTTCATCATATTATCGCCGACTTTTGCCAATATGCGATGTATTTTTTTGACCGACGGCACATTCAGACTTTGATAACCGAGCATATATCCCCTACTTGACACCTCAAATTTGTCTGACCAATGGGCAATTTCCTTTTGAGCATCTCCAACGGAAAAATATGCGTTTACATCTTTAATTTCTGCTTGTTTGAGCCATGTCTTTGATATCATCTTGGCACCTGTCTTGCCGCAGGTGTCAAATACAATACGACCTTGTGCAAAATGCTCAGCCATTGCTAAAAACAACGCTTTTACATCTTCTGTAAGGAAATAATAAAATACTCCCGAAGCGAAGAAAATCACTCCGCCGTCGGCTTGAATTTCATTAAACCAAGAGGTATCTTTCAAATCGGCGGCAATATTCTTTTCACGCTCTCCGGCAGGTAGCAGAGAATTTCTGACTTCTATAACATCGTGGAAATCTATATTATAAATTCGGCAAGAATCGTTATCGCAATTTCTTCCCGTGTTATCCAAACCGCATCCCAGATTTACAACTGCGGCGTTTGGATGACTTTTTAAGTATTCCTTAACTTCATACGCTAAATCGTTTTGGCGTATAGCAATCTCCAGAAAGCCAAATTCCTGCATCGTACTGTCGCCCTTTTTCTCTACTTCCGAAAAATCATAATCGATTTGTTCGATTAAGCGTACAGCCGTTTCGTCTTTAAAAAGCTGAGGGAATTTTTCTGTGCATTTCTTTCTTCCGTAAAGTGGAATAATCAATGTTTCCTGAACGGTGTTCTTTTCAATGTGGTACTTCATAAGCGTTCTCCTCTCGTATAATGCAAAAAATCCACTTTCAGCTTATCATATGTTTCGGTTTTAATTCCGATTTTATTCTTTAACTTTTCAAATTCACTGTACAACAGCATAAATTCTTCCCTTGCACTCATTGCGTGGTCAGATATGCACAGCTTGCCAATAAAATTAGAAAACATGAATCTATACATCCAAGCACAGAATTTCTTTTTGTTCAAACAGGTTTCGTATTCCCCTTTGGGCAATATTTCATAGCCGGCTTTTTTCAGCACATCATAGCCTTCGATGATTGCGTCCATAATTTCTAACGAGTACGCTTTATTTTTTTTCAACAACTTTAAATTACCATTTGCTTTATAGCTTGCAAACACAAGCGGAAGAACGGCACAAGCGTGCGTTTTCAAATAATCATTCATTTTATTATCTATCGTCACTTTTATTTTCGTGTCTGCAAATATAGAAGTTATAAATTTATCACTATAATCCTTGCCGTCTGTCCGTCCGATTTCAATTTTATTTAGGCATATGGAATTTATGTAGCCGTCATACTTTTTGCCTGCCGCACTAAAAAATGCAAACAATACATTTTTATTCTCCAAATTTTCATATTTCTCAACGGTCATATTGTTACCTACAAACACGATATTTTTGCTTTTGTTGCGTTTTATCATTGGAACAATGCTGTCTAAAGATGAAAATCTGGATACAACAAAAATAGCATCATAAATATCGTCTGTTTGAAGCTTGTCTATAACAGTAAAATAGTCTATTGTTTTCTTTCCAAACTTATGTTTGATTACAAGTCCACCGTTTTTTAAATTTTGGTAGGTTATACCTCTTGCAAGAATGGTTATGTCATTTCCTTTTCGCATAGAGTGTGCCAAATTTGAACCGAGCACACCTGCACCAATAATCAATATTCTCACGTTATCACTCCTTTTTCCCAACCAATACATATTCCGAAAGTGGTTTGCCTTTTATCAATGTCGCTCCAACAACCTGAAAGCCTTCGCTACCGACATATTCTTTCAGTTCTTCGCTTTGCCATTTATGATAGGTTTTAAACCCGGCTTTTTCCATAAGCCATATCGGCAATTTGGGATAGCCCCTTTCATAAACAAAGGTAGGAGCAAACAAAATTCCGTTTTTTTCAGAACTCTGTGTATTTCTTTTAGTGCTTTCTCCGGTTGTGGCATGATATGTAATGCATTGGCAATCACAACAACATCAAATTTTTCATCTTCATAAGTCAAATTCGTTGCGTCCTGCACACAAAAGCGGAGCTGTTCACATTTGTGTTCGCCTTGATTGCGTTTTTCAGCTTCTATTATCATATTTTCCGAGTAATCTGTTGCTTCCCAAGAGCCGGATTTTCCTGCCATTAAAAAGGTAATCTGTCCCGTTCCGCAAGCCAATTCCAAGACAGACTTCTCACTGTCTATATACTGTTCTGACAGTTTGCAGATTTGCCGATAAGCAGTATCGTTTTTTGACATAAATGCAGTATATATTCTTGCCATTCTTTCCCAAAAGCCTTTGTTTGTGTTATCTGTCATAGAATTGTCCTCCGTTTCCCTGATTACTTTTCGCAAAGCGGACTCATATTACTCTAATCCATGTTCCTAATTTTCCTTTTGTTGCAGATAAAACATCGCTTTCTGCGTTTCAATCTCTGCTTTGTTGCATATCCTCATCGGCTTGTGCAATCATCTTTCTGTACTGTTCTTTTACACTTTCCGGTGCAAGTATCTGTACCTTGCCATTAAAGCCAAACACCCAACCGAAGAAAGTCGGACTTGCAGACACTTCGGTCTGTATTCTGAATGACGTCATATCGTAAGCAAGTGTAGTTACTTCCTCGCCGAAACGGTCAACCATTGTTTTCATCAAGCTGTTATCACATCGTAAATCCACAAGGACTTTTTCGCCTGAAAACATAAAGAAAACTTCCTTTGTGTAATTCTCAATATCAAAATCATCAGGCATAGGAACAATATCTTTATCCAATATCTCCGGCTTGAAAGCAATACGGTCTACCCTGAAATTGATAACATTGCTTTTCTTCTCAGAATATCCAAGAACATAATAATAGTCTCCACACCAAAGAAGTTTATACGGACTCAGCTTATAAATCTCGCCCTTATTCTTCAGAACCTTTTTCTTTAATCCGGTATAATCATAATACTGGAAAGAAATCTGTTTACCTGCGTTGATGGCATCGTTTATAGCGTCAATGATATAATATACCTGCTCATTATCCGGCTTAATGCGATTGACCACATAGTTATTACGCTTCAGCTTTGCCACCTGCCCTGGGCTGGTCATCGTATGTATCTTCTCAATCAGAGTTTCGCTTTTCTTCTTTGTAATGAACTTCGATGACTCTACTGCGTCTATCAGCAGTTTCAGTTCCGGCAATTCAAACTTACGATTAGCTACAAAGTATTTGCTTTGAGTAGAATGGATAGTAACAATATCCATTCCAAACTCCTGAAGTGCTGCAATGTCTTTCGTAACAGTAGTTCTATGCGCTGAAATCCCGTATTCATCAGCCAATATATTGATTAGTTGCGTCGTCGAAAGCGGATGTTCCTCGTCCGTTCGTTCCTCTAATATTTTCTTTAAGTATAATATTCTTGGTTTTGTTTCCATTGTTTGCCCTTTCCAAGCTATGACTCATATAGTCCTCTGAACATTTCTCCCTGTATCTCGCTGATTTGTTCAATCGGGATAACTGTTTCATCCTGCATAATCAGTTTGCGTTCAAATTCATCAATCTTTTTCACTATACCGGAATGCGTGAGATATGCTCCTCCGGATTTTTTGTCATCAGGCACGAAATAAGTTATTGATACTTCCTGTTCTGTGCCGATATTATCTCTAATCATATTTAACTGGTCATTCAATTTCATAATGACCTCATCGCTCAACTCTAACCGTTCATCCGTTAACCTTGCAGTTTCCTTAATAGCTGCATCGTGTCCTGTAAGTGCCGCAAAAGGAGCAAACTGTGCTGCTCTGTCGTGAAGCGACATACGAGGATGGTTCCTTGATGTCGGATGTGGAAGATTGATTATATCATCATAAGAATGATTGTCCATCTGTTGCAGCACCTCCTTTACTCGGCAAACTGGATTTTGCCACTAAGCATTATTTTTAAACTTTCGCATCTCTGATTCTCTTAACATTTTTATTCATGAGATGTCTACCGAAATGACGGTATGCAAGTGCTTTTACTATCGACATTTCCTGATGATGCTCTGTAAGTAACTCATCTGGTGAATTATATATTCCAAAATCTTGATTGATTCCTTCACTTTGTATATAAGTATTATTTCTTTCAAAATCAATCACTGGATTCTGAAAATCTTTTACCGCCACACCATAACCACAAAATGCACCAGAACATTGGCTATTTATTTTTTGCAGCTTATTCAAATATTTCTTATCTAAAATAAATGCTTCAAGTTCATACCATGTATCATCTAAGTACACTTCAACCCAACTATGAAAAACATTCTGCGGAGCATTTTTATAAACAATTCCTGTCATTGCTCCTTTTTGCAATTGCTTATCTATTGTAAACCCATGCACCCTACATGGTATTTTACATGCCCTAAGCAACGCCATAAATAAAGTACCTTTTGTATTACATTGACCATATCCATCACTTAAAACTTTGGATGCAGATATGCTGTCATCAATATTGTAGCCGAATAAAATCTCATCCCTAACGTATAAATATATGGCTTTAATGCATTCAAACTGCTCCAGATCCTTCCAGCCTCTATTCTCTATTAGTGATTGAATTCTGGAATCATTAAAATCTAGCATATGGGTTTCTTTTAATAACTCTTTCAACCTTTTCCTCCACGCAAATTTCAATTCACATTAAATTTTTGAATTCTACAAATTGTATATTTATCTATTTTGTTGCCACAATACAAAGCCAATGCTTTTTGACATCTGCATATGGTTTTATTTCCATAAAACCTGCTTCTTTTAAAGCGGTGACAAGTTGATCACAATTATAAATCTTCATACCATCAATTATCTTTGTCCATTTATCGTCTGAGGCATTCATTCCGTCGCTCTCGTTACAAATTAGGAAGGTTCCTCCGTCTTTCAGAACACGATTTACCTCAGAAAAGCATTTTTTCAATTCTGGCCAGAAGTAAACCGTCTCAAAAGCTGAGACATAATCAAATTTTGCATCTGGAAATGGGATGGCAGATACATCTCCATGAATGACCTTGCATTTTTCCTGTTGAATAGCGGCAGCGTTCAATTTTCGAGATTCTGACACACTAACCTCCGAATAATCCAATCCTGTCACATGACCATTCCTGCATTTGCTCAGCCAGACCGCAATGTTTGCACCACCTCCGCAGCCAACATCCAGCACCTCAGCGTCCGGATTTACAGAGATATTCGAGAACCCCCATTGTGATAGCCTGGAGTGGCCGCTGTTCATCATCTTTGTCATCAATTTTCCACCGAATCCTTGTGGCTTACGAGTATTTTCAAAAAAGCTCATTGAAATATTCCTCCTTCATATTTAGATTTGTTTAAGCCTTATGACCGCCGATTTGCTCATTTCGGTCTTTGGCGGTTGCACCTTCTTCAAGGTTCATTCCTTTTAACACAGCATTCTTACCAAACTTCTTTTTGATACTCAGCATTGCTTCTTGCATACGCCTTTCCCGTTCCAATTTTTCTTCTTCCTCCGCTTGCTTCTTCTTCAATGCTTCGTAATCGGTAAAGAGGTCAAGCTGCTGATATTCATCTTCCTGTTTAACTGATTTTTCATCTACAAGTTTATTTGCTGTTATTGTTATCCTGCGGACAAGTAAATTCTCGTCAACTACCCTGTCGTACAAATCCATTACAGCATTGGTAATCAATCGAGTAGAGGACGTTTTTTTCTCCAGATTTGCTGTTCCGTGTGCGTGCTTTGGAACTTTGCGTCCATATCGGTCAATCGTAATCTCGCCTTTGTATTGATTTTTTAGGTTCGAATTACTTAAATTTTCAATATCATAGCCGATTGTCAACACAAGTTGGTCAGTTACAACTCCTTTATCCACCAAATCAAGCACCATTTGGTCGGTCATTTCTTTTACAATCAACTTTGCCTTTTCATAATCATAAGGGCAATGCAACACCTGACCGGAAGATACACTGTTTGTTTCTGGCTTATATGCTTTGACCTGCTCCATTGTACAAGGCTCATATCCCCAAGCGTGATCTATGAGCAGTTCCGCATTGATACCGAACAGCTTGTACAGCAATTCCTCGTTATACAGTTCATTCGGCTTTCCGATAGAACATCTTGCAATATCGCCCATTGTATAAAGTCCGTGTTCCTCTAACTTCTTCGCATAACCATTTCCGACTCTCCAGAAATCGGTTATCGGGCGATGACTCCATAGTTTCTTACGGTATGACATTTCATCAAGTTCAGCAATACGCACACCGTTCTTATCTGGCTCGATATGCTTTGCCACAATATCCATCGCAATCTTGCAGAGATACATATTCGTACCGATTCCTGCGGTTGCAGTTATACCAGTTGTTTTCAAGACATCCTGTATCATCGTCATAGCAAGTTCTCTTGCAGTCATACGATAGGTTTGCAGATAATCAGTCACGTCCATAAACACTTCGTCGATTGAATAAGGAAATATATCCTCTGGTGCAACATATTTTAGATAAACATTATAAATCCTTGTGCTGTACTCCATATAATATGCCATACGAGGAGGAGCAACGATATATTCTATCTCCAATGCTGGATTTGCATCCAGTTCTGCCTTATCATCGGAAGAACCGGTAAATGTTCTGTTCGGTGCTTTCCATCTGCGTTTATTGTTTGCTTCCCTGACCTTTTGGACAACTTCAAACAATCGTGGTCTGCCGGGTATTCCGTAACTTTTCAAGGACGGAGATACCGCAAGACAAATTGTTTTTTCTGTCCTGCTTTTATCAGCAACCACAAGATTTGTTGTCAAAGGGTCACGATTTCGTTTCTTACATTCCACAGAAGCGTAGAATGATTTTAAGTCGATTGCAATATATGTTCTTTGATTTGCCATCATTCCACGCTCCTTCCTACGATTTCTATTCTAAACGATAATTTAGCGGCTTAATCAGCAATAGTAGCTTGTCCATTCATCAACATAGGAAGTAACCAATCACGAATTTTAACAAGTTCTTGGTTTTCACAGATGTTTTTGCTGATTTGCGAATATATAGGCTGCGTGATTCTATGGTAATTTTGTAGAGTTTTATCGTCAGGAATTACAATATGTATTCCTGCCAAGTCGTCATTATTTACTGCTTCCTGTGTAGCGCCGTGAGCAAGCATATCTTTGTGTGTTTCAAAATATGTATTTGAAATATATGAAGCCATATATTCAAAACTAACATCACTGCATTGAAGTCCGCAAAAACCTGTTGATAAAATTGAACTCGATATTATCGGTAGCATTTCTTCATTGAGATAAAGATGTTTGATACTGTCTTTCATTTTTGCAAACCATACTGAATTAACATTCGGTTGCATATTAGCACGGTTCTCTCTGTTTTCGTAATCTATAAGAGTACCGGAAGATAAAGAAGTCCCTTTAATATCTGCCGTTGCAAAATAAGTTTTAGTATCAAATTTATCTACTCCCGGCTTTATAATTGATGAAAGCTGGTTTGAATATACTGATTCAACATTCCATCCATTTGGAATTTTCTTCTTCAAACAGTTGTTCATAACCATTTTCCCGCCGGAAGATTGATATGGCTTTCCATTTTCATTAGGGAAGTCAAATTGTGTAAACCAGTAATCATAAAGAGTTGTAAGTTGCTGCTCTAAATTATCGTTTATCTTACAGTTCTCATCAATTTTTCTATCAATTAATGAAAGAACTTCAACCGTCTTGTCCTGAATATCTTTATCAGGCAAGCTGATTTCTATATTCCTCAAAGTATCCAACGTTACCGTTCTTTGAGAACAGCCAATAGCAAGTTTATCAACCAACTTATAAAACTGCGGATTTAGCATTGTATAGTAAATAAATCTTGCATTAACATTTCTTTTTGGTCGCAAGATAGCAATATGTCGTTGAAAAACCATTTGTTTGTCAAAATCTACATATACCGGTTTACCAAAAGAGCCAACAACCGAATACAAAATATCGCCCTTTTGTGCCTTCTTATTTTCATTCAATCCGTTATAGTAACTTTCAGGCACAAACATTGTGTCTTCTAAAGAAAGTTTGTTTTGTCCCGTAATATTAGATATTGTAATAAAAGGAACGCCACTATCACTTTTAGGTGGTGGTAAATGGTCGCCATCAGAAATAAATTCACAACAATCTATCAGTTTCTTAGTCTCCATCCTTTTCTCCTTATCCGATATATTTCCTATGTGCAATTTTAACATTGCTTTGTTTTACCATTGCATACTGCAAGGTCGTATCTATCTTTCTATGCCCCAAGAGCTGTTGCAGTTGCTCAATGGGCATTCCTTTATCTATTGCCATAGTTGCAAGGGTACGCCTAAACTTGTGCGGGTGTACCTTGTGCAGTCCTAATTGCTTTCCAAATTCTCTTAGCCTTGTTTCTATACCGCCGATTTTCAGCCTTTCGTGCGGTGCTTTCAGCGATACAAAAAGTGCCGGGTTATCGTCGGTTCTGCTGTTTAAGTAATTCTGTAAATGTATCTTTGTTCGTGCATCAAAATAGACCACTCGTTCTTTGTTTCCTTTTCCAAATACGATACATTCACGCTCGTTAAAATCAATATCGTTTCTGTTGAGCAATACCATTTCACCGACACGCATACCCGTAGAAGCTAACATATCTATCATCGCCAAATCTCTCGGCTCGGTGCAGTTATCTCTCATAAGCTCCAACGCTTCATCAGAGTATGTTTCTTTAATGCTTGTGCCGGTTTTGACCTTATGTATTCGCCTAACGGGGCTTTTCAGTATATAGTCCTCGTCCTCAAGCCACGAAAAAAAGCTTGAAAGAATACGGCGGATATTGTCAATCGTAACCTTGCTTGATTTTTTCTTTTCCTGATACTCGGTCAGGTATCGTCTTATGTCGTCGGTTTCAATATGCTTTACGCTTTTGCCGACAGTCGCAATCATCATCTCGATAGTTGCTTTGTAGTATTTAAGAGATTTCTCGGAACAGCCCTCAATTCGCTTTGCCGACAGAAACAGTTCCACATAGTTCTGCTTCGAGATTTCCTTTTCACTTTCAATTTTTGTTACCTCATAACCAAAAAGTGTATGTTGCAATACCTCTTGCAAGCGTTCTGTCTGTGCATTGTTCAAGAAAGGTAACATAGCCTGAACAACATCTGTAATTAAATTTTGTTTCATTAGTCAATTCTCCTTTTATTTAACTTAGAGAACGACTACGGAGTGGGTAGTCCCCTGATTTAACTCTCGCCACCCACAAGAGTTATGGGATATATGTTAAACGATAATTTAGAGCAGCAAGCATATCTCATATTTGAAAATATGATGGCTAAAGCTGAAGCCCATAGGCTTAAAGGCAAATATACTGAAGCAAAATTTCTCGCTTCGGTTATCACAGGTAAAGAGGATGCCAATTTTTCCGTTCCAAATGGTAAATACAAATTCTTTACTTGTTCTAATAAGCCGTTGTATTGTAACAGTTATGCCTTTCATACATCTTCTATACTTATAGCTGGTAATGGAGATTTTAATGTTAAGCATTATTCCGGCAAATTTAATGCTTATCAAAGGACATATGTACTAACTCCAAAAAAAGAATATTTTGCACTGTTATATTTAGCAAGTCTATATAGAATAAATTCTTTTAAATCAAGTTCATCCGGCTCTATTGTAAAATTTATAACCAAGAGTGATGTAGAAAATATTCCTGTGTTCATTCCTGATGATACTGCCTACCTTGATGAGTTGAATAAATTGCTCTTAGCTCAAGAACAAAATACTCTTGAGAATGAGTTACTTGTACAGTTAAGAGATTGGCTTCTGCCTATGCTGATGAATGGTCAAGCCACCATCAGCGACTGATATGGTAAATTATCGTTTATCTTCTTATTCGCTAACATTTTCATTTCTATGTTATAGAGCAAATCTCCAATTTTTTTCTGTTCTTCATATGGAGGAAGATACAAATATAAAAATGAAAAAATATCCTCATTAAAGCTTGCTCTCAATGTCATCGTTGCATTGTTCGTCATAGTTTTACGAAACAATTTGCTACGCAAATAAAATGCAAGGAATTTGTCATACACAATTCCTGTTGTTTTAGGTCTTAATCTTTTTACAAATCCACTGTAAGTTGCATTAGGATAATCCTTCAGGGCAACCGAACTCATTGCAAGTTCATCTATCGTTTCACTTGTTCGAGTGACGAACACATCGCCTTTTTTTATTGAAAATGTGTTTTGTTCCTCTATTGTAGTATCCATTTTATCAATAAGATTTTCGGGTAAGAAATAATTGTTGAAAACCGTTCCAAATGACAAGAATGGGGCTCCGTGTCCAGCTTGTCCTTTTGTAGAAGATATGCCGGAAGCTATATCATATAAATCACAAAATTTGTATTTTTTTATCTCATTCATATTTTACCTTCTTCAATTGCTCCATAATCTCTATTTTCAGTTTGTCGCCCTCTGTGAAATACTCCTGCAACTTGTCTGCATATGCTGACATACGAGCATTAAATTCGTCCTGAGATAATTCCACATATTCGATTTTTACATCAAAATACTGTCCGGCAGAAAGGGAATACTTCTTTTCCTTGATTTCATCATAAGTGACTGCAACAGAGAAATCATCAACAGCTTCTTTATTAAGGAAAGTATCTACGATTTTATCAATTTCAAAATCACGAAGTCTGCGTTTCTGATTGTTTCCGTCTTTGTATTCCTCGCCAAGTTTTGAAGCGTCTATCAGCACAACTTTTTCTGTTTCTTTGGAATTATCAAAGAACAGGACAGACACATTCGTACCGGTATTTGCAAATACATTTGATGGCATACTGATACAGCCATACACGATATGTTCATCTACAATATGCTGTAATATCTTCTTTTCGACACCGGATTTCGCTGTTACAAAACCGGTAGGTACAACAATCGCACCTTTTCCTTTTGCTTTAAGGGAATTAAGAACGTGCTGAATAAAAAGGGTGTAAATCGCCATACTCTCTTTTTTCTTCGCCGGAACTTTCGGAACACCAGCCCAAAAGCGAACTGGCATTGCAGCAATTCGCTCTCTTGTATCTGAGAAGTCCATTTTGAACGGAGGGTTGGATACTACATAGTCAAAAGTTCTGAGTTCTGTACCGTTGTCGCTCTTGTGATACGGAGCAACAAGCGTATCTCCCTGAATAGCGTGGTCAAGAGAAGATACCAGACCATTCAGAATAAGATTAAGTTTTAACATCTTATTGCTTCGCTGTGAAATATCCTGTGCAAAAATCGTACACTTATCTTCTCCAATTTGATGAGCAAGAGCCATCAAAAGTGTTCCTGTTCCTGCCGACGGGTCGTAACATTCTATATTGTGCAAATCAGTTGCTTTACCAACAAGTAATCTTGCCATAATCGTTGCGATAGCGTGTGGAGTATAATACTCTGCATACTTTCCGCCGCCTGCGGTATTATAGTCTTTAATCAAATATTCAAATATATCTGCAAAGAAATCGTAATGCTGCTCAAATGCTTCCTCAAAAGAGAAATTAACAAGCTTATCTACCAATGCACGGGCAAACGGTGCTCTTGCAGCATCATCAGTTACATACTGCGTCAGTTTTTCAAAAAGCGGAATCTTTGTATTCTGAGCAGTTTGCGTAGAAAATATATCTATATTCTTATCCGCTATGTCTGTCATTGTGCTGTCAAAAATCAGATCGAAATCACCCTTTGCCTGCTGATTCCAAAGATTTGCAATCAAATGTTCCGGATATAAGCGTGGAATATCCGATGATAATGTATCAAAAATATCAAGCCTGTCATCTTCTGACATTTCAGCATAAGTAAGTTCCCACTTTTCCGCATTCTTTAAAGCAGGACTTACTTTTTTTACTTCATATCCGAATTTATCATTCAAAAATTTATAAAGGAAAACCTGTGTAATAATCTTGTATTCATTACCGTCGTTTCCCATACCATAAGTCTGACAGGTCGCTTTTAATGCGTCTATCAGCTCTACGGTTTTTTCTTTTATCGTTTTTGTTTCTGCCATCGTGTTCTCCTTTATGCAACTGAATAAGTTTGATTATACTGGTCGAGATACTGCTTCGTTATTCTACTTTGAATAAATTTTCTGTCATCACGAGCACTCGCTATACCAAGCCTATCAATGCCTAATTTGATTTGTGTCATAACCGTTTGTTCAAAATATGCGTCTTTCTTCAATATATCGTTTCGGTCGTATACCTTTTGGTCTATATCAGTCTTAATAGACTTCAAAACATCCATAATTGATGCGTCATATTCCGAAACAATCGGTTGTTTATTAGCTGCTTTACGAGCAAGATTTTCTTCTCGGATTCTCTTATGAACTCTTGCAAATTTTGCGTCGCCATTATATTTACGGAGCAATACATTATTCTTTTTCTGAAGCTCATCCAATTTTTTAAGAATTTCCTCCAGTTCTTTTCCTTGTTCCTCAATCTCAGTTATACTTTTCGGTTCAAATCCGTGTTCCTTAAAGCGAAGCAAAAATGCTTCCTGCAATGTAATAAATTCTGGGTCGTCCGGGTCAATATTCTGAGTAAAAGCACGAACTGTCTTTCTGTATTTCTCAGTAACATTTTCTTTTCCACCGACAATTTTTAATTCTTCTTCGCTGATTTTACTGAAGTTGAAAGTAATATCTTCCATAGCTTCATTTACAAGCAGTTTTGTTGTATCGTCGCTTGCAAAGAGTTCCTTTTGATTTATATTGTCGATATGGTGCTGAACTTCTGAAATAAGAGAAGGCAACTTTGTCAGTTCCATTCTTGCAAAAGTTTCTTTCAGCTCATCATCGCCAAAAGTTCTTACCAAATTGCAACAATCACGAGCCGCAATCAAAATCTTTTTAAGTTTCAGCAGTTCTTGCTTATCCTCAATCGTGGATATTTCGGTACTAAACGCTTCTGCATTATCGGTCGTGTAATTGAAAAGAACCTGCTGCACTTCCTGCATTTGCTGAATAAGTTCCTGCGGGTCTTCAATAACCTGCTTAAACGTATCCACTTCATTACCTTTTCCAACTTCATTTGGGTCGTTGAAGCGATTAAGTTCTTTCAAATAGGCTGCATTGGTTTCATCAAAATTACGCTTAATATCAGCAAAATCAATCACATATCCGTAGCGGTTATCCTTATATGGTCTATTCACTCTTGTGATTGCCTGCAAAAGATTGTGGTCTTTTAACTTTCTTCCAAAATACAGTCTTTTCAATCTTGGTGCGTCAAATCCGGTAAGCAGCATATTAAATACAATAAGAATATCTACCGTCATATTCTTCTTGAAGTTATTGACGATAGTATCTCTTGTATCTTTATCATCACTGTCATACAGGATAAGTCCTGCTTTCAAATTGCTCTTTAAGGAAGCTGTTTTATTAAGTTCGTTTTGGATTTCATCAAAATAAGCAAATAGTTTTCTTGCCTGCTCACTTGTTTCGCAGATAATCATTCCGCCCAGAGTATTATCTCCCTGAATTTGTCTAAATCGTTTCAAATCAGTGATAATATACCGGAGCAGTTCTTTAACATAATTATCGTGTTCAACAATCTGATTTTTCTTAACATCTTTCTTTTCAACCAATGTTTCAAGTTTCTCATAGATTTCTGAAAGACGCTCTTTATATTGAGTTTCTATATCTTCTCGAATGATTTTCAGCGTATATCCATCTAAGATAGATTTATCATAATAATAAGTGTGCAGATAGTTTCCGAATACTCTCCACGACTCTCGTTCCTCTTTTAACAACGGAGTTCCGGTCAACGCAATCTTAATGGCATTCTTATCTGCATCAAGAAGATTTGCTAAGAATGAGCCTTCCGGCTTATATCCTCTGTGTGCTTCATCTATAATGAAAACTCTCTGCAAATTTGTTGCGTATGCAGGTAAGTCAACTTTTTTTCTATCTTCTTCAAATCGTTGAATATTAACAACTGTTATTTCTGGCTTTCCTGAGTTTCCCTCCTGTGCCTGATTAGTGCGAAATTGTTCCATAAGTTCAGCTCGGGAATTTGCAGTTTTAACAACCAAACCACGAGCTTCAAACTCATCAGATGCCTGTTTCAGCAAATCCAGTCGGTCAACAATAAAATAGAACTTTGCCACCTTATCGTGCTTGCTGAAGTAATCTGAGAGAACATATGTGAGATTATAAGACAAAGCAGTTTTTCCGCTTCCCTGTGTATGCCATATCACACCGGAAGTTACACCTTCATCAATTTTTTGTCTGACAATCAAAGCAGCAAACATCTGCTGATAACGCATTATATGTTTTTGGTCTGTAACCTCAATCTTTCCGTCAACCTCTTTTTGAAAACGAACATAAGTAATGCCGTACTTCAAAATAAACAGTAGCCTTTCGGGGCTGCACATAGAAGTAAGCACACGATTCGTCGGTGTATATGTATCCAAATTTGTCTGATACTCAGGCGTATTATGGATAACCTGACAGTTGAAATCAGATAAAATCTTTCTTTCTACTTCTCTATCTATATCCTTATATGGAAAATCTCGATTATATGGAGCAATTTCTAAATTAGTTGGATTTTCTTCTCTGAAGCAATTAAATGGTGCAGATTGTCTCGCCGTTGTACAGTAAAACGCACCCTGAACAGGAACAATGCCGCCCATTGTGTCATATTCCATATTATTTGAGAAAATCATCAACTGCGTAATGTTCAAAAATCTCCTAAACTTCTTGTTCGGAAATCTCTGATTATTCATTCTCTTGCTTTCTGCAACCATTCCACCGTGATTGTTCGGCTTCTTAACTTCTACAAAAACAAGTGGCAATCCGTTTATAAACAAAGTAATATCCGGTCTGAATTCATCTTGGTCACGCTTACAGGTAAATTCAGCAGTAAAATGATATGTATTATTCTTAGGATTTTCAAAATCCACCAATCTGATTGGCGAAACCGAAGAAAGTCGTTTATAAAAGCTGTGTCCGAGGTCGTCGTTATCCAGTTCCTGCCTTATCGTTTTCAAAACCTGTTCTGCTTCTCCCTTATGTTCGGGATTGAGTTTAACAAATTGTTCCTTGAAAACATTGATTAAGATATTCGTATCCGGGTCATAAATAGTCCCAGCCATATCTTCGGTTATCTTTCCAAAATAGGTGTATCCAATTCTTGTGAGATGAACCATTGCCGGCATTTGCACACGAGTAGCCTCGTTAAACATATTACGCTTACCATTGCCTGCCATATCCAGACCTCCTTAATTCACTCATCCAAAATAACTTCGCATATATCCCCAATATCGCAATGAAATACTTTGCAAATTCTCATAAGCACATCAAGGGATACTGTTTCATTCTTATTCAATTTTGTTGCAACAGACGATGAAATCTCCGCAGCACGCATTAAATCTTGTCTTTTCATTTGATTATCAATCATAAGTTTTTGAAGTTTGTTGTAGCTTATTCTCATCTGTAACGCTCCTTCGTATTCTCCGTTCCTTTTGGTTACAGTTACTCATTTGATATTATACTATGAACAATCTATTTTTTCAAGATATAGAGATTCATTCGCAACTTCTACCCATTAAGGTGTCACTTTTTACAAACACCTAATACAACTCTTTTAAAGAATAATAAAAAAGAGATGCCGAAGCACCTCAATTATACATTCTTTTATTAACATTCAATGCAATCATTGCTATGACCTTTTCTATCGGCGGCTCTTTTCCGTCCGGTGCAACTGCTTTCCAAAAAGCTATTGCTTCCGGTTCAGCACTTTTCATTGCTTCCCGAATAGCAAACTGCATTTCCTCCTTTACTGCTTTTTCGGTTGTTCCATTTTCTTTCGCTATTTGTCTGAAAATGTCGTTCACTTCTACTTCCTCCTATGTCTATTAGTATGTGTCTATCACTGACAGTTGTTGTTATAGCATATTCTCTCTGTCGAAGTCGCGAAAAATTTGTCGATAGCTGAAATTTTTTATACTGAAAAAAAGAAAGCTCGTCGATTAGGACGAACTTCTGTGTTTTATAGAAGTATTTGCTTTGACTGCTTCACAAGTGTGTCTATGACTTCATAAATTCTGTTTCTATCTTCAGGAGCAAGTTTTTCAAGCTTTTCATTCAGCATAGAGTTCTTGACTGTGTATCCAGTTTCCAAGACATCTGTAAGAACCATATCCGATGATACACCTAAAGCATTTAGTATCTTTATGAAAGTTTCGAGTGACGGAATTTTCTCTCCACGCTCAACCATACCAATATAATTTGTTGTCAAGTCTGTTTTCTCAGCCAAATCTTCTTGGCGTAATTTCTTCACAAGTCGGAACTTTCTTATATTCTTGCCGATTGTATCGAGCTTCATCACATCACCTCCCTTAGTGTGTTTCCATAACTAATAGTATAGGTTAAGTCGATTTCAAATCACACGCACCCAAAGGAAGTCAAACCAACTATTAGTGATGATTCCAAACTATTTTTATGTTATACTATAAAAGTAGTAATTCACGATTGTTAATGGCGAACGACAAATCACAACCCAAGAGCCAAGTTAAACAATCTCCAAAAAAACTTAGGGATAAAAAGGAATGGACAAACAAAAGATAATATTCAGTAATCGGTTTGAAAAAGAGAAATTTGAGGATTACAAAACAGATTTGGAAACTGGCAACGCAATCACTCCTGACTTTACGGAAGCTGATGATTTTTTGAAATTCATACAGAAGAACCGCAGAAGTGTTCCAAGTAAAGAACGAATTGCTGATAAGGACAAATTCATCAAGACCGTTTACGAGTTATCCAATAGCTTTGAAATTGACGCTGACCTGATAGAATTTGCCGAGGGATATATCGCTAACATCTATGTAGATTATGCCTGCTACACTGGATATATCAAGAAGCTGTTAGCAATTCTTTTTATCCTTGCCGATGATATTTCCTTTTTAGACGGCAGTAAAGAAAATGCCGATATGCTTTTCAGTTTTACTTATCACACATATCATATTTTCCTAAACAACAGAGAAACAACCGATTTCTCATAATGTACCCGATGGCTACTCAAGCGAGCAGCCATCTTTTCGATTTTCCAGACACCGTCTGGAATTTTTAATACGCCGGAATACCGTAACCGTAAATATTTCTGCTTCCGACTGTGTATTGTCTTTGTCTGCAAGCGTCGCCTGAGTTACCCTCTACGGTATAAACTGTGCCATTCTCGCATTTCTCTACGATACCAACGTGGTCTGTTGTACCATCGCCCTCCCAGTCAAAGAAGATAATATCTCCGGCTTTCGGTTCATAGTTTCGGTCGTTCCATCTGTTGTTTGACTTGAACCAATTTGCACCGTCAATACAACCCGCAAATTTCGGAATAAGTCCGCTATCAATATAACCGCACTGGTCGGCACACCAAGATACAAAGCAAGCACACCATTCTACTCGACTGTCAAAGCCATACCAACTCCAGTAAGGTTGTCCGCCCTCATTGCCAATCTGAGTAAGAGCAACCTCAACAATCGCCTGATTGCTACCAGCAGTAAAGGCTCGTCCGTATGGATAGCATCTCAGAACATGAGCCGGATATTGGGTATCTCCATAACTGTCCCAACCAAGTCTTTGTGCCTGCTGAGTGGAAAACTCCACTGCATTGGCATAAGAATATCCACCATACTTCGATTTTGCCCACGAAATATATCCATTACCAAAGTTGTAGCCTTGCAAAGCAAGTTTGATACGCTCCATATCAATCGGACTTTCCACCTCTGCCGAGGTAAGAGCTGCTTTCAATTCCTGAACTCCACACTGGATAGAATATTCAGGGTCTTTAATTCCATTAGGTTCGTGTGGATACTTCGTATTGAAACTGCCCTCTGCTGCCTGCATGGGGTCAAGTCCCCGACCGCCGCTTTCCTGCATCATCACGGCCTTAATCAATTCCACATATTCGGGAATACCATATTGTTTTGCATACTGTCGTATCAATGGGTCGTATGCTTCCACCTCTGCACTTACTTGCGTATAAGTATTGCTTTCACTTCCGCCACCAAACATTGCAACAGCACTTCCAAGTAGGACAACAATCATAATAATTACAACTGCTATCCAACCGCCTGCGGCAATGGCAGCAACCAATGCTTTCGTACCGGCTATGGTTGCCTTTACTGTGGCAATAGTCGCTTTTGCTGCGGCTTTCACAGCATTTGCAGTTGCTTTCGCTGTCGCCTTTGCTGCCTGTGCCGCTTTCTGTGAAGCCTTAACGGTGGCTTGTGCTGTTTTCTGTGCGGCTTTTGCTGTCTGCTGACTGGTCTTAATGCTTGCCTTTGCGGTATGCTCGGCAGTCTTAACTGACCTCTGCGTTGTTTTCGCCGCTTCCTTACTAGCAAGTTTGATGTTCTTCTTTCCTGCGGAAGTAGCCGACTGTTTGACCATTTTCTCCGGCTTTTCAAGCGTTTTGATTGCCGATGATGTCTGCGTCTGCGCTGAAGAACTGCAAACCGTTGTAGTTCTTCCTTGCGCTCTCTGAACGTTTATTGATTTTTCGGCTCTCTGCTGTTTGAAGCGTTGAATGCCGTCTTTAGCAGATTGGATATTCTTCTTTGTTTCCTGAACACCTTTTCGCCCTGCTTTATTAAAAGCATACGCACCTTTATGTGCAATTTCATCAATTCCGGCTTCCGTCTTATCAGCAGCATATTCTTCCGCAGTATTCTCTTTTGCATTTACCGAATGTTCCGCTTTGTCCTTTGTGGCGATATATGCCTGTTTCATTTTTTGACCGGCAATGGCTGCTTTATCCAAGGTCTTTATCGTACCCTTAACCGTATCTCTTGTTTTAATATCAGCCACATCAAACCTCCTTCCTAAGCCGGTTGAATCACTCTTTTGAATTTTGTCGAGCTGTCCGCAATAAACTCGTTAATCAATCGGCTTTCTGCTTTTGTTTCGGGATAAGCGGTAATAGAGATTGTCTTTGCGTTCCAGTCAAGGGTGTAGCTATCACTTGCAACATTCGTGATGTGATGCTGTGCGAGAAAGTCCCTGAAATGCTTCATTTCTTCAAGGTCATCAGACATAATCACGTTCACATAGGTTCTGTCCTTTGAGATTTTCTCATTGATAAAGCAGGCAAGAGAACAACCCACACCACCCGCAACGGCAACAACGAGCATTGCTATCTCGTTATTCGCAGAGACAACTCTTTTCGTTATCCAAAAATAAATAAAGTCGGATATGATAACCGCAATGCCTGCAAGTATCCACCGACTTCTCTGTACCAATATTGTCTTTGTTGTACTAAGGGCATTGTCCGCAACTTTCGCTGCGAACAACACCGCCAAATTTATCAAACTAATCATACAAGGTTCATCCCTCCTATTCAGCCGCTTTCTTCGCCACAACAACCATTCTTCCGTTATTACGGGAATACTCGCAAGTTGAAAGTGTAATCAATTTATCGCCATATTCTGCGTTTACTCCCGTATCATAGATTGCAAGTTCCTTGCACTTGGCAATATACGCATTGAAATCATCTTCTGTATCTGCATTTACAAAATCATAGTACCTGAAGCTGTTCGGACTGTCTGTATATACTTCCGTCTTAAAAGCTGCCACTACCTCGTATTTGCCTTTCTCTGTCAGCGTATCGAACTGAATGGTTTTATGCTTTTCCCAAAAAGATTTATCGGCATACTTCATCAATCCGGCGAACATCGAATTGTCGTTCATATGATGACCGTAGATAACAAGGTTATCTGACGGAGTATCCACATCGCAGTTTTCCTGTACATACGGGCAACCGTACACTGTATAACCTTTATCAAATCCGTGTCTTAGATAGAAATTCGGATTATCCTTTGACTGCATAACCGGATAATTGATTTTGGTATCCTCAACCTTTATCCATCCTACCATATCGTTGTTCTGCATATACAGTTCCTGATAGTCTGGCAAAAAGTTCTTATCTTCGGAATATGACATCGTATCCTCCGTATCGTCTGTATCCTCAACGGTTTCAATCAAGTTATCATAGAGTTCTGCCTGCATTTTAGAGTCGCAGTAGTCTTTGACCAAGAACCCAACGCTCACAGCAAACACAACGCTTAATAGCGATATAACCGCAATTCTTAATTTCATATTCATCGTTTTATACCTTTACCTTTCCATATCTTTTCTTTTAGGTGGAGTCAAATCTCTACAATATTCGGGATACCTGAGTTTGATACCCTCCATAAAGTAGGGAGCATATCCGCAACAGAATAATTCATCCGGTGTGAAAAGATTTTCTTTTCCCTCCTCCGTGAAGCCGTTCCAAAGATTAAAAGCAAGGTGGCAGACCTTGACTGTTCCACTGGTCTGCCAACCGCCATACATCCCCTCCGGCACAATGCAATCGTTCTTAAAATCAAACATTCTTCCTATATTCATTCTGGTTTCTTCTGAAATGCCCATCACATAGAAAAATGCCTGATGATAACAGTCCTTGTGCCTGCATTTTTCGAGATTTTCAAAGACAAAATCTCTGTGTGCTTTGTTTCTGAATTGAATTTTTGCCATAGAAAACACCTCCTTACACGCCTTCACCGGGCTTCGTCGTCATCAAGCGGTACAACTTCGTATTCTTCGGGAACTTATTTGCAAACGGTACAAGAGAACTGCCCACCTTGATAAGTCCGTGTCCTGCGTCAACATTTGTGATATACGAAAGCTGAAGGTCGGAGATATTCAGAAGTTTTGCAAGTTCCAGTCTGTCGGTAGAAGCCTGATTGAGCATAATGATAAACTCGCTGTTCGCAAGCATTGTTCTTGCAGTATGGCTCTGCAAAAGGTCGTCCACATTCTGAGTGATACCTGTTGCGTATGCACCGTACTTTCTTACACGCTTCCAGAGTGTAAAGAGGAAGTTTGCAGAATACTCGTGCTGGAACAAGAGGTAAATCTCATCAATGAAGATAAAGGTCTGCTTACCCTTTGCTCGGTTCTGTGTGATTCGGTTCAAAATACTGTCAAGGACGACAAGCATACCGATAGGCATAAGCTGCTTGCCGAGGTCGAGAATGTCATAACAGATAAGTCGATTGTGAGTATCTACATTTGTCTGCTTTGCAAAAGTATTCAGCGAACCGTGGGTAAACAACTCAATAGCAAGAGCGATTTCCTTTGCTTCCGGCTCATCCTGTTTGAGAAGTTCATCTCGGAAATCCTGCAAGGTCGGAACCTGACCGGTGTAATCATTCTGCTGATAGGTGCGGTAAACGCTTGCAGTGCAACGGTCAATAATGGACTTCTGCTTTGCTCCGAGATTTGTTCCGCCGATAAGCTGTTCGCAAAGGGACATAATAAACTCGGATTTCAGGATAACAGGATTTGCTCCGTCGCCATAGTCCTTGTTCATATCCATTGCATTTATATGGTTTTTCGATGTTGCGGAGATATTGATAATCTCGCCACCAAGTGCATTTACAAGGTGGGAATACTCTCTCTCCGGGTCGATGATAATTACATCGGCATCGGAAGAAAGGATAATATTTTCAATCTCCCCCTTAGCCGCAAAAGACTTACCGCCACCGGATACACCGAGAATAAAGGAGTTACCGTTAAGAAGCTGTTTTCGGTCGGCAATTATCATATTTTTACTGATAACATTCTGACCGTAATAAATGCCGTTCTCGTGGTAAATATCCTGAACCCTGAACGGAATAAACACTGCAAGGCTCTCGGTCGTAAGAGTTCTGAATGTGTCTATTTTCCTTGTACCGTATGGCATAACGGTATTGAGTCCGTCCATCTGCTGAAATTTAAGAACCGCAAACTGACAAAGATGTTTTCTCGCTGTTGTGAGCAACGCTTCCGTATCGTTGTCGAGCTGCTCTTTGGTATCTGCGGTATGCACCATTGTGAGCACTGCGAACATCATTCTCTGGTCACGGGTGGTAAGGTCATCAAGGAACTCTTTCATTTCCTTTTTTTGCTGTTCCATATCATAAGGAACAGTTGCCGAAAAGTTGTTGTTCATATTCTGCTTTCTCTGCCAGTTCGTGATGTTGGTTTCTACACCGAGCAATCTGTTTTCGGCTTCTCTGACTGCTTCATCGGTAGGAACAGGTACAATATCAATGGACATCATCAGATTTCGGTTCATATCCGTAAGTTCCGCCACCATACTGTCCTTGATATAGGACGCATATTCACGAAGAAAGATAACCCTGCCATAACGGTTACCGATTTTGAAATAATCACTTTCAAATTCTAAAGAGTCCGGGCAGATATAGTCCTTAAAATCGTGTCCTTTCTTTCGTGTTTCCTTAATATCAAAATGATATGAAGTTTCTTCCCCCACACGGAAGAAGTCGTGAATAATGCGAAGTCGCTCATCCGTTTCAAGTTCCACACACTTACTGCCAAGTCGTGAAAAGTGTGAAATCAAATCTGCACCTACACGGGCAAAATAGGTTCTTGCGTCATCCACATTTTTTTTATTGATGGAGATGGTCACATACTTATCCTGCACCGTTGAATTTGCTCCCGTTGCCTTATCAAGAAGCATTTTGTTGTATTCCTCCCGATATTCGTCTAGTTCGTCTCCGGTTTCAGGGATAAGGATTGTTTTCTCAAAGTCCAAACGGTTCAGTCGTCTGTTGTTGATAGTGAGTTTTGTGGTTGCTCCACTGTCAAGAGAGTTAAGTAGTTCCGAATACTCAAGGAACATCGCTTCTTTATCTTCTCGGCTGGCAACCGCATAGTTAATATCCGTGAACTTAAAGGATTTAGAATACTTGTCTTTGCCCACTCTGAAAATACCATCATCATAGATGGCAGTAACCGGAATACAGTCCTGCACACCCTTCGGCACAACAAATTTTTCCTTATCCTGCTTAAAGATGTTGTTTAATGTCTTAATCATTATACTTGTAAGCCTCCTTTGTCTTTTTCTCAATGCTCGGTTTCATCAGCTCTAAATAGGTGTTTGTAGAGTGAAACACCAACTTCTTGGGCATAAGAAACTCGGACTTAATCCACGCCCAGATAAATTTCTCTGCTGTCATTCCGTTGTATTTCACAAATCCGAGAGCCGCAAACGGTGCTGCTCCCAAAATACACACCCATGATACTGTTTCAGTTCCAAGATGCGGTTTGAGCAAAAAGTACAATCCTACTGCCACACCACACGCAAGGACAGAAAAAATGAACTGTCTTAGCGACAGTCCGAAAAACATTGATTCTGTGTAATTTCGTATTTCTCTGTTTATTTTTACTTCCATCAAAATTTCCTTTCTATGACAAATAAAAAAGCACCGCCATAACTGACAGTGCCACATCGTTTTGTGCATTACCAAGGATTTAGATAAGTAAGTCCTCTTGGTAAATTATCTTCTTCATCTTCTAAACTTTGCTGTATGTGATTATAAACATTATGAATACTTTCCAAATACAGAATAAAGGACTTTTTGTTCGTATCCCTATTATGATTTTTTAACTTGATATACTCATCACGAACACAATTCCATCCCTGCTCATATTCAAGTATTTCTTGAAGTTTGCAGTCTGCATTTTGTGATAGGACTCTATCTTCAAATGAATAGCGATTGTTTTTCTTCCAATTCTTGATATATCTATATCCATTGTCCAAATTGTCATCATCTAAATAATAAATTATCGCAAAATCACAGCTTCTGATAATCTTGGAATGTTTTTTATCAACAACCTTTATGGTAATAGAAGAAGTGGAGTCTTCGGGTTCTCCGTACTTTGTACCTTTGAGCGACTTGGAAAAAGCTCTCATAAACTGCTCTTTCAGTTTTTTGGGATTGTCCCATAAATCGCTCTTTTGCAAAATTAGATTGTAGTCAAAATCATAACCTCTGTTACCATCTTTTATCTTAGTGACGAGGTGTCGATTTGCACTTCCAATTAATTTGAATTGAAAAGTCGTATCATATTCGGTTTTCATTATTTTTTGAACCTTTTTTATGATACTTTCAATTTCCTCTTTATAAGGCTTGTATTCTGCTTTGCTGACATATTCGTACATATACTTGACCATCCTATCTTTACTTCCTCAATCCGACCATTTAGCAAAGCTAAATCATTATAGTATATCACGATTTTTTCACTTGTCAATTATTTTTATTTGTTTTTGTGTTTTTCAGGCAAGAATTTTGCCTGAAGATTTGTTGCAAAAACCTCCGTTATAAGCCCATCATTTCTCTGATAATGCGGTCACTCATCTTCACTGCACCGACAAGAACAAGCATATTAAATACAAGTTCTCCGATATATGACCATACCTGTGTGACTGCCGCAGCGTCCGGGTTTACCACCGGCGGACTTGACGCAAACAAAGAAAAGATAATGCAAGCAAGCACGATAACTGCACCTTCAAGCAGTACCGCACAGTAGCTTTTTATAAAACTCTTGCCCACATTCTGCGTCGGTTCTCCAGCAAAAGTAGATAACGGTATCGGTGCTAAAGCTGTGTACATATACAGTTTGAAAAATCTGCCATAAACCGTCATTATCAGAATGAATGACAACACCGTAATAAAAAGACCGCCTATCAGAGTCACTGCCCATAGTGGAATGCTTTCAAAGAATCCGCAGTCCTCAATGGTTGTTACCATTTCGGATGGGAGCGTCGTCTGATTCGGTGTTCCAAATCCCGATGATGTCATAATGGTTGAAATGATACCTTGAACGATATTGAATAAAGCAAGCATAAGCTCCATACCGTAGGTTATGACACCTTTGGCAATGGCAAAGCGAACAAACAATTTCAGTGCGTGTTCCGGCTTTTTTACATCGGTAAAGCTGCCGCAGGTACGGACAACGCCTACCACAAAGAACAGCACCAACAGTGCAAGTCCGATTGCCTGAACTGCTCCGTTGATTGTTACCATCACATTCCATATGCTTCCGCCTTTGAAATCCTGCGGCGTTGTGGTTAAAAGCTGCCATATCTCGCTTAATTTATCGTTCCAAGTTTCAAGAGCGTTTTCGAGGTTTTGAACTACCCAGTTATCGCTCATTCATTCGCACCTCCTTGTAAAAATGGGAGCATACCCGTTTTGCCGAGTATGCCCCGTGATAACTGTTGCTTCTTAGCCTGTGATAAGAGTAAGGATTTCTTTTGCGAAAGTAATGATGATACCTCCGGCAAGAGTAAGAAAACCGTTTGCTCTCTGGGACGGGTCGTGGGACTTCAAAGAAAGTCCGACCTGCACGATACCGAAGCCGAGCAGGATAAGTCCGATTGCACGGATAAGTCCGAAAATGAAATCGGACAGATTGTTTACTACCGTGATAGGGTCGTTTGCCGCAAATGCGGTTACACCTGTGCCGAGTACAACGGTCATCGCCAATACTGCTACGCAATAAGCTCGATACCCTTTCTTGACCTTTCCGGTCATCGGCAGTTTAGAGGTTGTTTTGTTTTCTGTGTTTTTCTTAAAAAATCTCATTGTAATTTCCTCCTGTGATTAAAAATTGTTATCTACTTCAAAATCCTCATCGGACAGAAGTTCGTAAGTGGTTTCTCCGTAATTGCTTTCCTCAACCTCATCCGGGTCAATAGCAAGAACGGAAATAGATGCGTGCGGTATCGTTACTTCTCCGTGCTTGTACGGTTTCTCTTTTCCGTCTGTGGTCAATGCCACATTCGGGTGTTTCAAGATGTCGTACTTAAAATCCATAATCGGTCGCTCCCCTCGAATAAACAAAATCGCATATTGGTTATTCAGCATACGAACTTCATCCGGAGTGAGAAGCTCACGACCGCTTATCTGATAATTGGTGGAGTAGTTACCGCTTCGACCGGAACTCTTACCATAAGTGTTCGTGTCGATAGTTTCTTTGCCGAGCAGCTCCGACACATATTTGTGTGTGCTTTGCTCGTTGCCGCCAAGGTACAGAAATTCATCGCAGTTGCCCACGATACTTTCCCATTGCTTTTCAAACAAGGCTTTAAGCTGTGCCAAGTTCTGTAAGATGATACTGACCGACACACCTCTGGAACGCATTACCGAAAGTATCTTGTCAAAGTCATCCGGCAATGAAACATTCGCAAATTCGTCCATCAGAAAATGCACGGGAACGGGTAGTGAACCTCCGTGGATATGGTCGGCGGCATAGAATAACTGCTGAAACAGTTGGGTATATAAAATCGACACCAGAAAATTGAAACTGGAGTCGTTATCGGGTATCAGTGCAAACAAGGCGACTTTCTTTTCTCCCATAGAGGGCAGGTCTAACTCGTCTGCCGAAGTTAATGAAGCAAGACTTTCAAGGTTGAATTTCTCAAGCCTTGCGGCAAGGGTTATCTGAATTGATTTCAGTGTCTTTGCCGAACCGGAATGATAGGAACGGTAATACTTAAGAGCAATATGGTCGGGATTATTCATCTCAAGCTCTGCAAACAATTCATCAAGAGGAGATGGTCTTGTATCTTCCTCATCTTCAATTGAACCGGCTCTGAGCATTTCCATAACCATTGCAAAGTTCTGTTCTTCCTCCGGTGCTTCATAGTGCAAATAAAACACCAACGCCAAAAGAAGCATAGAAGCCGAGGTATCCCAAAACGGGTCTTGCGACTGGCTTCCCTTTGGTGTGGTGCTTTTGAATAAGTTAGTTACAAGTTTCTGCACATCGTTGTCATTCTGAAGATACACAAACGGATTGTAGCAGTGACTCTTTTCCATAGAGATAAGGTCGAGAACTCTAACCTCATATCCCTTTTTCTCAAGAAGTTTTCCTGTGTCCCTCAATATTTCGCCTTTCGGGTCAAGAATTACAAATGATGTGTTGCACTGCATAAGGTTCGGCTTACAGTAAAATCTTGTTTTACCTGCACCGGAACCACCGCATACCAATGTGTTCAGATTTCGTCTGTGCTTTTTCGCATTCAATCCGATACGGACATTCTGCGTCATCAGTTTGTTATCGGAATACGGAGACTGTCTGTATTTCTTATCCACGGCTCTTGCATTGCCCCATTTCGCAGAACCGTGTTCCTCCCGCCTGCGGTAGTTTCGCTGTGTGGAGAAATATATCCCGATACCCATTCCATAGCACAAAAGCAAAATGAGGACAGTTTTTACGCTGTCCTCACAAACTTCTATATGAAACGGATTGTTAAATGCATTCATCAGGCTCGGCAATATCTCCGGCAATCCGCCTTTGACAGACGGAGCAATGAGAAGTGCCAGCCACACCACCGGAACAATACCGATAACAGAAAGAATAATCGCAGACTGTTTTTCGTTATCTCGCATCTCCGGAGCGTTCCTTTTCGATAACTTTAAATTTTTTCTTTGGGGCAGTACCGACCTTGATAATCAGGTCGTCCACAGCATCGGTTGATTTTCCCTCGTTCATTAAATCTGTTTTCTCATCATTGAGAGAACGGATAACGATACCGTGTTCATAATCATCCAACGCTATATGGTAAAGTTCTTCTTTCGCCATATCTGTACCTCTTATCTTTCATAATCTTTTGAGCGTTCCTGCTTTTTCTTATACAGTTCGTCAGAAACACGGGAATGAATATCAGCCATCGCATTTCTCGTCTTAGATAGTTCAAAACGAATGTCCTTCGGCTCTTTGTTTGCGAGCTTATCCGGAATACGGTTAATGGCAAAATTCTGTGTATCAATACCGTATTTTTTGCAAAGCATATAACCGATACACACTGCCTGAAATCCCATATCAGAGCGACTGTAACTGTCGCTGTTGATGGAAAGCTGTGCGTGTCCCAGTTCCTGTGCTACGCATTGAGCAACCGCTACGCTGTCTCCCACATCACGCTTTACATACAAGGTCTGTTCCTCATTGTTATAAAACGCCGCCATATTCGGATATGGGAGTTCATTGGTTGCTTCCACATTTACGGGCGACGAATCAAGCATTGTGGTAATTAGTGCTTTCGGGTCACGATTAGCTGTCGGTGCAGGCGGTCGTTTCCCATTGGTCTGTGCCACATCAAACACTTTCTTCACATTGTAGGAAATGCCTGTTGTACCGTCACGCTTTGCATATTCCACCGGTTCAAGAATGGAAATACTCTTAGCACCTTTTGTGATTTTAATGTTCTCTTTACTCCAGTCATCAAAATCTTTAAGCTGTACCGCCTGCGGATACTGCTTGTAAATCAAAAGTGCGTTGACTGCCGAATATCTGTCAAGTCGGCTCTGTGTATCGAGAAACGCTTTGAATTTCTCCGGCGAAGATACAATCTCTTTCGCCGCTTCATCCGCAAGCTGATACACACCGTCTTTCTCGGCTCGTTTCTTTTCGGCATATTCCTCTTTGGAAAGTCTTGGTCGCTGACCGCCTGCTTTTGCAGGAGTAAAATTTTCTGTCATTGTAATTACCTCTCTTTCGGTTTCTTGGATTTTGTTTTCGGCTGTTGGTGTACCGTCTGCTTTGGTGCAGAAGGACGCTTTGCCTTATCTGTTTCCGGTTCTTTGCGTTCTGCTTCTTTTTGCTGTTTTGCCTGAGCCTTATAGCGGTCAAGTTTCTCTTTAACCGATGGCTTCTTCTGTCTGTCAACAGCAATACCCTTATCAGTTTGCATATCTTCCGGCTCTGAGTTTTGCCTTGACGGAGGGTTTTTGTCCGTTTTGGCGGTTGTGGGGTTTGACTGTGCGTTTTCCTCTTTCTGAAGTGGTTTTCGTACAGCTTCCTCCGTGATGATTTCATTCTTGGATTTTGTCGGCTTATCTTTTTCCACGGCTTCTCGTTTTTCAACCGCTTTCTGCGATTCTGTTACGATTGCCGCCTTATCCACCTTACCAAGTTCAAATCTCTCAACGATTCTCTGAATTTTAGAAGCGTCCTCTGCACGGGCAATAATGTCAATCGGAACATTCTCTCCCTTTGTGTTCTTGTCTCGAAGGACACAGTAGAGAACACCGTAGCGTTTTGCCTGTTCGGTAAACTTCTTCAAATCCTTATTCGGAATAGAAAACACTTTCAATTCCTTGCCCGACTTAATCATATTGGTAAGACGGGCTTTACCTCTGGTCTTGTTCGCCTGCGTTGCTTCCTGCTTCAATACGGAAGCAAGAAGAATTGCGATATTCTTTGCGGCTGAACCGGTAAGTCTTGCAGCAACTTCAAAGCCTTCAAGGGATAACCTGACGACCTGTTCTGCTGCGTCACCTGAATTTGTCATTTCGCTTTTGCTCCTTTCGCTGTTGTTTTTCTTCTTCGGCTCTGATTGTTTCAAGGTTCTGCTCCATAACCTTTGACCTCTCGGCAATGTCGTCACAGAGTCGAACCTCTTTGTTCAGCTCCCGAATTTTATCGCTTACCGTCGAAATCTGTTCTTTGACCTTAGACAGCTCATCGTCACTCATCTTTGTTCTTGCTTTTTTTCGCAGGTGCGTTCTGTCGTCATTCAAAGTTTTAATTTGACCTTTCAGCGACTCTTTATATGAGAAAAGCTGCTCGTCCGTAGAAATATTCTCCCGTCCGAGCAGCCTTGTCTCCGCTGTGATTTTATCGAGCTTCAACAAATCTTCTTTGAGAAGATAATGAAGCCTTGCTGTATTCTGTTTTTTGTATTTTGGCAGATAACCGAGCCTGTAACAGTAATGCAGATACAAGCCATACAGTCCGCCCACTTTTTTGATTTTGTTTTCTCTTGTAGGCAATCGGTACTGCCTGATAACCACCGTCTGCTTTGCAAACGGAACTATGCGTACTCTCTGATTTTCCATAAGCCTACGCCTGATTGCTTCCTCGGTATAATCTTCTCCGAGATTTTTAAGTCGTATGGGTTTCGTGTACCCTTTCGGTACAATCGTCCAATACTTCCGGCTCTCGCTTAGACAATGCTCATATCCCATCTGCGTAAGTGCATAGTCAAGACTCCTGATATTTGTGCTGTGGGCAATCGCTTCATCTATGGCTTCTCGCACCATAGAATATCTGGTCGGCATTCCCGCCTGTTCCTGCTTATAGTAGTAAGAGGATTGCTTACTGCGATTCGGGTTTGGATTGTAATATAATCCATATTTCTCACAAATACGGTCGGCAACTTTTCTGAACTTAAACCACGAGGTATCTTGACATCGCTTGCCATCTTTGAATGAAACAGAGTTAATTACATAGTGGCAATGCAGGTGTTTGGTGTTCAGGTGCGTTGTAACAACAACTTGAAACCTTTCCCCCCACACTTCGTTTGCAAACTCCATTCCGATTTTCTGTGCAAGCTCCGGTGTGATATTTTGTTCCTTAAAACTCAAATATCCGTGATAGGCTTGTATGCCATCCTCTTTCCCATATGCCTGCTTGACTGAAACAAATTGGTCACGGGCAGTGGACGGATTGCAGTTAATGCCCTCGACGAAATATTCCCGTTCAGTTTTTTCTTCGTCCTTTGCATAGGAGAGAACATCTGCAAGTGCCTGATACTGTTCATCGCTATAAATATCTGCCGCCGTCTTTTCAGGATTGGCGGCATAATCAATGACCTGACCGAGCCTTGAATTGACCGCCCACAACTTGCTTACTGCCATTTCATTTCGCTCTTATCGGGTCTTAAATAAGTACGCTCAATATCTGCCTGAAACTTATGCCAACGCTCCGCTTCCTTTTTAAGCTGCGGTGCGTCAACAAAGCCAAGTGTATTTGCTTTGACTGCAAGCTGATTGATGTTGTTTCCGATAGAGGAAAGTTCACGCATCACATCGTAAAATCTTTCGTCCGGCTTTTCTCTCGGCTCGTAACCTCGAAGAAGCAAACGGATAAGTCCGGCTTCACTCAGGCAAGCCTTTTTTGCCTTCTTCTGCAAATCCTGTGCTTCATCTCGACTGAACCTAACAATCTTCTGAATGTTTCTTTTCCTCATTTTCTTTGCCATCCTTTCTTGTGATGATATAGTGTCTGTCCTTATTTATCTGGAACAGACACATAAAAGTGACTCCAATAAAGCCGCCGGCAATTGCACAGACGGCAACCAATGCTATCTCACGCATAGCGTTCTCCTTTCTCTTGGGGTATTAGGGGCAACCCCTAACGAGGTATTTGGTAGTGTGCTATCCAAATACACTGCTCGCTAAGAATATGCAGACTCTCCGGGTTGCCCCATCGTCTGTCTTTTTATCGCTCCATATCTTTTGAAATTGGCTTATATGCTTTCGCTTCAATGCCCTTGTCCGTCTGATAAAAACGCTCCGGATACCGGAACTTATCCTCATACTTTTTCATCAAATCCTTTGGCATACTAAGAAAACTCTCCGACTCAATCGGTGCGTATGCGATAAAGAATTTGCCTGCAATAATGTCGAGGATTTCCTTATCATTGGAGTAGATTGCACGGTTTAATTCCGCACCGTTCATCTTTCCTTCCTCGTTACAAACGATTGCAACTTCATCATCAAAAGGCATATATTCCTCAATATATCCGCCTACGGTTTCCTGCATTGCTTCCAGCGTATCCTCAATCTCAATCTGTTTCGGATACTTACCCGGCTCAATGAGAAGTACATTTATTTTTTCGCTCATCTCTCAAAACTCCTTTCGCTTTTCTTGGAAATTCCTAACTTGATACAAAGAAAGTCGTTGACATCTTTCCCGCACTTGGGCGGATCGTCAACGACTTCGTATCTGTCTTTTAATTTAATTTTCAGTGCATTTGCCGCCTTTCTTCCGGCAATATCATTGTCAAAATGAAGCACGATACTGTTAATGTTCTTATTCTTTTCAAGCAGATTTTTCAGTGTAACCGACACTTTGGACTTTTCCGTTTCTCTGTTAGGCGAATACACGCCGGAGAGAGAAACAAGGTTTAATTTATGCCAGTCCCTGCCCTCTATCTTTGCTAATGTGGCATAGGATAACAGGTCAATAGCACATTCAAACAGGTGTACCTCTATGCTTTCTTCATTTGTCAGCCTGAAAGAATATTGCTTCTTGCTACCGGTGCAGTCGCCCATAATACGACTGCTGTTTGTTGCTCGAAATGCGGCATACTTTGCTTCTTTTTTCTCGTCATAACCGATAAAAACAACATTGTGATAGGGCAGTGACTCAATGATAAGTTCCTTATCAAGACAGTAGTTTATGATTTCATAATCAATCCCTCGACTGAAAAGATACTGCGTAACCACATCATTACTTGGACTTTTCTGCGGTAAAAGGAGCTGCTGATTTTCATAACTCCGGCTTTCTTTTTCATAGACCGGAGCAGAAACAGCCCACTGTCCCATAATGGTTTCAACCGCTTCTACAAAATCAAGTCCTTTGACTTTGATAAGATAGTCAAGGGCAGATTTGCCACCGATACCTCTCGACCACCACATCCATTTCCCGTTTGAAATCTTCAAACTGTCGTGTTCTCTGGTACAGTAAGTGTTACCACTATAACGGACAAGTTCGCCCGGTTCATAGGTGCGAAGATAGGTCAGCAAATCCATTCTCTTTGCTTCGGTTATGACTTCCGGTGCTATATATGGCATACTGACCACCTCACATTTCTTTCTTATCTTTCATACGACTTCTCCTTTCGCTTCTCGGTGGATTCGCCCTCATCAGGCTCGCCGCCCACAATTTCATTTTCCTTTTTATCCATATTGAGTAGGATATTCAGCTCGTCCAAACGGGCAAGTTTTGACTTCAATTCTTCTTCCTGCACAAACGGTTTTTGCACTTCTTTCTGTGCGGTTTCAAACTGATTTTTCGTATCAGCAAGACTGTCCTTTGCTTTTTCAAGGTCGTCTGCAAAACGCTCAACCGTATTATCAATACGAGTGATATTACCGAAAACATCATCGCCAAGCGATACCTGTTTGCTGGTTTCTCCTTTGACCGTTACGCAATAGGAACGCTCCGTCGTATCGAAAGACAGTTCCGTTTCAAATCCTCTGTACTTGCCGAGAGGGACTGGTGCAGGACTTGTCATCTCCTTGCAGGCTTCAATGATTGCTTTACCTGCGTCCGCCTTTTCAGAATAAAAAACACCCTTAACCTCCATTCCGACAAAGCGGTCATCTGTTGGTTTCGGGTGTTGTTTTGCAGTTTCTACATCTGCTGTCAAACCGTTAATGCGATTCTCAAGAGAAGTGATACGCTGCGGGTAATATTTAATTATCTTGTCCTCAAGGCTGTACTTTTCAGATAAGAAATTGGATTTTAGCAGTTTCAATTTCTGTACCTGAATGTCCAAATCCATCTTTTCCTTGATATATGGATTGCCGGTGGCAAGCATTTTAATCTCAGCATAAGACAGTGCGGTTTCATCAATATCTTCTGCACTTCTGACCGGAGATTTGCTCGTCATAATCTGTGAAGCGAACTTCTGCTTTCCTTCGACAAGCTGATACAGATATGCGTCAAAGGTCTGCTTTGTAACATAGCGATAGATTTCCACCTTTGGATTTGAGTTGCCCTGACGGATAATTCTACCACTGCGTTGCTCCAAGTCTGCCGGTCGCCACGGACAATCAACATCGTGAAGTGCAATAAGCCTGTCCTGAACATTCGTGCCGGCACCCATCTTTTGTGTTGACCCCATCAGCACTCTGACCTCGCCTTTACGGACTTTCTGAAACAGTTCTTTTTTCTTTACATCGGTTTCTGCTTCGTGGATAAATCGGATTTCGCTTTCGGGAACACCTCGCTCTATGAGTTTTTTTCTGATGTCGTTGTAAACGGAAAATGTTCCATCATTCTTTGGTGTCGATAAGTCGCAAAACACTAATTGTGCAGACTTTTTATCTTTGTATTCTTCCCATATGCGGTACACATTATCAACGCAGGCATTGATTTTGCTGTTCTCGAAGTCCGGCAGCATAGCATTTAGCATACGCTGGTCAAGTGCAAGTTTTCTCCCATCGTTTGTGATTTTAAGCATATTATCTACGCTTGAATCCACACCTCCGCCACGAACTTTCTCGGCTCGCTCTGCAAGGGAGGCAACCATTTCTTTCTGCATTTCGGACGGTTCAACCGACACATTATGATACTCTGCTTCCGGTACAGGAAGATTAAGCATATCGGCTGTTTTAATGTCTGCAACCTCTTTGAACATCGCCATAAGTTCAGGCAGGTTATAGAATTTAGCAAAGCGTGTTTTCGCTCTGTATCCCGTACCCTCCGGTGTAAGTTCTATTGCCGTAACCGTTTCTCCGAATGTGGAAGCCCAAGCGTCGAAGTGCTGTAATCCGTTTTTTACAAGAGTGTTGTACTGCAAATATCGCTGTATGGTATAGAGTTCCACCATACTGTTTGAAATAGGCGTACCTGTCGCAAATACTGTTCCTCGTCCGCCGGTAATCTCATCAAGGTATCGGCACTTCATAAACAGGTCGGAAGATTTCTGTGCTTCTGTCTGAGCAATACCACCCACATTACGCATTTTTGTGTAAAGATAAAGGTTCTTGTAGTAATGGCTCTCGTCAATAAAAAGCCTGTCCACACCTAATTCTTCAAAGGTTACAACATCATCCTTTCTGCTTTGGTCGTTGAGTTTTTGGAGCTTTTGCTTGACGGATTTTCTTGATTTTTCAAGCTGTTTGACAGAGAAGTTTTCTCCTCGGTTACGCTTTAGTTCTGCAATTCCTTCCGTCAATTCATTCAACTGCTGTTCAAGAATTGCCCTCTGCCTTTCAATCGACATCGGAATTTTCTCAAATTGAGAATGTCCGATAATAACTGCGTCATAATCACCGGTTGCAATTCTTCCGCAGAACTTTTTACGGTTCTTTGTTTCAAAATCTTTCTTCGTTGCAACCAGTATATTTGCCGACGGATAAAGTTGCAAGTATTCCGCCGCCCACTGTTCCGTCAGATGATTCGGTACAACAAACAGCGATTTATTACATAGTCCGAGTCTTTTCGACTCCTGCGATGCCGCTACCATCTCGAACGTCTTGCCTGCCCCGACTGCGTGTGCAAGTAAGGTATTTCCACCATAAAGAATGTGAGCTACAGCATTTCTCTGGTGTTCCCTTAATGTGATTTCCGGATTCATACCACTAAATGTGATGTGACTTCCGTCATACTCACGAGGTCTTATGCTGTTGAATTTTTCGTTATACATCTTTGTCAGCTTTTCTCTGCGGTCAGGGTCTGCCCATATCCAATCCTGAAAACCTTGCTTGATAAGTTCCTGCTTTGCCTGTGCGATTGCCGTCTCCTTTTTATTAAGGACAGCCTTTTTCCTGCCCTCATCATCTTCGATATAGTCAAAGATACGGACATCTTTCAGGTTCAGCGTTTCCTCAATTATCTTGTAGGCATTGATACGACCTGTGCCGTATGTGCTATATGCTTTGACATTGGAACGGTCATAGGATTTACCCTCGATATTCCACTCGCCCGTATAGGGAGAGAAGTGAACTTTTATATTCCACTGTGCATATCTCGGTGTATCAAGGAACTCAAACATAAACTGCTGGATTACTTCCTGCGGTAGCCAAGTAGCACCGAGCCTTACAGATATTTCACTTGCAGTCAAGTCTTTCGGCTGAACCTTTTCCAATGCTTCCACATTGATTTTATAATCTTCAGGATACACCTCGGCAGATTTTTTTGCTGTGATAAGTTTCTCCCTGACATTACCAGAGAGATATTCATCTGCCATCAAATACTTTGCCTCGGTTACATTCCCGTATCCGTGAAGAGGATTTAAGAAGATAACACCTTTCAAATCCTGATAGAGTGTTTCTTCATTTTTACCTGTGAGCTTTGACATATATTCCATATCAATTCCGGCTTTTTCTCCCATAGAAACAGCAAGTGCTTCACTGGCGGTATCTACCTTTTCTACCGGCTTATGCGGCTTAATTGTACGCTTGAAGAACATATCTGCCTTGCGTTCCAGTTCTCCGTTTTCGTTAATGACTTCAAGTGCAGAAAGCAAGGCAAAGGAACTGTCATCACTGAAAGCAGAGATATTTGCTCTGCTGTTAATCAGTCCATATTTCTTGGTATAACTGTCATAAAGACTGTTGAGTTTTGACTGCTCGGCTTTGATTTCTTCGTCCGGATAGTCCTCGGTTTGAAGTTCAATCAGATTGCGAACGCTGTCACGAACCGCAATCATACCCTTGATTCTGTTCTCGGCGGTTGCCGACACCTCCACCGGAGTCATACGAGAATTCTCACGGAAATAGATTTTATCGTCCACCACTGTGTAAGAAAAATTCCTTACCGTAGGGTCGGCAGGGATAGAATTATCTTCTTCCTCCAACTCGTCGGTTACTTCGTAATCGTTTATTTCTCCGTGGATATTTGCTACCGCTTCCGATAACAATTCGGATAAATCGGCATTTTCAAACGGTACACAAGTTACTTCTTCTCCAAAGCGTCCACTTACTGTTTTCATCTCGCCCAGTATCATTTCGGAATGTTCCACAAAGTACGAGTTCATCGTGATACCGTCATCGGTTGTGCCAAGTTGTACCCAATTAGGCTCTATATCTATGAGCCTGTCACGCTTTTGCAGGAACAAAATATCCGATACAACCTCTGTACCGGCATTGCCTTTGAAAGTATCATTTGGAAGTCTAATTGCTCCCAACAGGTCGGCTCTTTGTGCGATATATTTTCTGACCGACGAATTGGTTTTATCCATCGTGCCTTTGCTCGTAACAAGTGCCATCACACCGCCGGGTCTTAATTTATCCAAAGACTTGGCAAAGAAATAATCGTGAATAAGGAAGTTATACTTATCGTACCTCTTATCAAGCACCTTGAAATCGCCAAACGGAACATTCCCCACAACTCCGTCAAAGAAACTATCCGGCACATTGACTTCTTCAAATCCCTGTGCTGCTATGGATGATTTCTGATAAAGTTGCTGAGCAATCCCTGCCGAAATCTTATCAAGTTCCACGCCGTAAATCTTTGTGTTTTCCATTGAATTCGGCAGCATACCGATAAAATTACCGATACCGCAGGACGGTTCTAACAGATTGCCCTCACGAAAGCCCATCTGTTCCATTGCCTTGTATATAGCGTCGATAACTTCGGGTGGAGTATAAAAGGCGGTTAATGTGCTTTCTCTTGCGGCGGCATATTCATCGGAAGACAGTGCTGTATATAGCTCAACAAATTCATCTGCCCAAGCAGAATTGTTCTCGTCAAAGGCTTCGGACAAACCTCCCCAGCCGACATATTTAGACAAGATAAGTTGTTCTTCCGGTGTGGCAAATCTGTTTTCAAACTCACACTCTTTCAAAACTTTTATCGCTTCCATATTTCTGCGGAAGCGTTCTTTCTTGCCTGCCGGTTCTACCGGATTGGAACGCAAATCAAAAGTATTTCTCTCTGCCATCGGAATATCCGGGTGCAAATCAAAACTCTTGACCTTGCTCTTTTTATTCTCCCACTGCGGTTTTATCGGTTCAGGCTCTTTATCATAGCCGTTGCCGATACGAATGCCCTCGTTATACATTTCAACGTAGCTGTCGAAGCCATTCTGATTTGCAATGATTTCTCTGTAATCCTCAATCGGAACATTGCCGATATTGGTTACTACCATATCACTTCTTTCGGCATTTTCAATGAGTGCTTCCATTGTGGCTGAAGTACAGTCGGTAAAATCCGGTGTCTGTCTAAAAGCATTATCTGCTTCTTCAAACCATTCTGTACCTACATCGGCAAGAGTTTGATTTGCGATACTGCCGAGGTAATCAAAGAACTCATCTGCCGACTTATTGTCTTGTGCCGCTTTTCTGATTTCATCAAAAGAAAGCGTATTTGTAACATACTGACCGCCGGCATTACTGTCCGGATTAAAGTACATCCAAGTAACGCTTTCCTGTTCTCTGTTAATGAAAAACGCATCCTCATAATCTGTTTTCTGTTCGGTTTCGGTATCACTATGCGTGATATTTTCGTCTGTATCGGCTTTTTCTGCTGCTGGTAATACCGTTACTCTCAAATGGTCATTAAGCGGATTTTCCTGCACCTTACGGTCAAATTCAGCACGCTCAAACTCCTTGTTGAACAATGGCATTTCGGTATCATAAAGCATTACTCTCTCATCATCAAAAGATAAGATTTCATACTCCGCTGCACCGATATATACCGTGTCTCCAAGATGATATTCATATCGGGTATCAGGTAATTGCTGTTCCTGTGTTTGCACTGCAAGCAGACTGCGGACATAATCAATCTTCTCCACACGGTTAATCGGTAAGCCTACGCTGTCCTCAAAAGTGACATCACGCATAGAAACATCGCCACTGATTTTACCGACGCTTTCAATAACAAATCGGCGGTCATCAATCACAATTTTCTTACCGATAATATCGTCATCATTTGCCTGCTCAGCTTCTTCCGGTGGTGCAGTAGAAAGAATTTCCCGATTTCTTTTCTGCTCCTCGATTTCTGCCCGTCTTGCTTCCTGCTTCTCAAGCCACTGCGGATACTGCTCCTTTTCCTTTGGATTTAAGTATCTATCTGCACGGATAAGCTCCCCGATACGCTTTTCCACCTGTGTCCATTTAAGAGTGAGTTTCGGTGCGTCGTTTCCAAATCCTCTTGAAAGAGTTATGCCTTTCCCATCGTGGTTTTCATCAATACCTGCACCGATAATGACAGGATATGAACCTCCCCAACCGTATTCGTTTTTGAGAAAGTCTGCATTTTCTTTTGAAGATAAACTCTTTTGAAACTGCTCGTAGATACGCATTTTACCTTCGTGAATACCGCTTCCACGAGTCAAAACTGCGTCGATAATCTCCTGAGAAAAAGTAAAGGCAGAGGTTTTGTTTTCCTCTGCCTGACCGTCTAATATGAAGCTCATCTGTCCGTCTGCCGACGGTAGTGGTTTCATTCTATCATTTAATTCTCCCAAAAGACGCATTGCTTCAAAGTGCTGTGCAATCACGCTCCAGTTATAGAAACTCTGTGCAGTTCTGCTGTCATAATGACCTTCCCAAAGGTGCAAAACATTTTGAAATGTCTTGTAACCTACGGTTCTGCCATCCTCTAATGTGAGTTCCGTATAGTCGTTATTGAAGATGCTCTTGATATATTCGGTACGGGTATCGCTATCGGTATTTCTCTCATAGAAGTCTTTAATATCTTCGAGAGAAGCCAACAAATGCGGTGTAGTACCGAGTATTTCTCTTATAGTATCATCTCTGCCGAAAAACGGCAGACTCTTGTCCTCGTTGCTTCTGTCATAATACTCTAAATGAATATTACCTGTGCTTTCACGACTTCCTGTGCCGAGTTCCTGATGTTGTTCATCAAGCGAATCCAATTCATCATATCGTCCGCTTTCATCTGCTCCGTCAGCCCCTCTTGCTGTGCCATCTGCCTGATAAGCGTCTCCTCCAACTCGGTCGCCCTCTGCTGGACTTCCGACAGATGACTGCTCAGTATCCCTTTCGTCAGGAGATTGTAATACTGAACCTTGTGGTGTTCTTTCAGATAAGTTCTCCTCATCTGCGACCATTTGCCCTGAATGACCTCCGGCTGTTCGGGCAGAGTCAGGTTCGGAAGATTGTAATCCCCGACCATCGTGTATGTTATCTCGTTCATAATCGCTGCTCCTTTCGTCTTTGATGTCTTTATTGTATTCCGGTTGCCTGTTTGCTTCAATTATGCGATTTTGACGGTTCAGTGCCATCACTGTTTTTGAGATTTCCGAAAGCCCCATCTCTGCAATATCGCTTGTGGCAAATCCCAGAGCGTTCATCGTATCCTGCGTATTGAAATTGGTAACATCTCGAAAATCATCGGCTTCAAAATATTCGCCGGTATCAATTCCAAGCCTTGTCATCATCATATATGCCACGCTGTTTGTTACAACTTTTTTATACAGACTTGCAATCATCGTTTCGTCAAGTCCTTCAAGGAAACTGTCCTCGGAAGCATAGATGAGGTCATTAAGATAATCCGGCAAATTATCTTCGGCGGCATTTTGTGCGGCACTCATAACTGCTTCGCCCAAAGTGACTTTGTTATCCAGTTCTCCGAATGTGCTTTCAAGCGTTTCAATAACATCGTCAGTGTATTCGTCCCTCATATCCCAAAGCGGAACAGGACGGGAATATCTGCTCTCGTGAGTATCGGAAATATCGAAGTAGTGGGTAAGTCTTTGTCTTGCTCTGTTTTCATCGGCAAATACCGCAATGCCTCTTGCACCTTTATTTACCCATCGTCCAAAACTCCTGTTCCAACGCTCGATTTCAAGAACCGCCGTAGCGTCCGGTCGCTGTGCATAGATAAGCAACTGCTCATCATATCGCAGCTTGTAGTTTCTGCACGCAGACCGCAAGAAATTCTGCCAGTTCTGCGGATTGGAAACAACCGTCTTACAGGTTCTGTCATAGAGTTCGGATATGAGTTCATATTTTCTTGACACTACTTTGCACCTCCTTATCGTTCTTTTTCTTTGCTTTTTGCCGGTTTTATCTTTTCCTTTCCGGCTGGTTCAACGGTATGACCGTTTCTTTCACACAGCTCTGCAAATTCACAGATATGGAAAACATCCGAGCCGATTTGTGTGTGATAGTCGTCGATATATTTACACTCACGCTCCAGTGTTGTTCCGTTTCTTGTGTGAATCAGGATTTTCTCTCCGTCATTTACACGAAATTTTTCGTTGTATCCACTGTCAATAAAGCGGATACTGTTTTCTTTATGTTCCTGACTGCTCATCCGTTCCACCTCCCAAATACGAGAACAACTTGTTGGCTTTGGTTTCTTTCTGAAGTTCGATGATGAGTGCCATATCCGGTATCGTGATACCCGGAATCTTCAAAATACTCTCCATATCAAGCTGTTGTAGTTTCTTTTCTGTATTACAGCCGGAATCAAACAATTTCGCCATTAGCTTTGTTTTCTGTTGAAATGTCGGTTTGCTCATCTTTCCGTCCTCCTTATTCAATTTCTATGACTACACGAATACTGCTGTCGCAGCCACTGCACTGTCTGGAAAGTTCCGGGAACAAAGACTGCACCCTCTGTCTTGACCTGCGGATAGTTTCAAAGCACGGTAAACCGTAGCCCTTATAGTTGTTGACTATATTCTCAAGAGATAAGTCGCCGACTTTCAAATAACTGTATCGGTTGTAATAGCAGAGGATAAGCTGCATATCGTCATACCTTGTTTCAGGGCATTCTCTGAGGATTGCAAGCACCTTGCTGTCAACCGTTCTCTGCTTATTCATAAAGCACCTCCATAAAGTAAATGGACGGAGTTTTTTACGCTCCGCCCACCATTTTGTTTCTTATTTCTTTCTGTTTTTAATCTGTAAGAAGATAAAGCCGCCGATAATAAAGGCGACCAAAACAACTGCTACGATTGTCTTTGCGTCCATTATTCATTGCCCTCCTTTTTCTTCTTTCTCTTGGAAGCAACAACCGTTGCAACAATACCGAGTGCAGAAGCACCTGCAAGTGCTACCCAAAGACCGGTCTTTTTGTCATCACCGGTTTTCGGTGTGTCACGAAGTTCGTTATGCATCTCGATTTCTACCGTTTCGCCGACCTTTACGGTCACTTTCTTATCGGCAGGTAAAATATATCCGGCAGATACATTGTCGCTGACCTCGGACACTGTGTATTCTCCGATACGAAGTCCATCTATGGAGATTTCGCCATTCTTATCGGTTGTAAAGGTGCTGTCATAACCGTTTACACCTGTCACTCTGAAAGTAAATCCTTCCACATTACCGTCGGAAGATGTCTTTTTGATTTTCAGGCTGCCTTTCATCGCTTCGTTGATAAAGCCGACTCCCGCTTTGTTTTCTACCTTGTAGGTGGTTTCATCTTTTTCAATGAATACGGAGTAAACGCCCTTATCAAGCACAAATCCCTCCGGTGCTTTGGTTTCTTGTACAAGATATTTACCGTAGAGAATTTCTTTCATCTCATAGATACCGGTTGCGGTTTCTTCAAGATTTCCGATAAGTTCATCGCCATCGTCCAGTTTACCGTCGCCATTAACATCCTTATACACATCAAAAGTTGCACCTGTCAGTTTGTTATCCGGATAATCAGCGTCCACTTTGGTAAGTTCAATATTACCGTAAATATACTCGTCGGTAATTTCCACTTCGATGACCTGCTCATTCTCCCCGATATTTACTTCGTAAGAAGTATCATCAAGCACAAAGCCTTCAGGAGCTTCAATCTCTCTTACAATCCATTTTCCGTAAGGAACTTTGGCAAAAGAAAAACTGCCGTCCTTTTCAGATGTGGCAGTCATAATAGCGTGTTCTTTTGTATACTCGGTTTCATCTGCTTTGAAAATGCCGATTAAAGCACCGCCCAGTGCTTCTCCGTTCTCGTCAATCTTCTTACCAGATACAGAACCGTAAATGAGTTTGTTCTCAATCGGCTTACCGTCATTTACCTTGATTTCAACCGTTTCGGTATCCTGACCAGCATACTCGAATGTGAACGGGTACTGTGTGTCGGAGAGGATATAATGTTCGTCCGTAGCAATTTCCTTGACATAGTAACTGCCAAACGGAAGGTCTGTATTTGCAGTCGCTGTTCCGTTTTCATCAAGCGTGATAATCTCAATCAAACCGTCAGCCGGAATTACTGTACCGCTCGAAGATACAATGTCTTCTTTTGCGTAAAGACCGAAGCTGATGTTTTTGATTTCATTATTCTTGCCGATACCAAAGATTTCGTCCTGCTCTAAGATTTTTTCAAGAGAAATCTTCACTTTCTGTCGCTCGTTTACGAAGCTGGTTGCGGTTTCTGTTACCGCTACATCCTGTCCAGCATAAGTGAGTTCTACTGAATGTTTTTCTTTATTGATAACCATACCGTTTGGTGCTTTGGTTTCAACAACAGTATATTTACCAAGATAGAGTTCCTTGCTCTTGGCTTTGCCATCCTCATTTGTTGTTACGGTATCTACCACATCGCCCTTGTGATAACGAAGTGTACCGTCCGGTGTGATAACATCTTCGTCGGCAGTGATTTCATAAACCGCACCTGCAAGTCCTTTGACCTTATACACCGGCTGATAAATCACATCTTTATCTTCCTCGCCGGATACATTGACACCAAAGAATACTTCGCCGGTTTTCTCAACGGAAATCGTACCTTTCTGTGCCATATTCGGCTTATCCACCTTAATCAATGTGATACCGCCTTCCTGTGTGGAATTTTCTTCTGTCACATCAAAAGAAACAGGAGTACTGTCGAGTACATATCCATACGGAGCCTGAACCTCAACAAGTGAATATCCCTTGCCATAGTCCAGTTTTTCAGGTGTAACAAGCTGACCGTCTGCGTCGGTATAGAATGTGTCGATGGTTGTCGGTGTAGGATAAGTAAATGTCATACTTACTTTGTTACCGGCAGGGTCATAGATTTGGAAGCCTGCACCTGCATACGGAATTGTCTTGCCTGTTTCTGCATCAACCTTTACGACCTTGATATATGACTCAAAGTTGGCATTGTTGATGAGATAACGGTAAGTCTGACCGTCCTGAGAAATGAAAACATCAAAGTCTTTCATAAGCTCACGACCTTCCCAACCTTTGGTCTGATGAACGGTATATACACCATACGGCATATCCTTTGTCTGAGCAAATCCGTTTTCATCGCAAACAATAGTATCTCTTTCATCTTTGTCGGCTTTTTCAAATGAGCCGGAAGATTTCAGATACACTTCAAATTCAGCACCATTTTCCGGTGTCTCAATCTTGGTTTCCCCATCATCGGTATGTTTGATGATAGCGATATTGCCTTTCATAACCTGCTCTGTCACATCATTTGCCACAAGATTGTGTTCAATCGTAAAGAGTTTTGGCTCTGCACCTACCTTGTGGATTGTCTTATCAAGAAGATAACCCTCGCTCGGTGTGATTTCTCTGATTGTCCAGTCGCTGTCGCAGACATATTCCTTAGTTGTGAACTGTCCGTCGCTGTCAGTTACATACTTATCCACAAGTGTGTCGCCTTTATAAATTCCGTAAACAGCACCGGAGAGTTTAGCGTCGCCCTGAGCAGTGCCTTTTTCTCGGTCGCTCTTTGTTACGGTTACGCTGAACTTCTTCAAGATATTTGTGAAATCACGGTTTGTAACCTCTTTCCACTGAATCGGTGCAGTCTGCTTTTCCGGAACAACATAGCGGATTGCTGTGTCCACTTCTTCGAGCGTATATGGTGTACTTCCACTGATAAGAACATCTTTGAATGTTGCAACACCGTTTTTATCGGTAACTGCATATTCATCAACGGCAATACCTGCAAGGGAAGTACCGTAAAGGTGGAATTTCACACCCTCCACAAGATTATCTTCCGATGATTTAATGACCTGAAGATTACCTCTCTTGAGAACATTGTTGAAGTTTACGGTTGCCACCTGACCGGCAACAACAGTTACTCTGTGAACCTCTTGCGGTACATATTTGTCGATAGATTGCTCTGTTACCGTATACACGCCCGGCATAAGGTTGTCAATCTGGAACTTACCGCCGTTTGCTGTGGTAACTGTCTGATTTACTCCGTTACCTGAAATAGTAAAATTGATACCATCAACCTTTCCGTCCTCAGATGTTTTCACAATCTGACAAGAACCGTAACTGACTTTCATCTTCACATATCCGGTCACAGGGTCGCTGACTTCCTGAGCATAAGTTACTACATCTTGCACGCTTGAATTTTGACCGTGCTTGCCCTCAGACCATACGACAACACCTCTGCGGACACCGTTTTTCTTACTTGCGGTAATGGTAAATTCCTTACTCGGTGCTTTATTCATTGACACCGTAAGTTTGTTTCCGCTTGTGGAAAATGTTACACCACTGATACTCGCCTTGAAAGCATAATTGGAGAGTACACCGTTTGAGTCTGCAAGGGTTGTAACATATTTGCTTCCGTTCCATTCAAGCTCATTGACTTTCGCTGAACCGCTTGATTTAGTACAGAAGCTCGGCACAACTGTGTGATTCTGCACACTGCTGACCATACTGTTGTAGTAACTCATAATCTTACTGCGAAGCGGATGTTTGGCATTGATAACATCTTTCACATTACTGCAACCACTGGCTGCTTTGTGATTAAAGTTTACGTCACGCTCGCCTACGACAGTTTCCCAGATAAGAAGCTGTGTTGCATAAGCGTGAGCAATACTGTTTGCCGCACTTTCGTTCTGCGACCTCCAGCTTGTTGAAATCGTTCCTCGATAGCCGTACTGCAAGATACGACCGATAAAGAGTCTGATTTCATCGCCGGAGATAACTCCGTTTGCTGTGATATTGTTAAAATAATTTTCATCGTATTTGTTCATACTCTGACCGGAACTGAGTGAAACACCCGGCTCGATACAATAGGCAATATTACCGGAATACGAGCCGATTGCCTTTAAGTTGGTGTGGGTGGAACTGCCGGTATGCCAACCGTTCTTCAAAGTAAGGTTACTGTGTCCCCACACTCCGTCGTAATTTGCGTCGCCGTCACGAGGGAAATCAACCATATACACATTGGTTTTTTCTCCGCTTGCGGCAAACGCTGTGCTTGTCCCAATACTCATAAATGCACTGAGACTGAGAACCGTCGCCATAACAAACGATACGGCTCTCTTGATTTTCGTCTTTACCATCTAAGTTTCCTCCTTAAAATGAAAGAACGCACCGATTATCTCAGTGCGTCCGATACTGTATTTTATTTTGTTTTTTAGCAGTAGCCGATATAGATTTCATATTCCGTATCGGATACCTTTTCTACCCATACCCATACTGCGGTAAATCCTTCCACATTTTTGTATCTGTTCAGCCTGCTTTGAATATCGTCCTTAATGCCTGTGCGTTTGGCATTTGCAGTGATAGGATTATCCCAACAATCCGTAGCGGTACTATCCAGTTCCAAACCAATGCTTTGAGCATAACTCCTTGCATAGCTGACATACGGATTAACATCAAAACTCTGCTTCGGTTCTTCCGTCGGTTTTGGCTTTGTGGGTTTCACTTCTTCCGTAACCTTCGGTGTTTCCGGTTTTGACTGCTGTGGCTGCTTCTGCTCTTGAGTACTGTCAGGCTTTTTCGTTACCTGAACGGATTCATAGCTTTTTGCAGTTTCCGTCTTACTACCTGCCGTAGAAGAAACATCCGACTTTTCCTGCTGACTCGGCTCTGTTGTTGCTTCACTTGATACCGGTTGCTCTGTTTCCGGAACATCACTTGTTGTATCATCTGCTTTTTCTGTTTCGGTCGTTGTTTCGGTATTACCAGCCGTAGAAGAAATCCTTTTATCCGTGTCATTTCGTGCGGTTTCTTTCGCTGTGTTACCGTTACATCCGGCAAGCAAAATCGTCAAGCAGGCAATCATACAAACCACCCATTTCTTTCTCATAAGCTATCGCTCCTTTCGCCTTAATCGTAATCAATCAGGCGAAAAACAGCAAAGGTGCGAATATCCAAACTTTTTATCGTATCAGACATTTTATTTGCACTTCAAACGTGCGAACCCTTTATTAGACAGCTATAAGTTATGAGAGATAGATATATTCAAGTGAGATAGAATATATCTTTTCAGCAGGTAAACAGTAGGTATTAGGGGGTAGAGTGTGAGAAGGGGGAGTAACAAAAGCGGCTATCTGCTGTCACGCTCTGCCCGTTGCCTGAGATACTTGTTGTAATGCTCCAATGCCTTACACACAAAGTCCTCTGTTTGACTGATTGGGATATTCTTCGGGATAAGCTGTCGAACCCTGTCGCCCCTTAACACAATCTTCTCTTTTTGATTTGGTTTTTCCTCCGACATAATGGCTTGGATAGCTTCGGTTGTGAGTTTGCCCTCATCAAAAAACTTTCGCATACGGATAGTCTGGTCGTGAGAGGGGGTTGCGTCGTTCATATCAATCTCGTCAACTACATCACGCTGACAATCTTCGTCAAGATACGACAATTCAACCGCCGGTCGCATTTTAATTCGCCCCTCATCAACAAATTCAAGCAGTTCGGGAACAAGGTTTGTAAGGCGAACATATCTTTTAATTTGGGATGTGCTGTCGCCCGTTTCCTCTGCCAAAAGACTGTTTGAGCGTGTTCCAATTAAATTCGGTCCCACTGGGTCCGAATTTTCTTTACTTGGTCTGCCTGCTTGTCTTTTCATTGCATCCAATCGCATTTTGTAGGCATAGGCTTTTTCAGAGGGAAGTATCTGCGACCTTTGGAAATTACTTTCAACCATTAAAATTGTGGCTTCATCTCGATTAAGGTCAACAACCTCACATCTTAGCGTTTCAAAACCGGCAAGTTCACTTGCTCGTTTTCGTCTGTGACCGGATACGAGTTCATATCTTCCGTCCTCTTTCTGCCTTACCGTTGCCGGTGTAATCACTCCACGCTCCTTGATACTCTCGACAAGCTGTTGCATATCTTCATCGTCCCTGACCTTGAACGGGTGGTCTGGAAAATCGTCAATCAGCTCTAATGGAATATCTCGGATTTTAGAAAGTCTTTCTTCCTCTCTCTGTGCCTGCGTTGTAAAAAGGTCATCGAGCCTCGTGAGAGTGAAGTCGCTCTTTCTTCCTGCCATCTGCTAACACCTCCTTCGTAAATTCGGTGTATGCCTTAGACACCGTACTGTTTGGCTCATAAGCAAAAATGCTCTTGCCTTTGGAAGAAGTTTCTGCGGCTTTTACAGCAATCGGAATAGATGTGCGATACAGCTTAATCTGATTTCCGAAATTCTCCCGCAACGCTTCCACCGTACTTTTGGCGAGGTTTGTGCGGTTATCCACCAAAGTGAGAAGCATACCGTCTATCTTAATATCCTGATTGATATACTTCTTGACTTTTGAAATGGTCTGCACAAGCTGGGTCATACCCTTAGCCGGCAAATACTGTGCCTGCACCGGAATAATCACGCTGTCTACCGCAGATAGAGCATTGAGTGTTACCATACTCAGAGAAGGCATACAGTCAATCAAGACAAAATCGTATCTGTCTTTGACCTGACTTAAATAATTCCTCAAAGTGGTTTCTCTGCTCATAGCATTCATTAGGTTATATTCCATCGCCGAAAGTTCAAGGTTCGCCGGTAAAAGGTCAACGCCTTCCTCGTGATGCAGAATACCGTCTGTCGGGTCATTCATCGTTTCACTAATTACATCTGTAAGTTTCGTTGCAAGCGTGATACCCAAGTTATCCGTATCTCTCCAACCGAGACAGGTGGTTAAATCTCCCTGTGGGTCTGCGTCAATGAGCAAGACTTTCTTACCCTGCATTGCAAGACCAACACCAAGATTAACCGTTGTCGTTGTCTTTCCGACTCCGCCTTTTTGATTGCATATGGCAATCGTTTTGCAGTTTGACACCTCTTGCGTCCTCCTTTCGATTTATTCATAGCCAATAAAAACGGCTATGTACTTGACCGTTTCATTTCCTAAACGGTCGTGGCAATATTTATTCTCAATATCCCTTGCCAAGCATATCGCTTTCGGGAAGTCGTTAAGGAACAGACTGCTTATCTGTATCATAGGAATCTAACCTCTGCCGGGTACTCCGCCAGCTCCGTAGAGAAGTATCATTATCTTTCTGACCGTCATCGCCATATCGGTTGCAATCCGATACTCATAGCAGGAGTTCTCGCTGTTCTGAAATTTTCAGAAGTTACGGCGTACCTACTAAAGTGGCTATCATCAGAATTAAAGTCTTAACGACCTGTGTATTCAGTTGTCAAAGAACAAGTGAAAAGGCTTCCGTTTTCATCATCAGGAATTAACCCCTTCACTCATTGCACAAAAGGCTTCATTTTGGACACCCAAAATCGCTGCTTTTCCGAAAAAAATTTCAAAAAATTTTTGACAACAAAAAAAGCCGCCTGTTTCGGTTAAAAAACAGACGGCATAAATGCTTGAAATTATTTGATTTTCAGTTTCTTTTTCTTTGCGGACAGCACTTTCAGAAGAACTTCATCTACTGCGTCGGTGTATCTTCCTTGTACTATGAGATTATTTTTCAGATTGATAAGCGACTGTATCACTCTGCTTTGCTCATCATCGGTTAGGTAAATGTGATATTTCTTTTCTCTCATCGGCTGTTCCTCCAGTTCTTAAATATTTTCCTGATTATCTTAATATCTTCTTCTGTATCGGAAGATATAAATATATGTACGCTCTGAAATGCCGCTTTGATACGCTGTGCATATTCGGGTTCCGCTTCGTTTGGATTCATCGGCAACTTAATTAGTTTGATTCTACGTTGTTTACAGAGATGTTCCTTTAGTATGTCTATCTTCTCCGAGTCCGTATTCACTTGAATGGCAACCTGCTCCAGTGGGATATATACATCAAGTGGAATGCCGAATAACCTGTCAGAGCCAAGTTCAACTTTCAATCCTTTCAAATTGGCATAATAACTGATTGCAAGAGCCGGGAACAACGACAGATACTCCTGCTCACATATTCTGCACCCTTTTCCGAGAACAGCACGCTCGTTTATCTTCATACTCCAAGAATGACCGTATCTGCATTTCCACCACGCTCTCTTTGCCGAATTTCTTGAAACTTCCGTCGGCTTCAACTTATTTAATTCATAATCCCATTCTGTCAGAAGCTGCTTATCCGTCGTAGCCAAATCATTGTATCCGGCAAGAACTTCTCTCTCTGCACAAACAGGGCAGACCGTTCCTTTCACACGAGCATTGATAACCGACTTCCACTCGTTACCGCATTTCCTGCAATGCCACCATACATTTTTCCTCGACTTTGCATTGACTTCATCCGGTTGCAGAGGATAATTTTTCTCTGACCATTCTTTGGCTATCTTTGGGTGTGTACTTTTTAGGTCATTCTTTCCTTTTATAAATATATATCCACTGCAACAAGGACATTTACTGCCGCCTGAGCGTGTAGAGATAAGCGTATTCCATTCATAATCGCAGGTTCTGCACTTCCACCAAGCCTTGCTGTTTGCAAACGCCATAACTTCGGTAGACTTCTTTTCATTCTTATCAGACCATTCGTCTGCAACTTCCGGGAACAGGGTTACAAGGTCATTAAATCCTGCAAGCACTTTGTTATGGGAGCAGTACGGGCAACCTGTTCTATTGATGGTTCTGCTCTTTACAGTGGCTATCCATTCGTGTCCTAATTTACATTTCCATATCACTTTCTTGTGTGAGCCGATAGATACCTCTGTCGGTTTGATTTCATTTTCCTCTGACCACTCTGAAGCTAATTCCGGCTTCAATGTACTTAAATCGTTAATGCCTGCAACTACTCTTGCACCGGAGCATATCGGGCATTTCTCGCCGTTGGAACGAGCCTTTACGCTTGTTTCCCATTCGTGACCGCAAGCACCTTTCCACCATACTTTCTTATTCGAGCCGAAAGTTATACTGTCCGGTGTCAGTGGTAAATTCTTTTCTGACCACTCTGCAATCAATTCTGGATGTACTGCCGCTAAGCTGTTACTCATATCAAAACCTCCACTTCCTCTGTGATTAAAGTATATGAGGTTTCGGCTTTTTCTTGTAGTTTGCGAATATCCGTAAAAATAGAAAAAGCCCTTTGAGAAAAGATTTCTCCTATCTCAAAGGGCTTGATAAATGGGAATTTTCAAATTAGTCTTTGCAAATAACCTTTGAACCTTCACCATCAATTACAATTCCCTGACGGTTGTTAATTGG